>Ga0160439_1000389_pt1 | contig 22917 bp, 21 predicted proteins | sample HID1975M_E0MG_FD_108201 | JGI IMG/M metagenome (GOLD analysis project Ga0160439, IMG submission 108201) | Enriched soil microbial communities from UW Madison campus, WI, USA - HID1975M_E0 MG | ecosystem: Environmental > Terrestrial > Soil > Unclassified | place: USA: Madison, Wisconsin... | reverse complement strand
GGCGTACTCCATGGGCAGCTCACGCGCGATGGGCTCGACGAACCCGCGCACGATCATCGCCATGGCCTCGGTCTCGGCCATGCCTCGGGACATCAGGTAGAACAGCTGGTCCTCGCTCACGCGCGAGACCGTGGCCTCGTGACCCATCGAGACGTCGTCCTCGCGGACGTCGACGTACGGGTACGTGTCGGAGCGGGAGATCTGGTCGACGAGCAGCGCGTCGCACAGCACGTTGGACGCGGAGTGCTCGGCCCCCTCGAGGACCTGGACCAGGCCGCGGTACGAGGTGCGGCCACCGCCGCGCGCGACGGACTTGGACACGATCGACGAGGACGTGTGCGGCGCGGCGTGCACCATCTTGGCGCCGGCGTCCTGGTGCTGGCCCTCGCCCGCGAAGGCGATGGACAGCGTCTCGCCGCGGGCGTGCTCGCCCAGCAGGTAGATCGCCGGGTACTTCATGGTGACCTTGGAGCCGATGTTGCCGTCGACCCACTCCATGGTCGCGCCCTCAGCGGCCGTGGCGCGCTTGGTGACCAGGTTGTACACGTTGTTCGACCAGTTCTGGATGGTCGTGTAACGCACGCGGGCGTTCTTCTTGACGATGATCTCGACGACGGCCGAGTGCAGCGAGTCCGAGGAGTACACCGGCGCGGTGCAGCCCTCGACGTAGTGCACGTAGGAGCCCTCGTCGGCGATGATCAGCGTCCGCTCGAACTGGCCCATGTTCTCCGTGTTGATGCGGAAGTAGGCCTGCAGCGGGATGTCGACGTGGACACCCGGCGGGACGTAGACGAACGAGCCGCCCGACCACACCGCGGTGTTGAGCGACGCGAACTTGTTGTCGCCGGGCGGGATGACGGAGCCGAAGTACTGCTCGAAGATCTCCGGGTGCTCCTTGAGAGCCGTGTCGGTGTCGAGGAAGATGACGCCCTGCTCCTCGAGCGACTCCTGGATCTGGTGGTAGACGACCTCGGACTCGTACTGCGCCGCGACACCGGCCACGAGGCGCTGCTTCTCCGCCTCCGGGATGCCGAGCTTGTCGTACGTCGCCTTGATGTCCTCGGGCAGGTCCTCCCAGCTGGACGCCTGCTTCTCCGTGGAGCGCACGAAGTACTTGATGTTGTCGAAGTCGATGCCCGACAGGTCCGAGCCCCACCACGGCATGGGCTTCTTCTCGAACAGGCGCAGCGCCTTGAGCCGCGTCTTGAGCATCCACTCGGGCTCGTTCTTCAGCGCGGAGATCTCCCGCACCTTGGCCTCGGACAGACCACGCGTCGCGATCTCTCCCGCCTGGTCGGCGTCGTGCCAGCCGTAGCCGTAGTTGCCGATCGAGGCGATGGCCTCGTCCTGCGTCATCGGCTGTGCCGGGTCCTGCGTGGGTGCGCTCATGCGTTCGTTCCTTCCGGTGCGAGCACGGGGGCTGGGGGGATGACAGGGATGTTCGTGGTGCACACGTGGCCGCCACCGGCCAGCGTGGCGAGGCGCTGCACGTGGACGCCGAGCAGGCGCGAGAACGCGCGTGCCTCGGCCTCGCACAGCTGGGGGAACTCGTGCGCGACGTCCTGCACGGGGCAGTGCCCCTGGCAGAGCTGGACGGCGTGCGAGCCCGGGCCCGGGCGGGCGGAGGCCGCGTAGCCGTCGTCCGACAGGGCCGAGGCGAGCGCCTGCACCCGGTCGGCCGTGCCGTCGCCGGCCTTCGCGAGGACCTCGCCCAGGCGGGCCTCGAGCGCGGCGACGCGGTGCTCGGCGAACTGCTCGACGGCCGCGGTGCCACCCGTCTGCGCCAGGAAGCGCAGCGCGTCGGTGGCGATGTCGGAGTACCGGTGGGACAGGGCGGCCTGACCCTGGTTGGTCGCGACGTAGAGGCGAGCCGGCCGACCGCGCCGTGCGGGAGCCGTTCCGTGCGACTCGTGCACGGCGATCTGCTCGGTCTGCTCCAGCACGCTCAGGTGCCGGCGGATCGCCGCGGGGGTCAGGTCGAGGCGCTGAGCGATCTGGGGCGCGGCGATGGGGCCGGCCGAAGCGACGAGCTGGAGGACCCGCTGACGGGTCCCGGCCTCGGCCTGGTCGTTCGGCGCGTGGACAGGTGCAGGCAGCGTCGCGCTCATCTGCACCTCCGGGGGTCGAGGCGCTCGTCACGAGCGCCCGCGGGGCGCGGCCAGGACGGCCGCAATATAGGCAACAGTGTTGTTGCCGAAATCAGTCCCTGCAAGCAAGGCGACCCTTCGCCGCGCCGTCCGTGGGGCATCTCACACGGCCCGTCCGCCGTGATCACGGGCCCGGAGCGGCCGGTGCCGGGCGAAGACGGAACTAGACTCACCGCTCGTGCCCGACTCCCCTGCGCTCGAGATCAGCGGTCTCGTCAAGCGCTACGGCGACCGTGCGGTCGTCGACGGGCTGGACCTGGTGGCCCGCGCGGGACAGGTGACCGCCGTCCTCGGCCCCAACGGTGCAGGCAAGACGACCACCATCGAGTGCTGCGAAGGGCTGCGCCAGGCGGACGAGGGCACGGTCCGGGTCCTCGGCCACGACCCGATCCTCGACGCGCACCACCTGCGTCCCCGGGTGGGCGTCATGCTCCAGGACGGTGGCCTGCCCACGGGCATCCGCGCCGCCGACATGCTCGCGCACGTGTCCCGCATGTACGCCCGGCCCCGCGACCTGGGCGAGCTCACGGAACGCCTGGGGCTGGGGTCGTTCGCCCGGACGACCGTGCGCCGGCTGTCCGGCGGCCAGCGGCAGCGCCTCGCGCTCGCCGCGGCGATCGTCGGGCGCCCCGAGCTGGTGTTCCTCGACGAGCCCAGCGCGGGCATGGACCCGCAGTCGCGGCACGCCGTGTGGGAGCTGGTCCGCGAGCTGCGCGACGAGGGCGTCGCCGTGGTCCTCACGACGCACCTCATGGACGAGGCCGAGGACCTGACCGACCACGTCGTCGTCGTCGACGAGGGCCGCGTCATCGCCCAGGGTTCGGTGCGCGACCTCGTGGCCGACGGCGACGACAGCACGCTGCGGCTCGACGCCGAGCCCGGGCTCGACCTGGACGGGCTCGCGGTCGCCCTCGGCGACGGGCTGAGCGTGCGGGAGAACGCGCCGGGCGCCTATGTCGTGATCGGTGCCGTCCAGCCGACCACCGTCGCGGCGCTGGGGGCCTGGCTCGCGGCACGTGAGGTGCTGGCGACGCGTATCACCGTGGGGCGACGCACCCTCGAGGACGTCTTCCTCGACCTCACCGGACGGGACCTGCGATGACCACCCCCCTCGCCCCGCACGCCGGTGCCGCACCGGCCTGGCAGCGCTTCGTCGCGCAGACCGGCTTCGAGGCGCGCGCGATCCTGCGCAACGGCGAGCAGCTGATGGTCACGATCATCGTGCCCGTCCTGGTGCTCGTCGGACTGACGCAGGTGGACGTGCTGGACATCGACACCGATGGCCTGTCCCCCATCGACTTCTTCACGCCGGGCGTCCTCGCGCTTGCGGTCATGACCTCGTCGTTCACGTCGCAGGCGATCGCGTCGGCGTTCGACCGCCGCAACGGCGTGCTGCGCCTGCTGTCCACGACCCCGCTGGGGCGCGGCGGCCTGCTCGCGGGCAAGGTCGCGGGCGTCGTCGTCGTCGGCGCCGTGCAGGTCCTGGTCATCGGGCTCACCGCGATCGCGCTGGGCTGGCGGCCCGACGCTCTCGGCGTGCTGCTCGCCATCGTCGCGATGCTGCTCGGCACCGCGGCGTTCACGTCGCTCGCGCTGCTCGTCGCGGGGACGCTGCGCGCCGAGGCCGTGCTCGCCGTCGCCAACATCGCCCTGCTGCTCCTCGCGCTGGGAGGCGGCGTGATCGTGCCCGCCGACCGCCTGCCGGGGCCGATGGAGCACCTGGCGCTCCTGCTGCCGTCGGGCGCGCTGGGCGAGGCGATGCGCCAGGCGTTCCAGCACGGCACGCTGCCCGCCTGGTCGATCGTCGTGCTCGTCGGCTGGACGGCCGCGCTGGGCTGGGGTGCCGCACGCTTGTTCCGCTGGCACTGACCCCGACCCTGGATAGGGTCGCAGGATGCCCATCAAGCTCGAGAACGTCGCCATCGCCGTGCGGGACCTGGAGGCGACGATCGCCTTCTTCACCGACCTCGGTCTGACGGTGATCGGCCGCGACGAGGTCAGCGGCGAGTGGACCGACACGGCCGTGGGCCTCGACGGCAACCACGCCAAGATCGCCATGCTGCAGACGCCCGACGGCCACGGGCGGCTCGAGCTCTTCGAGTACCTGCACCCCGACGCGATCGAGACCGAGCCCACGCTGCCGAACGAGATCGGCATGCACCGCGTCGCGTTCTCCGTCGACGACATTGACGAGGCCCTTGCCGTCGCCGCCCGCCACGGCTGCTTCCCACTGCGCGGCGTCGCGAACTACCAGGACGTCTACAAGCTCACCTACGTGCGCGGGCCGAGCGGCATCATCGTCATGCTCGCCCAGGACCTCACGGGCCGCTGAGCCCGGCTCAGCCCGCCATGCAGCCGCCCTCCGTGTGACGCGTCTCGCCCGCCGTCCGGCCGGGCCGGCTGCACCCGGACCGTAGGCTGGGGACGTGCGTTCCGACTCCGTTCTCGACACCCTCGACCGGCTCCGCCCGCGGTTCGGCCGGCCTGTGGTCGTCGCGAACGTCGTCGCCCAGATCGGGATCGTCGTCACCGGCGGCGCCGTGCGCCTGACGGGTTCCGGGCTCGGCTGCTCCGACTGGCCGTACTGCGAGCCAGGGCACTTCACGCCCGAGTTCCACTCCGCGATGTCGATCAACCCGCTCATCGAGTTCGGCAACCGCACCCTGACGGGGGTCCTGCTCGTCATCACCCTGCTCGTGGCAGCCCTCGTTGCCACCGACCGGACCCGCCCGCGCTCGTACCGGTGGCTCGCGACGGCGCCGCTGCTGCTGGTGCTCGCGCAGGCCGTGATCGGTGGCGTCATCGTGCTCGCGCACCTCAACCCCGGTTTCGTCGCCGTCCACCTGCTCATCTCCATGACGCTCGTTGCTCTGTCGACGTGGTTGATGCTGCGCTTCCGCGAGGGCGACGAGCCGTCGCGATCGCTGGTCGACGACGTCACGCGGGCGTGGATCCGCGTGCTGGTCGGTCTCACCGCCGTGGTCCTCGTGCTCGGGGTGATCGTGACCGGAGCCGGTCCGCACTCGGGGGACGACGAGGTCGGCTACCGGTTCGCCGTCGACCCGTACCTCATGGCGAAGGTCCACGCGGCCGCGGTGTGGGCGTTCCTCGCGGTGCTCGCGGTCGTCGTCTGGCGCCTGCGCCGGGCGGGCGCGAGCGGGCGGCTGTGGCGCACCGCCGTGCTGCTCGTCGTCGTCACGCTGCTCCAGGGTGCGATCGGCTACGTCCAGCTGTTCACGGGCCTGCCGATCGCGCTCGTCAACCTCCACATGCTCGGCGCCGCGCTGCTGACCGCCGGCGTCGCCTCCTTCCTTTTCTCGACGCGGACGCGCGGCGCGCTGGTCGCCGGCAGGCCTGCGGTCGAGGCCGTCGAGGCCCTCTGACTGCTCGCCCGGGGCACATTGTCCGTGACTGTGTCGGTGGTCACACCTAGTCTCACGGCATGGCTCCCAGCGAAACCGACGTGGCCGTCTCCGCCCGGGGACTGGTCAAGAGATACAAGGACGTCACGGCGCTCGACGGCGTCGACCTGACCGTCCCCACCGGGTCCGTCCTCGGACTCCTCGGCCCCAACGGGGCCGGCAAGACGACCATCGTCCGCATCCTCACGACCCTGCTCCGGCCGGACGCGGGCTCGGCCGAGGTCGCGGGCGTCGACGTCCTTCGGCGCCCACGCGAGGTGCGGCGACGCATCGGCCTGTCCGGTCAGTACGCGGCGGTCGACGAGTACCTGACGGGGTTCGAGAACCTCGACATGATCGGACGCCTCTACCACCTGGGCGCCAAGCGGTCCCGGGAGCGGGCGCGCGAGCTGCTGGCGTCGTTCCGCCTGGAGGACGCCGCCGACCGCCCGTCGCGCACCTACTCCGGTGGCATGCGGCGCCGGCTCGACCTGGCCGGCGCACTCGTGGCGAACCCGCCTGTCATCTTCCTCGACGAGCCGACCACGGGCCTCGACCCGCGCGGCAGGGCCGACATGTGGGAGGTGATCCAGAACCTCGTCGCCGGCGGGACCACGCTGCTGCTCACGACGCAGTATCTCGAGGAGGCGGACCTGCTGGCCGACGAGATCGTGGTGATCGACCACGGCCGGATCATCGCGCAGGGCACGTCCGACCAGCTCAAGGCGCAGGTCGGGGGCGAGCGGCTGGAGCTGACCGTGCAGGACCCGGCGAGGCTCGACGAGGCACGCCGGCTGCTCGAGCCGCTGGGCGTCTCCCCCGCGACGCTCGACGAGCCACGACGCTCGCTGCTGATGCCCGTGAGCGGCGGGGCGAACGTGCTGACCGAGGCGCTGCGGCTTCTCGACGGCGCGTCCCTGGCCCTCGACGACGTGGGGCTGCGCCGCCCCACCCTCGACGACGTGTTCCTCTCGCTCACGGGCCGCATGGCCGAGGACGACGAGGCCGCGACGGAAGGAGCCGCGTGATGGCTGCCCCCATCGTGATCAGCGACGCGTACGTCGTCGCCAAGCGCAACCTCATCAAGATCAAGCGCGTGCCGGACCTGCTGGTCTTCACGACGCTGTCGCCCATCATGTTCGTCCTGCTGTTCGCCTACGTGTTCGGCGGCGCGATCGACGTGCCGGGCGGGACCACCCCGCAGGCATACCGCGAGTACCTCATGGCGGGGATCTTCGCCCAGACGGTGATCTTCGGGGCCACCATCACGGGCGCCGGTCTGGCGGAGGACATCAAGAAGGGCATCATCGACCGCTTCCGCTCGCTGCCGATGGCCCCGTCGGCGGTGCTCACGGGGCGCACCATGTCCGACGTCATCAACAACGTCCTCGTGCTCGTCGTCATGGCGGTGACCGGCCTGCTCGTCGGTTGGGCGATCCACAGCTCGGTGGGCGAGGCGGCAGCGGGATTCCTGCTGCTGCTCGTGTTCGCCTACGCGATCTCGTGGGTCATGGCCTGGCTCGGGATGCTCGTGCCCAGCGTCGAGGTGTTCAACAACGCGACGTTCATCGTCATCTTCCCGATCACCTTCGTCGCGAACACGTTCGTGCCGCTCGAGAGCCTCCCCGGCCCGCTCCAGACGTTCGCCGAGTGGAACCCCGTCTCGGCCGTCACCCAGGCGTCCCGGGAGCTGTTCGGCAACATCCCGGACAGCGTCCCCGCGCCCGACTCGTGGCCGCTGCAGCATGCCGGCCTCTACACGCTCATCTGGGCGGCGGTGATCCTGGTGGTCTTCGTCCCGGTCGCCAACGCCCAGTACCGCCGGAGCACGAGCCGCTGAGGGCCGCCGGTACGCTCGGAACCGACGACGAGAGGTGCTCCATGAGCGAGCAGGACGAGGACGACCCCCGCACCGAACCGGTCCGGGCGGTGCCGATCACGAGCCTGGGCGGCCCGACCGCGGGCGGCCCGACCGCGGGCGGCCCGACCGCGGGCGGCCCGGCCGTGAGCGGCCCCACGGTGGATCTCGGCAAGGCGTCCGCTCCGCCCACGCCTGCCGGCGGGCCTTCCACGACGCCGATCCCGCAGGTGGCACCGCCGGTCCACCCGCAGCCCGCTCCCCCTGTCGCGCGCCTACCCGTCCCCCAGCCGCCGGTTCCCCAGACGCCGGCGCCCTGGGCCACCGCCCACGCGGGGTGGACGCCGCAGCCCGCCGTCGTCACCGACCAGCGCGTCGTCAGTGGCGCGGTCGTCGCCATCGCATGGGTGTGCGCGATCTTCTCGTTCGGCTACATGCTGCCGTGGGCCGTCGCCGCCAGCCGGGGCCGCTCGAACCAGGCGGCGATCGGCCTGGTGAACCTCTTCCTGGGCTGGTCGTTCATCGGCTGGGTCGTCAGCCTGGTGATGGCCTGCCAGGCGCACGCGGTCCGGATGGTCGCGCCGGTCAACGTCATGCTGGCGGCACAGGTCGTCGCGCAGCCCGGTACGGCGCCCGCCGGCTGGTACCCGTCACCGGCGGGGTACGGCCAGGAGTACTGGGACGGCCAGCGGTGGACAGGTCATCGCGCGCCGTGATCGAGCGGACCTCGCTCAGGCGGGGCGCAGCGTCGTCCAGCCGCTCGCCCGTGCGGCCGCGGCGGCGAGGATGCCGGTGACCGCCGTCGGACTGTGGAGACGCCCCGCGAGCACCGCCTCGATCGCGTCGTCGAGAGCGATCCACGCCGGGACCATGCTCGCCTCTTCGTCGGTCCGCTCGAAGCGGTCCTCGTCCGCGACCGGCGACAGGTCCCGGGCGAGGAAGATCGTGATGCGCTCGGACGAGCCGCCGGGCGTCGTGTAGAAGTCGACCAGGCGCCACCACGAGCCGGCGACCAGGTCGGCCTCCTCCGCGAGCTCCCGCGCGGCGGCGTCGACGTGGGGTTCGCCCTCCACGTCGAGAAGCCCCGCGGGCGGCTCCCACAGCTCGGAGCGCACGGGATGGCGGTACTGCTGGAGCAGGAGAACGCGCTCGTCCTCGTCGAGCGCGATGACGGCCACCGCGCCGGGGTGGTCGACCCACTCGCGCACCACCTGGGAGTCCCCCAGGTCGACCTCGTCGGACACGAGGTCCCACACGCGCCCCTCGTGCAGCACGGTGTGCTGCACGACCGGACGCGGCGCCGTCCGGTCCTCGGTCACGGCGCCGGCGTCCGGCTGAGTCGACATCAGGCGTCGTCGCCGCGCTGCGCGAGGGCCGCACCGATCAGACCCGCGAAGAGCGGGTGCGCCTTGGTGGGCCGCGACTTGAACTCCGGGTGCGCCTGCGTGGCCACGTAGTACGGGTGCACGTCACGCGGGAGCTCGACGAACTCGACGAGCGACCGGTCCGGGGAGACGCCGGAGATGACCAGCCCGGCCTCCTCCAGCTTGTCGCGGTAGGAGTTGTTGACCTCGTAGCGGTGGCGGTGCCGCTCGGTGACGCGCTCGGAGCCGTACGCCTCGGCGACCACGGACCCGGGGGTCAGCGCGGCCTCGTAGGAGCCCAGGCGCATGGTGCCGCCCAGGTCGCCCTCGCCGCCGACGATCGCGAGCTGCTCCTCCATCGTGGCGATGACGGGGTGCGCCGGGTCGGTGTCGAACTCCGACGAGGACGCGCCCTCGAGCCCCAGCTCGGTGCGGGCGTACTCGATGACCATGCACTGCAGGCCCAAGCAGATGCCGAGCGTCGGGACCCGGTTCTCGCGCGCCCAGCGCAGCGCACCGAGCTTGCCCTCGATGCCGCGCACGCCGAACCCACCGGGCACGAGCACCGCGTCGACACCCTCGAGCGACGCGCTCGCACCCTCGGGCGTCTGGCAGTCGTCCGAGGTGACCCAGCGGATGACGACCTTGGTGTCGTGGTGGAAGCCCCCGGCGCGCAGCGCCTCGGTCACCGACAGGTACGCGTCGGGCAGGTCGATGTACTTGCCGACGAGCGCGACCTCGACGCGGTGCGCCGGCTGGTGCACGCGGTGCAGCAGGTCGTCCCACCCGGACCAGTCGACGTCGCGGAACGGCAGACCCAGGCGCTGGACCACGTAGGCGTCGAGGCCCTCGGAGTGCAGCACGCGCGGGATGTCGTAGATGCTCGGCGCGTCCTTGGCGACGACGACGCCCTCGACGTCGACGTCGCAGAACAGCCCGATCTTGCGCTTGATGCTCTCGGGCACGTCGCGGTCGGCGCGCAGGACGATCGCGTCGGGCTGGATACCGATGCTGCGCAGGGCGGCGACCGAGTGCTGCGTCGGCTTCGTCTTCAGCTCACCCGACGGGCCGATGTACGGCAGCAGCGAGATGTGCAGGAAGAAGCAGTTGTCGCGGCCGATGTCGTGGCGGACCTGGCGCGCGGCCTCGAGGAACGGCTGCGACTCGATGTCGCCGACGGTGCCGCCGATCTCGGTGATGATGACGTCGAAGTCCGCGTCGGCCTGCTGGCGCATCCGCGACTTGATCTCGTCGGTGATGTGCGGGATGACCTGGACCGTGTCACCCAGGTACTCGCCGCGGCGCTCCTTGGCGATGACCTGCGAGTACACCTGCCCGGTGGTGACGTTCGCGGAGCCGACCAGGTTCACGTCCAGGAAGCGCTCGTAGTGCCCGACGTCGAGGTCCGTCTCCGCACCGTCGTCGGTCACGAAGACCTCGCCGTGCTGGAACGGGTTCATGGTGCCCGGGTCCACGTTGAGGTACGGGTCGAGCTTCTGCATCGTGACGCGAAGGCCACGGGAGCGAAGGAGTCGGCCGAGGCTGCTCGCCGTCAGGCCCTTGCCGAGAGACGATGCGACGCCCCCGGTGACGAAGATGTGCCGGGTCGTGGAATCCGACCGCCCGGAGAGTCGATGCGCGCGCTCTGTCACGGGATTCCAACCTACCCGACGAAGTCCCGGTTGCCGAAGGGGCACGCGCGGTGAGTCCGGTCACTCGAGGCGTCCTGCCCAGGTTCGCCGCGCTCCGGACCTCTGCGCGTGGTCGACTACTCGGGGTCGTCGGGGAACGGGACCATCGCCGGCCGCACGGGCTCCCGCTCGGCGTGCAGCACGCCCAGTGCTGTTCCGCGGTCGAACGCCGCGAACGCGAGCGCGCAGACGACGAGCGCCAGCAGCCCTGCGCCGGCGGCCGCGCCGAGGGCCGTCACGAGTCCGTCGCCGCCCAGGTCCTGGATCGTGTCCGCCATCCCCCGACCGACGAGGGCCGCGACCACGCCCGAGGCCACGGTGACGGCGGCCGTCCGCATGAGCCCCGCGAGCGCCGCGGACCCCGCCGCCCGTGCCAGCGCCGCCGCCGCGACGACCCCACCGACTGTCATCCCGACCGTGCTCGCCGCGCCGATCGAGACGACCGTCCTGCCGTCGGGCCAGTCGAGCGCAGCCAGGGCGACGACACCCGCGGACATGACGCCCCAGCCCGTCACGTTGGCGAGGATGGCGGCACGCCCGCGCTCGAGCGCGTACAGCGAGCGCGACGCGTGGAACAGCAGCGCGAACCCGACCACTCCCGGCACCATCCACGTCAGTGCGTCCGCCAGCTGCGCGCCAACGGGCCCACCCGAACCTTCCCGCGCGATGACGTGGAAGACCGACGCGATCGGCACCGCCGCGGCGATCACCGCCGCTCCGCCGACCCCGGCCGCAGCCACGACGCCGCGGGTCACCGCGCTCGACGTGCGTGCGAAACCCAGCGTGTCACCAGCCGCGGCGCGGGCCGCCAGCCGCGGGAACGTCGAGGTGGCGAGGGGGACGACGAGCACGGCGTACGGGAGCAGGTAGACCTGCTGCGCATAGAAGTACACGGGCACAGTGCTGTCGCGCACGATCGCGTCCGTCGCCGACCGGTTGGCGACGGCGAGCACGACGAGCGTCGTGAGCTGCTGCGCGGCGACCGACCCGACGCCCGCCAGCGCGAGCGCACGGAAGCGCACACCCACACCGACCGGGAACTGCAGGGTCGGCCGGATCCGGACGCCCAGGCGGTGGACGGGCACGAGCATGGGCAGGCACATCGCGGCGACGCCCAACGTCGTCCCCCAGGCCAGGACCCCGATGGCGCCGCCGGCGACCTGCGTGGGGTCCGAGCGCTCACCCCCGGCGAGCGCGCCGTAGACCAGGTACGTCGCGATGGTCACGAGCGACGCCATGACGGGTGCGAACGCCGGCCAGAAGAACCGCTTGTGGGCCTGGAGGACGGCGTAGAGCAGCACCGCGAGCCCGTACATGGGGACCTGCACGGCGAAGACGAGCACGAAGTACCGGATCAGGTCCGCCTTGGGCGCGTCGCCGTGCGCCAGGTACGTGCCGATCGGCGACGCCAGCAGCGCGAGCAGCCCCGCGAGGGGCACGAGCACCAGCAGCGTCCAGCCCACCGCCGCCGAGACGATCCGGTCGACGTCGCCACGCAGGTCGCGCGCGATCGGACCCGCCAGCACCGGGACCAGCGCACCTGCGAGCGCACCACCCGCGGCGATCTCGAACAGCACGTTGGGCAGCATGTTCGCCGAGGTGTAGGCACCGGCGATCATGTCGGCGCCGACCCCGTACAGCTGGGCCAGGCTCCGGCCGAAGCCCAGGAAGCGGCTCAGGACGGTGACCGCCGCGATCATGGCGGCCGCGCCCGCGAGGCCTCCCGCCGCGCGCCGAGCGGCCGGGCTCACGACGCCGGGTCGCCCAGGTCCGGGACGTGGACGGGGCGGCGGCCCCACGCGTCGAGCTCGCGCAGCACAGGTGTGGACGCGATGACCTTCGTGAAGCTGATCCGCTCGCTCGCGACCGTCAGCGCAGCCACACCGGCCAGCGCCGCGAACCGCACCGGGCGGGGCGCACTCAGCACCACGGCGGTGCCGAGTGCGGCGCCGAGCGCGTTGGCGCCACCGTCGCCCAGCATGTCCGTCTCTGCGAGGTCCTGGTCGAGTGCCGCGTACCCAGCGCCGACGATTCCCGCGGCCGCTCCCGCACCCGCGCCGGGCGCCGCCGCCAGGGGGACCGCCACCAGGGCCGCGGCCTTCAGCGCGCGTCCGGGTCGCAGGTCGAGGAGGTTGACCAGGTTGGCGCTGAGCGCGATCAGGGCGCCGGAGGTGCCGACGTCGACGAGGTGGCCCACAGCGCTCGTCCCCGGCCTGCGGCGGGTCGCGAGCCCCGCGGCCACGAGCGCCCCGGCACCGATGCCGAGGACCTTCAGGCCGCCGGTGGTCACCTCGCCGCGGGCGAGCGCACCCAGGTGCCCGCGCAGCCCCTTGCTGCGCGCGGTGGTGTCCTCAGCCAGGTCGTCCACGATGCCTAACGCCGACCCGGACGCGGTCGCGACGAGCAGGGCCGCCGCGCCGCGGGTGTCCGGTGCACCCATCGCGACCCCGGCGAGCAGGCCCGCTCCGATGGCCGGACCCTCGAGCATGCTGACGGGCTCTCCGCGGTGGTTGGTCCGCGTCCAGCGCGCCTGCCCCCCCGGCGCCTGCTGGTCGAGGAAGCCGCGCGCGGCCGACGTCACCGTGCTGCCCAGCACCATGGCCGTCACGCGGCGGCGCCAGCCGACTCTCATCCCGCCGAGCCCTTGGACGTGGCTCCGCCGGACGGCTGCGCCGCGACCGGAGTCCGGTCCACCGGCGGAAGCTGGACGGCGGGCGGGATCGTGGTCTCGTCGTCGCCGAACCCGTAGTGGCCGTTGGTGCCGGCGATGCGGGCTGCGAGCGCGAGCGGGACGTTGACCTGCCCGGCCACCTCCTGCGCGTCCGAGACCGTCGTCAGTGCCGCGCTCAGGTCGTCGTCGGCGAGGATCGTGTCGGTCAGGCTGCCCTCGGCCCGCGCACCGTCGGCCAGCACCGCACCCGTCGAGTACTCCTGCGCCGCGCTGATCACCGAGAGCTCGGGCGCCAGGTCCTCGGCGCTCGGCGGTGCCGTCGGCGAGGCCCCGGTCTCGGAGCCCGCCTCGTCGGCCGAGACGACGACGACCGCATCGGCCGGGACGGTCACCGGGTCGGCCAGCGTCACGAGCGGGCTGTCCCCGGTCGTCAGGATCTCCAGCAGGTAGGACGCGTCCTGGCTGAGCTTGTCCGGCGCGGCCTTGTCGGCTCCAGTCAGCCCCTGGACGAGGGCCGCGGCCAGCTCGGTCTCGAGGTCGGCGCCCTGTGCGGGCGCGGGCGCCAGGAACTGGGTGAGATTGCCGACGAGCGCCTGGCGGAAGCTGCGCTGGTCCGGGTCGGACCACGCATCCGTGAGCGTCGCGTATCCGGTGATGCTGGCCCCGGCCTGCTTGAAGTGCTCGGCCAGACCCTTGCGCTCGGCCCCCTTGAGGTCGCCCAGCTCGATCACGACGACGCGACGGTCGGTCAGCGAGCCGGCGAGCAGCTGGGGCGAGGCAGCCTCGACGTAGGACTGCGTGTCGGACAGGTCGGCGTTGGCGTCGTCGAGCTGCGAGCGCAGCGTGTCCTTCTCCGAGCGCAGCTGCTGGACCTGCCCCGTGAGGGTGTCCCCGATGGTCTCCTTGAGCGGGCCGGCGCCCAGCGCGATGCCCACCGCGAGCGCGAGGAACACCGAGATCAGGGAGACGACGTGGTAGCGGAAGTCGATCACAGGGCGTTCTTTCCGTCGAAGATGAGGCAGGCAAGGGGGCGACGACGAGCCGTCGGGCGGACGTCCGCGGTCATCAGCTGCCCCCGAAGAGCGAGCCGACCCACGACGTGAAGTCGTCGAAGCGGGCGCCGATGAGCTCGTAGAGCGTCTGCCCGGCAGCGGTCGAGGCCAGCGCGACGCCGAGCGCGAGGAGACCCGCGAGGACCAGCAGCGTCAGCTGGAGGTTGGAGATGCGATGGCGGTAGAGCCGCGAGACGCCCTTCGCGTCGACGAGCTTGCTGCCCACGCGCAGGCGGGTCAGGAACGTGCTCGCCATGCCGGAGCGCCCCTTGTCGAGGAACTCGACCAGCGTGGCGTGCGTCCCGACGGCGACGATGAGCTCGGCGCCCTTGTCGTCGGCCAGCAGCATGGCGACGTCCTCGCTCGTGCCCGTCGCCGGGAAGACGACGTGCGGGACGCCCAGCTGCTCCACGCGCGCCAGCCCCGGCGCGCGACCGTCCCGGTAGGCGTGCACGACGATCTCGGCACCGCAGCTCAGAGCGCGGTCCGAGACCGAGTCCATGTCGCCGACGACGAGGTCGGGCCGCCAGCCGGCGTCCAGGATCGCGTCCGCTCCCCCGTCCACGCCGATGAGCACCGGCCGGTACTCGCGGATGTACGGCCGCAGCGTGACCAGGTCTTCCTTGTAGTGGTACCCCCGGACGACGATGAGCACCTGGCGCCCGTCGATCACCGTGCTGATGTCGGGCACGCCCACGCCGTCGAGCAGCAGGTCCCGCTCCCGGCGCAGGTAGTCCATCGTGTTGGCGGCGAACGACTCGAGCTGCACCGACAGCCCGGCGCGCGCCTCCTCCATCGCGAGCGCGACGGTGGACGACGTCTGGACGACGCCCTCGGCGACGAGCTCGTCGCCGTCGTACACGCTGCCGTCGACGACCCGCAGGTGGTGCCCCTCGGCGATGGCCATGACGTCCGGGCCGAGGTCGTCGACCAGCGGGATCCCGGCGCCGACCAGGATCTCGGGACCCAGGTTGGGGTACCGGCCCGAGGTGGAGCGTGCGGCGTTGAGGACGGCGACGGGCTGGCACGCGACGAGCGCCTCGGCCGACACGCGGTCGAGGTCCTCGTGGTCGATGACGGCGACGTCACCTGCCTTGAGGCGCTTCGTCAGCCCCTTGGTCCGGGGGTCGACTCGAGCCACACCGGCGACGACGCCGGGCTCAGGCAGGGCGGAGCGCTTGCGCAGACTGGATCTCATCGTGCGTCATCGTCCCACGAACGACTGCTCCAGGAGCTCTGCGGCGTGCGTCCGCGCGGCGTCGGAGTCGGCCTGACCCGACAGCATGCGGGCGAGCTCGCGCACGCGGTCCTCGCCCGTGACCGACCTCACGTCCGAGTCCGTGACGACATCGACGCCGGCCGCCTGCGACTTGGTCACCACCAGGTGGTGGTCCGCGAACGCCGCGACCTGGGCCAGGTGCGTGACGACGAGCACCTGCGACTGCCGGGCGAGCATGGCCAGCCGGCGCCCGACCTCGACCGCGGCCTTGCCGCCGACGCCCGCGTCGACCTCGTCGAACACGAAGGTGCCGGGTCGCGACGCGCCGCTGTCCGGTGAGGTCGCGAGCGCCACCTCGAGCGCGAGCATGACGCGCGAGAGCTCGCCGCCGGAGGCGCCCTTGCCCAGGGGGCGGGCGGGAGCGCCGGCGTGGGGCACCAGCAGCATCTCGACCTGGTCGGCGCCGTGCGGGCCCAGCGCCTGCGCCGGTTCGACCTGCACGCGCAGGTCGGCACCCGACATCGCGAGCCCCGCGAGCTCGGCCGTCACGGCGGTCGCGAGCTGCTGGGCACCCGCGCGACGGGAGGCGGTCACCCGTCCTGCGAGCTCGCCGAGCGTCGTGTCGAGCTCGTCGCGGCGGGCGCGCAGCTGCTCGATCCGCTCGTCTCCACCGTCCAGCTCGAGGAGGCGACGCCCGGCCGTGTCGGCCCATGCGAGCACCTCGTCGACGTCCGACCCGTAGCTGCGGGTCAGCGTCGCGAGCTCCGCCCGGCGCTGGTGCACGACGTCGAGCCGCCGCGGGTCCGCGGCGAGATCCTCGACGTACGACGACAGCTCGGCGGCCACGTCGGCCAGCAGGTAGCCGGCCTCGCCGGTCCGCGTCGCCAGCGCACCGAGCGCGGCGTCGTGCGCGCCGGCGTGCTCCAGCGTGCGACGCGCCTGCTCGACGAGGTCGACGGCGCTGACGACGTCGACGGCAGCGCCGTCCGGATCGCCGGCGAGCGCGACGTGCGCCCCGGTCGCGGCCACGCGCAGGTCCTCGGCGTGCGCGAGCCGCTCCGCCTCCGCGGTCAGCTCGTGGTCCTCCCCCGGCTGAGGGTCGACGCGCTCGACCTCGGCGAGCCCCAGGCGCAGCAGCTCGGCCTCGCGGCTCCGGTCGCGCGCACGCTCGACGAGGTCGTCGAGCTCGTCCTGGACGCGGGTGCGCTCGGCCCACGCCGCCCGCAGGTCGGCGAGCGTCTGCGTGTGCTCCGCCCCGACGAACGCGTCGAGCGCCTCGCGCTGGTGCGCGGGCGAGCGCAGCCGGGCCTGGTCGCTCTGGCCGTGCACGGTGACCAGGTGCTCCGCGATCTCGCCGAGCACCGCCTGCGGCACGGACCGGCCGCCCACGTACGCGCGCGAGCGTCCCGCGCCTCCCTCGGTGCCCACGGTGATCGTGCGGACGAGGACGAGCGAGCCGTCGTCGTCCGCCTCGGCCCCGGCCTCGTCGGCCCGCGTCAGTGCGTCGCCGCCGCCGGGGAGCAGGACCCGCCCCTCGACGGACGCGCCGGCGGCACCGGTCCGCACCGTCGCGGCGTCCGCCTTGCCCCCGAGCAGCAGGTTGAGGGCGGTCAGCACCATCGTCTTGCCTGCGCCCGTCTCACCGGTGAGCACCGTGAGTCCCGGGCTGAGCTCGACGTGCGCGCGCCCGATCACGCCCAGGTCGGCGATGCGGATCTCCTCGATCACGACGCGCCACCGCCCGCGACGGGACGACCCTCGCCGTTCGTATGCGCGGGGCGTCCGCGCCAGCCCGCGACGGGCAGGTCGAACTTGTTCACCAGGCGCGTCGTGAACGGCGCCGGCGTCAGCCGGGCGAGCCGGACCGGCTGGTCTCCTCGCGTCACCTCGACCCGCGACCCCGCGGGCACCTCGAGCCGGCGGCGCCCGTCGCACGTGATGAGCCCCTGAGCGGGCGACCGGTCGAGCACCTCGACGGCCAGGCGGCTGCGCGGCCCGACGACGAGAGGACGCGCGAACAGCGCGTGCGCGGCGAGCGGCACCAGGATCATGCCGTCGACGTCGGGCCACACGACGGGCCCGCCGGCGGAGAACGCGTGAGCGGTGGACCCGGTGGCGGTCGCGGCGACCACGCCGTCGCACCCGAACGACGACAGCGGGTGCCCGTCCACACCGACGGCGACCTCGAGGATCCGCGACCGGTCAGCCTTCTCCAGGGCCACCTCGTTGAGCGCCCACCCCGTCTGGATCGAGCCGTCGGCACCGACCACCCGTACCTCGAGCGTCCCGCGCTCCTCGACGGTGAAGTCGCCCGCGGTGAGCCGGCGCACGGCGTCACCGACGTCGTCCCGCTCGGCCTCTGCGAGGAACCCGACGTGACCCAGGTTGATGCCGAGCAGGGGCACGGTCGTGCCACGCGTCAGCTCGGCGGCGCGCAGGATGGTGCCGTCGCCACCCAGCACGACCGCGAGGTCGAACGCGGGCAGGTCGTCGGGCTCGGTGTCCTCGCCCGCGTGCACGGGCTCGATGCCGGCGGCGGCCAGCTCGCGCACCACCTCCTCGAGCGCGCTGACGGCGACCTCACGCCCGCTGTGCGTGACGACCAGTGCTCGACGCGTCATGCGTCCTCCTCACGCTCGCCGGCGACGACCGCGCGGACGCGGGCCTCCAGCTCGTCGACCCCGGGCGCACCACGGCGCAGCCACAGGAAGTACTCCACGTTCCCGCTGGGCCCGGGCAACGGGCTGCGGACCACGTCCACCACGCCGAGCCCGAGGCCGCTCGCCGCGGCTGCGACCTCCAGGACGGCCTGCGCACGCAGCGCCGGATCGCGCACGACCCCGCCCGACCCGAGTCTCTCGCGCCCCACCTCGAACTGCGGCTTCACCATGACCAGGAGGTCCGCGTCCGAAGCCGCGACACCGGCCAGCGCGGGCAGCACCAGCGTCAGGGAGATGAACGACAGGTCGGCGACCACCAGGGACGGCTCGGGTTCGACCGACGCAGCGTCGAGCTCGCGCACGTTGACGCCCTCACGGACTTCCACCCGAGGGTCGTCGCGCAGGCGGTCGATGATCTGCCCGTGCCCGACGTCGACGGCAACCACCCGACGCGCCCCACGCCGCAGCAGCACGTCCGTGAACCCGCCGGTGCTCGCGCCCGCGTCGAGGCAGTCCCGACCGTCGACGACGATCCCCGTCGCGTCGAGCGCGCCGACGAGCTTGTGGGCGCCGCGCGACGCGTAACCGGGGTCGTCGTCGCGGTCCACCGTGAGCGCTGCCGCAGGTCCGACCTGCGTCGCAGGCCGCCGCGTCACCGCTCCGTCGACGCGCACCCGCCCGGCCGACGCGAGCGTCGTCGCCTCGCCCCTCGACCTGGCCAGCCCGCGGCGCACGAGCGCGACGTCCAGCCGGACGGTCGGGTCCTCGTCCATCGGGGCGCTCCTTCCGGTGCGGTCACGGGTGCGGGTGCGGGTGCGGTCAGGAGTGCGCTCACGAGTGCGGTCGTGGGTGTGCTGCCCGGTCGACGGTCGGATCGGGACGAGCCCGTCGGGTACCGATACGGCACGGCATCGCACCGCCGACGCAGGCAGGGCGGTCACGCCTCGGCGGAGGCGAGCCGGTCCTGGAGCGCACCGTGGACGGCGTCGAACGCCGCGACGTGCGCGCGCAGCGGCTGCTCGGCGATGCCGTCGAGGCTCCGCAACGCCTCGTCGACGCCGTCGTCGCCCGTGGGGACCACCTCGATCGCCTCGCTCACCGTTCCTCCTCGCTGTCCGGACCCGCGCCCACGCTACCCGGCGCGACCGACACGAGCGCGAGACGTCCCCAGGGTGTGGACGTCCGCTCAGGAGCGGGCGAGCTCCGGGACGGTGCCGGGGTCGAGGTCGTCGCCTGCGTCGACCGCAGCCCACGCGGCCGCGCACGCGGCCCGGACCAGGTCGATCGCGTCCGCGTCACCGCGACCGAGCTCGAGCGCACCATCGGTGACGCGGGCGGACGCCTCGCGGCACACCCACCAGCCGTCGTCCGAGCATCCCGGCGCCGGGTGCGGCTCGAGGAGCGCGCGCAGGTCGGCCCCGATGAAGTGCGGACGCTCACCGGGGATCGCCAGGATGTCGTCGCGCGCCGAGCTCACCCCGGTCAGGACGTGCAGCCCGTCGTACCCCCCGGAGCGCGCCCCCGCCAGATCCGTGTCGAGCCGGTCGCCGATCACGAGGACCTGCCGTGCACCGACGCGCTCGACGGCCATGTCGTACATCGTGGACGAGGGCTTGCCCGCACTGTCCGGCACGACGCCGGTCGCGGCACGGACCGCGCCGACGAGCGACCCGTTCCCCGGTGCGAAACCGCGCGCGGTGGGCAGGCTCAGGTCCAGGTTGGACGCGACGTGCCACGCCCCGCGCTCGATCGCGTAGGCGGCCTCGGCGAGCTGGGCCCACCCGACCTCGGGCGCGAATCCCTGCGCGACCGCCGCAGGCCCGTCGTCGGCCGAGTCGACGACCTGGTACCCGGCTTCTCGCACGGCCGTGACCAGACCGGCGCCGCCGACGACCAGCACGCGCGACCCCTCCGGGAGCCGCGTGCGCAGCAGCTGCGCGGCGGCCTGGGCGGCCGTCATGACCTCGTCAGCTCGCGTCGCGATCCCCAGCTCCGTGAGCTGATCGGCCACGGACTCGGGCTCGCGCGACGCGTTGTTGGTCACGAAGACCAGGCGCATCCCGTTGCCCCGCGCCGACGTGAGCCCGTCCGCGGCGTGGTCGATCGGCTCGTGCCCCTTGTACGCGACACCGTCCAGGTCGACGAGGGCCAGGTCGTAGTGCTCGGCGAGCGGCGTGCTCGACCCGATCAGCCCCGCGCTCATGCGCGCTCCTCGTCGCCGGCACCCTCGGCACCGTCACCGGGAGCAGCTGACGCGGACGTGTCTGCGTCCTCCGCGACGTCCGCCTCGACACCGTCCGTCGACCCGGGCAGCACCTCGTCGACGCCGCCCTCGACCGCGTCGCCGGAATCGTCGTCGCTCTCGTCCTCGGACTCGTCGTCGGACTCGTCCTCGCTCTCGTCCTCGACGAGGTCGTACACCACGACGTCGTCCTCGTCGTCGGCGACACCGCCGTCCGCCTCGGCGAGCTGCGCAGCGCTGTAGGCAGCGAGCTCGGCAGCAGCCTCCTCGGTCCGACCGGCTGCCTCCAACGCGGCGGACCGCGCCTGCGCGACACGCACGGCCGCGACGCCCTTGGCGCCCCGTACCGCCGGTGTCGCCAGCGTCGCGAGCGCGGCATCGAGCTCGCCGAGGTCGACGCGCGCACCGCTGACGACGATCGCCAGCTCGAGCCGACCGGCCGCGTCCAGCGTCTCCGCCTCCGGCTCCTGGGACAGCGCGATGGCGCGCTCGGGTCGCCCGAGCCCACGCTCGCAGTCGGCCATGATCGGCAGGTGCTCCGACGAGCCGTTCAACCGCCGTACCGTGCGCAGCTCGCGCAGCGCCTCGGCGAAACGACCCGTCCGGTACGCGGCGAGGCCAGCGGCCTCGCGCACGACGTCGACACGACCGGCGCGCTGAACCGCGGCCTGGGCGTGCTCGTACGCGAGCTCGGGGTCCTCGTCGAGCAGACGGCCGACCATCACGAGGTGGCGACCGACGCGCTCGGCGTTGTCCTTGCTCAGGGTGCGCAGGGGCGCACGCGCGCCCCGGTCGAGATCGCTGAACGTGACGTCGTCCGGGATGAACGGACCGGGCCGCCGCTGGTCCTGCGGCGGACGCGAGTCGCGCTCGCCCCGCGCAGCGTCACGTTCGCCCGACGGACGTCCACCGGCGGCGCGAGGCCCGCGCTCGAGGTCGCCACGGCTCCCGCCGCGACCACCGTCACCCCGTTGGTAGCCGCCCCGATCGGGACCACGGCCGACGTCGCTGCGCGCTGCGCCTCCGTGTCGACCGGCACGAGGGTCCGGCGCGGACGAGCTGCGCTCCGGGCGGTCCTGCGGGCCCCGACGCTCCCCCGCGATCGGCCGACGATCGCTCGACGACGGACCCCTCTCCTCGTATCGACGCCCGTCGCGCTGACCGTAGGCGGGCCGCCCACCGCGGTCGTCGCGGGGCCGCTCGGACGCGTCGCCACGCGGACGATCGCCGGGCACGTAGCGTCCGCCAGAAGACGGACGCGAGTCGCGCTGCCCGTTCGCGGGACGCCCTTCGCGTCCTCGATCATCACGGGCCCGGTCTCCGTAAGGCGGGCGAGCGCGCTCATCACGGTCCCGGTCGCCATAGGCAGCGCGGCCGCTCGCGGAGCCCGAACCATCCCGCTGACCGTAGGACTGCCGACCCCCGCGGTCGTCCCGCGAGCGGTCGCCGGAAGGACGCCGGTCACGGTGGCCGCCGCGATCGGCGGCGCCTGAGCGGTCGCCGTAGGACGAGCGCTGGCCGGAACCGGGCCGCTCACCGGAGGAAGGACGCTCACCCGAACGAGGCCGGTCACCATACGACGAGCGCTGCCCGGACGGTCGTTCCCCGTAGGACGAACGCTCACCCGAGCCAGACCGCTCGCCAGAAGACGAACGCGAACCCGGGCGGTCACCATACGACGAACGCGAACCCGAACCAGACCGCTCTCCATAGGACGAACGCTGGCCCGAACCCGGGCGCTCTCCATAGGACGAACGCTGGCCCGAACCCGGGCGCTCTCCATAGGACGAACGCGAGCTCGAACCACCGCGCGCTTCGTACGACTGCCGGCCGCCGCTGGCGCCGGAACCCGCGCCGCGCCCCTCGGACCCGCCGCGACCGTCCCGCGCGCGATCGCCGTAGGACCCTCCCGAACCCTGGCGCCCACGATCGCCGTACGACGGACGCCCGCCGCGGTCGTCACGCGAACGGCCAGCCGCATCGCCACGACCGCCCTGGTCACCGCGATCCGAACCGCGGGAGCCGTAGCTCGAAGAACCGCGCGACGCGCCCCCGGCGCGACCACCGTAGGACGACCGTTCGCCGCCAGCCGACCTGCCGCCTTCCCGGCGCTCGTCGCTGGACCTGTTCTTGTCGTCCGGGAACCGTCCCGACCGGTGATCGCTGTTCATCTGTGTACTCTCCTCGCACGAATCGACAGCCATCATCCCACCCGGCGACTCCGCTCGGATACTCGACAGCCTGTCAGTGACCACACCCACACCGGCGCGCGAGCGCGCACCATCACCGGGAGGTCGGCAGCAGCCCCGATCGGAACCCCACAACGACCCCGGTGCGGAGTGGCCCACCACCTGAGGCGGCACGCGACTACGAACGCGCCCAGCACACAGGGCCCGGCCAGCTCGCGGAACACAGCGAGACGCGACGCCGACCCGGTAGCGGGCGCCGCACGGTCCTGACGAGCTGCGCGGGAGCCTGAAAACAATCCCGGGAAACAGAAAGAGCCACCCCCGAAGGGGTGGCTCTTTCTGAATGATGTCCGGCGGCGTCCTACTCTCCCACACCCTGGCGAGTGCAGTACCATCGGCGCTGAGGGGCTTAGCTTCCGGGTT
>Ga0160439_1000388_pt1 | contig 22991 bp, 23 predicted proteins | sample HID1975M_E0MG_FD_108201 | JGI IMG/M metagenome (GOLD analysis project Ga0160439, IMG submission 108201) | Enriched soil microbial communities from UW Madison campus, WI, USA - HID1975M_E0 MG | ecosystem: Environmental > Terrestrial > Soil > Unclassified | place: USA: Madison, Wisconsin... | reverse complement strand
CGTGCTCGTCTGGCGCATGCCGGGCCGTCGCGACCCGGGCGACGACGACACGGGCGCCGTGGTCTGACGTCAGAGCCGCGCCAGGTCCGCGGCGCCGACCATGCCGGCGTCGTTGCCCATCGCGGCGACCACGAAGGTCGCCTCGGGACGGTGCCCGCGGCCGGAGAGCTGCTCGCTGAAGGCCTTGCGTGCCGGGACGAGCAGCAGGTCGCCCGCTGCGGCCACGCCGCCGCCGACCACGATGAGGGCGGGGTCGAGCAGCGCGGTGGCCGAGGCTGCGCCCTCGCCGAGCCACCGGCCCAGCTCGGCCAGCAGCTCGACGGCGAGCGGGTCGCCCTCGACCGCAGCCTTCGTCACGTGCGGGCCGGCGATCTTCTCGGCCGAGCCGCCCGCGAGCTCGAGGATGCGCGCGGCGCGCTCGGGCGCCGTGATGGCGGCTGCCTGGGCGTCGCGCACGAGCGCGCTCCCCGAGGTGTACTGCTCCCAGCAGCCCTCGTGACCGCAGCCGCAGTAGTGGCCGCCAGGGACGACACGCATGTGGCCGATCTCGGACGCCACGCCCCACGCGCCGCGCAGCAGCTCGCCGTTGGTGACGATCGCGCCGCCGAGGCCGGTGCCGACCGTGAGCGTGAGCATGTCGTCGACGTCCTGCGCGGCACCGAACCGGAACTCGGCCCAGCCGGCGGCGTTCGCGTCGTTCTCGACGACGATCGTCACCTTGTCGTCGATGAGGGCTGCCACGTTGTCCCGCAGCGGGTAGTCGCGCCACGCGATGTTCGGCGCGAACAGGACGCCCGAGCGGTCGGCCGCGACGAACCCGGCGGCAGCGAGGCCGATCGCGCCGATCTTGTGGTCCGCGCTGAGCTCGGCGTAGACGTCCGCGATCGCGCGGTCGATGCTCGCGGCGTCGTCGGGCTCCGTCTCACGTCGCGTCTGGGCCAGGATCTGGCCGTCGTCGTCCACGACGCCGGCCGCGATCTTCGTCCCGCCGATGTCCACACCGATGGCGTGCATGTGTGAGTACTCCTACGCGATCGTCACTGGGGGCGCCGCATCCGCTGCGGCACGGGTGCCAACGCTAGCGGTCCCGCAAGGGTGCGGGTGACGACCTTGGTCCGGGCAGCGCCTGCGCCACCCGGACGGGCGCTGGCGTACTGCTCGGTAACGTCCCGTATCCTCGTCGCACACTTCGCCACCTGCCACTGGAGCCAGCATGGACGAGTTCAGCACGCCCCTGCTCATCGAGGTCGATCCGTCGAGCAACCTCAACGCCCTGTTCGCCGCACGCGTGCAGTCCGACCCGGATTCCCCGGTCGTCGAGCACAAGACCCAGGACGACGGGCCGTGGATCCCGCTGACGGGACGTGAGCTCGACGCCGAGGTCGTCGCCGTCGCGAAGGGCCTCGTCGCGCGCGGCGTGGAGCCCGGCGACCGCGTGGGCATCATGTCCCGCACCCGGTACGAGTGGTCGCTGCTCGACTGGGCAGCCTGGGCCGCAGGCGCCGTGCCCGTCCCGCTGTACGAGACGTCGTCGGCCGAGCAGGTCGCCTGGATCCTCACCGACGCGGACGTGTCCCTGCTCGTCGTCGAGAGCGCCGAGCACGCCGCGACGGTCGACGAGGTCCGCCCCGACACGCCGAACCTGCGCGAGGTGCTCGTCATCGACGGCGGCGCGATCGACGCGCTCGTCGCCGCCGGGGTCGACGTCAGCGACGCCGAGATCACGCGCCGCCGCGCGCTGGCCTCGCTCGCCGACGTCGCGACCGTCATCTACACCTCGGGCACGACCGGTCGGCCCAAGGGCGTCGAGCTCACGCACGGCAACTTCTACGAGCTGACCGTCAACGCGGTCGCCGACCTGCACGAGGTCGTCTCCGAGCCGGGTGCGCGGACCCTGCTGTTCATGCCGCTCGCGCACGTGTTCGCCCGCTTCATCCACGTGCTCGTGATGCCAGCCGGCGCGGTCCTGGGCCACACGCCCGACACGCGCACGCTGATCGACGACCTCGCCTCGTTCCAGCCCACGTTCATCCTCGCCGTGCCGCGCGTGTTCGAGAAGGTCTACAACTCGGCCGAGCAGAAGGCCGTCGCGGGCGGCAAGGGCGCGATCTTCCAGCGGGCCGCCAAGACGTCGATCGTCTACTCGCGCGCGCTCGACACTCCGCGCGGCCCGAGCCCGTGGCTGCGCCTGCAGCACAAGGTCGCCGACGTCCTGGTCCTCAAGCGCCTGCGGGCAGCCCTGGGTGGCCGCGCGCGCTGGGCCATCTCCGGTGGCGCGCCGCTCGGCGAGCGGCTGGGCCACTTCTACCGCGGGCTGGGCCTCAACGTGCTCGAGGGCTACGGGCTCACCGAGACCACGGCGCCCGCCACCGTGAACCGGCCGGGCAAGACGAAGATCGGCTCGGTCGGCCTCCCGCTGCCCGGCTCGTCCGTCCGCATCGCCGCGGACGGCGAGATCGAGGTCAAGGGCATCCAGGTGTTCCGCGGCTACCACGCGAACGAGGTGGCGACCGACGAATCGCTGACCGACGGCTGGTTCCGCACGGGCGACCTCGGCGCGATCGACGACGAGGGCTACCTGTCGATCACGGGCCGCAAGAAGGAGATCATCGTGACCGCGGGCGGCAAGAACGTCGCGCCGGCCGTGCTCGAGGACCGCCTGCGCGGCCACCCGCTGATCAGCCAGGTGGTCGTCGTCGGCGACGCCCAGCCGTTCATCGCCGCGCTCGTGACGCTCGACCCCGAGGGCGTGCCCGGCTGGCTCGCGGCGCACAACAAGCCCGCGCTGTCGATGGCCGAGGCGGCCGTCGACGCCGACGTGCTGGCCTCGATCGACAAGGCTGTGGAGCGCGCCAACAAGGCCGTCTCGCGGGCCGAGTCCATCCGCAAGTACCGGATCCTCGACACGGACCTCACCATCGCGAACGGCTATCTCACGCCGAAGCTCAGCGTGAAGCGCTCGCTCGTGCTCAAGGACTTCTCCGCCGAGGTCGATGCCCTGTACGCCGGCAGGCGCGAGGACTGAACCGCCGCGCGGACGGGCCCCGTCACACGGCGGGGTCCATCCGCAGTGGAGGCACGAGCCCGGACGCGGCCAGCACGCCGATCGCGTGCTGCTCGGCCACGTCGAGGTCGATCCCGTCGGAGGCGACGACCGGGGCGCGCGGGCTGCCGATCGCCAGGAACGTCACCACGCAGTCGCCGCACGCGACGGGGCGTGCGGTGCAGCTCTCGCAGTCGATGATCATGCGTCGGACGCTAGCGACGCCCACCGACACGATCCCCCGGCGCGGGCTACACGCGGTTGAGCCGCGCCACGAGCGTCGCCGCGGGGACCACCCACGCGCCGGTCGCCTCGACGTCGCGCGCGACCGCCTGGTCGCTCGTGACGACCACGACGACGCGCCCCGCGGGCTCGGCCCGCACGAGCCGCCGGATGAGGTCGTCGGCGATCTCCCCGACCGAGAACCGCACGCGCACGCCCCGCGCGAAGCCGCCGGGCGGCATCGCGCCCTCCTGCCCGTCGAAGCAGCACGTGACCTCGGCGCCGGTGCGCGCGGCGACGACCGCGAGCCCGTCGACCACGCGGCGGCGCTGCTCGTCGAGCGCGAGCGACCCGAAGCCGGTCTTGGACACGTTGTAGCCGTCGACGACGAGGTGCGCCCACGGCTGGCGCAGGACCTCGTCGAGCAGCGCGGGGTCGTCGAGCGAGCGGCCGCGTGACCCGCTGCGCCGGCCCGGGACGCGCTCGGGCTCGGGGGCGACGAGGTCGGCCGGCAGGTCCGCCACCGGGGCCAGCGCGAGCTCGGCGCGCAGGCCGCTCGCGGCGTCGACCACCGTGTCGAGCAGCAGCCGCACCCGCGCGTCGGCGAGCTTGCGGGCCACCCGGATCTCCGCGCGCGCGGCCGTGCGGACCGCCTCGGCCTCGCGCCGGTCCTCGGCCGCCTGCTCGCGCTCGGCCCGGGCCCGGGACCGCTCGGCGTGCGCCTCCTCGAGGGCCGCGCGTGCCTCGTCGGCCGCCCTGCGCCCCTCGCTGCGCGCTCGGTCGGCGTCCGAGCGCAGGCGGCGCATCTCGCGCTGGCTGCCGGCGAGCTCGTCGCGCGCGGCTCGTGCGTCCGCGACGGCCGCCTCCGCACGGGCCTGGGCGCGGGCGAGCTCGTCGCGCGTGCGCTGCAGGCGCTCGTCCACGGGCGGGGCGACCGGCTGCTCGTCGACGACGAGGCCCTGCCACTCGTCGGTCCCCCGGAGCCACGCGCCCACGGCCGCCACCAGCGGCGTCGGCTCCGCGTCCCCCGCCGCCGCGCGCCCTGTGGCCCACTCGCGCGCGACGCGGGCGCGGAAGGCCTCGTCGTGCAGCGCCGCCCACAGCGGGGCCGCGCCGGTCGCGGCACGCTTGCGCGGCGTGAACTTCGCGACCGCGCGCAGCGAGGCGGGAACCTCGACGGGCTCCATCCGCCCGAGCACCTCGGAGGCCGCCTGGACGAGGGCGGCGCGCAGGACGTCGGGGACGTCCGGACCGTTCGAGGCAGCGCTCATCCGACCCACCCTAGGGGCGTCGTCCGCGCGCCTGCAGGTCGTGTCGGCGGTCGTGGGTAGCGTCCCTGCCATGTCGACCGTCCGCCGCCTGCGCCCCGTGTGGGCGGACGCGCCGGTCGACGTCTCCGGGAGGCCGGTGCAGCCGAGCCTGGACGACGTCGGGACGCCCCTGTCCGACGTGACCTTCGTCGTCGTCGACCTCGAGACCACCGGCGGCACGCCGGCGGACTGCGCGATCACCGAGATCGGTGCGGTCAAGGTCCGCGGCGGCGAGGTGCTCGGCGAGTTCCAGACGCTCGTCGATCCGGGCGGTCCCGTCCCGCCCTTCATCCAGGTGCTCACGGGGATCACCACGACGATGCTCATCGGCGCGCCGCGCATCGAGGAGGTGCTCCCGGCGTTCCTGGAGTTCTCGCGGGACGCGGTGCTCGTCGCGCACAACGCGCCGTTCGACGTGGGCTTCCTCAAGGCGGCCGCAGCGCGCACCGGCCACGCCTGGCCCGGCAACCGCGTCGTCGACACCGTCCGCCTCGCACGCCGCGTCGTGACGCGCGACGAGGCGCCCAACCACAAGCTCTCCTCGCTCGCCGCGCTGTTCGGCGCGAGCGTCACCCCCAACCACCGCGCGCTCTCGGACGCGCGCGCCACGGTGGACGTGCTGCACGCGCTGCTGTCACGGATGGCTCCGCTGGGGATCACCCACCTCGAGGACCTCGCCACGGCGACCGACCCGGTGCCCGGCGAGGTGCGCCGCAAGCGGACCCTGGCCGACCACCTGCCGGACTCCCCCGGCGTGTACCTGTTCCGCGGCCCGGGCGACGAGGTGCTCTACGTCGGCACGTCGACGACCTCGCTGCGCCGCCGGGTGCGCTCGTACTTCACCTCGGCGGAGAAGCGCGGACGCATCCTCGAGATGGTGCGGATCGCCGAGCGCGTCGACCCGGTGCCGTGCGCGACCCCGCTCGAGGCACGCGTGCGCGAGCTGCGGCTGATCGCCGAGCACGCCCCGCGGTACAACCGCCGCTCGCGCAACCCCGAGCGGATGCCGTGGGTCCGGCTGACGTCCGAGCCCTTCCCCCGCCTCTCGGTGGTCCGCGAGGTGCGCGACGAGGAGGGCGCGGCCTACCTGGGCCCGTTCGGCACGTCGCGCAGCGCGACCCTCGCGGTCGAGGCGCTGCACGAGGCCTTCCAGATCCGGCAGTGCACGCGGCGGCTGCCGCTGATCGCCCCGGCGGGCTCGTCGGCCTGCGTGCTCGCGGACATGGGCCGGTGCGGCGCGCCGTGCATCGGGGGGCAGTCGGTGCCGGACTACTCCGAGGTCGTGTCACGCGTGCGCGCCGCGATGCTGGCCGACCCCGCGCCCGTGGTCGCCGCGCACGCGGCCCGCCTCGAGGCGCTCGTCGACCAGCAGCGCTACGAGGAGGCCTCCACGGTCCGCGACCGGCTGGGCGCCTACCTGCGCGGCGCGGCCCGCGCGCAGCGGATGGATCCCCTCGCCCGCTGCTCCGAGCTCGTCGCCGCGGGGAGGACGCTCGACGGCGGCTGGGAGATCGTCCTGGTCCGGCACGGCCGGCTGGCGGCCACCGCACGCGTCGACCGCAGGACGGACCCGCGCCCGGTCATCGAGACGCTGCGGGCCACCGCGGAGCACGTGCCGTCACCCGTGGCCCCGGCGACGGCCGCCCACCCGGAGGAGACCGACCTCATCGCGGACTGGCTCGACCGGCCCGGCGTCCGGCTCGTCGAGGTGGTGGGGACGTTGGCCTACCCGCTGCGCTCGGCCCTGACCGACGTCGACCCCGCGGCGGCCGTCGCCGCGCACGCGCGCCTGCTCGTCGGCGCTCCCCCACGGCCGCTCGCGCTCGTGCCCTCGTCGGATCCCAGCGCGGCGGTCGGCCGCACGGCATGATGGCGACATGCTGACTGCGATCGTGCTCATCGACACCGACGCCGCGCGCATCCCCGAGGTCGCCGCCGCCATCGCGGACATCCCGGGCGTGAGCGAGGTCTACTCCGTCACCGGAGAGGTGGACCTCATCGCCATGGTGCGCGTGCGCGAGCACGACGGCCTCGCCGACGTCATCGCCGACAAGGTGAGCAAGATCGAGGGCGTCCAGCGCACCCAGACGTACATCGCGTTCCGCACGTACTCGCAGCACGACCTCGAGCAGGCGTTCGCCCTGGGCCTCGAGGACTGAGCTTCCTCGGCGTCCGGCCAGCTGCGTCGACGGGGTCGTCGGCGCGGATGATCGACCCGGCGGTCTTGAGCGTGGCCGGCACGCAGCAGCGGCGTCCGGCGATCGGGTCAGCCGCGCGGGGTCAGGCGCTGGCGGCGCGCCAGCGGTCGAGGGCGCCGGCCGCAGCGCCCGAGTCGAGCGAAGCGCGGGCGTGCGTCGTGCCGGCGGCGAGTCGCTCGACGAGCGAACCCGTCTCGGTGCCGGGCAGCGTGCCGTCGGCGACCAGCGCCGCCGCGACGTTGAGCACAACGGTCTCGCGCACCGCACCGGGCTCGCCGGCGAGCAGGCGGCGGGCGACGTCGGCGTTGTAGGCCGCGTCGGCGCCCCGCAGCTCGGCGAGCGTCACGGGAGCCACCCCGAGCTCGGACCAGTCCACGACGCTCTCGGTCACGACGCCGTCACGCACCTCCCAGAGCCGCGTCGGGCCTGTGGGCGCGATCTCGTCGAGCCCGTCCTCGCCCCGGAACACCACGGCGCTCTTGCCGCGCCCGGCCAGCACGCCCGCGACCAGGGGAGCCATCCGCGCGTCGGCGACACCGATCGCCGCGGAGTCGGGCTGCGCGGGGTTGGTGAGCGGGCCGAGGAAGTTGAAGGCCGTCGCGATGCCGAGCCCCGCGCGCGCGGCGGCGGTGTGGCGGAACGAGGGGTGGAACACCTGCGCGAAGCAGAACGTGATGCCCGCGTCGGTCGCGATCTGCGCGACGCGCTCGGGGGTGTGGTCGAGCCGGATGCCGAGCTCCTCGAGCACGTCGGCGCTGCCGGACGACGACGACGCCGCGCGGTTGCCGTGCTTGACGACCCGGATCCCCGCGCCGGCGATCACCAGCGCGGACATCGTCGAGATGTTGACCGTGTGGGCACGGTCGCCGCCCGTCCCGACGATGTCGAGCGTGCGGCCCGGGACCGCGATGCGCTTGGCGTGGCCGAGCATCGTGTCGGCCAGGCCAGTGAGCTCCTCGACGGTCTCGCCCTTGGCGCGCAGCGCGACGAGGAAGCCGGCGATCCGGATCGGCGAGGCCTCGCCGCTCATGATCTCGTCCATCGCCCAGGAGGCCTGGGACGTGGTGAGGTCCTGGCGCGCGACCAGCGAGGTGAGCAGGTCCGGCCAGGTGGGTGCGTCGGTCATCCGGCGACGGCCCTCGTCCCGAGGACCGCGGCGACCGCGGCCTGCACCTCGATCGGGTCGAGCGGGCGGCTGACGACCGCGTCCGCGTGGGACCACGACGCGAGCCACGCGTCCTGCGGGCGGCCGGTGAGCACGAGCGTGGGCGGGCAGGCGTAGACCTCGTCCTTGAGCTGGCGCGCGAGGCCCATGCCGCCGACCTTGTCTGCCTCGCCGTCGAGGATCAGCAGGTCGAGCCCACCGGCCTCGGTGGAGGCGATCACCGCGGGTGCCGTGGCGACCTCGAGCCACTCGATCTCGGGTGCGTCGTGGCGCAGTCGCCGCCCGACGGCGAGGCGCACCTGGGCGCGCGCGTCCACGTCGTCGCTGTACAGCAGGATCCGCGGACCGGTGGCCGTGCTCATGGGTCGTCCTCACTCGTCGTCGACGTGGCGTCCGAACGCATCTTGGCACGACACGCGCGCGCGTTGTGGCGCCGCCCGGCGAGCCATAGCACGGACACGCTGGTGGGCTCGGCGTGTCGGCTCGTCGGGCCGGCCTCGAAACGGCCTCGCGGGCGCGTGATCGCGCGGAAAATCGGGCCTCGCGGGACCCAGATCCTGACGGTGTGACATTTACCGCGCGCCACGGCCTGGGTCCAAGGGCCCACACGGGCCCGAGTTCAGCCATAATGGCGAACGTGTCGACCGCAACGGCTGCCCCTCGCACCGCCCCCCACGTGAGTGTCAACCGACCCAACCCGGTGTCGGTGGGAACGATCGTGTGGCTCGCCAGCGAGCTCATGTTCTTCGCTGGCCTCTTCGCCATGTACTTCACGCTCCGTGCCGCCGTGCCGGACGAGTGGGCGGAGCAGACCGCCAAGCTCAACGTGACGTTCGCGGCGATCAACACCACGGTGCTGGTCCTGTCCTCGGTCACGTGCCAGATGGGCGTGTGGGCGGCGGAGCGGTTCCAGCCCGTGCGCTCGGGCAAGCTCATCCAGGTCAACCGCTGGGGCATGAACGAGTGGATGACCGTCACCTACGTGATGGGCGCCTTCTTCATCGGCGGCCAGGTCTTCGAGTACGCCGCCCTGGTGCACGAGGGCCTGACGATCTCCTCGAGCCCGTACGGCTCGGTCTTCTACCTGACGACCGGCTTCCACGGCCTGCACGTCATCGGCGGTCTCATCGCGTTCCTGTTCCTGCTCGGCCGCTCGTTCTCGGCCAAGCGGTTCGGCCACCACGAGGCCACCACGGCCATCGTCACGTCGTACTACTGGCACTTCGTCGACGTCGTCTGGATCGCGCTCTTCGCGGTCATCTACCTGCTCAAGTAGCCCGTCGTCGCGCGAAGTCGCGCACCGACCACCCGCCCCCCACCCCCCATGTGCGAGACGAGGATCGATCCGTGAAGGCACTCGCAGCCCGCAGGCACGATCGGCGCGCGCCGATCGTCCTGCTCCTGCTGGCGCTGCTGCTCACCGGCGGCCTGTACGCCGTCCTGGCCCCCACGTCCGCTGACGCTGCCCCGGCAGCCGCCAGCACCGATGACGTGAAGGCCGGCGAGAAGCTGTTCCAGGCCAACTGCGCGACGTGCCACGGCCCGTCGGCCGCCGGGACCCAGAGCGCTCCGTCGCTCATCGGTGTCGGCGCCGCAGCAGTGGACTTCCAGGTCGGCACCGGCCGCATGCCGATGCAGATGAACGGCCCGCAGGCCCCGGTCAAGCCGGTCCAGTTCGACGACGAGCAGACCGCCCAGCTGGCGGCCTACGTCGCGAGCCTGGGCGCCGGCCCGGCCATCCCCACGGCCGACCAGGTCGACCCGGCCAAGGGCGACGCCGCCAACGGCATGGCGCTGTTCCGCACGAACTGCGCCATGTGCCACAACGCGGTCGGCGCCGGCGGTGCCCTCTCGCGCGGCAAGTTCGCCCCGAACCTGTGGGAGACGACGCCGACGCACCTCTACGAGGCGATGCTGACCGGGCCGCAGTCCATGCCCGTCTTCGGCGACACCAACCTCGACTCCGAGGAGAAGCGCGACATCATCGCGTTCATCGACCAGCAGGGCGAGGCCACCCCGGGCGGTCTCGACCTCGGTTCGCTCGGCCCCGTCAGCGAGGGCCTGTGGGCCTGGGTCGTCGGCATGGGCCTGCTGATCGGTGCCGCAGTCTGGATCGGAGCGAAGTCCTCGTGAGCACGCACGACAACACCTCCCACGACCTCGAGGTCCGCGACGGCCACACGTCGCTCGACCGCTTCGAGGACCCGGGGCACCCCGAGCACAAGCCTCGTCTGGGCGACCTGGACCCCAAGGCCAACAAGAAGGCCGAGCGCCAGGTCCTGTTCCTGTTCGGGATCTCCGTCCTGGGCACGATCGGCTTCGTCATCGCCTACTTCGCGCTCCCCCCGGGCGACACCGCGAACTCGATGCGCACGTCCAACCTCGCCCTCGGCGGCGCGCTCGCGTTCGCCCTGCTGGGTATCGGCACGGGTGCGATCCACTGGGCCAAGGCCCTGATGAACGACCACGAGAAGTCCGAGGAGCGCCACTTGCAGGCCAGCGACGCGGAGACGCGCGAGGCCGCGGTCAACGCGCTCAAGGACGGCGCGGACGACTCGGGCATCAGCCGGCGCGGCGCGCTCAAGGGCGCGGTCGTCACGGCGGTCGCCCTGTTCCCGATCACCATCGCCCTGCCGCTGATCGGCAACATCGGCGAGGACTGGGACGTCAGCAAGCTCAAGCACACGATGTGGAAGAAGGGCACCAAGCTGGCCCGCGACCCTTCCGGTCGCCCCATCAAGGCGTCCGACGTCACCATCGGGTCGGTGTTCCACGTCATCCCCGAGAAGCTCGAGGAGGCCGAGCACCCGCTCGACGAGAAGGCCAAGGCCGTCGTCCTGCTGGTCCGCCTCGATCCCCGCGACATCAAGTCGGAGCAGGGCGAGGGCTGGTCGTACGATGGCATCATCGCCTTCTCGAAGATCTGCACCCACGTCGGTTGCCCGGTGGCCCTGTACGAGCAGCAGACGCACCACCTGCTCTGCCCGTGCCACCAGTCCACGTTCGACGTCTCCGACGGGGCCCGAGTCGTCTTCGGTCCCGCGAAGCGTCCTCTGCCCCAGCTGCCGATCACGGTCGACGACGAGGGCTACCTCATCGCACAGAGTGATTTCCATGAGCCGGTCGGCCCGAGCTTCTGGGAGCGTGAGAAGTGAGCACCACCACCACCCCCACCCCGCTGGGCCGTGCGGCCGCGGGCACCGCGGACTACCTGGACCAGCGCACCGGTCTCGGCGTCGCGGTCAAGACCTTCGCGCGCAAGATCTTCCCCGACCACTGGTCGTTCCTGCTCGGTGAGATCGCGCTGTTCAGCTTCGTCACGCTGCTGATCTCGGGCGTCTTCCTCACGATGTTCTTCGTGCCGAGCATGGCCGAGACGCACTACACCGGCCCGTGGGACTCCCTCAACGGCGTGCAGATGTCCGAGGCCTTCTCCTCGACGCTGCGCCTGTCGTTCGAGGTCCGCGGCGGCTTGCTGATGCGTCAGATCCACCACTGGGCCGCACTGATCTTCATGGCGTCGATCGTGACGCACATGATGCGCGTGTTCTTCACGGGCGCGTTCCGCAAGCCCCGCGAGCTCAACTGGGTCGTCGGCTTCACGCTGCTGATCCTCGGCCTGCTCGCCGGCTTCTCGGGCTACTCGCTCCCGGACGACGTCCTGTCGGGCAACGGCCTGCGCATCACGGACGGCGTCATCAAGGCCGTCCCGATCATCGGCTCCTACGCCTCGTACTTCGTCTTCGGTGGCGAGTTCCCCGGCCAGGACCTGATCCCCCGCCTGTTCACCGTGCACGTCCTGCTCGTGCCCGCGCTGATCCTCGCGCTCATCGGCCTGCACCTGCTGTTCGTCGTGCTGCACAAGCACACGCAGTACCCGGGCTCGGGCCGCAAGGACACGAACGTCGTCGGCTTCCCGCTGTTCCCGATCTACGTCGCCAAGGCCGGTGGGTACTTCTTCACCGTGTTCGGCGTGATCGCGCTCATGGCGGCGACCATGTCGATCAACCCGGTCTGGAACTACGGCCCGTACGACCCGTCACCGGTGTCCGCGGGAGCCCAGCCCGACTGGTACATGCTGTTCCTCGAAGGATCGCTGCGGCTCATGCCCGGCGGGGCCGAGTTCGTCACGTGGGGCAACTTCACCGTCAGCCTCAACGTGATCATCCCGGCGATGATCGTCCCCGGTGTGCTGTTCACGCTGCTGGCTGTCTACCCCTTCGTCGAGGCAGCCGTCACGGGCGACAAGCGCGAGCACCACGTGCTCGACCGCCCGCGCAACCGTCCGTTCCGGACCTCGTTCGGCGTCGCCGTGCTCGTGGCCTTCTTCATCCTCGTGCTGGCCGGCTCGAACGACCTCATCGCGACGCACTTCCACCTCTCGATCAACGACATCACGTGGGTCTTCCGCGTCCTGTTCTTCGTCGGGCCGTGGCTGGCGTTCATCATCACCAAGCGCATCTGCCTCGGGCTGCAGCGCAAGGACCGCGAGCTGGTCCTGCACGGCCACGAGACGGGCCGCATCGTGCGGTTCGCGAGCGGCGAGTACATCGAGGTGCACAAGCCGCTGGACGCTCACGAGCGCTGGCTGCGCGTGCAGCACGACAACATCCGCCCGCTCGAGATCGAGCCGGCCGAGGACGCTCGAGGCGTGCGCCGCAAGGGCTACCAGGTCGACCGCATCCGGCAGCGGCTGTCGCAGGTCTTCTACGAGGACCGCGTCGAGCCCGTGACGCCATCCGAGCTGGCCGCGGCCCACGCGCACGGCCACGGCGAGCACGACGAGATCGCGGCGGACTCGCACGAGCCCGCCCAGGTCGGCGGCGGGACGCACCTGGTCGAACCAGAGGGTGAGACGACGACCGACGGGCGGAATCCCCAGGTCTGAGCAAGAGTTGGATGAGTCGGGCGGCTCGCCGTAGCGGCGGGTCGCCCGTTCTCGTTCGTCGATGTCCCGTTTGACCGTGGGCCCGGATCCGTACGGCCCGCACCGACCGCAGGAGAGGTACTCACGCATGGCTGACTACACGCTTCCGGATCTGGCCTACGACTACGCAGCCCTCGAGCCGCACATCTCCGGCCGCATCATGGAGCTGCACCACGACAAGCACCACGCGGCCTACGTCACCGGCGCCAACACGGCCCTGGAGAAGCTCGCCGAGGCCCGCTCGAAGGACGACTTCGCGGCGGTCAACCTGCACGAGAAGAACCTCGCGTTCAACCTCGGTGGCCACGTCAACCACTCGGCCTTCTGGGCCAACCTCTCGCCCGAGGGCGGCGACCGGCCCGAGGGCGAGCTCGCCGCCGCGATCGACGAGAACTTCGGCTCGTTCGAGGCGTTCCAGAAGCACTTCGCGGCCAACGCGCTGGGCATCCAGGGCTCCGGCTGGTCGATCCTCGCGTGGGACTCGATCGGCTCGAAGCTCGTGATCGTGCAGCTCTACGACCAGCAGAGCAACATCGCGCTCGGCCTCGTGCCGATCGTGCTTCTCGACATGTGGGAGCACGCGTTCTACCTCGACTACGTCAACGTCAAGGCTGACTACGTCAAGGCGTGGTGGAACATCGTCAGCTGGTCCGACGCCGCAGCGCGCTTCGACCGCGCGCGCACCCAGACCGCCGGGCTCATCGTCCCGTCGCTCTGAGTCACCCAGCACCGCACGAGGGCCGGCTCCCGCTCGGGGCCGGCCCTCGCCGCACCCGGGGGGACGGCCATGGCGTCACGGTTCGAGCAAGTCGAGCGCGAACGGCGCTTCCTCGCACCCGGCCCTCCCCCGCGCGGCGCGGTCGTCGCGCGTAGGAGGATCCACGACCGCTACCTCGACGGCACGCGTCTACGGGTGCGGCTCATGGTGCCAGGGCGTGACGGCACGGGTGCGGAGCGCAAGCTCACCCAGAAGATCCCCGGAGCCCCCTGGGGAACGCTGACGGCGATCTACCTGAACGCCGACGAGCACGCTGCGCTGGCCTCACTGCCGGCCGCGACGCTCAGCAAGACGCGGCTCAGCGTGCCGCCGCTCGGGTACGACGTGTTCGACGGCCACCTGGCAGGCCTCGTCCTGGCCGAGATGGAGTTCGACTCCGACGAGTCCGCCGCGCGATTCGTGGCCCCGGCCGGCCTGGTCGAGGTCACGCACGACGAGCGCTTCACGGGCGGCAGCCTGGTTCGCGCCTCGTCCGACGAGGTCCGCGGCTGGATCAGCTCGCTGCGGTGATCGCGTCGAGGTCGGTCAGCGCGTCGGCCGGCGGTGCACGAGCCACGCGAGCGCGACAGCCTGGGGTATACCCCGTCTCGGCGCACCACGACGTCGAGCGCGCCCGACTGCAGCGGGCTGAACCCGCCGAGCGCCCAGAACGCGGTGGAGGCGATGCCCTGCTCGGCCAGCGCCGCGATCAGCCCCTCGTCGCCGCGGTGGGCACGTCGTACCCGTTCTGCACGGTGACGACCGGGGCGATCGCTCGCGCCTCGGCAACCTGCTCGGCGTCGACGCCGCGGACGAGCTCGCGCTCCTCGCGTCGGCCGTCCTGACGCCGGCCGCACCACGGACGACGAAGGCCCCCACCGGGAACCGGTCGGGGCCCTCGTGACGATCCAGGTCAGTGCGCGTGCTGCCCGCGGGAGTACTCGAACACCCAGCCGACCAGGGCGATGATGCCCAGCACGACGCCGATGCCCGAGAGCCAGAAGCCGACCGCGAAGCCGAGGAACGTGACGGCCCCGGCGACACCGATGGCCAGCGGCCACCAGCTCCACGGCGAGTACACGCCCTGGTCGCCGGCGCCCTGCTCGATCTCGCCGTGCTCGTCGTCCTCGGGACGCGGGTCGATGCGGCGCGACAGGAGCGCGAAGTACGCGCCGATCATGCCGACCATGCCGCCCACGAGCGGGATGCCGAGCATGCCGACGGCCTCGCCGTCGCTCCACACGCCGTAGATCAGGCCGACGGGGATGAAGAACAGGACCCCGTAGAGGAAGAGCTTCGTCTCGAGCTTCACTTGTCCCCCTCCTCGTCACGCGAGGTCGCGGGGCGCTCCTCGAGGATGACCGTCGAGGACTGCTCCTGCTCGCCCGAGCCCTCGGCGACGCGCTCCTGCGCGAGCTCGGTCTCGCCGCGGCGGTCCGCCTCCCAGTCCAGCGGGCCCTTGGTGGGTTCCGGCTCGACGAAGTCCATCGCGGCGACCTCGGGGTGGTGCAGGTCGAACGCGGGGCGCTCCGAGCGGATGCGGGGCAGCGACGTGAAGTTGTGCCGCGGCGGGGGGCAGCTCGTCGCCCACTCGAGCGAGGCACCGTAGCCCCACGGGTCGTCGACCTTCACGAGCGGGGCGTTGCGCCACGTCGTGTAGACGTTCCAGAGGAACGGCAGGGTCGACGCCGCGAGGATGAACGCGCCGATCGTCGAGAGCTGGTTCATCCACGTGAAGCCCTCGTCCGGCGAGTAGTCGGCGTAGCGACGCGGGAAGCCGATGACGCCCAGCCAGTGCTGGATGAGGAACGTGGTGTGGAAGCCGATGAACAGCAGCCAGAAGTGCCACTTGCCGAGCCGCTCGTCGAGCATGCGGCCGGTCATCTTGGGCCACCAGAAGTAGAAGCCCGCGAACATCGCGAACACGACGGTGCCGAACACGACGTAGTGGAAGTGCGCCACGACGAAGTAGGAGTCGGACAGCTGGAAGTCGAGCGCCGGGCTGGACAGGATGATGCCCGTCAGACCGCCGAAGAGGAACGTGATCAGGAAGCCGATCGTCCACAGCATCGGGGTCTCGAACGTGAGCTTCCCTCGCCACATCGTGCCGATCCAGTTGAAGAACTTCACACCGGTCGGCACCGCGATGAGCATCGTCATGAACGCGAAGAACGGCAGCAGCACCGAGCCCGTGACGTACATGTGGTGCGCCCACACCGTGACGGACAGGGCGGCGATCGCGATCGTCGCGTAGACGAGGCCCTTGTAGCCGAAGATCGGCTTGCGGCTGAAGACCGGCAGGATCTCGGTGATGATGCCGAAGAACGGCAGCGCGATGATGTAGACCTCGGGGTGCCCGAAGAACCAGAACAGGTGCTGCCAGAGGATGGCGCCCCCGTTCTCGGGGTTGAAGACCTGCGCGCCGAGGCGGCGGTCGGCACCCAGCGCGAACAGCGCGGCGGCCAGCGGCGGGAACGCCATGAGCACCAGCAGCGACGTCACCAGGATGTTCCAGGTGAAGATCGGCATGCGGAACATCGTCATGCCGGGTGCACGCATGGTGACCACCGTGGTGATGAAGTTGACGGCACCGAGGATCGTGCCGAAGCCGGCGAGCGCGAGGCCGAAGACCCACAGGTCACCGCCGAGCCCGGGCGAGTACACGGTGTTCGACAGCGGCGCGTAGGCGAACCAGCCGAACGAGGCGGCGCCCTGCGGCGTGAGGAAGCCCGCGGCGGCGATCAGGCCGCCGAAGAAGAACAGCCAGTACGCGAACATGTTCAGCCGCGGGAACGCCACATCGGGCGCGCCGATCTGCAGCGGCATGATCACGTTGGCGAAGCCCGCGAACAGGGGCGTCGCGAACAGCAGCAGCATGATCGTGCCGTGCATCGTGAACGCCTGGTTGTACTGCTCCTTGGACTGGAACACGTCCATGCCCGGCGTGAAGAGCTCGGCGCGGATCAGCAGCGCCAGGATGCCGCCCACCGCGAACCACACGAAGGACGTGATCAGGTACATGTACCCGATCGTCTTGTGGTCGGTGGAGGTGATCCACTTGATGACGGTGCGGCCCAGAGTCTGGCGCGACGGCGCCAGCCCCGGGATCGTCTCAACGGCGTACGCCATCAGTCGTTGCCTTCCTGCGTGGCGCTCTCGAGGTCCTGCAGGCGGCTGTACTCGAGCCCGAGGGAGCCCTCCTGACCCTTGGCCTTGAGCTCAGCGATGTGCTTGTCGTAGTCCTCACGGGACACGACGTTGACGTTGAACAGCATCGACGAGTGGTACTCGCCGCAGAGCTCGGCGCACTTGCCCTCGTAGTTGCCGATGACCTTGGGCGTGAGCTGGAACGAGTTCGTCTTGCCCGGGATCATGTCCATCTTGTAGAGGAACGCCGGGACCCAGAACGAGTGGATGACGTCGCGCGACTCGAGCGTGAAGCGGGTGCTCTCGTTCACGGGGAGCCACAGCGTGACCTGGTCCTTGAGCACACCCGTGCCGGCGGAGCCGACGTCCTGCGCGTGCTGGCCGGTCTCGTAGGCGTCGTCGTCGAGGTAGTTGAAGTCCCAGCTCCACTGCTTGCCGATGACCTCGACGTGGTTCTTGGCCGGCGTCGAGGTGTCCTGGATCGCCGTGACGTCGCGGTTCGTGTAGTAGAAGAGCACGCCGACCATGACGATCGGGAGCACGACGTACATGAACTCGAGCGGGACGTGGTACCGCAGCTGCACGGGCAGGACGTTGTCGTCCTTGCGCTTGCGGTAGACGGCGACGCACCAGAGCATCAGGCCCCACGTGATGAGGCCGACGATGAGCGCAGCGATCCACGAGCCGACCCAGAGGTTGACGATGCGACCCGTCTGGTCCGTGATCTCGTTGTCGGAGTTGCCGGGCAGCCAGCCGCGCTGCACCTCGGCGGAACATCCGCTGAGGGCGACCGCGACGACGGCTGCGAGGCCGGCCATTCTCAGGGCCGTGCGCCGCTTCCGGCGGGGGGTGTCCGGGTGCACTGGGGACCTCTCACTCGCGTCCCGTTGGCGCGCCACCCAAGGCAGGCAGCCGTCACCCGGGACCTTCGTCCTCGACCCGTGCAGCCTAGCGCGCCGACCAGCCGGTTTCGCCCCGGGACACGACTTCGCGACACCGTGTCAGCACCGTCACACCCGCCCGTCCTCGCGCGGCACGCGAGCGGGACGGGCACTCGCGCGTGCTCATGCGGCCTCGCGGGCTAGCGTGCCTCCGTGAGCTCCCCTGCCGACGACACCGCCGCGCGCACCGATGTGACGGACGCCACTGCGCCGCGCAGGGCCCCGAGGCGCGTGATCCTCGATGCGGGGGGCCGCGCTCCCCTGCTGCCCGAGGCGCGCGCCGCATTCGTGGAGGCTCTCGACCAGGGTTGGGCGGACCCGCGGCGCCTGTTCTCGGAGGGGCGCCGCGCCCGGATGCTGCTCGACGGCGCCCGTGAGGCGATCGCGGGCGTCGTCGGCGCGCGGACCGAGGAGATCGACCTCGCGCCGTCGCACGTGGCCGCGCTGCACGCCGCGGTCCGCTCGGTGGCGCGCGGCCGGCGGCGCGTCGGGTCGGGCGTGGTGGTCGGCGCCGTCGAGCGCGCCGCCGTGCTCAACGCCGCGGCGTACTCGGCCGGCGACGCGCGCGTCGTCGTCCCGGTCGACGCGACCGGCAGGGTCGACGCGGCGACGTTCGCCGCGTCCGTCGGCGCACCCGGCGTCGCGCTCGCCGCGCTGCAGCACGCCAACGGCGAGGTCGGCACGCTGCAGCCGGTCGACGAGGTCCACGCCGCCGCCCGCGCCGCGGGGGTCCCGCTGCTCGTCGACGCCGGCGCGAGCCTCGGCCACACGACGGTCGAGGCAGCCTGGGACCTGCTGGCCGCCGACGCCGGCGACTGGGGCGGCCCGGGCGGCATCGGCGTCCTGGCGACCCGGCGCGGCGTGCGCCGGTCGCCCGACGGCCCCGAGGACGACGACCGCTGGTTCCCGGGCGGCGTGAGCGTGCCCGCGGCCCTCGCGGCGGCCGTCGCGCTCCAGGTCGCCGAGCAGCGGCGGGTGGCGGAGGCTCAGCGGCTGCGCGCGCTCGTCGACCGCGTCCGCGCGCGCGTCGCGGCCGAGGTGCCGGACGTCGACGTCGTCGGCGATCCCGACCGCCGGCTCCCCCACGTCGTGACGTTCTCGTGCCTGTACGTCGACGGCGAGGCGCTCGTCACCGCGCTCGACGCCGAGGGCTTCGCGGTCGGCTCCGGATCCGCCTGCACGTCGAGCGCGCTCGAGCCCAGCCACGTGCTCGCGGCGATGGGCGTCCTCACGCACGGCAACGTGCGGCTGGCACTCCCACCCGGCACCACCGAGCACGACGTCGACGCGTTCTGCGACGCGCTGCCGCGCCTGGTCGCGCGCGTGCGCTCGGCCCTGGGCGTGGAGGGGCTGTGACCGTCGTCGACGCGCGCGGGCTGCGCTGCCCGGCCCCCGTGATCCGGATCGCCCGCGCCGCACGCGACGCCGCCCCGGGGACGCGCATCACCGTCCTCGCGACCGACCCGGCGGCCGTGCACGACGTGCCCGCGTGGGCGCGGATGCGCGGGCACGCGGTGGTCTCCAGCACCGAGGCGGACGGCGAGTACGCCCTGACCGTGGAGATCGGCTGACACGACGAAGGCCCGGCCGATCGGCCGGGCCCTCGCACGTCGCTGGGATCAGCTGAACGAGCCGCCGCACGCGCAAGCGCTGCCGGCGTTCGGGTTGTCGATCGTGAAGCCCTGCTTCTCGATCGTGTCCGCGAAGTCGATCGTGGCGCCGTCGAGGTACGGGACGCTCATGCGGTCGACGATGACCTCGACGCCGTCGTAGTCCTTCGTGACGTCACCGTCGAGGTAACGCTCGTCGAAGTAGAGCTGGTAGATCAGGCCCGAGCAGCCACCGGGCTGCACGGCGACGCGGAGACGAAGGTCGTCGCGACCCTCCTGCTCGAGGAGGCTGCGCACCTTGTCCGCGGCGAAGTCGGTGAGGAGGACGCCGTGCGTCGCAGTCTCGGTGGTCTCGCTCATGGGTCTCTCCTGGGTGCTGGCGGTCGGTGCTCGGGCCCGGGTCCCGCGATGCAGCGATCGCCGACCCCGTTCACGGTCGGCAACACGCGCCCTCGCGCGATTGTTCCCGGCCGGTTCCAGCGTACGTCTCCTGCGCCCGGATGCCGCATGACGTCCGCCACACCACGCCGGGGGCGCTCAGCGCGACCAGGTCCGCGCCACCCGCTCCGCACGCCGCTCGAGCGATCCCCCCGCGTCGGCGAGCGCGACCGCGACCTCGTCGGGCCCCTCGGCGACCGCGTACGCAGCCGTGACTCCTGCCGCCGACAGCTCGCGCCGCCCGACGAGCACCTCGCCGGCCAGGACGACCGCGGGCACCGCATGGGCCAATGCCCGCGCGGCGACGCCCGTGGTGACCTTGCCGTGCAGCGACTGCCAGTCGAACCGCCCCTCGCCCGTCACCACGACGTCCGTGACCGCGAGCCGCTCGTCGAGGCCGACCGCGTCGGCCACGAGGGTCGCGCCGGGGACCAGGCGCGCACCGAGCAGCGCGAGCCCGAACCCGAGCCCGCCCGCCGCGCCCGCGCCCGGCGCGGTGAGCAGTCGTCGCCCCGCAGCGCTCGGCCCGGCCAGCAGGTCGGGACGGAGCGCGTCGCCCAGCGCGTCGATCGCCGCGTGCGCGAACGTCGCGAGCGCACGCTCGAGGTCCTGCGCCTGCTGGGGCGTCGCGCCCTTCTGCGGGGCGAACCCCGCGGAGGCGCCCTGCAGCCCGAGCAGCGGGACGTCGACGTCCGTCGCGACGACGATCTCGACGCCCGCCAGCCGCTCGCGCAGCTCCCGCAGACCGACGAGGTCTGCCGTCGTCACCCCGGCGAGCGCGCCGCCACCCGCCGCGAGGGCCGGTGCGTCCAGGCCCAGCCCGACGAGCGCGCCCGCGCCGGCGTCGTTCGTCGACGACCCCCCGAGCCCGACGACCACCCGCCGCGCACCCGTGCCGATCGCTGCGCCGACGAGCTCGCCCGCCCCGCGCGTGGACGTCCGCGTGGGATCGCGGCGGTCGGTCGGCACGAGCCCGAGTCCCAGCGCGTGCGCGGTCTCGACGTACGCCGTGTCGCCGACGATCAGGATCGCCGCGGGTACCGCGGTGCCGAGCGGCCCGGTGACGGTCGCGGCGACCATGGAGCCGCCGAGGCTCGCGTGCAGGGTCTCCACGAAGCCGGGGCCGCCGTCGGACAGCGGGCACGCCGTGACCTCGTCGTGCGGCGCGGCCCGGCGCCAGCCCGAGGCGATGCGGTCCGCGGCCTCGCGGGCGGTCAGGGCGGTGCCGAAGGAGTCCGGGGCGATGAGCACGTGCACGCGGGCATCGTGACATGCGCCACCTCAGGCCCCGCGTCCGACAGGCCCCATGGCGCGGCGGTCAGCGTGTGGGAAGATCGCGCCGTGAGCATCGCGACCTCCGCTCCCTCCCCCGCCGGCTTCGCCGAGCCCGCCCCGTCGGCCCTGCTGCTGCTCGGCCGAGGAGTCGACCTGGCCTCCGAGCGCGGCGTCGAGTGCGTCGGCGACCTGCCGTCGCCGAGCGACCCCGACCTCGTCGAGCGTGCCCGCGCGGCGCGGGCCGCCCTGGGTGACCGGGCGTTCATCCTCGGCCACCACTACCAGCGCGACGAGGTCATCGCCTTCGCCGACGTCACGGGGGACTCCTTCAAGCTCGCGCGCGAGGCCGCTGCTCGACCCGAGGCCGAGTTCGTGATCTTCTGCGGCGTCCACTTCATGGCGGAGTCCGCGGACATCCTCACCTCGGACACGCAGCAGGTGATCCTCCCGGACCTCGCAGCGGGCTGCTCGATGGCCGACATGGCCGCGATCGACCAGGTCGAGGACGCGTGGGACGTGCTCGTCGACGCGGGCGTCGCGCAGTCCACGGTCCCCGTCACCTACATGAACTCGACCGCCGCGATCAAGGCGTTCACCGGGCGCCACGGCGGCACCATCTGCACCTCGTCGAACGCGCACGTCGCGCTGCGCTGGGCGTTCGACCAGGTCGGTGGCGTCGACGGCACCGGGAAGGTCCTGTTCATGCCGGACCAGCACCTGGGCCGCAACACCGCGGTGCTCGAGCTCGGCCTCTCGCTCGACGACTGCGTGGTGTTCGACCCGCGCAAGCCGAACGGTGGCCTGACGACCGAGGAGCTCAAGGCCGCGCGGATGATCCTGTGGCGCGGGCACTGCTCGGTGCACGGCCGCTTCTCGGAGCGCAACGTCACCGACATCCGCGCCGCCGCGCCGGGCGTCACCGTGCTCGTGCACCCCGAGTGCAAGCACGAGGTGGTCAACGCGGCCGACATGGTCGGCTCGACGGAGTACATCATCAAGGCCCTGGACGCCGCCCCGGCGGGCTCGGTCTGGGCGATCGGCACCGAGCTCAACCTCGTGCGCCGGCTCGCGGCCGCGCACCCGGACAAGCAGGTGCACTACCTCGACTCGACCGTCTGCTTCTGCTCGACGATGAACCGCATCGACCTGCCGCACCTCGTGTGGGCGATGGAGTCGCTCGTCGCCGGCCGTACCGTCAACCAGATCGTGGTGGACGCCGACGACGCGCACTGGGCCCGCGTCGCGCTCGACCAGATGCTCGCCCTGCCGGGCTACTGACGAGCATGAGCACGGGGAACGCCCTGCGCGTCGGCATCTTCGTCTTCGACGGCGCCGAGGAGCTCGACGTCGTCGGCCCGTACGAGGTGCTCGCGGCGTGGACCAAGATCTCGCCGCTGCACCCCGAGGTCGTGACCTTCTCCTGGGACGGCAGCGGGATCCGCTGCGCCAAGGGCCTGTGCCTCGTCCCCGACCTGGCCGCACCCGACGTCGGCCCGCTGCACGTGCTCGTCTACCCCGGCGGCCACGGCACCCGGGCCCTGGCGGCGGACCCCGACCACCTCGCGTGGGTCCGGGAGATGCGCGAGCAGACGCCGCTCATGACGAGCGTCTGCACGGGCGCGCTCGTCTACGCCGCCGCGGGCCTGCTGTCGGGCCGCACGGCGACCACGCACTGGAGCGCGTTCGACGAGCTCGTCGCGTTCGACCCGAGCGTGCTGGCCGACGACGAGGCGCGCTACGTCGACGACGGCGACGTCGTGACCTCGGCGGGCGTCTCGGCGGGCATCGACATGGCCCTGCACCTCGTCGCCCGGCTCGACTCGGCCGACGTGGCGCGCGCGGTCCGCCGCGAGATCCAGTACGACCCCGCTCCCCCGATCTGATGATCGACGCGCCCTCGCGCTGGCGTGAGCTGCTGCACCACTTCTCCGAGCCGTCCCCGGTGGTCGAGCACGTCG
>Ga0160439_1000387_pt1 | contig 23016 bp, 26 predicted proteins | sample HID1975M_E0MG_FD_108201 | JGI IMG/M metagenome (GOLD analysis project Ga0160439, IMG submission 108201) | Enriched soil microbial communities from UW Madison campus, WI, USA - HID1975M_E0 MG | ecosystem: Environmental > Terrestrial > Soil > Unclassified | place: USA: Madison, Wisconsin... | reverse complement strand
GTACCTGGGCGGGTCGTCGGGCAGCAAAACGCGCTCGGACTGCCGCGCTGACCTGCGCGTTCAGCGTTCGAAGCCCCACGTCGGGTCGGTCAGCATGCGCGCGACGGCCAGGCCGATGGACAGCGCCACGACGACGAGCGCCGCCTGGACGCCGTAGGCGAGCGCCTGCACGGTCTGGCCCTCCGACAGGAAGAAGACGGCCCGGTAGGCCGCGGCACCCGGGACCATGATGACGACGGCCGGCACGGCGATCGTCACGCGCGGGACGTGGATGCGCGGCGCGACGTAGGCGGCGAGGAGGCCGACGACGAGGGCCGCGCCGGCCGCGGCCGCCTGGATGGCGACGCCCGCGTCGACCAGGCCCAGGCGCGCCAGGTTGGCGACCGCGCCGACGGAGGCCGCAGTCACCGCCATCCGCCACGGGCTGTTGAACATGAGCGCGAACCCCAGGACCCCGGCGAAGCTGGCCAGCGCGCGCAGCACCCACAGCAGGACCGTCGGCAGGTCGAGCGGCGCGGGCGGCACGGGGGCCAGGCCGACGACGCTCGAGACACCCCACACCGCGAGCGCCGCCGAGGTGAGGATCATGAGGGCGTAGGTGAGGCGGGAGACGCCGGCCGAGAAGTCCAGGCGGGCGAGGTCGAGTGCGCCCGTGACCAGCGCGAACCCCGGGATGAGGAACAGCACGGCGGAGACGTAGCCGGCCTCGTGGCGGGTGGTGATGACGTCGGCGCCGTGCAGTGCGGTGACCAGCGCGAGGTACGTGAAGCAGGCGACGGCGGCGGCCAGCATCGTGACGCCGAACTGGTTCCAGCCGCGGTGCAGCAGGGCCCGGCGCACGGCCTGCCCCAGGCTCGCGGCGACGAAGACGCCGGCGACCTCGACGGCGCCGCCGTTGTTGAGGAACGCGAACGCGGCACACGCGATGCCGGACCACAGCGCGTTCAGCAGCGGGCGGTACAACGGGCCGACGGCCTCGATGTCGTCGAGCCGCGCCTCGACCTCGTCGGGCGTGGCCTCCGCCTGGTGCGAACGCTGCTCCACGTCCGTGACCATGAGCTCCAGGCGAGCAAGGCGGTCGGCGTTGATGCCGACGTTGCGGACCTCGGCGACCTCCGTGCGGAACGAGAGGCCGCGGTGCGAGGTCGCCGTGATCTCCGTGAGGGTCACGTGGGCCTGGTGGCGCTCGACGCCCATCGCGTGCGCGAGGCGCGCCATCGACGCCTTGACGCGGTAGCTGCCGGTGCCCGCCGCGAGGCTCAGCCGGCCGGCGCGCAGGGCTGCGCCCGAGCGGCGGATGAGGTCGAGCTCGTCGTCGTCCGGCGTGGTCGGCACCGGTCCATCATCGCGCGCCGCGCCGGCGATGCGCAGGACCTCGGTCCGCCGGTACACCGCGGGACGAATCGTTCAGGCAACCTTTTTTCGCAGGATGACCTGCGATTTCGCTCACAGCCAATCCGCTTGACGGAACCGGCCAGTCTCGGATTGGGTGGACCGAGTCCGCCGGGGACAGGCCGGCGGCTCGCGCGACACGTCGTGTCAGAGGCTCGTGACAGAGTCTGGCAGCACAGTCCCGCACTCACGTCCTCGGACCACGCGAGGACCATCCGCAGCACGGCGACGTCGCCTCCCCACTCGTTTCCCCTTGGAGTACCCGTGTCCGAACCCGTCGCGGCAGTCGCCGTCACCAAGCCTCCCGTCGAGGCGCATCACGAGGAGCCGGACCCGCGTCGGTGGATCATCCTCGCGGTCATCGCCATCGCGCAGCTGATCATCGTCCTCGACTCGTCGATCATGAACATCGCGCTGCCCGACGCAGCGAAGGACCTCAAGATCGCGCCGCAGAACCTGCAGTGGGTCATCACCGCCTACACCCTCGCCTTCGGCGGTCTGCTGCTGCTCGGCGGTCGCATCGCCGACTACATGGGCCGCAAGCGCGCGTTCATCATCGGCCTCATCGGCTTCGCCGGCGCGTCCGCGCTCGGCGGCCTCGCCCAGAACCAGGGCATGCTCTACGGCGCCCGCGCCCTGCAGGGTGCGTTCGCCGCGCTGCTCGCCCCGGCCGCCCTCTCGCTGATCACCGTCACGTTCTCCGAGGGCAAGGAGCGCGCCCGCGCGTTCGGCGTCTTCGGTGCCATCTCCGGCGGTGGCGCTGCCATCGGCCTCATCGCCGGTGGTGCGCTCACCGAGTACCTGAGCTGGCAGTGGTGCCTGCTGGTCAACCTGCCGATCGCGCTCGTCACCGTCGCGTTCGCCATCCCGCTGCTGCACGAGTCCAAGGCGCACGGCGACACCCGGTTCGACATCCCCGGCGCGGTGCTGTCGATCGTCGGGCTCGTCTCGCTCGTGTACGGCTTCACCGAGGCCGCCAAGCAGGTCACCGACCCGGACGGCACCGTCCACACGCAGGGCTGGACCGACCCCGTCGTGCTCGCCTGGCTGGGCGCGGCCGTGGTCGCGCTCGTCGCGTTCGTGATCGTCGAGAGCAAGGTCGCGAACCCGCTGCTGCCGCTGCGGATCGTGCTCGACCGCAACCGCGGTGCGTCCTACCTGATCTTCCTGCTGGTGGGCGCCGGTCTGTTCGGCATGTTCCTGTTCATGACGCTGTACCTGCAGCGCGTGCTCGGGTACGAGCCGCTCAAGGCCGGCCTGGCCGTGCTGCCGTTCTCGTTCGGCATCATCCTCATGGCCGGTGTCGTCGCCCAGCTGCTGCCCCGCGTCGGCCCCAAGCCGCTGATGCTCATCGGTCTGGTGCTCGCCTCGACCGGTCTGCTCCTGCTGCTGCGCACCTCGCCCACCTCCTCCTACTGGAGCGCGGTGTTCCCTGGCCTCGTGGTGATGAGCCTCGGCATGGCCGCGGTGTTCATCCCGGCGTCCAGCACGGCACTGGTCGGGGTCGGCGGGCACGACGCCGGCATCGCGTCGGCCGTGCTGAACACGTCGCAGCAGGTCGGCGGCTCGCTGGGCCTGGCCCTGCTGAACACGTTCGCCCTCACGGCGACCACGAACAAGGTGGCCGACCTGGTGGCCGCCGGTGGGGACCCCGCGTCCAAGGCGCTGCAGGCGACCGCCGAGGTGGCCGGGTTCCACGTCGCGTGGATCGGGTCGGCGTGCATGCTGATCCTCGCCCTGATCATCGCGGCCGTGATGATCACGGCCAAGAAGGACGAGCTCCCGGCCGAGGGCGCCATCGCGGCCTGACGCCGCAGCACGACCGCGAGGCCGGCCCCGGGACAACCGTCCCGGCGCCGGCCTCGCGTCGTCCCGTGCAGAATTGTGGATCAGTCGGTTGGAGCTGAACCAGTCGGTCGCACCCGACTGGTTCACCACCGAACCGACTGACTCACGCCAGGTGGCGGGCGCGGGTCAGAGGCGAGGGCGGGGCCACTGGTTGGCGCGGATGCCGGCGGCCGCGTCCGTGGCGATCTGCTCGATGCGGGACGTCCGGGTCGCCGGACGCTTCGCCTGCACCAGCCACTCCAGATGAGCACGCCGGACGCTCTTGGGGAAGTCGTTCCACGTGGAACGTGCACCGGGGAGCGCATCCAGCGCGGCGCCCAGGTCGGGCGGCACCTCCAGCGCCTCGACCGAGTCGAGGAGGGTCCAGGACCCGTCGGCCTTCGCGGCGTCGATCATCGCGCGCCCCGCCGGCGCCATCAACCCCGCCGCCTCGAGCCGCAGGATCCGCGCCTTGTTGGTCGCGGCCCAGCCGCTGCCCCGCTTGCGGCGCGTGAACCACAGCATCGTCTGGCGGTCGTCGAGCGACTTGCCCGACGAGTCGATCCACCCGAAGCACAACGCGCCCTCGACCAGCTCCTCATAGGTCACCACGGACTCGCCCGACGAGGCGCGCCACGTCACCGCCCAGCAGCCGGGCGGCTCGTCGGCGTGGTGCTCGGACAGCCATTCCCGCCACTGCTCGACCGACTCCACGAGCACACGCGGCGCCGTGTCGCGGGCGGACACCATCACGTGAGCGAGGCGACGACGGCCGCGATGCGACGGTCCCGGGTCGCGTCCGCCTTGGCGTCGACGACGGACCGGACGGCCTCCTTGCGACGCGACGGCGCCAGCTTGTCGAAGGCCTCGCGCACGCCTGCCGCGTCCAGCGCCCGCGCCAGCTCGTCGGGGACCTCGACGGTCCGCGGCTGGTCGTCGAGCTTCAGCGTGATCTCGTGCTCCTCCCCGCCCGCGACGCCGGCGGACGCACGGATCGCCGCCGCGACGGGGATCAGCGAGCGCCCACCCATGACGCCGACGGTCGAGCGGTAGGTGAAGCCGTTGAGCGTGACCACGACGGGCGGTCGCTTGCCGGAGCCGAGCTCGGCGATGACCTCGTCGGGCACCTCGATGCCCACGTTGTTCCCCATCTGCGCCAGGACGGTGGTGAAGGTCGCCATGCGCTCAACGTGCCACGCCCGCGCGTCCGCGGGAAGACGTCAGGCGCAGTTGTCGCAGACCCCGGTGGCGGGCAGCTGCGTGAAGCACGTCGGGCAGACCGCGGGCGCGGGGGGCTCGGGTGCCGCAGGGCGCGTCGCGGTGGTCTTGCGGGTCGGGGCCGACGAAGGGCCCTTGGCGGCCCGCGCCGCGGTCGACCGACTCGTCGCCGTCCCTGCGGACGACGCACCGTCACGCGACGCGGCACCCGCCGACGCCCGCGGCGAGCCGGGCACGCGGGTCGACGCCGCCCGCACCGGCGCCTGGCGCAGCGCGCTCGTCGGCCGCGCCGCGACCCCACCACCGGCGGGAAGCTCGGCGCCGAAGGCCTGGTAGCAGCGCAGACGCTCGTCGGCCGCGTGCTGGTCGGGGTCCGACGGTCGTCGACCGCTCGACGCCGTCACGGCGCGCGCGTAGCCGGGGCCCATGGACCCGTCGGCTCGCACGCACAGGGAGGAGAGCAGCGGCTCGTCGCGCGCGGCACACTCCGCCGAGACGCGCAGCAGCACCTCGTCGACCCACTGGAACACGGACTTGGTGGTCCGCACCCCGGACGCCACCTGCACCCGCTCGCCCAGCTCGGGGTAGCGGACCACGGCGTGGTACTCGCCGGCCGTCTCGACGAGCACGTCGCGGGCCGCCAGCGCCCACATGCTCACGGCCTCCTCGAAGGCCACCGGCTGCTCGTCGCGTTCGTCGTACGTCCCGGTCTGCACGGTTCGAGTCTGCACCGTCCGAGTCTGCCTCACCCGCGGAGGTGGTCCGGCACGGGGCGGGTGACTCCCGCGTCACACGAGCGCGAACTCCACGCGACGTTCCGGCACGGACACCGCGGCGAGCCGCACCCGCACGGCGTGGCCCAACGGCAGGTCGGCCCCGTCGATGCGGGCGCGGACCACGGGGTCGGCCAGCTGGACGACACCGACGCGCCCGTCGTCGCGCCGGTCGACGACCACCCCGTCGAACTCCTGCCCCACGTGCCCGTCCAGCAGCACGGCCTCGACGAGGTCCAGGCAGCCGCGCTCGTAGGCGGACGCGCGCCGGTCGCCGCCGGCCATGAGCGCGGGCAGGCCGGGCAGCGCTTCGCGGACCCAGTCGGCGGGCTCGTCGCCCGCGGCCAGCGACACGCACAGGGTCTCGACGAACCGGTCGACCAGCCGGCGCAGCGGCGCGGTCGCGTGCGCGTACTGCGCGGCGATCGCGGCATGGGTCGACGCGTCGGGAACCGAGCCGTCGAACGCGACGTAGGCGGCACCGCGCAGCAGCGAGGTCGCCTCGGTCAGCACGGCCGCGTGGGCGGGAACGGCCGCATCGAGGCCGCGCAGGAACGCGCCGGGCTCCTGGCCTGCGGGCCAGGCGACGCCGAGCGCGGCCGCCACGCGGCGCAGGCGGTCCACGTCCCGCGGGTCCGCCGGCGGCAGGGTGCGCAGCACGCCGATGCGGGCGTCGACCATGATCCGCGCCGCGCTCATGCCCGTGAGCAGGGAGATCTGCGCGTTCCAGTCCTCGACGGGCAGCGTGGTGCGGCTGCGGAGGACCCACTGGTCGCCGTCACGCTCGACGACCTGCTCGGGCGTCGGCAGGGTGATGCCGCCGCGCGCCTCCTCCGCCGCCTGACGGAGCTTCCCGATCACCGGCAGGAGCGCGAGGGACTCGTCGGCCGTGCCGGCGTCGAGGTCCTTCTGCACGCCGTCGTAGGCGAGCTGCGCGCGGCTGCGGACCGTCGCGGCCGCCACGTCGACGTGCTCCGGCATCCCGTCGGCGTCGAGGTCGATGGTCCAGAGCACGGCCGGCGCGTCCTGGCCCGCGAGCAGGCTCGCGGCACCCTCGGACAGCTCCGTGGGGTGCAGCGGTGTGCGGCCGTCGGGGGCGTAGAGCGTGACGACGCGCTTGCGGGCCTCGGTGTCGATCGCGCCGCCGGGGACCACCCATGCCGCAACGTCGGCGATCGCGTACCGGACCCGGAAGCCGGGGCCGCGCCGCGACAGGTGCAGCGCCTGGTCCAGGTCCGTGGACCCCGCGGGGTCGATGGTGACGAACGGGACGTCGGTGGCGTCGACGCGCGTCACGGGCAGCGGGCCCGAGCGGACGCGCTCGCGCGCCTCGTCGACGACCGCCGCGGGCATCTCGTCGGGGATGCCGAGCTCGGCCCGCAGGGCGGCGAGGCCCGCGCGGACGGCGTCGTCGGCGGCGGTGAGGTGGATCCGGGGACGGGGCACGGCCCGAGCGTAGGTGCGTCCGCGCCCGCCCGCGCGGCTACAGGTGCTTGGTCACCCGGGCGGGGTTGCCGACGGCGACGACGTTCGCGGGCAGGTCCTTGGTGACGACAGATCCCGCGCCGACGACGGTGTTGTCGCCGATCGTCACGCCGGGGCACACGATCACGCCGCCGCCCAACCAGACGTTGTCGCCGATCGTGATCGGTCGGGCCGACTCGAGCTTGGCGCGGCGGGGCTCGGGCTCGAGCGGGTGGATCGGGGTCAGGAGCTGGACGTTCGGGCCGATCATGCAGTCGGCGCCGATGCGGACGGGCGCGACGTCGAGCAGCACCAGGCCGAAGTTGATGAACGTGCGCGGGCCGATGTGGGTGTGGCGACCGAAGTCGACGTGGATGGGCGGGCGGATCCAGCCGCCCTCGCCGAAGGTGCCGAGCAGGTCCGCGAGCGCCTCGCGCGCCGCGTCCTCGTCGGTCGCGGCGAGCTCGGCGAACCGCGCAGCCCGGCGCTGCGCGGCCGCCGTCAGGGCCGCGATCTCGGCGTCTCCCTCGTACCAGTCGCCCGCGAGCACCCGCTCGTACTGGGTCCGGGTGTCCGTCGGCTCGCCGTCGCTCATGGACGACGAGCCTAGGACCGCCGGCGTCAGACGCGGACGACGACCTTGCCGCGCACGTGCCCACCGGCGCTCGCGTCGTGCGCCGCGGCCGCGTCCGCCAGGTCGAAGACCTCTGCGACGTCGACCACCAGGTCGCCGGACTCGACGAGCGCGGTCAGGGAGTCGAGGTCCGTGCTGCTCGGCCGCACCCACACGTAGTGGCCACCCAGCTCGTCGCGGGCGGCGGCATCGACGATGGACGCCACGGTCCCACCCTCGGCGAGCACGGCACGGGTGGTGGCGACGAGGTCGTCGGAGCCGTAGTCGAGCACCACGTCGACGCCGTCGGGCGCCAGCGCGCGCACGCGATCCGCGAGGCCGTCGCCGTACGCGACCGGTTCCACGCCGCGGGCGCGCAGGTGCTCGTGGTTCCCCTCGGACGCGGTCCCGATGACGCGCGCGCCGCGGGCCTTGGCGATCTGCACCGCGAACCCACCGACCCCGCCGGCCGCGGCGTGGACCAGGACCGTCTGGCCGCCGCGCACGCCGGTGCGCTCGATCGTCTGGAACGCCGTCAGCGCGGCCAGCGGTACCGCGGCCGCCTCCTCGAAGCTCAGCGACGCGGGCTTGTGCGCGATGGTCCGCACGGGCGCCGCGACGAGCTCGGCGAACGTGCCGCCCTGCAGCCAGTCCTTGCGGACGTACCCGTACACCTCGTCGCCGACCTTGAACTCCGGGGTGTCGAGACCCACGCGCTCGACGACGCCCGCCACGTCCCAGCCCGGGATCGCCGGGAAATCGACGTCCATGATCGCGTCGAGATAGCCGGCGCGGACCTTCCAGTCGACCGGGTTGACCGACGCCGCCTTCACGCGGATCAGGACCGAGTCGGGACCCACCTTGGGGTCGGGGAGGTCGGTGAGCTCGAGGACGTCGCTGCCGCCGTAGCGGGAGTAGGTGATTGCTCGCATTCTGGTGGCAACCCCGAACGCCGCCGATTGCTTCCGGTGCACTGTGGGAGACTCGGGGGCCGGTTCCGCCGGCACGGAGGGCTGGCTGAGCGGCCGAAGGCACTGGTCTTGAAAACCAGAGAGGCGGTATCCCCGTCTCCGCGGGTTCGAATCCCGCGCCCTCCGCCCTTCGCCGTCAGGCTGGGACCTGCTCGCGCGGGGCGTCCGGCGTCGACGCGAGCGACCAGCGGATGGCGCGCGTGGCCAGCCGGCCCGCTCGTCGGCCGCCGCGCGGATGCCAGCCGATCATGTCCTGCGCCCAGTCCGGCATGGTCGTCACCGCGCACGACGTCAGACCGCGGTAGCCGGGCCGCAGCGCCCACGGCAGCGGCGGCTGGTGGAGCAGGAAGGCGATCGTGTCGCGCGCCTGCGGGCTCACCCGCAGCTCGGGGCGGTAGTCATCGAGCTGCGCGGCCAGCTCCGCGAGGCTCGTCGGCGGGTCCACGACGCCCAAGCGCTCGGCGACCGTCGCCATCTCCTCCACGTACGTGTCGTACCCGGCGTCGCTGAGCGGTTGGTGGCCGACCGTCCGGTGTGCCGCGACGAAGCTGTCGATCTCCGCGTCGTGCACCCAGCGCAGCAGGTCGGGGTCGCTGGCGCGGTAGCGGACACCCTCCGGCGACGTCCCGCGCACGCGCTCGTGGATGGCGCGCACGCGGTCGACCGCCGCCTGCGCGTCGTCGGCCGTCCCGAACGCCGTGACCGCCAGGAACGTGCTGGTGCGCGCGAGCCTGCCCCACGGGTCGCTGCGGTAGCCGGAGTGCCCCGCCACGCCCGCCATGGCGGCCGGTTGCAGCGCCTGCAGCAGCAGGGCGCGGACGCCGCCGACGAACATCGACGCGTCGCCGTGCACGATGCGCACCGGCGACCCTTCCGCGAACCAGCGCGGACCGGGAGCGTTGTGGATCCGGTCGCGGGCGGCCGGCCCGTCCGGACCCGCGACGCGCGCGAACAGCGCATCACCGGCCCGTTGCCGCAGGGAGCTGAGGTTCACGGCTCCATCGTCGCCCGCCATGCCGTCGTCGGCAGCCGCGACCCGCGTCCCCTCAGCCCACGCTCAGGCACGCCGGTCGTCGAGATCGACATCGTTCACGCCATCGGGCCCTGAAGCGTGAACGATGTCGATCTCGGTCCGCGCGCGGTCGTCACGCGACGTCGACCCCGTGGGAGGTGAGCAGCTCGGCGAGTCCGTGGTCGTGGCCCTGGCCCAGCACGCGGACGCGCCAGCGGTCGGCACGGAGGTAGAGCTCAGCGAGCAGCATCGTCCGCTCGGACGTGCCCGCGTCGAGCGTCGAGCCGAGCAGAGGCGACGCCTCTCCGTCGACCGACAGCTCGACGGCGCCCAGGTCACCGAAGGTCGCGTCTCCCTCGAGGGCTGCAGCGACGAGGACGCGCTGCGCATGCTCAGGCAGCCGCCCCAAGTCGACGCGAACGGATTGCTCGCACGCGCCGTCGACGGACAGGACCACCGCGTCACCGTCACTGGCAGGCGCGTTGTAGAAGACGAGATCCTCATCGGTCGCAACGAGACCGCTCTCGTCGAGGATCAGGGCGACGACATCAACCTCTCCGACCGGACCCGCTGCCCAGGACGCGCTCACTGTCCAGACGTTCTCGTCCCGCAGGTCCACGACGCCACCGCGTGGAAGGACGAGCGTGTCCGGTGGGCTCGGCGGACCGTCGGCGTCGATCACGAGGGCTTCATCGAGCGATCGGTGCACCGCCACGCCCGCAGCGCGCGCTCGTTCCAGTCGACGGTCGCCCTCCCCGCCGGCGAGGACGACGATGTCCGTCACGTTCGCGCTGAGGACCACCGCCGCGGACCCGCCGCGTGCAACGACCGCCTCGCGGATGGTTGCCGCCTCGTCGTGGGTACCTCCGACGACCAGGACGCGGCGGCGTGCGTAGGGGCCGGGCGCCACGCGCGGCCGATCCACCGGCGGGTGCTTCGCGGAGCGCGTCGACGGGACCGGTGCGCCCGCCTCGGGCGCTGCGGAGGGTGCCGGCACGACGCCAGCCGGTGCCTGGCTGCCCCGCTGCTGCTTGGGAACGCCCGCACGGACGTCGCGGAGCAACACGTCGAACGTCGGTTCGCCGACCACGACCGTGCCCTCGCTCCGGGCGCGAGCGAGCTTTCCCGAGCTCGAGGTCACGTCGTTGCAGATCACCACGCTCGTCAAGCGGCTCACCGAGCTCATGACCTCGAGGCCGGCAGCTTCGAGCGCGGCGTAGAGCTCCTCCCGGGGCGTCGTCGTCTCGCCCGTCACCACGACCTTCATGCCCTGCACCAGGGGTTTGCCTCGAACGAGCGGGCCAGGGTTGTGCCACGGGGACGGTGTCTTGACCCACGCTGTCGGAAAGGGACGGACCTCCGGTGCAGCGGTGCTGGGCACGAGCGGGAGCGGGAGTCCGAGGCGCCAGGCGAGGTCCGCGCTGTAGGCGAACACGTCGACGAGCGCACGGGCGTCGTCGTACGCGTCGTGCGCGGTTCCCCGGCGGACCTGCCAATAGCCCGCCAGGGTGTCCAGCTTGAAGTTCGGGACCTCGAGACCGAGCCGCCGACTGAGCGCGACGGTGCACAGGCGCTCGCGGGTCGGCAGGGTGCGACGAGCACGTGACGCTTCAGCCTGCAGGAACCCGTGGTCGAACGCGGCGTTGTGCGCGACGAGCACCCGCCCATCCAGCAGCTCCCAGAGCTGAGGGGCGACGTCGCCGAACTGCGGGGAGCCGGCGAGCCGCTCCCGGGTGAGGCCGTGGATCTCGACGGGCCCCGGGTCGCACCCCGGGTCGAGCAACGTGGAGAACTCCGCCTCGGGCCGCCCGTGCTCATCGAGCGCGAGGGCCGCGATGCTCAGGACGCGATCACCCCTGGCCGACAGCCCCGACGTCTCGACGTCGACGACGGCCCATCGGTGCGCTCCGGGTCGCAGCGGAGGCGGGCCGGCCGGACGCGCTGTGAACCATCCCATGAGGTCATCGTGGCCTGACAGCGGCGACGACTCGCCGCTCCACCAGGATGACACCCACGCTCACGGCCGTCGAGATCGACATCGTTCACGCCATCGGGCCCTGAAGCGTGAACGATGTCGATCTCGAGCGCGGTCACGGGGTGGTCAGCGGGTCCACGGGGTCGGGTCGCGGTCCCACCAGCGGTTCTCGCGGCCCGGGGTCACGACGCGGACGCCGTAGAGCGCCGTGACGCGGGCCAGGTGGACGTCGTAGGTCGCCACGGCCGTGACCTGCGGGTATGCGCGGACCGTTCCGGCGTGCAGGGCGACGAAGGGTGGCAGGACGCCCGCGACGTCGGTGGCCCGCGACACCGACTGGTCCGAGAAGCGCAGGACCTCGATGCGCCCGGCCACCTCGAAGGCAGTTCCCGGTGCCGAGCCGCCGCGCAGACGGGCGATACCTCGCAGCTCGCTCAGGCCGAGCGGCGACGTCACGAGCTCGTCGGCGTGCTCGTCGGCCCAGGCCTTCCAGGCCTCGCCGAACGGTGCGCCGTCCAGGTATCGCGAGAGCGCAGACCCGTCCGCGTAGATCCGCGCGTCGGGGTCGATGGTCACGTCCTCATGATCCCGTATCGGCGCTCTGGCGTGGGAAGACGTCGGCAGAACGGGTGCGACGACCTCGGGTCAGGACCGCCCGGCGATGGCGGGGGCGTGCTCGGTGACCCAGTCGACCAGCGGGAGCAGCCGCTCGACGAGCTCGCCGCCGGACCCGGTCAGGGAGTAGTCGACCCGCGGCGGGATGCTGGCAGTCACCTCACGATGGACGAACCCGTCGGCCTCGAGGGTCCGCAGGGTCTGGGCCAGCATCTTCTCGCTGATGCCGTCGACGACGCGGCGCAGCTCACCCCAGCGCATCGCACGGTCGGACAGCGCGACGAGGATGAGGACGCCCCATCGGCTCATCACGTGGTCCAGGACCACGCGGGTGGGGCATCCGCTGGAGAAGTTTCCGCTGTCGAGCATGCGCTCCAGCGTGCTGACCTGCTGACTCACCATGAGGTGCGTACCTGACCTAGAAGTGGGTACCGACGATCCGGAAGGGTCGCCGACATCGGCAGGTTACGCCTCGTGAACACATCAGCACCATGGAGGAGTAGTCATGACCGTCGTCGTCACCGGAGCCACCGGACACCTGGGCCGCCTCGTCGTCGAGCACCTGCTCGCGGACGGGACCGCACCCGGCCAGATCGTCGCCACCGGCCGCAACACCGGGCGCCTCGCAGAGCTCGCCGAGCAGGGCGTGCGGACCGCCGCCGTCGCGTACGACGACGCCGCCGGCCTGGACGCGGCCTTCGCCGGCGCCGACGTGCTCGTCCTGGTCTCCGGCTCCGAGGTCGGTCAGCGCGTCCCGCAGCACGCCGCGGCGATCGACGCTGCCCGCCGCGCCGGCGTCGGCCGCGTCGTCTACACGAGCGCACCGCACGCCGACACCAGCGAGCTGCTGCTGGTCCCCGAGCACCGCGAGACCGAGCGCCTGCTGCGCGAGTCCGGCCTGGCGTGGACGATCCTGCGCAACAACTGGTACTCCGAGAACTACCTCGGCACGCTGGACCAGGGCCGTCAGACGGGTGTCGTCCTGACCAGCACCGGGACCGGTCGGGTCGCCAGCGCCGCGCGTGACGACTACGCCGCTGCCGCCGCCGTCGTCGCGGTCGGCACCGGCCACGAGGGCCGCGTGTACGAGCTGAGCGGCGACGCCGCCTGGACGTTCGACGACTTCGCCGCGACGGCCGCCGACGTGCTGGGCCGTCCCGTCGAGCACCGGTCCGTCTCCGGCGACGAGCAGGCGGCGATCCTGCGGGAGGCCGGGCTCGACGAGGGCACCGTCGGGTTCGTCGTCGGCCTCGACGCCGGCATCGCGCGCGGCGACCTCGCGGACGCCACCGCGGACCTGCGCACGCTCATCAGGCGCCCGACGACGCCGCTCGCGGACACCCTCGCCGCGTCGCTCTGACGCCTCGATCCGGCTAGCCGCCCGGGAGCGCGTCCCGGGCGGCGGCCGCCGCGTCGCGGGCACGCTCGGCCCTGTGCAGCTCGCGGTCGACGGCGGCGACCTCGCGCTCGTCGCGCCGGAGCGCCTGGCGGGCGGCATCGGCGTCGCGGTCTGCCGCGGCGGACGCCTTGCCGGCAGCAACCAGCCGGCGCCGGGTCTCGGCGAGCTCGCGGACCAGGTCGTCCTCTGCCGCATGGGCGGCCTCCGCCGCCGCCTCGGTCCGCTCGAGGTCGGCGGCGCTGTCGTCGCGGACCCGCGCCGCCTCGGCGTGCCGCTCGCCCACCTCGGTGGCCGTGCGCTCCGCCGTCTCGAACGCGGCCTGCGCCTCCTCGCGAGCGCGGCGCTCACGAGCCTCGCGGCGTGCGCGGCGTTCGGCGGCTGCCGCGTCGGACGCCGACTGCGGTGTGGCGTCGTCGGCGGCGATAGGCCTCCCGCCGTCTCGAGGCGCCGCGCCTTCCGCGTCTGCGCGCTGCTTCCCGCGGCCCGGTCCACGCGCCGTGCCCGACGAGGGCTTCGGCGACTCGTCGGGGCGCACGAGCCGAAGCCGTGGCGGCGCGGCACCGTCGGGCGCAGAGCCGTCGGGCGCAGCACCGTCGGGCGCAGCACCGTCGGGCGCAGCACCGTCGGGCACGGCGCCGTCGGGCACGGCGCTGCCGAACCCGACGAAGGCGCGGGGGGACGTCAGCCGGCCGGAGACGACGTCCCTGGCCGTCGCGGCGTCGGCCAGCGCGGCGGTCAGCGTCGCGTCGAGCTCCTGCACGGCCGCGTCGCTGATCCGCTGCCCGGCGGGTCGCGCGAGCCTGCGGGCCTCGCCCACCAGCGAGCGCACCAGCGCCCGTCGCTGGGACGACAGCTCACGCAGCGCACGGCCGTCGAGCGACCGTTCTGCGGCACGCAGGCCCTCGCCCAGCGACAGGAGCTGCTCCGGGAGGTCCAGGTCGGCGCGCACGAGCAGGTTGACCAACCACGCGGAGACGGTGGGTCGGCGGAGTGCTGCGACCTGCTTGGCCAGCTCCTTGCTCCCCGATGCCCGGGCGGCCTTGACCGCGGCGTCCCGCGCGGCGACGAACTCGCCGGGAGGTCGCGCGTAGAGGTCGTCGGCGACCTCGTCGAGCTCGGCCATCGCATCGTCCGTCCGGGCGGCTCCCGCCCCGTGCGAGGCGGCTGTCGAGCCGAGCCTGCCGCGCTCCGCCGCCCGCGTCCATCCCGGATGGCGGTCAGGGTGGTCCGACCACGCGGGTCAGGGATGCGGCACTATCGGATTCTGGTCTAGACCACTAGAGTCGTCCAGGTCATCGTCGACCCGTCCCCTGGAGGCACAGGCCATGCAGCGTTCCGTCGTCGTCGCACTTCCCGAGGGCCTGCACGCCCGGCCCGCCGCGCAGTTCGTCGCGGCCGCCGCCGAGCAGCCCGTGAAGGTGACCATCGCGAAGGGCACCGGGCACCCCGTGGCCGCAGCGTCCATCCTGGCCGTGATGACGCTGGGCGTCGCGGCCGGCGACGAGGTGGTTCTGGGCACCACGGACGACGGCGCCGACGCCGCCGCATCCATCGACGCCCTCGAGCAGTTCCTGCGCGATCCGGCCTGACCTCCGCGTCGCCGACCGCGCCCCATCCGCGCCGACCGCGCCCCATCCGTGGGGTGCGGTCGGTGCGTTTGGGGCGCGGTCGCGGCGTCTGGGGTGCGGCGCGCGTCAGGTTGGGGGCCCGTCGCCGCGGGCGGCGGTCAGAGGCCCAGGTCGGCCAGCACCCGGAGCCGGGAGCGGACCGCCGTACGGGCGTCGCCCGCGGTGCGGGACGCCCGTGCGACGTCGGCCAGGTCCCGGCACTCGTCGAGCGTGACGGTCTCGAGCACCGCGGCGACGTCCGGCAGGGCCCGCGCGGTCATCGACAGGGACGAGACCCCCAGCCCGACGAGCACCGGCGCGAGCGCCACGTCGGCCGCCGCCTCCCCGCAGACCCCCACGGGACGACCGGTGGCGGAGCCGCCGGCGCACGCCGCGGCCACCAGGTCGAGCACCGCGGGCTGCCAGGCCGTCGACAGCGGCGCGAGCTCGGCCAGCTCGCGGTCCGCGGCCATGGCGTACTGCGTGAGGTCGTTGGTGCCGAGGCTCGCGAAGGTCGCACGCTCGAGCAGGTGACGAGTCCTCAGCGCCGCAGCCGGCACCTCGACCATCACGCCGGCGCGGCTGAGCCCGTGCGCCGCGCAGCGGTCGACGAAGTCGTCGGCCTCCTGCGCGGTCGCCACCATGGGTGCCATGACCCAGACGTCGGCCGACGACGCCTCGGCCGCGCGCGCGATCGCGGTGAGCTGGTCCTCGAGGACGTGGGGATGCGCGAGCGACGTGCGCAGACCTCGGACGCCCAGCGCCGGGTTGGCCTCGTCCTGCGGTGTCACGAACGGCAGGGGCTTGTCCGCGCCGGCGTCGAGCGTACGGACCACGACCCGCCGGCCCGCGAACGCCTCGAACACCGCCGCGTAGGCCCTGACCTGCTCCTCGATCCCCGGTGCGGCGGCCCGGCCCAGGTAGCCCAGCTCGGTCCGGAACAGGCCGATGCCCTCGGCGCCCCCTGCCGCCGCGGCCACCGCCCCTGCGGCGTCCCCCACGTTGGCGAGCAGGGGGACGCGATGACCGTCCGCCGTCGCGCCCGGCCGTTCCAGGCGGGTGGGCCTGGGCCGCTGGTGCGCGACGCGGTCGACGAGCGCGGCGTCGGGGTCGCGCACCACCTCGCCCGACGACCCGTCGACCAGCACGAGATCGCCGTCGACGAGCGTGTCGGCGCCGGGCGCCGCAACCACGCAGGGGATCCCGAGCGAGCGCGCCAGGATCGCGGTGTGCGACGTCGGTCCGCCGCCCGACGTGACGATCGCGAGGACCCGGTCCGGGTCGAGCCGGGCCGCGTCGGCGGGGGCCAGCTCGCGGCCCACCAGCACGAAGGGATCGGGCAGGTCGGGGACGCCGGGCGGACGGACGCCCTGCAGCTCCGCGACCAGACGGTCGCGCACGTCGCGCACGTCCCCGGCCCGGTCGGCGAACATCCCCCCGAGCGCGCGCAGCTGCTCCGCGACCAGCTCGGCCGCGTCCCACACCGCCCGCGCGGGGCTCGCACGCTGGTCGACCACCCGCCGCCGCGCCTCGTCGGCCAGCGAAGGGTCCGCGGCCATCGCGGCGGTGACGCCGAGGATCTCCGCGGCCTCACCCGTCGCACCGGCCGCCGCGGCGGCGAGCTGGTCGCGGACCCGCACCGCGGCGTCGTCGACCGTCGTCGCCGCAGCCGCCAGGTCGACGGACGTGCCGAGCGGCTCCGGGGACGGCGCGGGCGCCGGGTCGGCGATCCGCGCGACCACGCCGACCCTCCGACCCGGGCTCGCCGCGACCCCCCGCAGCACGGCCCGGTCCGTCACCGCCGTCATCGCACCGTCGTCGGTTCGTCGGCGCTCGACGACGACTCGTCGGCCCGTCCGTCGTCGGCGGCCCGACCCGACCGGGCGCGCGCCGCCGCCTGGTCCTCGACGGCCTGCTCACCGAGCGCGGCCGCCTCGTCGTCGTCGTCCTCACGCCCGGGCGTCCGCAGGTTCCAGCGGGTGATGACGAACCGGAACAGGACGTAGTAGATGACGCCGTACCCGAGTCCGATGAGGATCAGGAGCACCGGCATCGTCGCGATCCGGAAGTTCAGCAGGTAGTCGATCGCGCCGGCGCTGAACCCGAACCCGTCCTTGATGCCGAGCGCGTTGACCAGCGCCATCGACGTGCCGGTCAGGATCGCGTGGATGACGTAGAGCGGGTAGGCGACGTAGACGAACGCGAACTCGAGCGGCTCGGTGACGCCCGTGACGAACGAGACCAGCGCGGCCGAGCCCATGATGCCCGCGACAACCTTGCGGTTCTTGGCCTTGGACGTGTGCACGATGGCGAGGGCCGCGGCCGGCAGGGCGAACATCATGATCGGGAAGAAGCCGGTCATGAACGTGCCCGCGGTGGGGTCGCCCAGCAGGAAGCGGTTGATGTCGCCGTGCGCGACGGTCCCGTTCGCGGAGGTGTACGTGCCGAACTGGAACCACGGCAGCGAGTTGAGGATGTGGTGCAGACCCAGCGGCACGAGCAGGCGGTTGAGCGTCCCGTAGACGAAGGCGCCGAGCGGGCCGGAGCCGGTCACCCAGTCGCCCACCGCCGTGAAGCCCGAGTTGAACGCGGGGTAGATGATCGCGCCGACGACGGCGATGAGCAGCGAGACCCCCGCGGTGACGATCGGCACGAACCGGCGACCGCCGAAGAACGCGAGGTAGGCCGGCAGCTTGATCCGGTAGTAGCGCTGGAACAGCAGCGCCGCGGTGAGGCCGATGACGATGCCACCCAGGACGCCGTAGTCGATGAGCTCCTGGTCCTTACCCTCGGCCGGCTTGCCGAGGACGTGCGGTGACAGCGCGTCGCTGACGCCCTTGAACACCAGGTAGCCGACGACGGCGGCCAGGCCCGTGGACCCGTCGGACTTGCGGGCGAAACCGACGGCGACGCCGATGGCGAACAGGAGCGGGAGGTTGGCGAACAGCGCGTTGCCGGCGGCGGCGAGCACGTCGGCGACGGGCAGCAGCCAGGACGCGTGCGCGCCCAGGCCGTCGGCACCCAGCATGTCCGGCTGGCCCAGCCGCAGCAGCAGCGCGGCGGCGGGCAGGGACGCGATGGGGAGCATCAGCGATCGGCCGATGCGTTGCAGCTGGGCGAGGCCGGGAAAGCCGCGCTTCTCCTTGGTGGCGTCTGCGGTGACGGTGGTCATGGAGCACTCCTCGGGTGTCGACGACGTGCTGGGGACTTCTGGTCTAGGCCAGTTGCGAGCAGAGTGGTCTAGACCTCATGATGTGTCAAGGGTCACGTTCCGGCCAGTGCGGATCGGACGTCCCGGACGCAAGGCTGGAGGGGCCGACGACGGCGAGAAGTCGGCGCGGCCACGACACGAGGGAGTGAGGCGCCATGGACGAGGCCGAGCAGGGCAGCGCGCACAAGTACCTCGTGGTGCGCGACCACCTGGCAGGCCTCGTGGCGCACGAGCTCGGCGTCGGCGACGCCATCCCGTCCGAGCGGCACCTGAGCCAGCAGTTCGGCCTGTCCCGGATGACCGTCCGCCAGGCCGTCGACGCCCTGGTCACCGAGGGCGTCCTGGTCCGCGAGCAGGGACGCGGCACGTTCGTCGCGCCGCAGCGCATCGACTTCGAGATGCGCCTGACGACGTTCGGCGAGGAGATGCGCCGCCGCGGCCTCGAACCCGCCACCACGGTCCTGACCGCGCAGACCGTCGCGGCGACCCCGGACGTCGCGACCGCGCTGGAGATCGAGCCGGGCGACAAGGTGCACTTCCTGTACCGCGTCCGCAGTGCCGACGGCGCTCCCATCTGCATCGAGCAGGTCTGGGTGCCCGTCGCGCAGGCGCCCGACCTCTTCGACGACGGCGCCCCGGCGAGCATGTACGACGCGCTGCGCGCTCGCGGACTGGCCCCCGAGTGGGGCGAGGACACGCTCGCCGCCGGTGACGCGACCGACACCGAGGCGTCGCTGCTGGGACTCGCCGACGCCCGGGCCGTGCTCCGCGCCGAGCGCCGCACGTACTCCGTCGACGGCGCCGTCATGTTCTCCCGCGCGAGCTACCGCGCCGACCGGTACAGCGTCTGGGTCCCGCTCCGCGCGCCGCGACCCACGCTCGTCCCCCGCCGCCGCGACGCCGCGGCCACCACCACCCCCGGACCGGCGACCGCCGGTGCCGACGACGTGACTGCAGCACCGGGAGGACGGCGATGAAGCCACAGGGCAAAGATCAGGCGACAGCGATCCTGGCCGCGCTGGGAGGTGTCGACAACATCGACGAGATCGAGCCGTGCACCACGCGGCTGCGCTCGCTGGTCCGCGACGCGAGCCGCGTGGACGCGGCCGGGCTGCGGGCGGCCGGCGCGTTCGGGGTGATGATCTCGGGCCGGGTGGTCCAGGTGGTCGTCGGGCCGCACGTGGACCTGATCGCGACCGATCTCGACGAGCTGATGTGACCAGTCTTTTCGCAGGAGAGGGGCCCACCGCATGAGCAAGGCAGAGCAGATCCTGACGGCGCTCGGAGGGGACGACAACGTCCTCGACCTCGAGCCGTGCATCACCCGGCTGCGGATCGAGGTGGCGGACGCCTCGCTCGTCGACGAGCGCGCCCTCAAGGCGGCCGGTGCGATCGCCGTGGTCCGCTCCGGGGTGGCCGTACAGGTCGTCGTCGGGCCCGAGGCCGACACCCTCGCGTCCGACATCGAGGACCTGCGCTGATGGGCGCACTGACCGTGCTCGCCCCGGTCACCGGCCAGGTCCTGGGCCTCGGCGACGTGCCGGACCCCGTGTTCTCCGCCGAGCTCGTCGGACCCGGCCTCGCCCTGGACCCCTCGCGCGAACCGCGTTCGCAGGTCATCGCCCCGGTGGCGGGCACGCTGCTCAAGCTGCACCCGCACGCGTTCGTCGTCCAGCACGACGACGGTCGCGCCGTGCTCGTCCACCTGGGCATCGACACCGTCGAGCTGGGCGGCGCGGGCTTCGAGCTGCACGCGGCGGAGGGTGACCTGGTGGAGGCCGGCCAGGTGATCGTCAGCTGGGACCCCGACGACGTGGTCGCCGGAGGGCGGTCGGCCGTGTGCCCGGTCGTCGGGCTGGAGGCACCGCCCGACGACGTCACGCGGTTGGCCCGCCCCGGCGACACCGTGACCGCCGGGGAGCCGCTGCTCAGCTGGGCCTGACCGGCGTCCAGCCGGCACGCGCGGACTGGCGCTCAGGCCGGGGCGATGCGCACGATGACGCGCCCCGGCTTGCCGCGCTTCTCCCCACGGCGCTCGAACCACAGCGCGATCCTGAACTGCCAGCCGTACTTGGCGCGGAAGAGGGCGTTCGCGCGAGCGCTCGTCGCCTCGTCGGTGCGCAGCTCGGCCGTGCCCGCGCCCGTCGGCGCGTCCTCGGCCACCTTGCCCGTGCGCGTGCTGGGCCGGACCGTCACCCGCGGGTCGTTGCGCAGCCGCTTCACCTTCCCGCTGCCACCGGGCGTGGTGACGAGGAGCGCATCGTCATCACGCACCACCCACACGGTCGTCGGCACCCCCTCGCCCGAACGTCGGAACGTGGTCAGGGAGACGAAGTCCTCGGCACCGAGGTTCAGCAGATCGGTCATGCGCCGATCATGCGGCATCGCCGCCGTCCGCACACGCCGGGGGGTGCTACTTCAGTGCGACGGTCACGCCACCGGAGAAGAAGGAGTCGTGAAGATCGATGCTCGTGAGATCAGTGCCCTTGGGTACATCGAAGACGACCGTGCCCTTGATGCTGTTGCCGGGGTTGATCTCGGACATGAACGAGTCGGCGTCTGCGAGGTAGATGGCCGCGCCGCTGTCCGCCGAGAACTCCTGCCCCTTCACGTTGTACGCGGTCTGGTTGTCGGCGAAGAACGACTGCGCCTCGTCACCGATGTTCTTGACCTTCATGTGCACGAGGCAGAACTCGCCCTGGGCCTTGGTGTTGATGTACTCGTCACCGATCTTCGTGGCCCCGCAGTCGACGCCGGTGACGGTGAACTCGAACTTGCCGTCACGCACCTTGTCCTTGAGGCCCGGCGTGGCGGCCTTCTCCTTCGCGGCCTTCTCCTTCGCAGCCTTCTCCTTCGCAGCCTTCTCCTTCGCAGCCTTCTCCTTCGCGGCCTTCTCCTTCGCAGCCTTCTCCTTCGCGGCCTTCGCCGCGGCGGCAGCGTCATCCGCGTCAGCAGCCGCACTCGCATCGTCAGCCGACGACGCACTCGACGGCGTCGACGACGCCACCGCGCTCGACTGGCTCGCCGCAGCAGCCGCATCGTCCCCGCCCCCGGACGCGCCCACGGCGACGATGCCGACGACGGCCGTCGCAGCGACTCCCGTCAGCACCTTGTGACGGGCGAACCATGACCCCTGCTTCGGGCCCGACACCGCGGCAGCGGCAGCGTCGTCGACCCAGAAATTCCAGCCCTCGGGCGCCGGGCCCCACGAAGGATCAGGCTGCCAGCCGGCGGGTGGCGTCCAGCCGGTGGGAGGTGCGGGCCAGTTCGGGGGCGGGTTGAAGCGCAGAGTCACGAGGCATCCTCAGGTCGGGGCGTCGCACCCTGTCTGTGCAACGCGGGCCGAATCGGCATCACACACGATCGGCGGAGGATTCAACGCTAGACGCGGAAGGGGACGCACAGCCGGGACCTTCGACCCACTCCGCACACGCCGACGGCCGGTCCCCCGACGATGGGGGCCGGCCGTCGGCGTGAGCAGGACTCAGCGGTTGCGCAGACGCTCCATGGCGAGCTGCACGAGCGAGATGAGGGCCTGCTTGGTGGCCGCACGCGAGCGCGCGTCCGTGTAGAGCACCGGGACGTGCGCCGGGATGGCGAGCGCCTCGCGGACGTCCTCGAGCTGGTGCTTGGCGACGCCGTCGAAGCAGTTGACGCCCACGACGAACGGGATGCCACGGCTCTCGAAGTAGTCCACGGCCGGGAAGCACTGGTCCAGGCGGTCGGTGTCGACCAGGACGACGGCACCGATGGCGCCGCGGACCAGGTCGTCCCACATGAACAGGAAGCGGTCCTGGCCGGGCGTGCCGAACAGGTACAGCCACAGCGACCCCGGCAGGGCGATGCGACCGAAGTCCATCGCCACCGTGGTGGTGGTCTTGCGGTCCGACACGCCGCCGGCGTCGTCGACGCCGACCGAGTGCTCGGTCATCGCGGCCTCGGTGTTCAGAGGCTCGATGTCCGAGATGGACCCGATGAAGGTCGTCTTGCCGACGGCGAACCCGCCGGCGACGACGATCTTGACGGTGGTGGGGGCAACAGACGCGGCGGCACCGGCCGGAGCGGCCACCGCGGCGTCAGAGGGCGGAAATGCCATTGAGAACACTCTCCAGCACGCTCAGGGACAGGGCGGGGGACTCACCGGTGTTGACCTCGACCGGCTGTGAGGTGTGCACGCGCACAAGCTGCTGGTCGGACATGTCGGACACGAGGATCCGGATCACGCCGAGCGGCAGGTGGAGCAGCGCCGAGAGCTCGGCGACGGAGATGTAGTCGTGCGCGGCGTGCTGCACGATCGCGCGCTTCTCGGGTGTCAGACCATGACTGCCCACGGCGTCCGGCAGTGCTTCGACCAGCGCCTCGAGAGGCAGGTCGGAGCGCGCCGAGCGCACGCGGCCACCGGTCACGGCATAGGGCCGGACCGTTCTGGCCTCGTACTCGATGTGCTCACTCATGGGGCGGTCCTGTTCAGGCGACCGGTGCCCGGACCGCACCGTCGACGGGGAGCTGGCCGCGCATCTCGGAGATGAGCTGCGGGGTCAGCGTCGCCTCGGTGCGAGAGACGAGCATCGCCATCTCGTAGCCGATGAGCCCGACGTCGCAGGTCGACTCGGCCACCACGGCGAGGACGGAGCCGTTCGAGACGCTCATGAGGAAGAGGAACAAGTTGTCCATCTCGATGATCGCCTGACGCACCTCCCCCGCACGCAGCTGCCGCGAAGCCCCGCGGGTCAGGCTCGACATGCCGGACACGATGGCTGCGAGCTGGTCGCCGCTGGTGCGGTCGAGCTGCTCGGACATCGCCATCAAAAGGCCATCCGCCGACACCACGAGTGTGTGGCGAGTGCCGGGCACGGTCCGGACGAAGTTGTCCAGGAGCCAGCCGAAGTTGGCTGCCTCGGTGCTGAGCGCGGTCACACTTCCTCCTTGCTGGTGCAGT
>Ga0160439_1000383_pt1 | contig 23171 bp, 18 predicted proteins | sample HID1975M_E0MG_FD_108201 | JGI IMG/M metagenome (GOLD analysis project Ga0160439, IMG submission 108201) | Enriched soil microbial communities from UW Madison campus, WI, USA - HID1975M_E0 MG | ecosystem: Environmental > Terrestrial > Soil > Unclassified | place: USA: Madison, Wisconsin... | reverse complement strand
CGGCACGCCGAGCGTCTTGGCCAGCGACTTCTTCAGCAGCGGGTGCAGGAACGTCACCTCCTGGCGCCCCTGCGCGCGCTCGATGTACGGGTGCACCGATCCGCCCTGGATAGGACCGGGACGGATGAGCGCCACCTCGATGACGATGTCGTAGAACGTGCGCGGCTTCAGCCGGGGCAGCGTGCCCATCTGCGCGCGCGACTCCACCTGGAAGACCCCCACCGTGTCGGCGGCGCTCAGCAGGTCGTAGACCCGCGGGTCCTCGTCGGGCAGGCCGTGCAGGTCGAGCTTCTTGCCCTCGTGCTCGTGCACCTGGTCGAAGCCGAGCCGCAGCGCCGTGAGCATGCCCAGCCCCAGCAGGTCGAACTTCACCAGCCCCGCGTCCGCGCAGTCCTCCTTGTCCCACTGCAGCACCGTGCGCCCCGGCATCCGGGCCCACTCCACCGGGCACACCTCGATGACCGGCCGGTCGCACATGACCATCCCGCCCGAGTGGATGCCCAGGTGCCGCGGCAGGCGCAGGAACCGCTCGGCCAGGTCGACGACCTGCTCCGGGATCTCGTCCAGGTCGCTCGCGGCCGCCGGCAGCACCGCGGGCACCACGTCGTGGCCGTCGGCGGTGACCTGCCCGGGCTGCCACATGGCCGTGCGCGACTCGCGTCGCTGGTCGCGAGGGGTCACGGGCCACGGTCCGGCGTGCCCGGTGTGCGGGCGGGACGGCCGGCCCCACGACACGTCCGGTGCGGGCACCGCGGCCGCCGCCGGGGCGCCCAGTACCGTGACGGGCGCCGGCCCCGGTCCCGGCTCGGACCGCAGGCTGCCCCAGCGTTCGATCGACGACGCCCACGCGTCCTGCTGGCCTGCGTCGTAGCCGAGGGCTCGCGCGGCGTCGCGGATCGCGGACCGCGGCCGGTAGGAGATGACATTGGCGACCTGCGCCGCGTGCGTGCGCCCGTGCTTGGCGTAGACGTGCTGGATGACCTCCTCGCGGCGGCCCGACTCGATGTCGACGTCGATGTCCGGCGGCCCGTCGCGCTCCGGGGCCAGGAACCGTTCGAACAGCAGCCCGTGCTTGACCGCGTCGACGGCCGTGACCCGCAGCGCGTAGCAGACCGCCGAGTTCGCGGCCGACCCTCTCCCCTGCGCCATGATCCCGTTGCGCCGGCAGAAGTCGACCAGGTCGTAGACCACCAGGAAGTAGCCCGGGAAGTGCAGGTTCTCGATGACGCGCAGCTCGTGCTCGAGCTGGGCATAGGCACCCGCGACCCGCTCGGCGTCGGGTGGCCCGTACACCTCGAGGGCGCCGCGGCGGACCAGCTCGCGCAGCCACGTCGCCTCGGTGTGGCCGTCCGGGACCGAGTACGGCGGCAGGTCGGGGGCCACCAGGGACAGGTCGAACGTGCACTCGTCGGCCAGGTCCGCGGCTGTCGTCACCGCGGACGGGTGCCGACGGTGCAGCGCGAGCATCTCGGCCGCCGAGCGCAGGTGCGCCACCGGACCGCCGGGCAGCCAGCCGTCCAGGTCGTCGAGCGACGAGCGCGCCCGCACCGCCGCCAGCGCCGCGGCCAGGTCCGCGTCGCGCGGGGTCGCGTAGTGGACGTTGCCGGTCGCCACCAGCGGCAGGCCGGCGTCCCTTGCCAGCTCGGCCAGCGCATCGGCGCGCTCGGAGTCGTACGGGTCGCCCGCGGCGGTCAGCTCGACGGCGACGTTGTCCCGCCCGAACAGCGCCGTCAGCCGGTCCAGCTCGCGGCGCGCCGCATCAACACCGCCGGTCGCGACCCCGACGGCACTCGACGGGTCGCCGCCCGCGAGCGCGCGCCGTACCGAACCCTTGCGGCAGCCGGTCAGCACCAGCCACTGCCCGTCGGCACCCGCCGCCAGCTCCTCCAGGCGGTAGTCCGCGGCGCCCTTGCTGCCCGTACGCAGGTGCGCCTCCGCGATGGACCGGGACAGGGCCCGGTAGCCGGCGGGGCCGCGGGCCAGCACCAGCAGGTGGTCGGCACGCGGGTCCGGCACGCCCGTGGGCGGGTCGAGCACCGGCAGGCCGGGCGTCGCGCGCGTCTTCTCCCGGCCGTGGCGCCGGCCGTCCGGCGCGGGCAGGTGCAGCTCGGCACCGAACGCCGTGGGCAGCCCGACGGCCTTGGCCGCCTGGCTGAAGCGCACGACGCCGTACAGGCCGTCGTGGTCGGTGACGGCCAGCGCGCGCAGCCCCAGGCGTGCGGCCTCCGCGGCGAGCTCCTCCGGCTGGCTGGCACCGTCCAGGAAGCTGAACGCGGAGTGCGCGTGCAGCTCGGCGTACCGCGGCGTGCGGGATCGCTCAGTCATAGGTGGCCTCGCACGTCCACCCGTCGGCCGCGCACGCCAGCAGCACGGCCGGTCCGTCGTCGACGGTGACCTGCAGGTGCGCCCGCAGCGTGCCGGCGGCCGACGGCGTCCACCAGCGCTCCCCCAGCAGCCACGGCCCGGCCCAGCCCACGACCTTGCGCGGGCGCAGGGCGAGGTCGTCGGCGCCCCGCATGCCACGTGATCCGCTCTCGACGGCTCGACCGCCCGCCCCAGCCTGGCCTCTCGCACCGGCCGTGCCTCCCTCGTCGCTCAGGTCCGGCGGTAGCACTCGCACCCAGGCGGGTGGTGCGCTCATGCCCGTGCGCACGTCGAGCACCACGGGTCGGCCGGCCTCGTCGCGCACCTCTGCCCGACGCGGCGGGTCCAGCACGGTCGCCGGGGCGGGGTCGGGCAAGCGGCCGGGCCAGGGCCGGTCCAAGGGGCGCGGCGGGTCGCTCTGCTCGCCCCACGGGCGCAGGTGCACCTGGTCGCGCACGTCGCGGCCGCCCTGCAGGGTCGCCGTGAGCAGCCCGGCCCCGCCGACCATCCCCTGCACCCGGTCGAGCGCCCGGTGCGCGCGCAGGTCACCGCCCGACGGGCCGCCCCACAACCGTCCCTGCTCGGCTCCCGCGGGGGCCACGTCGAGCGCGGTCACGGCTAGGCGCACCAGGGTGACGCCGTGCTCGTCGTGGTCGGGTCCCGGGTCGGCCGGCCAGTCGTCGGGGTCCTTCGGACGCCTCACCCCGGCGGCGCGTGCGTCGGCCGCCAGGTTCCGGGCGGTGGTCACGGCCGACGACGACAGCCATCCCTCCAGCTGCCAGCGGATCCGGTCGGTGATGCGGGCGGGGGTCAGGCCACCCCAGCCGCCGAGGTCGGTGCGCCACGTGCGCACCAGGTCCTCACCCTCGTCCGTGCGGGCCGCGATCTGCAGCCGCCCGCACGTCACCGCGTGCTGCACCAGCAGGGCGTGCAGGTCCTCGGCCAGGCGGCGTCCGACGAAGGTCGCGGTGTCGACCCGGTCGGCCGGCGGCTCCAGCTCCGCGGCGACCTCGAGGTCGGCCTCGGGGCGTCGGCGGGCGGGCGGCCGCTCGTCGTCGCCCCGTGCCAGCAGGTGCGCCCAGGCGCCCAGGCGCCCGAACCGCGCGTGCACGTCCGCGGCCGGGAGCGCCGCGAGCCGGCCGAGCGTGCGCAGCCCGAGCCGGTTCAGCAGGTCCACCAGGTCACCGACGTCGGCGGCGACCTCGTCGGTGACCGCAGCGTGTACCAGCTCGCCGACCCCGCGCCCGGCCAGGAACTCGGCCGATGACCCCGGCGCGACGAACGCACCCGTGCGCGCCGCGAGCACGGCTGCGAGCAGACCGTCGGCCGTGCCGACCCCGCACTCGTGCCCGGTCCGCTGCGCCACCGCGTCGACCAGCCGCTCGGCCAGCACCTCCTCCGAGCCGTGGTAGCGGCTGGCCCCTCCGGCGGGTAGCAGCAGCATCCCGGGCCGCACCACCTCGATGCCCGCGACCACGCTCTCGGCGGCGGCGGCCACGGGCTCGAACAGCCGCACGTCACGGGCGTCGTCGGCGACCAGCAGCACCAGCTCGGGGCAGCAGCCCTGCGCCTGACGTCGACGCATCCCCCGGCGCACGCCCTGGGCGCGGGCCAGCGCGGAGACGGCGGTCAGCCGCTGCCCGTCGTGCACGGCGACGGGCAGGTGCACGTCGACCTCGTCGGCCGCCGCGGCGGCGACCACCGGCCAGTCCGGGACCCACAGGACCGTGGTGCGTGTGCTCATCGGGTCTTCCTCATCGGACTCGCCTCATCCGACCAGCCGCAGCGCGCGCTCCGGCGCCTGCTCGGCCACGGGTCGGGCAGCATCGGACCGAACAGCAGCTCCAGGCGACAGCGGCAGGGTCACGTCGATCGCGTGCGGGACGGCGGCGCTGCCACGACCGGTGCGCGACACCCGCAGGCTGTGCGTCCGCAACCGGCCGTCGCCGGCCCCCACCCCCGTCCAGCGGGCCTGCTCCACCGTCAGCACCGTGCTCGCCCCGGCCCACGCGACCGTCGGCAGCAGCACCGCTCCGCGCTCCCGGGCACGCGCGGACAAGCGTCGACGATCCGCCTCACCCAGCGTCACACCCGGCCCGACGACCACCACGTCCACCCCGTCGACGAGCGCGGCGAGCACCCCGACCGCCTCGGCACCGGGGCGCGGCACCAGCGCGAGCCGGTCCAGCGCGACCCCGGCCTGCGCGGCGGCCAGCAGCCCGATCGTCGGCTGCCCCACCACGGCGGCCCACGCCCCGCCGGAGCAGGCGTGCGCCAGCAGCGTCAGCACCAACGACGTGGAGCCGAGCACGGCGGTCGTGGCCCCGCGGCGCAACCCGTCGGGCAGCACCTGCGCGAGCTGGTCCGGCACCGGCAGGGCCGGCCGTTCGGTAGTGAGCAGCGACGTGCGCCGCGGGATGGGCATCGTGTCGGCGTCGGCGTTAGCGGTCGCGCTGGGCTCAGGACGAGGACTCTCGAGCCCCACGAGACGCTCCGAGGCCGGCGGCTCGGCTGACGATGCCGGGCCGCTCGGGTCCCCCGCCAGACGCAGGACCGCAGCCGGGTCGACGTGCTGCGACGGGGGCGGGGTCAGCACGCTGCGCGCCCCAGTGCGGAGCTCGGCGTGCGCCAGCGCGGCACGGGCCCGCGCGACCCGCTCGTCGCGGCTCGTCGTGCTCACGGCCACCTCCACCACCTCCTTCGCGACTCGCTGACCTGCATGGACGTCCGGATTCCGCCCAATCCAGACAGTCGTTCGAACGTCTGTTCGAGTATGCCAGTAGACGCCCACACGACCGCGCGTGTCAATCCGCTCCGGCACCACGACCGGCGCGCCCGATGGCTCGCGTGGGCGCACCCCGATACCGTGCGGCTCGCCGCATCGTCGCGGCGTCCGGATCGAAGGAGCACGCATGCGGATCGTCGTCGGGCTGTACCGGCTGGCGTTGGCTGCCATCACGTTCGTCGCCCTGTTCTGGGCGCCCAGCACCGGCCTGGAGTTCCGGCTGACGGACTACGTGTACTTCACCAACCAGTCCAACCTGCTGCTCGCGGTGGTGATGACCTGGGCCGGGATCGCCGCGCTGGCGCGCCGGCAGGGTCCGCCGCTCTGGTTGATCGGCGCCGTCACGCTGTTCATCCTCATCACGGGCCTGGTGGCGTACTTCATCCTCGACCCGGCACCGCCCGGGGAGGAGATCATCGCGCTGGGGCTGACGAAGGCGGAGATCGTGCACCGCCTGACGCCCGTCGCGGCGTTCGCGCACTTCGTGCTCATGGTCCCCCACCGCCGCCTGCGCATCGCGCACGCCGGCTGGTGGCTGCTCTACCCGGTCGCCTACTGCGCCTTCACCACGCTACGCGGCGTGCTGGCGCCGGGCAGCGCGTACCCGTACGGGTTCGTCGACGTGTCCGACATCGGCTACGGCGGACTGCTGCTCAACGTGCTGATCTACGGGGTCGGCTTCTTCGTGCTGGGCCTGGTGCTGGTCGGCATCGACCGCGTCCTGCCGTCGCGCGCCATCCTGTCCGACGCGCACCGCGAGCCGGTGGCGAGCACGGACGTCTCGTCGCGCGAGGACTCCGCGTCCCGACCATGATGGATCGATGATCTCCCTTCGCCGACCGCAGGCCCCCGACCCGTACGAGCTGCTCCCCCACGTCCCGAGCTTCACGCTGCGCAGCGACGACTTCGAGCACGGTGACCGCCTGCCCGACGAGCACACCAACACGGACAAGGGCGCCAACGTCTCCCCGCACCTGGCATGGTCCGGCTTCCCGGCAGAGACGCAGTCGTTCCTCGTCTCCTGCTTCGACCCGGACGCCCCCGGGCCGTCGGGCTGGTGGCACTGGACGCTGCTGGACCTGCCAGCCGACCTGACCGAGCTGGCCCGCGGCACCGCCGCCCCGACGGGCACGTTCGCCCTGCGGGGCGACGACGGCAGGGCGGAGTACGTGGGCGCCGCTCCCCCGCCGCGCGACGCGGAGCACCGCTACTACTTCGCCGTCCACGCGCTCGACGTCGCCAGCATGGGGCTGTCGAAGGACGCGATGCCCGGTGCCGCCAACACCGCCGCGGTGTTCCACACCATCGCCCGCGCCGTACTGATCGGCACCTACCAGCAGACCGGCGCATGAACCTCGGCACCCTGGCCTGGCTGCCCGCCCTCGACAACCTCGAGCTCGTCGCACACAGCACCGCGGACGCCCTGACGCGCTGGGCGCAGGTCGAGCCGCAGGTCACCGACGAGGTCGTCGTCGCGCCCATCGACCCGCAGGACGCGGACACCGCCGCCCTGACCGCGGCCTACGCCCTGCCGCCGTCGGCGTCCGTGAACTGCGTCCTGGTGGCGGGTCGCCGCGAGGGCACGGAGAAGATCGCGGCGGCCCTGGTGCGCGCGACGACGAGGGCCGACGTCAACTCGACGGTCAAGCGGCTGCTCGACGTGCGCAAGTGCTCGTTCCTCCCGATGGAGCGAGCCACCGAGGAGTCCGGCATGGAGTACGGCGGCATCACGCCGATCGGCCTGCCCGACGGCTATCGCCTGCTGCTGGACGGCCGCGTCCCGCTGGACGACCCCGATGCCGGCGGCATGGTGGTCATCGGCAGCGGCGTGCGGCACTCGAAGCTCGCCCTGCCGGGCGCGCTGCTGGCGACGATGCCGGGCGTCGAGGTCGTCGAGGGCCTGGCGCTCTAGCGGTCGCGGACGGCCTCGAGCACGCCGACGAGCGGAGTGGGTAGGACGCCGCGGGCCGCCGCCTCCTGCACCAGGAGCCGGCCGTAGCGGATCTTGCGGCTGGCCCCGCTGCCGAGGAAGCGCCGCAGCTGGGCCTCGACGGGTTGATCACGCCAGGCCTGCTGGTCCTGCAAGGTTCGCAGCGCGTTGCCGTCGCCGGCCCGTTCGACGACGTCGATGACCGCCCGCGCACCGAGCGCACGGATCAGCTCATCCTCCAGGTCCAGCCGGCAGACGTGAAAGCCCGCGGATGACGGGTCCTCGAGCGGACCGACGAGACCCCGCCGGATCAGCGCGCGGCGCACGACGGGCTCCTCCGCCACGTCGTACAGACCCGCGACGCGGACGTCCGGCACCGCCGTCGCCACGATCCCGAGCGTCCGGTCGACCGCGTGCGCGCCCCCGACGGGGACGACGACCACGTCCTCGTCGACCAGGTTTCGGCCCAGCCCCTCGGCCGCGGCGAGGACGGCCTGCTCGTCACTGATCCCCTCGACGAGCACGACCGCCGCCGCACCCGGCAGCCGATCGAGCGCGCGAGCGGTCGCCCGCTGCGGCGCGTCAGGCCCGGTCTCGGCCCCGTCGGTCCCGGAGGTCATCTCGTCAATCCGGTCGCCGCGCGTCGACCAGGTGCCGCGTGGAGTGCGCGACGAAGGGCACGCCGCCGCGCAGCTGCGCGTCGAGCTCGACCAGGCGGTCGCGGTACCTGGCCACGCTGAAGTCCGGCACCCACCACACGCACTTGCGCAGGAGCCAGACGACGGCGCCGACGTCGAAGAGCTCGATCCGGCAGCGCGCCGTGCGCAGGTCGACGACCTCGAGCCCGGCGTCGCGCGCGGCAGCCATCTCAGTCACGGGGTCGCGACCCTTGCGGTTCTCCGGCAGCGGACCGAGGAAGAACTCGATCAGCTCGAACACCGACGCCGGTCCCACGTGCTGCGCGACGTAGTGCCCACCCGGGACCAGCACGCGGTGGATCTCGGGCCAGTCCGGTGCGACCGGGTGCCGCGACGTGACCAGCTCGAACGACGCGTCGTCGAACGGCAGCCGTTCGCCAGGCCGCACCTCGACCACCTCGACCCCGCGCGGACCGAGCCGGTCACGCGCCTGCGCCGCGTTGGGCGCCCAGCCCTCGGTGACGACCATCCGCGGAGGGAGTGTGGGCGCTTCGTCGAGCACCTCACCGCCGCCGGTGTCCAGGTCCAACGCGCTCCCGACCTGAGCCAGCCGCTCACCGAGGATCGTCACGTAGCTCCACGGCGGCCGCTCCTCGGTCGCTCGATCGTTCAGCCAGCCGAACCCCCACCCGGAGACGTCCGCTGCCTCTGCCTCGGCCACGAGCTCGTCGAAGGAACGCACGACGGCCAGACTGCCATGTTCAACCAGCACTCGCGGCCGACATTGCTCGTACGATCGCGGGGTGCGGGACCAACCATCAGCGTGGAAAGACCTGCTGGGGCTCATCGATGCCTCACCCCTCGACGTCCGAACGCTGGCGCCCGCCGGAGATCTTGGGGCACGCGCTGCCGGCGAACTCGGTCTGACCCAGCGCTCGTACCTCGGCGCGATGGTCCTGAACACCGGCGGCATCATCGTGGACCACGGCTGGTTGCGGATTCACGCCGGCGGAGGTCCTGACCTTCTCGACGTGCTTACCGCGAGCGAGCAGGACGGGTCACCGGCGGACCGGCTCGTCGTCGCCCATGACGTGATGGGCGGCCTGTTCGCGATCGACGGTGGAAGCCTCGGCGCCGCTCGGGGTGAGGCCTGCTACTGGGGATCGGACACCCTGGAATGGCTACCGCTCGGCCTCGGCCACGCAGACCTGGTCACCTGGGCCCTGTCCGGCGACACCGAGCAGTTCTACGCTGACCTCCGCTGGCCGGGCTGGCGTGACGAGGTGGAGCACCTCGCGCTGGACCACGGGATCTCGTGCTACCCGTTCCCTTGCACCGTCGAAGGTCAGGACATCGCTCGCACACGCCGGACCGCCGTCCCGCTGGCTGAGCTCTGGTACGTGTACGGCGAACTCGCCCGCCAGCTCGGGCTATCAGACCCGCGTCGCCCAGAATGCGACGGCGGCCGCGGCGGCGACGTTGAGTGAGTCGACTCCTCCGGCCATCGGGATGCGCACGACGCGGTCGCAGGACGCGATGGCCGCGGCCTTGAGCCCGTGCCCCTCGGCGCCGAGCACGAGCGCCAGCCGATCCGGGTTCTCGGTGACCAGGTCGTCGAGCGTGATCGAGTCGTCGGACAGGGCGAGCGCCGCGGTGACGAAGCCGGCTGCGCGCAGCTCGTCGAGACCGCCGGGCCACGGGTCGACCCGCGTCCACGGGACCTGGAACACGGTGCCCATGGAGACGCGCACCGAGCGGCGGTACAGCGGGTCGGCGCAGCGCGGGGTGACCAGGACGGCGTCGACGCCGAGCGCGGCCGCGGAGCGGAAGGCCGCGCCGACGTTGGTGTGGTCGACGATGTCCTCGAGCACCGCGACGCGACGCGCACCGGCGAGGACGTCGGCGACAGGCGCGAGCGGCGGGCGGTGCATCGCCGCGAGCGCGCCGCGGTGGACGTGGAAGCCGGTGATCGCCTCGAGGACGGGTTCGTCGGCGACGTAGACCGGCACCACCTCGTCGTCGTCGGGCAGCGCCGCGACCATCGCCTCCAGGTCCGGGACCCACCGCGGGGCCAGCAGCACCGAGCGGGCCCGGTGGCCGGCGGCCAGCGCGCGCCCCAGGACCGTGGAGCTCTCCGCGATGTACAGGCCCTTGGCCGGTTCGTGCTTGGAGCGCAGCGCGACGTCCGTCAGGGAGACATAGTCGGCGAGGCGCTCGTCGGCGGGGTCGGTGACGGTCTGCAGGTCCAGGCGGGGCACGGCCCCATCCTTCCAGCCCTCACGCCCGCACCAGGCGCCCGCCGACGACGGCGGCGACGCAGCCGAGCACCGCGACGAGCGGCACCACGACGAACGCCGTGTGGATGCCGACCTGGTCCGCGAGCGCTCCGAGCGCGAACGGGCCGACGCCGACCGCGAGGCTGCCGGCGAACGTCGCCCGCGCCTGGGCGGCGTCGTCGGCGCCGGGCGCCGAGGCGATGAGCAGCGAGATCGACAGCGGGTACTGCACGCCGTACCCGAGGCCGGCCACGACCAGCCCGACGATCGCCGTCGCCGGCGTCGTCGCGCTCCACAGGATCGCCCAGCCGACGATGGCGAGCGCGAACCCGGCCGCCAGGATCCGCGCCGGTGCGATGCGCAGCGACACGGGCCCCATGACGAAGCGGATGGTCGACATGCCGACGAGCAGGCCCGCGGTGGTCGCCGCCGCGATCCCCGCACCGGCGCCGGTCTGCTCGCGCACCAGGTCCGTGGCCCAGTACGTGGTGCTCATCTCCATGGCGATGGCCGCGACGACCGCGACGAGGAAGCACCAGGCGGGCAGATGGTTCAGTGCGCTGCGACCCGCGTGGGACGCGCCGGCCGGGTCGCCGCCACCGACGGCCATCGCCTCGACCGACGCGACGACCGCGTCGGTCGACTCGGGAGGGGTGCCCGGGCGCGGCACGCTGCGGACGGGCGGGGTCATCGCGCCACCGTCAGGCGCCCGCGACACCAGCACGGCCGTCGCCACCGCGATGACGACCGTGACCGCCACGGCGGGACGCCAGCCCCACCCGACGGCGACGCACGCCCCGACCGCCAGCGGACCGATCAGCCCCAGGCTCGACCCGACCCCGTTGGCCTCGGTCAGCGCTGCGGACGCGGCCGGACCGTGGTGGAGCGCGAGCCCCGGCTGCGCGGCGCTGATCGCCATGTTGCCGCCGACCGCGAGCACGACCACAGCGGGCAGGCTCCACACGAGCGACGGGGCGAGCAGGAGCGCGCTCGTGCCCACCGCCACGGCGCCGCACCCGGCGTACAGGGCCCCTCGGCGACCGGTCCCGACCACCAACCGCGGCGTGACCAGCGCCGCCACCACCCCGCCGACGGCCATGGCCGTGCCGTGCAGACCGGCCTGGGCCTTGGAGATGTCGAAGTCGTCGGCCAGGAGCGACACGCTCGGGTTGAAGCTGTACAACAGCCAGCCCCAGATGACGAAGCTGCCGTAGAAGGTGAACGTCAGCCGGTCCCGGTGGAAGCGGGCGCGTTCGGCGGTCCGGTCGATCGTCATGCGCCGGCCACCGGGTCACGGCCTACCGCTCGGTCGGTGGTCATGCGGTGAGCCTAGGGCCCGCTAGTCGTCGCGGACCGGGACCTTGCGCAGCAGCGCGACGAGCTCACCCATCTGGGTGCCGTACTCGGCCGTCGCCGGGTATCCGGAGTGCGCATCGACCGTGAGCAGGTACGCCGCCTGGTCCACCTCCTGCGCCGGATGGTCGATGCCCGTCGCCGTGGGCGCATACGCGTCCACGGGGAAGCCGATGAAATCGGTGCGCCGCCACAGGCTGCGCCAGCGAACCACGCCGTCGCAGGTCAGCGACTCGACCACCGTCACCCCGACCGGCGCCACCGGCCGCGGGACGCGCACGTCCCACGGGTCGGCGGCCCACACGCGCGGGGCCGACGACGGGTGGGTCCCGAGCACGGCCGGGCCGAACAGCTCAGGGAAGAACCGCCCGAAGTAGGCGCGCAGCTGCGTGCCGTAGGTGAGCAGCGCGACGCGGTCGTCGTCGGCGCCCCGGGGACCGTCCCAGCGCGCCAGCAGGGTGGCGACCGCGACGACACCACCCAGGCTGTGCGCCGAGAGCACGACCCGGCGCCGCGCGAGCGTCCGCTGCTCGGCGGCGCCCACCTCGCTGACCGGTCGGTCGTCCCCGAGCCACACGTCGATCCGCGAGCGCAGCTCCGGGACCACACGCTCGGCGTAGCAGGGTGGTGCGAACGGGTGCGCCGCCCGGGGCAGGAAGCACATGAGGTCCCACAGCAGCCCCCACGGCCGCGCGAGCGACTGCTTGGAGCCGGCGAGCACCACGGACCCGACGACGAGCCCGAAGGCGACCACGACCGCCTTGGTCGACCACTGCACGGCCAGGTCCCACGCGGCGCCGGCCACGCCGCCGAACTGGCGATCCGGATCGGGCAGGACGAGCGTGCCGGCCAGCGCGAGGAAGAACACGATCCCGAGCACGCCGACGATGCGCTCGGCCCGTTGCGCGAGTGCGGCGTGGCGCCGGCCGCGCTGCACGGCGCTCTCCTCGCTGGTCGTGGGCTTGGCCGCGACGACCTGGCCGGGGACCACCGGCAGCGGGACACGGGAGAGCACCGCCATCCGCAGCGCGAGGACCAGGACGACGAGCACCAGGACCGCCAGTCCCGCGACGCTCATGATGGCGAACTCGAGGTACCCGGGCGGGGTCACGAGCTGGGCCGCGGCGGGAACCTGGACGAGGACGGGCTCGCGCAACCGGTCGGCGGCGTCGAGGTCCGTGAGCGCGTCGGTGACCGCCTGCGGGACGGTCGCGTTCTCGGGCGCGCCCGGCGCCTGCAGCCACGCGACGATCCCGAGGACGGTCGACGCGCTGAGCACCATCGCCACGCCCCCGGCCATCGACAGCAGCACGAACGGCCCGCGTCCTCCCCATCCCTCCCGTCCACGGGCCGCGCGCCGCCGGCCGGCGACGACCGTCACGACGAGCAGCACGACGAACGCCACCCCGGACACGGTGCGCGACGCGATGCCCGCACCCCCGTCCGGCCACATCAGCGCGAGCACGGCGGCGACGAGCGCGACGACCACGCACGGCGCCCAGAACAGTGCCGGAACCCGCGCACGGGCACCGAGCGCGACCACGCACAGCAGCACCATGAGCCCGATGAGCAGGCTCGGGACGGCCGCCAGCCCGAGGAAGGGCACCGCGGTCGGGTCGGCCGGGCGCAGCGGCTCGTCGCCCGAGCGCGCGACCACGACCACGGTGGCCGCGAACAGCACCAGGGCGATAGCGAGCACCACACCGTCGACGCGCCGGCTCACCTCGACGTCGGGCTTGATGGCGGGCTGCTGGCCCGCGTGCGGCAGCGGGTCGAGCCGCACCCGTCCCACCCGCACGGCCACGACGACCAGCACGGCGAGGGCGATCACGACGATCACCGCCCAGTACCACCGGTCCGACGACGCCCACACGCCCGGCCCGGCGCACCCGCGCTCCCCGAAGCCGGTGGCCCGCCGGCAGCCGGGCTCGTCGCGGTACAGGAAGTGCCAGCCGAGCAGGGCCGCGAGCAGCGCGAACGCGGCCGCGAGGTGCTGGAACCAGAGCACCGACGACCGCTTGGCATGGGTCCAGAAGCCCGGCCGCGCCAGCATCGGCCACACCGAGCCGTCGTCGGGCGGCGCGCTCGCGGTGAGCCCGCGTCCTTTGGTGCCCGACGTGCGTCGCTCGTAGCGCAGCTGCCCCGTGGACCCGACGGCCGCGAGCGCCAGCACGGCGCCCGCGGCGAGCAGCGCCAGCACCGCCGTGCGCGGCCCCGACTCCCACCTCGCCCACGCGTCGAGCTGGTGCGGGAGCGCCGAGCAGGTCATCACGTAGTCGACGTCGCTGGTCTGCCCGTCGATCTCGAGCGCCGCGCGCGCGCCGTAGCACTGCGCGCCGACGATGCCGAGCATCACGGTGGCCGTCGTCGCGACCCACAGCAACGTGAGCGCCAGGCCGAAGAGCCGCACCATGCCACCCGCGGCCGACGAGCGCTGGCCGTGCGGCTCGTCGGCGTCCCGTGACCAGTACGCCACGTTGGCCAGGCCGAACGGGATGATCAGCACCCACAGCGCCCGGATCACGCCCGCCACCAGACCGCTCGCACGCCCGATCGCCGGGACGGTGGACAGGCGCGCCATCGCACCCCACGAGTACCCCTCGCGCCGCACCCCGGGCGCCGGCGTGCGGGGGTCGCCGGGCCGGCGCTCGGTGGCGAGCGACTTCGCCGTCGGCGCCCAGAAGCTGCCGAGCGCGTCACCGTCCACCTGCTCGACCTCGTCGGGCGGCAGGCCGAGCATCGCGGCCGGCGGGGTGTTGGCGACGCCGTGCACGCGCAGCTCCAGGACGTCGGGCGCGTCCGTGGGACGGTCCTTGGCACCACGCCGGACCAGCAGTCGCACGGCTCCCCCTCCGCCAGAGGTATCACCCGACGCTACCGACGCGGACGGCCTGACCGCTATGCCCCGATTGCCCCTTTCACCCACGCCGACGTCCGAGCAAGTGGTCGCTATGGCGACCACTTGCTCGGACGCAACGGGTCATTCCTCCGTGGCGGCACCCGCGAACTGGCTCGCGTACAGGCGGGCGTAGGCGCCGCCGGCCTCGAGCAGCTCGTCGTGCGAACCCTGCTCGACGATCGAGCCGTGCTCCATCACCAGGATGATGTCGGCGTCGCGGATGGTGGACAGGCGGTGCGCGATGACGAACGAGGTGCGACCCGACCGCAGCGTGTTCATGGCCTGCTGGACGAGCACCTCGGTGCGGGTGTCGACCGAGCTCGTCGCCTCGTCGAGGATCAGGATGCTCGGGTCGGCCAGGAACGCGCGCGCGATGGTGAGCAGCTGCTTCTCCCCCGCGGAGACGTTCGCGCCCTCGTCGTCGATCACCGTGTCGTAGCCGTCGGGCAACGTGCGCACGAACCGGTCGACGTGCGTCGCCTCCGCAGCCTCGACGATCTGCGCCATGGTCGCGTCCTCGACGCCGTAGGCGATGTTCTCCGCGATGGTCCCGCCGAACAGCCACGTGTCCTGCAGGACCATGCCCATCTCGGAGCGCAGCGCGTCACGGGTGGTCGCGCGGGTGTCGACGCCGTCCAGCGTGATGCGGCCGCCGTCCACCTCGTAGAACCGCATGATCAGGTTGACGAGCGTCGTCTTGCCGGCACCCGTGGGTCCGACGATGGCGATCGTCTGACCCGGCTCCGCGACCAGGGACAGGTCCGTGATGAGCGGCTCGTCGGGCTTGTAGCTGAACGCGACGTGCTCGAACGCGACGCGTCCCTGCACCGGCTCGGGCAGCGGCTGCGCCGGCGACGGGTCGGGGTCCTGCTCGTCGGCGTCGAGCAGCTCGAAGACCCGCTCGACGGACGCGATGCCGGACTGCAGCAGGTTGGCCATCGACGCGATCTGCGTGATGGGCTGCGTGAACTGGCGGCTGTACTGGATGAACGCCTGCACGTCGCCCAGGGACATCGTCCCGGACGCGACCCGCAGGCCGCCGACGACCGCGACGATCACGTAGTTGAGGTTGGCCAGGAAGCCGAGCGCCGGCTGGATGGTGCCGGAGATGAACTGGGCCTTGAAGCTGGCCTCGTACAGCTTCTCGTTCCGCTCGGCGAAGACCTCCGCCGCCTCGTGCTGGCGACCGAACACCGTCACGAGCGTGTGGCCGGTGAACATCTCCTCGACGTGCGCGTTGACCTCGCCGGTGCTGGCCCACTGCTGCACGAACTGGGGCTTGGACCGCTTGGCGATCTGCGCGGCGACGATCATCGACAGCGGCACCGTGATGAGCGCGACGAGCGCCAGCAGCGGCGAGATCCAGAACATCATCACGAGCACGCCGACCACGGTGAGCACCGAGGTGATGAGCTGGCTGAGCGTCTGCTGCAGGGTCTGCGACACGTTGTCGATGTCGTTGGTGACGCGGCTGAGCAGCTCGCCGCGCGGCTGGGAGTCGATGTACTTCAGCGGCAGCCGCGACAGCTTCGCCTCGACGTCGGCCCGCAACCGCAGGACCACGCGCTGCACCACGCCGGCCGTGATCCGGCCCTGGGCCCAGCCGAACAGGAACGAGCCCAGGTACACCAGCAGGACGACGACGAGGATGCCGCGCAGGTGCCCGAAGTCGATCCCCTGCCCGGGCACCAGCCCGTCGATGCCCGAGATCGTGTCGGCGAACGTGCCCTGGTCGGCCTGCCGCAGCGCCGCGACCACCTGGTCCTGCGTCATGCCGTGGAACTGCTCGGGCAGCTCCTTGCCGACGACGCCGGCGAAGATGACGTTGGTCGCGTTGCCGAGCAGCTTGGGCCCGACGACCGCGAGGAACACCGACGCGACGGCGAGCAGTCCGACGAGCGCGATCTTGGTGCGCTCCGGCCGCAGCTCGCGGAGGAACCGCATGCCCGACGCGCGGAAGTTGGTCGACTTCTCCCCCGGCATGCCCATGTTGCCCATCGGGCCCGGGCCGCGCATTGGCGGCCGCTTGACGGTCGTCGTCTTCTCGCCGCTCATGCCGCCTCCTCCGCACTGACCTGCGAGTACACGATCTCCTGGTAGGTCTCGTTCGAGGCCAGCAGCTCCTCGTGCGTCCCGACGCCCACCACGGCGCCCTCCTCCAGCACGACAATCGAGTCGGCATGCCGGATGGTGGCCACCCGCTGCGCGACCACGAGGACCGCGGCGTCGCGCGTCTCCGGGATCAGCGCCGCCCGCAGGGCCGCGTCGGTCGCGTAGTCGAGCGCCGAGAACGAGTCGTCGAACAGGTACAGGTGCGGCCGTCTGACCAGTGCCCGGGCGATGGCCAGACGTTGTCGCTGGCCACCCGAGACGTTGGTGCCGCCCTGCGAGATCGCCGCGTCGAGGCCGCCGGGCATCGCCTCCACGAAGTCGCGACCCTGCGCCACCTCGAGGGCGTGCCACAGCTCGTCGTCGGACGCGCCGGGCTTGCCGTACTCCAGGTTGGACCGCACGGTGCCCGAGAAGAGGTAGGGCTTCTGCGGCACGATCGCCACCTGCTCCCACAGGTCGTCCGGCGCGAGGTCCCGCACGTCGACCCCGTCGAGCAGCACGCGGCCGCCGGTCACGTCGAACAGCCGCGGGATCAGGTTGATGAGCGTGGTCTTGCCGGAACCCGTCGAGCCGATGATGGCGGTCGTGCGACCCGGCTCGGCAACCAGGTCCACGCCGTGCAGCACCTGCTGCTCGGCGCCCGGGTAGCCGAACTCGACGTCGCGGAGCTCGAGCAGCCCCGGTCGCGCTCGCTCGCCCGTCGGGAGCGCGACGGGGACCGTGGGCGGCAGCACGGTCGTCTCCGTGTCCAGCACCTCGCCGATGCGCCCCGCGGACACCACCGCGCGCGGCAGCATGACGAACATCATCGTGCTCATCATCACGGCCATGAGGATGTAGGCGATGTAGGACAGGAACGCGGTCAGCGCCCCGATCTGCATCTCCCCGGAGTCGATGCGCCGGCCACCGAACCACAGCACGCCCACGCTCGTCACGTTGAGCACCACCATGACCGCGGGGAACATCAGCGCCATGAGCTGACCGGTGCGCAGCGAGGTCGTGTACAGCGCCTCGTTGGCCTCACCGAAGCGGCGCGACTCGCGCTCCTCGCGCACGAAGGCCCGCACCACCCGGATGCCGGCGATCTGCTCGCGCATCACGCGGTTGATCGCGTCGATCCGCTTCTGCATCTGGCGGAAGTACGGGATCATCCGCGACACGACCAGGCCGACGATGATGCCGAGCGCCGGGACCGAGAACAGCAGGATGGCCGACAGGCCCACGTCCTCCTGGAGCGCCATGATCACGCCGCCGATCAGCATGATCGGCGCCATGATCATGAAGGTGAACGTCATCAGCACGACCATCTGGACCTGCTGGACGTCGTTCGTCGAGCGCGTGATCAGCGTGGGCGCACCGAACTTGCCGACCTCCTGGGCCGAGAACGTCTGCACGTGCCCGAACAGCCGCCCGCGGACGTCGCGGCCGAACCCCATCGCGGCCCGCGCGGCGAAGTAGACGGCGACCACGGCGCAGACCACCTGCAGCAGGCTGACCGCGAGCATGATGCCGCCCAGCCGCATGATCTCGTCGGTGTCGCCCTGGACGACCCCGTCGTCGATGATCCGGGCGTTGAGGCTGGGCAGGTAGAGGGTGGCGAGCGTCTGCACGAGCTGCAGGACGACGACGATGGTCACGTCCGTGCGGTAGGGGCGCAGATGCACCTTCAGCAGTGTTCCGAGCATCACGAGCTCCTGGTGGGGGTCTTGGCGAGGACGCCGTGCAAGAAGGTGTCGACCAGCTGGGCGACGGGCGGTTGGGTGGGGGCACGTCCGCGGCGGGCGGCGTTCACGGCCTGCATGGAGGCGCCGACGATGAGCACGTCGAGCAGCTCGACGACGTCGGCGAGCGGTCGGCCGAACCTGTCGGCGTCCGGCTCGAGGACGCGGGTCAGCGCCGCGCGTACCGCCTCCTCGCCCGCCTGCTGGGACTCGATCCAGGCCCTGCCGGTCTCGGCCCGCGTCGGGGACGTGCCGGTGTCGTCGCGGGCGAGCTCGTGCAGGACGCCGACCCATCGGATCGTGGCGGTGATCTGCTCGAACCCGATCTCGAAGACGCGCGTCAGGCGGTGCTCCAGCCAGGACGACCGGTCGATCGCGTCGAGCTCCGGCACCGCCGAGGCGGGGTCGATCGCCGCGTGGACCACGTCCCGCACCAGCGTCGTCTTGTCGGCGAACACCCGGAACAGCGTCCCTTCCGCGACCCCGGCGGCCTGCGCCAGCTCCTTCGTGGTCACGGACGCGCCGCGGGCCAGCACCAGGGGCCGGACCGCGTCGAGGATCGCGCGGCGGCGCTCGTCGGGAGGCAACGGCGCGGCGCGACCCGGTCGGGTCACGCCGCGCTCGTCGGAAGCCACCGTCATGCGGCGACCATAACTGAGTGAGCACTCACTCCGCTACTGTCCGGCGCCTTCCTCCTTCTCCAGCGACGGCGCCGGCTCCGCCGGGGAGTCCTGGGCGGGAGCGGGAGCGGTGTGGGGGCCGGAGTCCGTCCGCAGCGGCGCCGCGCCTGCACCGGGGCGCTGCCCCAGCTCGGCGCCGGCGTCGAACGGACGACCGCTGAGGTTGCCTGCGCTCGTGGCGTCCGCCGTCGCCGCGGCCGACTCGCGCTTGGCCTCCGCGAGAGCCTCGGCCGGGTCGGTGAGCGTCGTCGGCGGCAGGTCGTCGGCCAGGGGCGACGATCCCGCGGGACGCATCGGGAACGCGCCCCCTCCGTCGCCGTCGTCGCCGCCCGCGAAGCCCTTCGCGAACGCGTTCAGCGCGCCGCTCAGCTCCGACGGCAGGAACCACATCTTGCTCGACGGGCTGGCCGCGATCTTCGGCAGCACCTGCAGGTACTGGTAGGCCAGCAGCTTGGGGTCCGCGTCGCCGCGGTGGACGGCGTCGAACACCTGCAGGATGGCGCGCGCCTCACCTTCGGCCGTGAGGATCGTCGACTGCGCCGACCCCTCGGCCCGCAGGATCGCGGCCTGCTTCTCACCCTCTGCCGTGAGGATCTGCGACTGCTTGACCCCCTCGGCCGTCAGGATCGCCGCACGACGGTCACGCTCGGCCCGCATCTGCTGCTCCATCGAGCCCTTGATGCTGTCCGGCGGGTCGATGCTCTTGAGCTCCACGCGGTTGACGCGCACGCCCCAGCGCCCGGTCGCCTCGTCGAGCACGCCGCGCAGCTGACCGTTGATCTGGTCGCGGCTGGTCAGCGTCTGCTCGAGGTCCATCGAACCGACCACGTTGCGCAGCGTCGTCACCGTGAGCTGCTCGATGCCGGTGATGTAGTTGGCGATCTCGTAGACAGCCGACTTCGGCTCGGTGACCTGGAAGTAGATGACCGTGTCGATGCTGACGACGAGGTTGTCCGAGGTGATGACGGGCTGCGGCGGGAACGAGACGACCTGCTCGCGCAGGTCCACCCCGGCGCGCACCCGGTCGATGAACGGGATCAGCAGGTGCAGGCCGGCGTCGAGCGTGCGCGAGTACCGGCCCAGGCGCTCGACGATGATGGCCGTCGCCTGCGGCACGATCCGCACGGCACGGACCAGTCCGATCAGGACGAACAGCAGGATCAGGCCGAGAACGATGTACACGGCGATCTGGCCGGCACTCGGGTCGTCCATGGGACTCCTTCGTGGGTAGGTGTCGTCGGCGACCGACCGGGCGCCGACGTCGGGCTAGTCGAGACCGGGCGTGGGCTCGGGGACGATGACCGCGGTGGCGCCGTCGATCCGGGCGACGCGCACCGGCGTGCCGGGAGTGAACGACCGCGAGCTGTCCGCGCGCGCGCTCCACACCTCACCGTGCAGCTTCACGCGGCCGCCCTCGAGCGTCACCGTGGACACGACGACGGCCGGCTTGCCGACGAGCGCCGCCGCATTGGTCTCCTCCAACGGCGTCCGCTCGCGCAGGCGACGCAGCAGGAACGGCCTCAGCGTCGCGAGCAGCAGCACGGCCGCGACCGCGGCGATGACGAACTGCAACCAGACGGGAGCCCCGAGCGCGCTCGCGATCGCACCCGCGATCGAGCCGCCGGCGATCATGATGAGCACGAGGTCCAGCGACAGCATCTCGAGGATGCCGAACACCAGCGCCGCACCGAGCCACCACAGCCAGTCCATCGGACCAGGCCTCCTTCGGCCGCGCCTGCCCCGGTCCGGGTCAGGCTCCTCGACCGATCCTAGATGACTTCTTTGCGAAGTTCTGAGGTTTGTCCTCAGCCGGCCGCGCGGGCCGCCCACCGCTCGCCGTTGTGGTCGACGACGAGGTCGAGCCCGAACGCCTCCGACAGCGTCGACGCGGTGAGCACCTCGGCGACGGGGCCGGCGGCGTGCAGACGGCCGTCCTTGAGCAGCAGCAGGTGCGTGAAGCCCGGCGGGATCTCCTCGACGTGGTGGGTGACCAGGACGAGCACCGGCGACTTCGGGTCCGCGGCCAGCTCGGCGAGGGCTGCGACGAGCTCCTCGCGGCCGCCCAGGTCCAGGCCGGCAGCCGGCTCGTCGAGGAGCAGCAGCTCCGGGTCGGTCATGAGCGAGCGCGCGATCTGCACGCGCTTGCGCTCCCCCTCGGACAAGGTGCCGAAGTACCGGTCGGCGAGGTGGTCGACGCCGAACGCGGCAAGCAGGTCCGCGGCCCGCGACTCGTCGAGCTCCTCGTACGACTCCCGCCAGCGCCCGGTCACGCCGTAGGCGGCCGTGAGCACGACGTCCCGCACGGTCTCGCCCGACGGGATCCGGTCGGCGAGCGCGGCGCTCGACAGCCCGATGCGAGGGCGCAGCTCGAAGACGTCGACCTTCCCGAGCTGCTCGCCGAGCAGCTCGGCCGAGCCGCGCGTGGGGTGCATGCGCCCGGACGCGACCTGCAGCAACGTGGTCTTGCCGGCACCGTTGCGGCCCAGCACCACCCAGCGCTCGCCCTCACGCACCGTCCAGGACACATCGTCGAGGATCGTCGTCGTCCCCCGCCGGATGGTCACGTCCTTGAGGTCCAGCACGTCGGTCATGGCACGACCCTAACCGTCGCGCACGGGCCCGCGCCGCGCACGACACGTGTCCCACGTCACGCCGTCGGCAGGTCGCTCCGACGGTGTGGCTCTCACCTACCGTTGTCGTCGTGAACGTCGCGCTCCACCTGCCCCGATCGGTGCTCCTCGCCCTGTGGCTCGCACCGGACCTGGACGGCGCCCCGGCGCGCCCGGCCGACCTGCTGCACGCGGTCCAGGGCGACGACGAGCCGCACCACGTCGTCACCGACGGCGGCGGCCCCGTCCCGCTCGCGCAGGCCGTCGTGGCGTGGACTACGGAAGGGCCGACGGAGGCGACCGCGCTGGTGCTGGCACCCGGCGACGCCGGTGGCGCGCCCGCATCGGTCAGCGCCGCGGCCATCGAGGCCGGGGAGTGCCTGCTGCTGCGGACGGGGACGCGCTCGTGGGCCGCGGTCCCCGACGTGACGGCCTTCGGCTCGGCCCTCGAGCCCGGTCACCTGGTGACGTGGCACCTCACGGAGGTCGACGACTGGCGCCTCGCCGCCCAGGCCCGCAACGGCTCCCTGCAGGACGCGGACCGCGAGCTCCGCCAGGGGCTCATCACCGTGACGGAGGCGTTGGTCCGGCTCGACGTCGCGCGGTGGCACGACGAGGACGCGGACCTGGTCGCGGCACTGCGCGAGGGCGCGCTGCCGCACTGGCGCCTGCCCCCGCACCTGGACGGTCGCCGAGCCCGCATCCTCGCCTCCGCTGCCCGGCTGCGGGGCATCGTGGCGCTGGCCACGCGCGACGACGGCGGGGCGGTGAGCCTGTGGCAGGCGGACCAGCGCTCCGCCGCGCTGCGCGACGTGGACCGCATGTCACGGCGCGCGATGGCGGCCGCGGTGACGTTCCCGTCCCCCTGAGCGGCCGCCGGAGCGCCCACCCGGGCGAAAGCCCCGGTCAGCGCACCACGTCGCGGTAGACGTCGAGCGTCCGCGCCGCGATCGCGTCCCAGGAGAAGTGCTCCTCGACGCGGCGTCGGGCTGCGACACCCCACGCGGCCGCACGGTCGGCGTCGGAGACGGCCTCGACCAGCGCGGCCGCCAGGTCGCCGACGAACCGGTCGGGGTCGATCGGTGTGCCGGTCCCGTCCTGCACCTGGTCGATCGGCACGAGCCAGCCCGTGACGCCGTCGTCGACCACCTCCGGGATGCCGCCCGTGGCGGTCCCGACGACGGGCAGCCCCACGGCCATGGCCTCGAGGTTCACGATCCCGAGCGGCTCGTAGACCGACGGGCACGCGAACACCGTGCCGTGCGCCAGGACGGCGACGAGGTCCTCGCGCGGCAGCATCTGCTCGATCCACACGACACCCGAGCGCTTCTCACGCAGACGGTCGACGAGGCCGGTGACCTCGGCCGCGATCTGCGGGGTGTCCGGCGCGCCGGCGCAGAGCACGACCTGCACCTCCGGGGGCAGCTGCTCGGCGGCGCGCAGGAAGTAGGGCAGGCCCTTCTGCCGCGTGATCCGGCCGACGAAGACGACGGCCGGCCGGGTCGGGTCGATGCCGAGCGCCCGCACGGTCGCGTCGTCGCGGACCAGGTCCTGCTCGCTCGTCGGGCGACGCCAGCCGTCCAGGTCGATCCCGTTGTGGACCACCTTGACGCGCTCGGGGTCGACGGACGGGTAGGACCGCAGGATGTCGGCCCGCATGCCACCGCTGACGGCGATCACGGCGGCCGCGGACTCGTACGCCGTGCGCTCCACCCAGCTCGACACCGCGTAGCCGCCGCCCAGCTGCTCGGCCTTCCACGGGCGCAGGGGCTCCAGGCTGTGGGCGGTGATGACGTGCGGCAGG
>Ga0160439_1000380_pt1 | contig 23258 bp, 21 predicted proteins | sample HID1975M_E0MG_FD_108201 | JGI IMG/M metagenome (GOLD analysis project Ga0160439, IMG submission 108201) | Enriched soil microbial communities from UW Madison campus, WI, USA - HID1975M_E0 MG | ecosystem: Environmental > Terrestrial > Soil > Unclassified | place: USA: Madison, Wisconsin... | reverse complement strand
ATACGTGCAGGCGGCACGCGCGTTCGGCGTATCGCACTGGCGCATCATGACGCGCCATCTTCTGCCTAACGTGGCGCATCTGGTGCTGATCACCGTGGTGCTGGAATTCTCGGGCCTGGTGCTCTACGAGGCCGTGCTGTCGTATCTAGGCATCGGCGTGGATCCCAGCATGAATTCCTTCGGCTCCATGATCAATGGCGCCCGGCTGGAGATGTCGCGCGATCCCATGATCTGGTGGAGCCTGATGACCGCTTTCATTTTCATGCTGGCGCTGGTGCTGGCGGCCAACCTGTTCGCTGATGCCGTGCGCGATGCGTTCGATCCGCGCACCCGCCGCTACAAGCCCAGCCGCATGGCTCGCTTGGGCGGCCTGTTCGGGCGCCGTCCGGCGCCGGCGCTGGCCGCAGAACCACGTCCATCCAAGTCGGGAGAAGCGCCATGAGCTACGACGCGCCTTTGCTCGATGTGCAGGGCCTTGATGTAGACATCGCTGGCGAAAGCGGTATGACGCACGCGGTCAAGCGCTTGCAGCTGGCCATCTCCCAGCGGCAGACCTTTGCGCTGGTGGGTGAATCCGGATGCGGCAAGAGCATCACGGCGCTGGCGTTGCTGCGTCTGCTGCCGGACGCCGGCCGCATCGTCGGCGGGCAGATCGACCTGGACGGCGAAGACCTGAACCGCCTGCCTGAAAGCGCCATGCGCGGGGTGCGCGGGGGGCGGATCGGCATCATTTTCCAGGAGCCGTCCACCAGCCTGAACCCGGTCATGCGGGTGGGTGACCAGATCATCGAAACGCTGACGGCGCACACGCCCCTGCGCGGCGCGGCCGCTCGTGCCCGTGCGGTGGACTGGCTGAGGCGGGTGGGCATTCCCGAGCCCGAACGGCGCGTGGACGACTATCCGTTCCAGTTCTCGGGTGGGCAGAAGCAGCGTGTCATGATTGCGATCGCGCTGGCGGCGGAACCCCTGCTGCTGATCGCCGACGAGCCGACGACCGCGCTGGACGTCACGGTGCAGGCGCAGGTGCTGGACCTGCTGGCCGACATCCAGCGGGAAATGGGCATGGCCGTGCTGCTCATCACCCACGATCTGGCGGTGGTGAAGAACGTAGCGCATCACGTGGCGCTCATGCGTGGCGGTGAAATCGTCGAAAGCGCCAGTGCCGAGGAATTCTTCCGGGCGCCCAAGCATCCCTATGCGCGGCAGTTGTTCGAGGCCATTCCGACCTTTGAAAAGCGCGGCACTCCGCTGACGGAACAGCGCCGCCAGGCGATGGCGCGCGAAGCCGGCCGCGCGGCGCGCAAGCCCGGCGACGTGGTGCTGGACGTGCAAGACCTCAAGGTGCATTACCCCGTGCGCAAAGGCCCGCTTCGCCGCATCGTATCGTGGGTAAAAGCGGTCGATGGCGTGACGTTCTCGTTGCGGGCTGGGGAAACGCTGGCCTTGCTGGGCGAATCCGGTTGCGGCAAGACCACCACCGGCAAGGCGCTGCTGCGTCTGATCGAGGGGGCGCGGATTTCGGGCAGGGCAATGCTGCAAGGCAAGGATGCGCTGTCGGCCGACCGGCGCACGCTGCGCGACCTGCGCCAGGACATTCAGATCGTGTTCCAGGATCCCTACGCCTCGCTTGATCCGCGCATGCGCGTGGGCGACATCCTGGACGAAGGCCTGGCATCCCTGCGCCGCGGCATGAGCAAGGAGGCGCGTGCCGCGCATGCGGCGCAATTGATCGAGCGGGTGGGTCTGCCGGTCAACACGTTGACGCGTTATCCGCATGAATTCTCGGGTGGGCAGCGCCAGCGCATCGCGATCGCGCGGGCGCTCGCGGTCGAGCCCAAGGTCCTGATCTGCGACGAACCCACGTCCGCGCTCGATGTTTCCGTTCAGGCGCAGATCCTGGACCTGCTTCGAGAACTCCAGGACGATCTGGGTATCGCCTACCTGTTCATCACCCACAACTTTGGCGTGGTCGAATATCTGGCGGACCGCATCGCCGTCATGGACGGCGGACGCATCATCGAACTGGGGCAGGCCGATGCCGTGCTGCATGCACCGCAGCAGGAACTGACGCGCCGGTTGCTCGCCGCTGTTCCCCGGCTGCAGTTCGGTACGCCGCCCGGCTGAGTCCATGAAAAACACGCCCTGATCCTGTCGGATCAGGGCGTGCGGGGCACTCGGCGCCTTGCGCGCGGATCGGGGTCAGTGATCGTCGTGATGCGCGCTGCGCGTTTCCAGCCAAACCAGCGTGTCGTGCCTCAAGGTGCGGACGCATTGCGCCAGGAAGGCATGCACCGTTTCCAGTTCGGTGGTGTCGTAGCGGCGCGCCATCAGCATGACCGCTTCGGCAATCCACTGGCGCTCCTGCGACAGGTGCTGGCATTGTTCCTCGACCGGCCGGATCACGATCATCCGGCGATCCAGCGGGTGGCGGCCGCGCTGCACGTAGCCTGCCGCCTCCAGCCGGTTGATCAAGGCGGTCGCGCCGCCGGAGCTGATGCCCATCAACTGGGCGAGCTGCCCGGTGGGCAAGGCATCGAACTCCATCACCAGTTCCAGCGCCTTCAGATCCGCCAGGGGGATCCCCAGCTTTTCCGCCAGGGCCGACTGGCATGCGGCGTTGTACACCGAAAACTGCCGACCCAGCATCAGGGCGATATCGTCAAGCATTCCCGGGCGCAGGTCACTCGTGCGAGATTCAGGCATCACGGTCACATGCTCATGGTGAACGATGGTTTCTTGTTGCAGCATGATGTCGCTCCCTTGCGGACGTGGTGGTTTACTTCTTGGCCGACAGGCCGCCCAGCAGGCCACCCAGCAGGCCGCCGTTCGCCGCGCCGCCCGTCGTCGACGAACCGGTCACGCCACCGGTGACGCCACCCAGCAAGCCGCCCAGCAACCCGCCGTTGGTCGTACCGGCCCCGGCTGCGCCGCCGGCGCTGGCGCCAGCACTGGCACCCGTACCCGTCGTCGCGCTGACCGAGACACCACCGACCACGCCACCCAGCAGGCCGCCAAGCAAGCCCCCGTTGGCCGTGCCACCGGACGTGCCGCCAGTGGTGCCGCCGGTCGTTCCGCCAGTGACTCCGCCCAGCAAGCCGCCCAGCAAACCGCCGTTGGCCGTGCCGCCCGTCGCGCCACCCACTGCGCCGGTCACACCGCCCAACAAGCCCGTCACCGGCGCCAGCAGGCCGCCCACGCCGCCTGCCGCCGGCGTACCGCCCACACCACCCACGCCGCCGAGGAGGCCGGTGATCGGGCTCAGCAAGCCACCCGTGCCGCCCGCGCCGCCGGTCAGGCCGCCCGTCACACCGCCCAGGCCCAGGCCGGAGGTCAGCGAAGCGACTGCGCCCGTGGCATTGGCCAACGTCGCCCCAAGCGGATTCGGGTTGCCCGGGGTGGCGTTGAGCAAGCCGCCCGCGCTGGCGACTGCGCCGCCCAGCCCTTGCAGCACTCCGTTCAGGCCTGCCGTGTTGCCAGGCAAGGAGCTACCGGCCGAGGCCAGGGTGCCGCCCAGGTTCGTCAGCAGCCCGGCGACCGGGGCGCCCAGCTTGGTGGTCGCGCCCAGCTGTTGCGTCAGGCCAGTGACCGTGCCGGCCAGCGGGCTGGCGGTGGGGTCAAGCGCGGCGCCCAGGCCGGCCAGCGTGGGCTGCAGGCCCAGCGGCAGCACGTTGTCCACGGTCTTGCCGACGTTGCCCAGCGCCGGTTCCAGAATCGGCTTGGAGGGGCCACCCAGCACGCCACCGGTGATGCCGCCAACGGCTTGCGTGACCGGGTTCAACAGGCCGCCTTGGCCGGAGAGGCCGGCGGTCAAAGCGCCCACGGCGTTAGTCGCATTGCCCAGGATGGTCGTCAAGGGTTGCGGGTTGGCGGGGTCCGCGTTCAGCAGGCCGCCGGTGCTGGCCACCGTCTTGCCCAGGCCATCGACCAGGCCGCCCAAGCCGGAACTCAAGCCGCCCGGCAGGCCGGTGCCCTTGACCGTGGTGCCCAAATCGCTGACCAGGCCGCCCACTTGTTTGGTGACGCCGTCCACCGGTTGGCCCAAGCCGGTTGTGGCACCCACTTCCTGGGTCAGCCCGACCACCGTATTGACGACAGGCGCCAAGGTGGGATCCAGCGCCTTGCCCACGCCGCCCAACGTCGTGCCCAGATTCAGCGGCAGCGTGTTGTCCACGGCTTTGCCGGTATTGCCCAACGTGGTTTGCAGGAGTCCGGCCGTCACGGGATTGACGGGCGTATTCGGATCGGTGCCGCCAGGATTGGTAGGATCGGTACCGCCAGGATTGTTGCCGCCCGGATTCGTCGGAATGTCGGTACCCGGCAGGCCGGCCGACTTCTTGCCGCTTCCGCCGCCGCCGCAAGCAGCCAGCGCGCTCATCAGAGCAGCGGCCATGACGGTGGAGGTCAAAATACGTTGAATGCGCTTTGCGTCTACTTTGGTATACATGGCGAGCTCCTCGGGTTGGATAGGTCAGGCGCTGAAACTGCCCGATACGTCTCTCCATGCATAAACCGTGCCAACATTTTTCCCGCGCCCGCATTTTTGTTTGTAGTTGATATTTGCTACTAAATAAATTCCTTATAAATCATTGCCTTGTAGGCCGTCTTGAGGGTTTGCACCAAGCTTGAGAAACCCTCATTTTTGCGACGGCGAAAAGCCTGCGAATGTTACGAATGGCAGGTTATTTCCCGTTACGTTACGGGCGACGTTACGTAACGTGGTGTGTGGGATGCGCGAAAAAAAGCGCCTGTGAACACAGGCGCTGGTCAGTCGGGCAGGAATTGTCCCTGGGTCAGAATGCGTCGTAGAACAGCGAGTAGTTGGCATTGAAGCGCACGTCCCGGTCATTGTTGACCGAGGCCGACCCGATCGGCTTGGCGACGTTGAAATCGAACAGATAGTATTTGTCGTCCGTGAACCGCAAGCCCAGGGCGACCGATGACAGGTGCCGTTGGTTAATGGCCTGCAAGCCCTTGTTGTTGTACCAAGTGCGCGCATAGTCCACCAAGGCATACGGCTGCACGCTCGACAGGTATTCCCAGCCGGTGCCGAAACGGCGGTTGACTTCGGCCGATACGCCTACGCCCTTGTCGCCGCTTTGCTCGCCTTGCGCATACCCCATGGCATACCGCCAGCTCCCGAAAGAGACTTGCTCGGACGAGGGCAGGATATTGCTGGAATATTGCGCGGCCCCTGAGAATGTCAGTCCGAACTGCGCTGGCAACACAAACGTTTGTTTCGCGTTCAGGTTGTAGCGCGTGAAATCCAGATCAAGAATCGGCGTGGCTGAATATCCGTAGTTGGTCGCGATGTCCTTTTTCGCACCCGCCGCGTCAAACCCTTTCGAGACGCTTGCAGTAACGTCGGTTGTCTTGCTTTCGGAGACCTGAATATATCGAAGCTCAGCGTTGGCGGCGCGCACTCTTGCGTCCTGCTGCAGCCAGAGGTCCGAGGTGCGCGAGTCGTACCGGTCTTTGGAATTTGCGGCGTAAACACCCAGCGTCCCTGTGAGGGAGCGGGTGTTGTTCAGCAAGAAGGGATAACTGACGCCGATACCGATGCGGTCGTTTTTCACCCGCCGCTCGAATCCCAGGTATTCGATCGCATCGTCCTGGGGTTTGGCGTCATAGTGATAGCCGTCGACCTTGATCGCCAAACCGTCCGGGCCGATCGGCACGCGGACTTCGCCCATAACGTATTTGACGTCGTCGCTATTGAATGGGACGGACGCGGTCAGTTTCACCTGCTCGCCCAGCGGCGTCAGGCTGTTGGTGCCCAGGTTGACTATCGGCTGCATACCAGTGCCCAGATCGGCAACGCCGCCTGTCACGCTGACCGGTTGGCGTGATGCCGTCAGCACCAGTTCCGTCGCGCCATCCGCGCGGCGCGGCAGATCCAGGTTAGGCGTGAACTTCACGCCCGGCACCGTGCGCATCAGATTCAACTGGCGTTCCAGCGTGGCTTGCTGCAACGGACGGTCTTCTTTCAATGGGCCAGCCAGCGTTTCCAGGCGGTCCAGCGCATTGCCGATATCGCCTTCGATCCGCACAGTACCGATATACCCCTCGACCACGGTCACCACGACCAGTCCATTGGCGAATGTCTGGTTCTGCACCAGCGCAAACGATAGGGGATACCCCTTGTCGCGGTAGAGCTGGGTGATCTTGTCGACCTGCTGCACCAATTCGCCCAGGCTGATTTCCTTGCCGGACAACGGCGCAAGGATGCCGGATACCTCTTCAAAAGGAATGGCGTGGACGCCACTGACGTCGAAATTGAGCGGGACGATGCGTTGCGCCAATCTGGCTTGCAACGCCAATTGTTCGGGCGTGGCCGTCTCTACGACAGGTGGAGGTTGCTGGGCGCCAGGCGGCCTTTCCAACTGCGGCAGCGAGTCGACGGGATTTCCCCGTAGCGGGCCATCCGCGCGTGCATTCGCACTGAAGGCAAGGGCGCAGATAAGGGCGAGGGTAAGCGGACTTGCCGGGTACGAACGTCTCATGCCTTTGTATCTCTCATTTCTTCAGGCGCTGTCCGGCCATGTATTCGATATTCATTAAATATTGAATATATATAGGGACACAACATTGGTAAGTAGTGTTTGCTAACGCCACAGGCGGTTATGGTGCCAGCCGCCCGGGATAATGACAATTTATTTCATTGTGACCGCTTGGAAACGACAAGATAACAACATTGCGAAATGCTCAGGAACCAATGCATATGCGAAATATCAGGGTTAACTAGGGGTTTTTAATAAGATTGATATAAATTTCAGGATATCCGTTACATGTCTATGGCCTAAGTATCGACAATATTCGCGTAAACCCTGATGTGTATTAAATGTTAATAGATAAGACTATATAAACGTATCAAAACACATCGGTTTTACGGGCAATCGGGGGTCCACAGGATGGATGCGTGTGACTGCAGTACTTCTCGGAAATGCCTGACGGCGCAACGCTGTGATTGCAGGGCATTTCATTGGGGCCGTTCATGAACCCGGGTGACATCGTTCCCCTTTCGTTTCATGCCGGTCTGGTCGCGCTCTCGTTCCTGACGGCGGTGCTTGGCTCGTATGTGGCGCTGCTTGCCGCGGCGGGTATCCGCACTGAAACCCAGGACGGTGAAATACGCATCGGTTACATCCTCATCGGCGCCGTCGCCATGGGGGGCGTTGGTATCTGGAGCATGCATTTCATCGGCATGCAGGCCCAGGACCTGCCCTTCGAAGTGGGTTATCAGGTCGGCCTCACCCTACTCAGCTTCGTGGTTGCCGCCGGGTTTTCCGGATGGGCTTTCTGGTATGTCGGGCGCGACCGGTTCACCTTCGGGCGTTGCCTGGTCGGTGGACTTGCCGCCGGCCTGGGCGTTGCTGCCATGCATTATCTGGGTATGGGCGCCATGCGCATGCCGGCCGTATTGCTTTGGAATCTGCCGATGGTGGTTTTATCGGTTCTGATCGCTGTAATTGCGGCGTCAGCCGCGCTGTGGCTGGCTTTCAATACGCAGAATGAATTTCAGCGCGGCGGAGCCGCCATTTTGATGGCAATCGCCGTGTGCGGCATGCATTACACGGGCGCGGCTGCCGGCACCGTTATCTGCACGACCCCGCGTGAGTATTCCAGTCTGCAAATCGGCGGGCTCATGCTGCCGTATATCGCTTTTGCGTTGTCCGCCGTCACGCTGCTGATCATGCGCTGGCAGTTGCAGCGGGCATCGACGCGGTTCCGTGCGCGCATGGCGCAGCGGATCGACTCGATTATTGAATCGGCACCGGTGTCGGAGCCTGGCAAGGTGCCAGGGTCCACGCTGGGGCCGGGTTAGCAGGGCCCCGGATTGCTCGCGGGCAAGGAATGCTCCCGCAAGGCAAGCAGTACCGGGCATAGGGGGCTGGTGTCGCTAGACGGCGCAGCTCAATTATCAATCGAGTCTTAGGAGCTCGACATGAAAGCGAAACTTGCGCAGTTCTGGAATGACGAAGAAGGCATCACCGCCCTGGAATACGGGCTGATCGCGGGTTTGATGGCAGCAGCGATCCTTATCGCGATCGGGGCATTTACGGGAGGACTCCAAACTCTGTTCACGGATCTCGCCGGAAAACTGACGGGTTCCACGGGGGGCGGCAGCTAATCCTGCCAGCGCAGGTGCCGTGGTGGCCGGGCGCTGTCCGCTACCACGGTGCGCCTTTGCTTTGATCGTGATTATTGAAGAGATCCGTGCTTGTCTGGACAAGCACAACCGTAATTGAATTCGAATTTTCGGAAGGTCCGGCCTTGTATCCAGGGGATGTATTGTGGTGGCTGCTGTTCGCATGCTGGAATCTGGTGCTGATCTACAACGATCTGCGCTATCGCCGCGTCCCGAATACGTTGATCGTTACGGGGTTCGTGGCACAGCTGCTTTGGCTTTCAGCCGCCTGGGCGGTGCCCGGTTGGGTCTACCCCCCTCATTGGTTCGGATGGGCAATGGCGCTGGCAGGGTTTCTGGCCGCGGTGCCGTTCCTGCTTTTGTGGGGCCGACGCCTGATGGGCGCGGGCGACGTCAAGGCCATTGCGATACTGGGGCTGCTGCTGGGATTTCCGTCTCTGGTGCTGGTGCTACTGGGAGCAAGCCTGCTCGCCGGGCTGCACGCAGTGCTGCACATGACCGTGTCGAAGTACAGGGCGCTGACGAACCGCAGTCGCCAGATTCCCTACGCTGCGTACCTGGGAGCCGCCGCAATCAGCGTGGCGTTTATGCCGTTGAATTCGGCCTGGTATTCGTGGTGTTCTTCCTGGTTTTCTACGCGATTCTGACGTATTCGCTGGTGGCCGCCGCGCAGCAATCCATGGCGCTGGCCGCGCAGGACGGTGCGCGCAAGGTCTTGCAATGGCAGGACGGGCAGACGCCGTTGACGGTGAGGGCCAATGCCGGGCGCGACGCCGCCCTGTATCAGGCGCAATGGATCAGCTCGATGTCCGCCGCGCCGGTTCAAGTGGCAGTTTGCGGCAGTAAAGGCCAGTTGAGTAGTTCGGCCGGCGGCGCTTGCAGCGGGTTGCCGCTGGCGGAGGGGCAGGTCGAGGTGACTGTGTCCTATGCCTATGGCGCGCATCCGCTTATCCCTTCGCTTCCCTTGCTGCAGGTCGTGTTGATGCCGGCCTCCAGTGTCTTGAAAGCCCGGGCGACCGTGCATCTGAACGGGGAAGGTTGATATGTACACGCCTACCCCCCCACGTGCCAGCCCCCCTGCATTCGCGCGGCAGCGCGGCGTTGCGGCGCTGGAGTTCTCGTTGACCTTGATCATGTTGCTGATGTTCATCTTCGGCGTACTGAGCTTTGGCGCCTTGTTCTGGATGCAGCAGCAATTGGCATCGGCGGCGACTGACGGTGCCCGAGCAGCCGTGTTTGCCCAATTCAACGGCCAGGCGAACGTGCCGGCGGCGGCCTGCTCTGCGGCGATGAGTGCGTTCTCGTCCGGCTCCGCCGTCGTCTGTTCGACCACCAGTGCGCCGTGCAGTTGGACCGGCTCAGGGGGACAGCAAGCCAATTGCGCCACCGTGGCGTTGACCTACAACACCCAGTCCTGGCCGCTGCTGGCCACCCTGCAAAGCCTGATCAACGCGTTGCCGGGCATGGGTCAGAACTGGATTCCCACCCGATTGCATTCGCAAGCCGTCGTCCAGATATCGCAGGGGACCCCATGAGCAGTTTGAGCAAGATCGTCGCAGGTGTGTTGTTGGTGGCGGGCCTTGTGCTTGCCTTCGTGGCCTGGCGGCTTGCGTCCGCGCCCAATACTCCCCCTGCCAGTGTCGCGCCCGCGTCTTCCGCAGCGCCGGTCGCCGCGCCCGTGAAACTATATCCCGTTGTCGTGGCAAAGGAACCGATGCCGGCAGGCACCCGCATCGACAGCGCAAAGATGTTGACGGTGGCCCAGTGGCAGACGGCATTGTCAGGCGGCTATGACTCGATTGGGCCGCTGGAAGGCACTGTGACGAAAGTCGACATCGCCGCGGGCGATCCGATCCTCCCCAGCCTTCTGGCGCAGGGGCTGGCCCGCCAGCTCAAGCCGGGAGAGCGTGCCGTGGCGATCGCCGTGGACGAAGTGATCGGCGGCGGCAATCGGGTCACCCCGGGTGATTGGGTGGATGTGTTCTTCATGGTCGAAAAGGGCCAGGAAGTGCCCGGAGGTCAGGCGCGGCTGCTCCAGTCGCAATTGCGTGTGCTGGCTTACGGCAAGGACTCCGTCGACGGCCCGGAGGAAAAACCGGTGGGCCAGCCGGGCAACGCATCGAACCAGCCTGCCAGGACTGCCGTGCTGGCGGTTCCGATCGAGCACGTGAACGCATTGATATTGGCCAGCCGTTCCGGCCGCCTGCAACTGGCGTTGCGTCCTCTGAATGATGACAGCGTGCCCAATACCCAATTGTTCGCCCAGCGCGGCACGGTGTTGCAGACGCGCGCGGATTTGACGCCGGAGCAGCGCGAAGCGCTCAAGCAAGGGCCGAACCGCGCATTTGCCGGGGAAAGCCTTGTCCAGCTTGATGGGACGACGCCTGCCGCGCGAGCCTCCGCCGCCCCTGTGCGCGGCGCGAATTCGGGCGGAGGTGCGGGCAGGACGGTGGAAATCTTGCGCGGGGACAAATCCGAACGTGTGCGTTATTGATCGTGGCTCCGCGCGGCGTGCCGCCGCGCGTGGCTGGACTCTCTCTCATGACTAGATTCAGCACAATGAAGAAATATCAGCACACCACCCTGATCTGCATCCTGTCGGCGGCAGCGGCAGCGTCCTACGGTGTCATCGCCACCGCACAGACGACGACACCGGCGCCGAGTGCGAATGCGCCAGCGCCAGTGCGCGATCTGGCCTTGTCCGTGAAGGGGCAACAGACATTGCTGCTGGACGGCACGGCGCCGTCGCGCATCGCGATCGGCGACCCTGAGGTGGCGGACGTGAAGGTTTTGCCCGCCTCGGGAAAGCGCGCGGGATCCCTTCTGATTTACGGCAAGAAAGCGGGCACGACGCAGTTGCAGATCTGGAGCGGCAACAACGCGGCCCCGCAAGTCTGGAACCTGCGTGTGGGCGGTAGCGTCCAAGGCGCGCTGGCCACTCGGGGCATCGCGGGGGGGGCCAATGTCGACATCGCGGGAGATCGGGCGGTTGTCTCCGGTCACGCCGAAACGCCGATGGGGCAGGTGGCCTCCGCCGCCATCGCGGCTTCCGCCGTAGGCGGAGAGAAGAACGTGGTGGACGTGTCCTCCGCGGGCACCGGCGGCATCGTGCAGGTTGAGGTCAAGGTCGTCGAGGTGTCGCGTTCGGTGATGAAGGAGGCGGGCATCAATTGGAGCGCGGGCGGCAGCGGCCCCTGGAGCGCGACCAACAGTCTGGTCCCATCGAACCTGGCGTCGGTGGCATCGGGCTTTTCACTGTTCTACGACACCCGGAATTTCTCCGCCAACCTGCGTTTGCTGCAGACCAACGGCATGGCGCGCGTGCTGGCCGAACCCACGCTGGTCGCGATGACCGGCCAAAGCGCCAGTTTCCTGGCGGGCGGTGAACTGCCGATTCCCGAATCCGGCGGTCTGGGGACAGTGTCGGTGACGTTCAAGCCCTTCGGCATTGGGCTGACAGTCACGCCGACGGTGCTGTCGCGTGACCGAATTTCGCTCAAAGTGGCGCCTGAGGCTAGCGAACTGGACTACAGCAACGGCATCGTGCTTAACAGCGGCACGGAATCCAGTTCGATCATCCCGGCGCTGCGCACCCGCCGCGCCGACACGACCGTCGAGTTGGGCGATGGCGAAAGCTTCGTGATTAGCGGCCTGGTGTCGCGCCAGACCAAGGCGATGGTCAGCAAGGTTCCCTTGCTGGGCGATTTGCCAATCATCGGGTCGTTTTTCCGCAGCCTTGATTACACGCAGGAAGAAACGGAGTTGGTGATCGTGGTGACGCCGCGGCTTGTCCGCCCCATCGCACGCGGGGTGACATTGCCGCTGCCGGGAGAAAAGCAAGAGCGTGCGGACAACGGCTTTAACGCCTGGGGCTACTACCTGACGGGTCCCATGGGCGGCCAGCAAATGCCGGGTTTTTCGCGGTGACTAATATGAAGACACATGCAAGCGAGTGGGTTGGCCTGCAAAACAGCAAGCGGTTTCTGTTCTGCTCCAAAGGCGCGGATGTCGCCGTGCAATTGGGGCAGGTGCTGGGCGACATAGGGATGCTGACCCAGGAGTCTCCCGGGACGGAAGAGTTGGCGCGGCGCCTGGCGGAGATTTCGCCACAGGTGGTGTTTCTGGATTTCACACTTAGCGAAGACGAGCCGGGAAAACTGTTCAAGTCGGCCGAGTTGGCGCGCACGCTGGCGCGTATCGCGCCGACATTGCCGCGCGTGGCGGTGGGCCTGTTGAGCCAGCCCGAGGGGGCGATCGCTGCGTTGCGGGCAGGTGTCAGTGATTTTGTCGATCCGACGGTCGCGCCGCAGGAAATCAAGGAGATTGTGCTTCGACTGCTGGACGCGCAGACGGACGGCGGCCGCAGCGATGGCTCGCGGCGCAGCGTCCTGCTGCTCGGCGCGCGGCCCGGCGTGGGAGCCAGCACCCTGGCCGTGCATCTGGCGCATATGGCGCAAGATCGCCTGAAGCAGGCACACGGCGCGCGCGCCATGGCCAACGGAAGCAAGGGCGCCAAGGCGGCGGTGGAATCGGGGGCCTCGCTGCCGCTGTCCAGCCGTGTTGCCCTGATGGACCTTGGCTGGCCCGTGGGCGATTGCCAGCTCTATCTGAACATCGGCGGCGAGTTCGATTTTTCTGAAGCCGCGCGCAACCTGCGCCGCCTGGATTCCACGTTACTGGCCTCTGCCATGCCGCACACGGCAAACGGCCTCAGCGTCCTGTCGCTGCCCCGCGATCTGGGCCTGATGCGCGATGTCTCGCAATCGGACTCGCTCCTGGTATTCGAACGCATGCGCCAGCATTTCGGCGTGGTGATCGCCGACTCGGGCGGCTTTACGAACCCCGAGTTTGTGGCGGGCCTGGCGCGCGCCTCGGAACAGAACTGGATCGTGACCGACCAGAGCGTCGGCGCGTTGGTGTCGCTGGCCGGCCTGCTGCAAGAGCTTGAGCAGTTGCATGTGGATCGCCGCAGCCTGGGGCTGATCGTCAACCGGTACGACGAACGCTACGGCATGACTGCGCAGCAGATTGCCGAGCGCTTTCAACTGGAGCTGGTGGGCACCTTGCCGGATCGCACGCTGGCCTTGATGGTGTGCACAAACCAGGGGCACCTGCTGCATGAAGACGCCGAGCGCGATATCTACGTGCGCGCCGTGCAGGGGCTGGTGGAAAAGCTCGGGGCGGAAGAAAGCACGCCCGGCGGGCGGGCAAGCTGGCTGGCCACCTGGCTGCCTGGCGTACACCGCCGTATGGTCGTCGGTTAACGGAACGACGCAAGGACTGCAACGGAAGCCGACATGATCATGACAGCGACGATAGAGTTTGGCGGTGACGGCGATAAGGGATTTTCGGCGTCGAATCGCTTCCAGGAAGTGAAGACGGCAGCCTACGAGCACCTGCTTTCCCGTATCGAGGAATTGGGCGCGGAGTTCGGCCGGTGGGCGCGCTCGGCGATCCAGGAATTCGTCGATATCGAGGTCGCGAGTTTCGTTCGCCTGCGCCGCGTGCCGATCAACGAAGGGGAAATGCGGCAGATCGCCGAGGCCCTCACCAAAGAATTGGCAGGCCTGGGGCCGCTCGAAGACCTGCTGGCCGACCCGGCTGTCGAAGACATCCTGATCAACGGTTACGACAACGTGTTCGTCTCGCGGCGCGGCGTGCTGGCGCGCGAAACGCTGCGGTTCACTGACAACCAGCACGTGCTGCGCATCGTGCGGCGCATCCTGGCGCCCATCGGCCGCCGGCTGGACGAATCCAGCCCCATGGTGGATGCGCGCCTGCCCGATGGCGGCCGCTTGAACGTAGTGATCGAACCGCTGGCCGTGGATGGGCCGATGGTGTCGATCCGCAAGTTCCGGCAAGACCCGTTGAAGCCCGCGGACTTGCTGACCCTGGGTTCGTTTGACGAAGAGATCTATCGGCTGCTGCATGAGGCGGTCAAGAACCGCTGCAATGTGCTCGTGTCGGGCGGTACCAGTTCCGGCAAGACCTCGCTGCTCAACGCGCTGGCGTTCTTCATTCCGGAAACGGAACGCGTCGTCACCGTCGAGGACACGGCGGAACTGTCGCTGAACCACCCGCACGTCGTGCGTCTGGAATCGCGCCAGGGCGGCTTCGACGGCAGCGGCGCGGTCAGTATCCGCGAACTGATCCGCAATAGCTTGCGGATGCGGCCGGACCGCGTTGTGGTGGGCGAAGTGCGCGGCGCCGAAGTCATGGACATGTTGCAGGCGATGAACACCGGCCACGAAGGATCGATGGCGACGATCCACGCGAACTCTCCGCGCGAATGCCTGTACCGGATCGAAATGCTGGCGGGCTTTGCGGGCTTCCAGGGTAGCGAAGACAGCTTGCGCAGGCAGATTGCCAGCGCGCTGGATTTCATCGTGCAGATCGGCCGCCTGTCCAACGGCAAGCGCCGCGTGCTGTCGGTGACCGAGGTCACCGGCATGGGCGACAACGTGATTTCCACGCAGGAACTCTATCGCCACGAAACGTTCACGACGCCCGAAGGTGAAGAAAAGGACCGCTGGAACTGGCTGGGAATCCATCCCCACACGCCCAAGCTTGCCAAGATGCGCACCGAGGCGCGCAACAACGATCCCGCGCCGGGCGACAACGACGGCGGCGGATTCTGGAGCCGGAGGCGCTGATGATGGAAGCCCTGGTACTGGCAGGCCTGGCGGTGGTGCTGGCCATCGGCGCGGTGCTGCTTTGGCGCCATGCCAACAGCGGTGCGCGCCGGGCGGCGAGTTCGACGTTCCTGGACAATCAACTCAACCGCGGGCGGGAAGCGCTTGCCGCGAGCGATTCATTTTCCAGCAATTCACGGGCGGTACGCAGCGGTCTCCCGAAGTGGGACCGGCTGTTGCTGCTGGCGGGCGTGCGCCAGAGCGCCGGCCTTTACGTTCGGCTGGCCTTGCCCCTGGTAGGCGCGGCTACGCTGGCTTGGCTGTTCCTGGGCGCCTTGTCCGGCGTGGTGGTCCTGGTGCTGGTGGCGATCCTGGAATATTTCCTGTTGTGGTTGCGCGCCGACAAGCGGCAGCGTCGAATGATCTCGCAGTTGCCGGCATTCCTGGACAACATCGTGCGTTTGATCACCATCGGCAACAGTATGGGGTCGGCATTCCAGACGGCGGCTGCGACGACGGACGAGCCCTTGCGTGAGGTGATGGAGACAGCGGCCAGCCTGAGCCGTTCGGCCAAGGAATTGGACGCAGCCCTGGTGCACGTGTCCCGCTTGTACGGGTTGAAAGAGCTGTACATGATTGCCGCCGTCGTTTCCCTGGCAATGCGTTTCGGTGGCCGCAGCGATCAGGTGCTGGAGCGCATGGCCGCCTTCATGCGCGACGTGGCCCAGGCGCGCAACGAATTGTCGGCGAGTTCCGCCGAAATCCGACTGTCGGCATGGATCCTGGCCTTGCTGCCGGTGGGCATCGCCGGTTTCATCATGATGGCGAACAACGACCTGTTCTTGGGCCTGTGGCGCGATCCGTCCGGATTCAAGATGCTGGTGACCGCCGTTGTCCTGCAGATCGGTGGCAGCTACTGGTTGTATCGCATGGCCAAGTCCATTTGAAGGGAGACGCGTGATGGATTTCCTGCATTCCTGGAATGTCTCCACCGTGTTGGCGATGGCTTTAATGCTGGTCGCAGCAGCGATGCTGGTGTTGGGCCTTGGCATGGCGCGGCGCCTGCGCGGCCAGAACAGAAGCCGTCAGGTCGTGGACCATGCGTTAGCGCGTCAGGGAGGCGGTGCGGCGCCGCAAGCGTTGCCGGCCCAGGACGCGCAAGGAAAATTCGCGGCCGCCACGCGCGCCGCGGATTCTTTCGGCAAGCGCTTGAGCGAGGGCCGGCTGGCGGAATCCTTGCTGGCCGCCGAGGACCGCAAACTGGTGGATTTGGCCGGTTACGCCGATTCCGCCACGGCACGATCGCGCTTTGTCGTCGTCCGGTTCGGCTTGGCGATCTTGCTGCCGCTCGTCGCCGTGGCGCTGGGCATACGTTATCGCCATGTCGATTCAGTGAGCGGAATAGCCATTTCGGCTTTCCTGGGCTTCGCGCTCGGCTACATGCTGCCGAAATGGGTTGTGCGTCGGCGCGTGGCCCGGCGTCGGCGGATGGCGGCGGACGAACTTCCCTTGTTGATCGACCTGTTGCGCCTGTTGCAGGGAGTGGGGCTATCGATCGACCAGAGCATGCAGGTGCTGGTGACCGAATTCGGTCAGGTATTGCCGGTGCTGTCGCAGGAACTGCGCTTGGCATCCGAACTCTACGTGCGAGGACGCACGCGCGAACAATCACTGGCGAGGTTGGCGACGGGTTTCGACAACGACGACCTCTCGGCCATCTGCCGCCTGATCGCGCAGGTGGACCAGCACGGTGGGGCGGTGCAAGAGCCGCTGAATCGTTTCGGGGAGCGGTTGCGCGAATCCCGGCGCTTGGAACTGAAAGAAAAAGTGGGCAAGACGACGGTCAAGATGACGGGCGTCATGATCGTTACCTTGTTGCCGGCGTTGCTGATCATTACCGGCGGGTCGGGGTTTGTGGCGGTACTTCGCGCGTTTGCGCGCATGGGGGGCTCGTGATGGCAAGCGCGACAGGAACCAAGCAGAGCGCGTTGCGCTGGAGCCTTGTGGTGATGGCGGCAATGGTCGGTTTGAGCGGATGCAAGACCAATAGTGCAGAGTCCGCCTGGCAACTGATGCAGCAACAGCAGCAGGAGCAAGCGCTGGCGCGCCAGAAAGAAGACGAGGCTGAAGGGCGGCGCCGACCCAAAGAGCCTGAAATGATGCTGTCTCTGATCGCCGAGGCGCAGCGTCAGGAACGCTATTTCGCCTCGCTGGCCTATATCGACGCCTATCAGCAGAAGTTCGGCAATGACAGCCGCGTGGCGGTGATGCGTGCCGACGCCTTGCGCCAGACCGGGCAGATTGCCTTGAGCGAGCAGGCCTATCGCGCCTTGACCAGCGGTGACCAGGCGGCCGACGGTTGGCATGGTCTGGGCCTGATCGCGGGTGGCCGCGGCCAGTTCGATCAGGCGATCGACGATTTTTCCCGGGCAGCCAAGTTGGCGCCGATGAACGCACGGATCCTGGGAGACCTGGGCTATGCGCGCCTGCGCGCGGGCGACGTGAACGGCGCCCGGGTGCCCCTTGGCCAGGCGGCCGAGCTGGCGCCGGAGAACGGCAAGGTCCTGGCCAACATGGCGGTGTTGCTGCTGGTCGAGGGGGACCCGGTCAAAGCTCAGCAACTGATGGACCGGGCGCGGCTCGGCGATGACGCGCGCAGCCAGGTGCTGCGCCTGGCCTCCGAGATCCGCAGCCATCGCGCGCCGGCGCCGATGCCGGCGGCCGCTGCCGTTGGCGGTGCGGTCCCGACGCGCGTGTCCAGCGGTGAGGGCGCCGTGATGCCAATGATGAGTCCGTTGATGGATGGCCTGGGCAATGGGCCCATCGTGCGTTAACTCCGTGTTCAGGAATATTTTCATGTCTCACACTCGATTGTTCGGTTGCTCCACCCTGGTCATGGCGCTGGCCGCGCTGGCGCCTGTGAACGCGCAGGCCCAGTCGAATGCGCCACTGACCGGCAACATGTCGGGCGGCGCTGCCGCAGGCAGTGCGCAGCCCGCGCCACTGCCGGCCGCCTCCTTGCCGAACCGGCCGGTGGTGCAACAAGTTCAGACGCCGATGCCACAGGTAGAGGCGCCGGCCGCGCCGCAAGCAGCGGCGCAGGCTGCCCCGCAACCGGCCGCTGCCGACGTCCAGGAAGGCTTTGGCGATGTCACGCGGGGATTGCTGGCGGCGCAGGCCGACGGTCGCCGCGCTGGGGGCGTGCTGCCCATCCTCGGGCCGGTGTCGTCAGCGGCCTGGAACCGCTATGTGGAAAGCTTCAAGCAGCCTATCCCGGACTGGTTCCAGAAGCGGGTCGAAACCAAGAACACCAATTAAGGCTTGGAGACGAGCCGGAGCCGCCAGATCATGCCAGCCGCCCCTTTGCGATCCGCTTTTCTGTTGCGCCAGCGCGGCAGTATTACCGTGGCTGTTGTGTTCGCAGTGCTGGTGGGGCTGGTGCTGCTTGGCGTGGCGCATCTTGCCTACAGCTTCTACATGAAGCGCGAAATGCAGAAGGGGGCGGATCTGGCTGCGCTGTCGGCCGTCCAGGTGCTCGGCATGGGGACGCCGGCGGATTGCGCGCGAGCCGTGACCGCGGGTCGGATTTCGGCATTGGCCAACGTGCCCGGCTTCTTCGCCACGTTCACCGCTGCCGACATCACGGTTGAGTGCAAAGTCTGGGATTCGACGCGGGCCGATGCCTCCGGGATGCATGTGTTCGATGCTGCCAGCGGACAGTCGTTCAACGCGGTGCGCGTGGGCGTACGCAAGCGACTGGCCACAATCATCCCCACTTTCTCGGGCGGTTCAGACGGTGGAACCCTCGTCGCGACGACTGCCGTGGCCACCAATACGCAACCCGTCGCGGCGTTCTCGGTGGGGTCCAGGCTATTGCGCCTGGAGCGGGGCGGCTTGTTGTCTCAGCTGCTGACCTCCGTGGGCGCCTCGCCTGCGCAGCTGGACGTGTTGGACGCGGCCGGCCTGGCGTCCGTCAACATTACGCCGGCGGGCCTGCTGCAAGCGCTCGGGCTGCCGTTGTCCGTCGCCACCGGGGTGGGGACGCCTGAGCAACTTGCCGCAGTCAACAACCTGACGTTGGGTCAGTTGCTCAACGCCACGCTGACCGTCATCGACAAGGCGGGCACGGTCGGTGCCGACGTGGGGCTATTGAAGAATGCCATCAATACGGTCTTGGCGCTGATGCCGCTGAACCTGCCCGTCAAACTGTTCGGCAACGGGGGCGTGCTGGACCTGTCGGTCGTCGGGGGCGGAGCGGCCTCTGCATTGCAGGCCAATGTCAATGCGCTCAACATTCTCGAGACGGCGCTTGTCGTTGCCAACGGGCAGAACCTGATCAATCTGGGGCTAAGCGTCCCGCTGCTGGGCGTGGACGCCCGGGTCCGCATCGTGGAGCCGCCGACCGTGGCGATCGGCGGCGTGGGCACGCAGGCGACCAGCGCGGGCATCCGTGTGTATTTGCGGATCAATGCCGGCAATATTCCTGTTGTGGGGTCAATCCTCGGAAACCTCCTGAATACCAACGTGGACTTGCCCATCATCATCAATGTGGCGCAATCCACCGGCACCTTGACCAAGCTATGTGAAGCGCCGCTGCCCCAGGACCAGGCCACGATCTCGGTGACGTCCTCGGTGGCCAACGTCTGCCTGGGGCGCTTCCCCGGGATGCCTGCCGCGAACGCGACTCCGGGGGAGTTCGCCTCGCTGACGAATACCTGCGAACCCGGCGCGGCGAGCGGCATCGGGCGATATCGGATACTGCAGGTCCTGGGCCTGCCTTTCACGGCGAAAGCGACTGTGTTCGCGTTCAGTTCATCGCAACCCAAATCCGTGACCCTGACCGAGCCGCCGTCGCCCAACTCCAGCACCACGATCAATGCGACGAGTATCGATCTGGCGGCATTGGCATCCAGCGTCCTGAGTGCGGTGCTCAACGATCTCCTGGGCAATGTGATCAGCACGGACAACCGCGAGTTGGCGGCTACGCTGGTCGGCGGCAGCGCCACGAATGCCGGCAAGAGCATCGCGGATGTGCTCGCAGGCTTGAAAAGCGACGCCGACAAATTGAAAACAGGTCCTATTGGCGGATTGCTGGGCGGCACGTTGCAACTGGTTGGAAACCTCCTGGGCGGAGTTGTGACCATCGTGGCCGACACCACGTGCAATCTGAGTGGCTTGTTCGACCAGGGAAAAATTCGCGAGTGCCGGATCAACTACATCGCGGCAAATGCGCTTGGTGGGGCATCGGGAGGTACGAACGCAGGCTTGCAAACCATCGTGATGACCTTGCTGACGCCCGTGCTCAACACGTTGTCCCTTGTGTTGAACCAGGCGCTCAACGTGCTGGGTGTCAGCATCGGCCAGACCGATGTATCGCTGCTTTCCGTGGATTGCGGCAAGCCCCGTCTGGTGTATTGATGATGAGTTCCGTGATGTTTCTTATGTTTTGCCTGCCAGGGTCCAAGCCATGACCCAGAAATTCGCCCGCGACGAGTTCGACGTGTACGTGTGGGAAGGCACTTCCGATATTGCCTCCCGGGCGGAGCGTTGCCTGGCCGGCATGGATGTGTCGCTGGTGCGGGCGGACGCCGGCACCGCGTTTCCGCCGCCGCGCGATCCGACGCGTCCGGCCGTGGCGCTGGTGTCCGTGTCGGTGATGGGCGACAACCGGTTCAGCGGCTACGACTGGCTGGCGGTGCAGGCGCTGCCGGTGATCTGGGTCGCGGCCGAATCCCGGGGACGCGATTCGCGCTATTACCCTCCTGAATATTCCTACACGCTGCCGTTGGCGTTCACGACGGCGGACTTGCGCAAGCTGCTGTTCGAATTGCTGGGAACGCTGGACCAGTTCAACCGTACCGCGCCCAAGCGCGAACAGCCCTTGATCGCGGTGTCCGAGCCGATGCGTGCGCTGCTGGCCGAAGCCGAAATGTTCGCCGATTGCCGCAGCAACGCGCTGATCCACGGCGAAACGGGCGTGGGCAAAGAGCGTATCGCGCGCCTCTTGCATGATCGGGCGGAATGGTCGGACGGCCCGTTCGTGGCGGTCAATTGCGGCGCGATTCCGGAAGGCCTGTTCGAAGCCCATTTCTTCGGCCACGCCAAGGGCGCCTTTACCGGCGCGGTTGGCGCCCACAAGGGGTATTTCGAGCAGGCCAACGGCGGCACGCTGTTCCTGGACGAAATCGGCGATTTGCCCTTGTACCAGCAGGTCAAGCTGCTGCGGGTACTGGAGCAGAGCGCGGTCACGCGCCTGGGCTCCAGCGTGGAGATTCCGGTGGATTTCCGTTTGGTTGCCGCCACCAACAAGGATCTGCGGGTGCTGGTGGGCCAGGACGAATTCCGGGCAGACCTGTATTACCGCCTGGCCGTGATCGAACTGCGCATTCCGAACCTGGAACAGCGGGGGGCGGAAGAGAAGATCGCCATTTTCCGCGCCTTGCTGGAGCGCCTGGGCGGCGAGGGCGACCCGCCGGACTGGCTGCTGGAGCGTGTGGCGCGCACCCGCTACGCGGGCAATGTGCGCGAACTGTCCAACGTGGCCGAGCGCGTGGCCATCATGCGCCGGCAGTTCAAGAGCTGGGATCAGGCGCGCATCGAGCGCATTTTTGACCAGATCGCCGAGCCGCTGCGCGCCGCCGGCACGCTGGGCACGGCCAGCACGCTGTGCGAACCGCCTGTCTTCACCGATGCCGAGCGCGCCGAGCGCGCCCGCATCCTGGCCGCGCTCGACGTCAACGGCTGGCGTCGCCAGGACACCGCCAATACCTTGGGCATCAGCCGCAAGGTGCTCTGGGAAAAGATGCGCAAACTGCATCTTGGGGGCGGCCAGGGCGAAACGACGGAAGGGACGGTCGAGGCATCCTGATCATGCAATAGGGAAAGGCCCGTACGGGGCCACAAATTTGCTTGCGGCGAATGTAAGTGGGTCTGCCGTGAGCGAAATAAATTGCTATAGTTCCGCAACGATTTTTTTGGGGAAGGCATGAACGTCCAATTTATCCGTGCCGCCACTCGCATGGCGCTGTTAGGCACGGCACTGTCCGGCCTGGCGGCTTGCGCCAGCGCGCAATCCGAAGCGCCACGGCCCACGGTTAAGCAGGTCGAGGACAAGCCGGCCGCATCCACCCCGGTGACGCCGCCGCCGCCCGCCGCCGCGCCCACGGCTGCCGCCCGGCCGTCGTCCACCGTGGCCGAATTGCAAGGCTTGATCCAGAACCGTCAGGTTTCCGAGTTGCGTACCGCCTATAACGGCACGTACGGCGCCAGCCTGCTGTTCAAGCCGGACGACCTGACCTATTACGTCGCCTTGTTCCAACAGAAAGACTTCTGGCGTGTGCTGAAGACTGTGTCGGAAAAGCAGGCGGAAGCCACGTACCGCGCGTTCACCACGCAATCCGCGGACCTGGCCGAAGTGGACATCAAGCGCATCAAGCTGCAAGCCGAATACGCGAACGCCGAAAAGCTGTTGGCCAGCCGCAGCGCGCAGCTCAGCACCTTGCAGGCCGACCGCACGCTGCGCATGCAGCAGGAAGAGCAGGTCGCCGCCCGCCAGGAGCAGTCGCGCCAGGAAACCACGGCATTGGCTGATCAGCAAAAGGACGTGCGCCAGCAACTGCGCGATCTGCAGCGCCAGATCGATTCGTTGCAGGCTCAGCAGGCGCAAATCGACGCCAGCCCGGCCGCCAAGCGCGGCAAGTAAGCGGCGCCAATCGCCAGGACGGGCCTTCGGGCCCGTTTTTACTTCGAGGCTGCCCTATCCCCGCCTGAGGCGGGGGGGCGCCCGCCACGGGCGGATTCTTGTATTCTGGCTGCTGGACCCCATATAGCAACCATGGCTCTCAAAGTTTTCGACCTCCAGTGCGAGCACAGCCACGTTTTTGAAGGCTGGTTCGGATCGCACGATGACTATGACGCGCAGCAGGCGCGTGGCTTGGTCACGTGCCCCGTCTGCGGGTCGGCCAGCATCACCAAGCGCCTGTCTGCGCCGCGTCTGAACGTCTCCCACCTGCATGCGCCGGCCCAACCGCCCGCCGTGCCGGCCGGTGCGTCGGACGCCGAGAAAATGGCCGCGTTGCAGGCTGTCGTGATGAAGCAGGTGCGCGCGCTGCTGCGCAATACCGAAAACGTGGGGCCGCGTTTCGCCGAAGAGGCGCGCCGCATCCATGAGGGCGACGCCGACGAGCGTCCCATCCGCGGCACTGCCACGCCCGAAGAGCGCGAAGCGCTGGCCGACGATGGCATCGAAGTCATGGCGGTGCCCGACTTCCTGGACGATGAGCGTTTGCAGTAGAAGATGCCGGCAATATGGGCAAAAAAAAGCCAGACCGGAAGGTCTGGCTTTTTTGTACCTGCTAGCCGGATCAGTTGTTGACGCGGCTGCGGTATTCGTTCGTGCGGGTGTCGATTTCGATCTTGTCGCCGATGGCGCAGAACAGCGGCACGTTCAGTTCGTAGCCGGTGTTGATCTTGGCCGGCTT
>Ga0160439_1000376_pt1 | contig 23397 bp, 22 predicted proteins | sample HID1975M_E0MG_FD_108201 | JGI IMG/M metagenome (GOLD analysis project Ga0160439, IMG submission 108201) | Enriched soil microbial communities from UW Madison campus, WI, USA - HID1975M_E0 MG | ecosystem: Environmental > Terrestrial > Soil > Unclassified | place: USA: Madison, Wisconsin... | reverse complement strand
GGCCTCGGCGCGCTCGACGCGGCGCTCGACGACCTCGCCGGGCTCTTCGCGCTCGACGGCCCCGACGCGGCCCTGCTCGCGCTCGCCGCGCTCGCCGAGGCGCACCCGTCGGCGCACACGCTCGCGGGCCTGCTCTCGGGCGACGACGGTCCCGCCCGGCCGACCGTCGCGCTCGGCCTCGAGCTCGCCGGGCTGTCGGTGGCCGACCCGCGCGCCCGCGGTCGGCTCGGCGTGACCGGGCTGCTGAACGGCAGCGGCCTGCTCGACGTCGAGGGCGACGACGTGCTCCTCGCGCGCCGGCTGCGCCTGCCCGAGCGCGTCGCGGCGCGGCTGCTCGGCGTCGACGCGCCCGATCCCGTCGTCGACCGCCTGATCGTGGAGCCGGTCGCCGCCGACGCACCGGGCGTCGACGAGGTGGTCGCGGCCCTCGGGCACGGCGAGCGGCTCGTGTGGGTGCACGCGCCGCACGGCACGGCCGGGACCGGCCTGGCCGCGGCCGCGTGCCGCGCGCTCGACGTCGACGTGCTCGTCGCGGACCTCGAGCGCATCCCGGCCACGCCCGCGAACCCGCTCGAGCCGCTCGTCGTGCGCGCCACGTTGCGCGCGCTCGGCCTGGAGGCGGGCCTGCGCGGCTGCGTGCTGGTCGTCGCCGGGGCGCACCTGGCCGGCCCGTACCTCGACGAGCTCGACCGCGCCGTCGTCCCGGTGATCGCCGTCGCACGCACCGCGTTCGACGCGCGCTGGCGCCCCCACCTCCCGGCCGCGGTCGCCGCCGGGCGCCTCACCAGCGGCGAGCGCGGCGCCTTGTGGGACCGCATGATCGGGCCCGACGTGGCCACGCGTGACGTGCTCGCGCTGCGCCTCGCGCCCGAGCAGATCGAGGCGGTCGCACGCCGCGCACTGGCGGATGCCGAGACCGCGGGGCACCCCGTGGACGCCGCGAGCGTGCGCGCCGCGGCCCGGCGGCTCTCGGCGGGGAGCTCGTCGAAGGCCCGCTCGTCGGCCGAGGGCGGCGCGAGCCTCGACGACCTGGTCCTGCCGCCGCACACGCGCCGCGAGGTCGAGCGGCTCGTGGGCTGGGTGCGGGACCGCGACGACGTGCTCGCGCTCGGCGACCTGCACGGCAAGGGCGGCAAGGGCACCGGGATCTCCGCCCTGTTCTCCGGCAGCCCCGGCACGGGCAAGACGCTGGCCGCGCACGTGGTCGCCGACTCCCTGGGCGCCGACCTGTTCCAGGTGGACCTGTCCGCGGTCGTCGACAAGTACATCGGCGAGACCGAGAAGAACCTCGAGCGCGCGTTCGCGCAGGCCGAGGCGCTCGGCGCGGTGCTGTTCTTCGACGAGGCCGACTCGCTGTTCGGCTCCCGCTCGGCGGTCACCGATTCGCGCGACCGCTACGCCAACCAGGAGGTCTCGCACCTGCTGCAGCGCATGGAGTCCTCCGAGGGCGTCACCATCCTGGCGACCAACCTGCGCGGCAACCTCGACCCCGCCTTCGCCCGCCGGCTGCACTTCATGGTCCACTTCCCCGACCCGGACCCGGACACCCGTGAGCTGCTCTGGCGCCACCACCTGGCCCAGCTGCCCAGCACGGACCCAGCCGACCCCGTGGACGTCGCGCTGCTCGGCAGGGCGCTCGAGCTCGCGGGCGGCGACATCCGCAACATCGTGCTCGCGGCGGCGTACGACGCGGTCGCCGAGCGGCGGGACGTCGGCATGCGCGACGTGCGCCTCGCGGCGGACCGGGAGATGGCCAAGCTCGGGCGGCGGGTCGCCGACCCGGACTGGGCCGTGTCGCCCTGAGCTGCCAGCCTGATCTGCGTAGCGATTGCCGATGCCCACGCGCTGGTCAGCGCGGCAGGCTGGCCCTCGCGCGGAGCCGACCTCGTCGTGCCCGCGCCACCGTCCGGTGGTCACGCTGGTCTTGCCCGAGGGAGCCCCGCATGAGCTCGCACCACGCACGCGTCCCCGTCCCGTCCGCGGCCACTCGTGGCGAGGCCCAGCCCGCCGCGCCCGAGCAGGCGACGACCGCGGCGCCGGCGACCCCCGCACCCGCAGCCCTGGCCGGCCTGACGGTCGGGCACGCCGACGACCCTGCCGAGCACGCGGCCGACGCCCTGGCCGACCGAGCGCTCGGTCGCCTGCGCCGGTCGAGCACCGACCCCGAGGCCGACGCCCACCGCCACGACCCGGGCTGCGGCCACCTGCGCCGGTCCGCGGCGCCGTCGGCCGCGCCCGCGGCCGTCGTCGGGCGGGCCGGCGGCGACCTGGACGCGACCACGAGCGGCCGCATCGCCGCGAAGCGCGGGGGCGGTGCGCCCCTGCCCGGCGCCGTGCGCGGCCGCATGGAGTCGGCGTTCGGCACGGGCCTCGGCCACGTCCGGGTGCACGACGGGCCCGACGCCGCGGCGCTGAGCAGCGCGATCTCCGCGGACGCCTTCACCACCGGCTCGGACATCTTCTTCGGCGCAGGCCGCTTCGCCCCGCAGTCCCCCGACGGCGAGCGGATGCTCGCGCACGAGATCGCGCACGTGGTCACCGAGGCGCCCGGCGTCCGGCGCTGGCCGTGGTCGAAGGACACCGAGGAGCAGAAGGCGGCCAAGAAGAAGAAGGCCGACGAGAAGGCCGAGGACGAGCGCAAGGTCAAGGCGAGCAAGAAGCTCGAGAAGACCGAGAAGGCCGACCTCAAGGCGTCGCGCGAGAAGGGCGAGGCCGGCCGCGCGCAGATGAAGGACGACCTGTACGGCGGCACCGGCCCCGACGAGGGCGGCCCGCAGCACACCAACGCCAACGGCACGTTCACCAAGATGACGTCCGGCGCGGGCGCCGAGATGAAGAACCTGTACGAGCTGCAGGACAAGGCCAAGGCCCGCGAGGTCGAGCTGTTCGCCGAGATGCAGAAGGACAACATCGGCGGCTCCGACGAGAAGCGCGCCAAGCTCGTCTACAAGCAGGTCTGGTACGTCGAGTTCCCCGCGCTCGAGCACGTGCGGCCCCCGCGCGAGACCCCCGCCGAGCAGCTCGTCGCGCAGGTCCGCCAGGTGCGCTCCGAGGCCCAGGCGGGCGCGTCCGCGGAGGCCGCCGACGCCGTGACGCTCAAGGCGCGGATGATCTCGAAGTCCGCCGAGAAGCTCTACGACCGGATGGCCAACGAGCGCGACGACATCCTTGCGGCCGACCCCGACGCCAGCCCGTTCCTGGCCCAGGACGAGGCGCGCGAGAAGGTCCTCAAGACCGTCGACGCCAAGTCGCTGTCCACGCTCCCGCCCAAGGACGGACCGGTCGACGTGGCCGCGTGGGCGGCCGCCGACGAGCGCGCGAAGGCCCGCGCGCGTCAGCGCGCCCGCGACGAGGCGACGATCACCGCGAACCTCGACCTGCTCCCGCCCGAGCAGCGCATCGGCCCGCAGCCCAAGCCGAGCGGCGGCGGCCTCGACAAGGGCATCGCCGCGATGGAGGACGTGTCCAAGTACGGCGGCATGGCGACCAAGGGCATCGACAAGGTCGGCGGCGGGATCGCGGGCAAGATCGGCAAGGGCCAGGACAAGGCCCTGCGCGACAAGCAGGGCGTCGTCAAGCAGGACGGCCCGAAGTCGCCCGTCCCCGGCGCGGTCGACCGGCTGGGCATCGGCGACGCGTACGTGGCAGGAGCCAAGGCCGACAAGCAGATCAAGGCCGGCCAGCGCGACGAGGTCGAGCAGAAGCTGCCGATCTCCGACGCGACCAAGGCGTCCGCGGGCATCGGGCAGATGACCGGCATCCTCAACGCGCTGATCGCGGCGGTGCAGAACGGCATGGCGATGGCCAAGTCGATCGACACCGCGTGGTCCACCAAGGACCCCTACGAGGGCCTCAAGGCCGTGAAGTCCGGCGCGGGCAGCCTCGACGGGCTGGTCACGGCAGCCAAGCAGACCGCCGAGCTCGCCAAGACGATCGACGGCGGCGTGGCCGCGGGCGTCAAGAGCGTCGTGCCGGGCCTCGACATCGCGACCTCCGCGATCGCGATCGTGCGCGGCATCACCGACGTCGCGACGACCGCGATGCGCCAGCGCGAGACCGACACCTCGATGTTCGAGGCGCGGGTCGGCTCGACCGACTCCGTGAACGTCATGGTCTACCCGCTGATGAAGGTCTCGCAGGTCTACACCAAGCAGCTCGAGCAGCACTCGTGGACCCTCGGCGCGAGCATCCTGGACTTCAGCCTCGCGATCGCGCAGGTCGCCAGCGGCGGCGGCTTCGGCATCCCGGCCGCGATCAAGGCGTCCGCGGCCGTCGTGGACAAGCTGCACTCGCTCGCGCACTACATCGCGGACAGCGTGCTCGCGGTGCAGGCCAAGCGCGCCGAGAAGGAGTCCTCCGTGCTGCACCTCGAGGGCGCCGCCGAGGACGAGCTGAAGAAGCACCCCAAGATGGCCGTCGACGGCATCGTCATCAAGGCCGCCCAGGGCGACAAGGTCGCGCTCGCCTTCCTCGCCAACTACCGCATCGACGGCAAGCCGATCACGCAGGCCTACGTCGCGGGCATCAAGCCCAAGCCGCTGACGAAGTTCGACCCGAGCAGCCCGAAGGGCGGCGGCGAGGCGACGAGCGACGACGCGCGCCTGCTCAAGGTCCGCGAGGTGGTGATCGGCCAGATGGGCACGGACGCCGACCCGCAGCACATGTTCGACGACCTCAAGGCCCAGATGAGCTCCGTGACGGGCAAGGCCGGCGCGCTGAGCGACGCGTGGGACGAGGCCGGGGCGCTCAAGGACAAGCGCAACACCCTCGCCAAGGACGGCAAGCTCGGCGCGAACACCAAGGACGACCGCGGCATCTTCTGGCAGCTGCGCATGACGCTGAGCAGCACCAAGCGCGAGAAGCTGAAGAACCGCACGCAGGCGTTCGACGAGGGCATCGAGGCGCTGCCGCAGGGCGTCGCGTGCGCGGTCGGCAGCAAGACGCTCGCGCTCGACTCGACGCCGCCGACCATGAAGCAGTTCATCGACGACGTCACGGCCGCCGAGATCGAGTCCGAGCTCGGCCGCACGCCCCGGCGCAACAGCCCCGAGTGGATCGCGTTCCTGCGCGACGCGCTCAAGGCGAAGAAGGACGCCGAGAAGCAGGCCAAGGCCGGCGCGCCCGTCACGATCGGCGGCCACCGCGCGTGAGCCTGACCGAAGACGACCTGTTCGTCGCCGAGGTCGCCGCGGCGCTCGCGGCCGCCGGGCGCTCGGTCGACGTGGACCAGGCCGCGCGCACGATCGACGTCGGGCCGGGTGCGGGCGAGGCGCGCGTGCTCGCCCTCGTCCGGCCGCACGTCCGCGGCGTCACGCTCTACGCGGTGCACCCGCGCGCGGTGCCGCCCGCCGCCCTCGAGGCGGTCGGCGAGCTCGCCAACCGGGCCACGGCGGACCTGTTCGCCGCGGCCCTCGAGCTCGACCTGACCACCGGCTCGGTGTCCGCCCGGCACGCGGTGCTGCTGGCCGGGGTCGAGGTGCCCGACGACGCCCTCGCCGAGCTGCTCGGCGCCGCGCTCGACGAGGTCGAGACCGCGGCCGCCCGCTACGCCGGACCCGTCGACGCCGTCGTCGCGGGCACGTCCACCGCGGCGCAGGCCGCCGCGGACGCTCGTCGGGCGCCGGTCGAGGAGCTCAGCCCTCCAGCGTCCTGATGGCCCCCGGGTTGATGATCTGGATGACCCCGCCGTAGGCGCACTGGCACTGGGCGCCCAGCGTGAGCGCGGGCTTGCCGCCGATCATCGTTGTCGTCGCACCGTTGAGCCACGGCCCCGCGGGCGCGGGGATGCACGGCATCGGCGTGAGCACCCCGAGCGCGGCAGCCGTGGCGGCCGCCACGGTGGGGTTCGCGAGCGACGTGCACATCCCGAACGGCGGGATGTTCACCATCGGGATGTTGTCCGCGATCGTCGCCGCCGGCTTGCCCTCGATCAGCACGCGCGGGATCGGCAGCACCACGAGCGTGGACGGCGCGACGCCGAAGCTGCACATCGTCGTGGCGGTGGCCGTCACCGCGGGCTTGCCCATGCCTGCCTCCCGTCGTCGCTCGAACCCGCTACCAGCCCGTGCCCTTGACCGAGGCCGTGAGCGTGGCGCCCGTCGTCGTGACGAAGCACAGCACCGAGCGGTCGCTGTTCTGCTCCCAGCCGCGCGGCGAGGGCACGAGGTAGGTGAAGTAGAGGGTCGAGTCGCGGTAGTCGATCCCCACGTAGTCGGCGAACGCGGCAGCGCACGCGCCGTCCGCGAACGACTTGAGCGCGGCGTCGCCGGGGAAGTCGTCGGGCGTGGTGCCCGCGGCCGAGCCGGTGCCGGGGTCGGTGTACGCGACGCGTGCGTACGCCTCCTGCTGGTGCTCCGTGGTGCACGGCACCGACGGCAGCTCCGTGAGCTCGACGGTGATGTCCTTCGGGACCTGGAAGCACTGGCCGACCTTGACGTCGAACACCGAGACGCCGTCGGTCTTGTCCCCGCGGTCGAACACCGAGCAGCCGGCGGAGGCCAGCACGACGACGGCACCGAGCGCGCCCACGACGACCCGTCGCACCGCGCTCTCACGCCCCTGCCGCACGCCTGACCTCCCGCTCCGCGCCCGGCCGGTCGCACGGGCGCGCCCACCCTAACCAGCGCCCCGCCGCGTCCCCATCCGTAACCACCACCCAACTCCGTGCGTCCAGGGCATCACCCGGCGTTGCGTGTAAGGATCGGGACATGACGACAGAGGTCGAGGGCCAGACGTCCGTTCCCGCCAACGCGGCCGGCACGCGGCTGTGGGTCGAACGGACCGGCACGCGGCGCTACGTGGGGCACAGCTCGCGCGGCGCCCGGGTCGAGATCGGCGACATCTCCTACGACGAGGCCTTCACGCCCGGCGAGCTCCTGAAGATCGCGCTCGCGGCGTGCAGCGGCCTCTCGGCGGACAACGCCGTCTCGCGACGCCTGGGCGACGACGTCGACGTGACCATCGAGGTCGAGGGCCTGGCCGACGACGACGAGGACCGCTACCCGCAGCTCACCGAGCGGTTCGTCGTCGACCTGTCGGGCCTGGACCCCGACCAGCGCGACCGCCTGCTCACGGTGATGCACCGCGCGATCGACCAGCACTGCACGGTCGGCCGGACCCTCAAGGCCGGCGCCGAGGTCGAGCTCACGGTCGTCGGGGAGCGCTGATGCCGTCCTTCGTCGACGAGGCGCTCGCCCGCGCGGTCTCGATCCCCTCCTCGACGATCCACGCGCACGTCGAGAAGGTCCGCCGGCGCAACCCCGAGGCCTCGCCGGCGCAGGTCGTCAAGCTGCTCGAGAAGGAGTACCTGCTCGTCGTCGCCGGTGCCGGCGGCGCGGTCGGTGCCGCCGCGGCCGCACCCGCCGTGGGCACGGGCGTCGCGCTCGCCCTGACGGCGAGCGACGTGGCCACGTTCTTCGGGGCCTCGGCCGCCTACGTCCTGGCCGTCGCCTCGGTGCACGGCATCGACGTCGAGGACTCCGAGCGCCGCACCGCGCTGCTGCTGACCAGCCTGCTCGGCGAGTCGGGCGCCAAGGCGGTCACCGACATCACGGGGCAGGGCGCGGTCGGCGTCGCCCGGATCATGCTCACGCGCATGCCGATGGCGACCGTGAAGAAGGTCAACACCACGCTGACCCGCCGCATGGTGCGCAAGCAGGTCGCGCGGCAGGGCGGGCTGTTCTTCGGGCGCCTCATCCCCTACGGCGTCGGCGTCGTCGTGGGCGTCGCGGGCGGTCGCGCGCTGGGCCGCACGGTCATCGAGGGCGCCCGGGCCGCGTTCGGCGCACCGCCGACCACCTTCGGCCACGTGATCGAGCTCGAGCCGGTCCCGGCCAAGCAGCTCGGCGACGCCGAGCGCACCCAGCTGCCGCCCGCTCCCGTCAAGGAGAAGAAGAAGTGGGGCATCCGCCGCTGACGGTCGAGCAGGTGCGCTCGCGCCTGCACGCGCGGCACCCGCACGCCTCGTTCACGCTGGAGTCCGCCCGACGCGCGACGCCCGCCGGGCTGACGCGGACCGTCTGGCTGCGCCTCACGCCGGGCTCGACGACCCGCTGGGACCTCGACACCCGCCGCTGGTCCGGCGCCCGCGTGCAGCACCGGACCCTCGACGAGGTCGAGGCGGAGGTCAGCGCGATCCTCGAGCGCTGAGCCTCACCAGCGGTCGGCGACGTGCTCCGCGACCTGGCTGTCGTAGATCGCCTGGAGCGTGTCGAGCGTGCTCGTGGGCAGGGGTGCCAGCGCCGCGGCGGCCGCGTTGCCCTGTGCCTGCGCGGCGTTGCGCGCCCCGGGGATGACGACGGAGACGCCGGGCTGGTCGACGATCCAGCGCAGCGCGAGCTGCGCGGTGGTGGCGCCCTCGGGGGTCAGCGCGGCCACGTCCTGCGCCGCGGCCACGCCCACCTCGTAGGGCACGCCCGCGAAGGTCTCGCCCACGTCGAACGACTCGCCGTGCCGGTTGAAGCTCCGGTGGTCGGACGCGGCGAACTGCGTCGACAGGTCGTACTTGCCGGACAGCAGCCCGGACGCGAGCGGCACGCGCGCGATGATCCCGACGCCCGCCTCGGCCGCCGCGGGCAGGACCGCGTCGAGCGGCTTGCGGCGGAAGATGTTGAGGATGATCTGCACGGTGGCGACGTGCGGGCGCGCGATGGCCGCGAGCGCCTCGTCGACCGTCTCCACCGAGACGCCGTAGGCGGCGATGCGGCCCTCGTCGACCAGGGTGTCGAGGTCGTCGTAGGTGGACTCGCGGTGGAGCACCGGCGTGGGCGGGCAGTGCAGCTGGACCAGGTCGAGGGTGTCGACACCCAGGTTGGCGCGCGACCGGTCCGTCCACTCGCGGTAGTGGTCGAGGGTGTACTCCTCGGGTGTGTGCGGGTCGGCTCGTCGGCCCATCTTCGTCGCGACCGTCAGGCCCGACGAGGGGCGTGACGCGAGGAACTCGCCGACGAGCTTCTCCGAGCGGCCGTCGCCGTACACGTCGGCCGTGTCGAGGAACGTGACGCCCGCGTCGACCGCGGCCTCCAGGACCGCCAGCGCGGTGTCCGAGCTGACGTCGCCCCAGTCCCCGCCCAGCTGCCAGCACCCCAGCCCGATGACCCCGACCGACCGACCCGTTCGTCCCAGCACACGCGTATCCATGCCTGCGACGTTACCGTGGGTCACCATGACCCACCCGCGCATGTTCGCGATCACGGACCCGGTCCTGGCCCGCGTCCGAACGCTCGCCCTCGCGTTCCCCGAGGCGGTCGAGGTCGAGGCGTGGGGGCGGCCGACCTTCCGCGCGGGCACGCCCATGTTCGCGGTCTACGGCGTGCACGACGGGCACGACACGGCACTCGTCTTCAAGCCGGACCCCGACGAGCGGCCCGCCCTCGAGCACGACGAGCGCTTCTACTCCCCGCCGTACCACGGTGCCGCGGGCTGGCTCGCGGTCGACCTCGCCGCCGACAGCGACTGGGACGAGGTCCACGAGCTGCTCGAGGGCTCCTTCCGGCAGGTCGCGAACAAGCGGCAGCTCGCCGCGCTGGAGCTCGCATGAGCCGCGCGGCGCGCACGCTGCCGCTGCCGCCCGACGAGGCGTGGGACCTGCTGGTCGACGCCCGCAACCACGCACGCTGGGTGCCGCTGACCCGCGTCGAGACGGACGGTCCGCCGCGCGTCGGGACCAGGATCCGCGCGGTCTCCGGGCCGTTCGCCCGACGAGGCGCACCGGGGATCGTCGACCGCATGGTCATCACGCGTGCCGACCCGCCGGGGGCCACGCGCGTGGCGCTCTTCGTCAAGCACGGGCCCGTCCTGCTCGGCGAGGCGCGCATCGAGGTCACCGCGGTCGACGACCGGCACGCGCGCGTGCTGTGGACCGAGGACGTGCACCTCGCGCACCTGCCGGCGGCGCTCGGCCGGGCGCTGCTCCGGCCGTTCCTCGGCCTCATGGTGCGCGGCGCGCTGAACGCCGCCGCCCGTGAGGTCGGCGCAACACATCGGCCGTCCTAGGCCGCTGCGCGCAACGAATCGCGCCCGCATGCGCAACGCGGGTTGGCGGATCGCCGCCCGAACGGCTCGTACCCTCGAAAGCGGACCTGCGTCACCGCACCCCGCCCTCGAAGGAGCCCGATGACCGCCGCTGCCAGCACCGCGCCCGGACGTACCGACCGCCGCTACCTGATGTGCGAGCCCGTGCACTACACGGTCTCGTACGAGATCAACCCGTGGATGGACAAGACCCGGTACACGGACGCAGACCTGGCGGTCCGGCAGTGGCGCACGCTGCGGGACACGTACCTCGACCTCGGTCACACGGTCGAGACGATCGACCCGATCCCCGGACTGCCGGACATGGTCTACGCCGCCAACGGCGCGACCGTCGTCGACGGCGTCGTCTACTCCGCAGCGTTCCGCTACCCCGAGCGCCAGCCCGAGGGCCCCGCGTACCAGAAGTGGTTCGCGGACCGCGGGTTCGTCACGCACACCGCGGCCGAGACGAACGAGGGCGAGGGCGACCTGCTCGCCATCGGCGACGTCATCCTGGCCGGCACGGGCTTCCGCACCGAGCGCTCCGCGCACGCCGAGGCCCAGGAGCTGTTCGGCCGCCCGGTCATCTCGCTCGAGCTCGTCGACCCGCACTACTACCACCTGGACACCGCGCTCGCGGTGATCTCGTCGACCTCGGCGTCCCCGCAGGTCGCCTACTTCGCGCCCGCGTTCTCGTCCGGCAGCCGGGCCGTGCTCGAGCAGCTGTTCCCCGACGCGATCCTCGCGACCGAGCGCGACGCCGTGGCCCTGGGCCTCAACGCGGTGTCCGACGGCGAGAACGTGGTCGTCGCGCCCGGCGCGGTGGACCTCGCCGCGGCCCTGCGCGAGCGCGGCTACACCCCGATCCCCGTGGACACGAGCGAGCTGCTCAAGGGCGGCGGCGGCGCGAAGTGCTGCACGCTCGAGATCCGCGCCTGACATGACCACGACGGCCGTGGCGTCGGCACTCGCGCACAACTACCACCCGCTGCCGGTCACGCTGTCCTCGGGCTCCGGCTCGTGGGTCACGGACGTCGACGGCCGGCGCTACCTCGACCTGCTGGCCGGGTACTCGGCGCTGAACTTCGGCCACGGGAACCCGGCCCTGGTCGGCGCCGCGCACGCGCAGCTCGACCGCATCACGCTCACCTCGCGCGCGTTCGACCACGACCTGCTCGAGCCGTTCGCTGCCGCGCTGGCCGGCCTCGTCGGCCCGCTGCTCGCCGGCACGCCCCTGGTGCTGCCGATGAACACGGGCGCCGAGGCCGTCGAGACCGCCATCAAGGCCGCGCGCAAGTGGGGCTACGAGGTCAAGGGCGTGCCCGACGACCGCGCGACGATCGTCGTGGCGGACGGCAACTTCCACGGCCGCACGACGACCATCGTCTCGTTCTCCGACGACCCCGACGCGCGCCGGCACTTCGGGCCGTTCACGCCCGGGTTCCGTTCGGTGCCGTACGGAGACGCCGTGGCGCTGGCGGCGGCGATCGACGAGACGACGGTCGCCGTGCTGCTCGAGCCCGTGCAGGGCGAGCAGGGCGTCGTCGTGCCGCCCGCCGACTACTGGCCGGCCGTCCGCGCGCTGTGCACGTCCGCGGACGTGCTCCTGATCGCCGACGAGATCCAGTCCGGCCTCGGGCGGACGGGCACCACGCTGGCCGTCGAGACCTGGGGCGTGCAGCCCGACCTCGTGACGCTCGGCAAGGCGCTGGGTGGCGGCATCGTGCCGGTCTCCGCGGTCGTCGGGCGCGACGACGTGCTCGGGGTGCTGACCGCGGGCACGCACGGCTCGACGTTCGGCGGGAACCCGCTGGCGTGCGCGGTGGGCCTCGCGGTCGTCGACCTGCTCTCCTCGGGCGAGCCGCAGGCCGCGGCGCGCCTCCGCGGCGAGCAGCTCGGCGTGCGGCTGGACGCTCTGGTCACGTCGGGGGCGCTGGCGTCCGTGCGGCGGATCGGCCTGTGGGCCGGGCTCGACGTGGCTCCGGGCTCGGGGCCGGCGACCGGCCGCGAGCTGTGCGAGCGGCTGCTCGCGCGCGGCGTGCTGGCCAAGGACACCCACGGCCGCACCGTGCGGCTCGCCCCGCCGCTGACGATCTCCGCCGACGACCTGGACACGGCCCTCGACGCCCTCGCGGACGCCCTGGCCTGACGGCACTCGCCGACGCTCACCCCACCGGCTCACCCGGCCGAACGGTGGCTCCCGCACGCATCCGATGCTGTTGGCGTGCCGCACCCACCGTTCGGCGGAGCTGCCGTCCGACCGGTCAGCTGAAGAGGACGGCTCCGAAGAGCCAGCCGTCGTTGGCGGCGCCGCCCACGGTCATGCGGGAGACGTCCTTGCGGAGCATCTGCGCCTTGTGCGGGGCGGAGTGCGACCACGCGGTGACCATCGTCGAGGCGCTGTCGTCGCTCACGCACGCGACGATGTTCTCGTGGCCGGAGTGCCAGATGCCGCCGGTGGTCGCCATCTTCTTGGCGTGCCCCACCAGCGTGGTCGAGCGGGAGATGCTGAGCTTCTTCAGGCCGTGGCTCGCACGGTAGGCGTTGATCGCGGTGCCGATCGCGGTGACCTTCTGCTCGGCCGCGCCGGGGCCGCCCGAGCCCTTGCAGACCAGACCGCCGGACGGGACCTTGGCGGGCGCCTTGATCGACGCGCTCTTCTTGGCCGCCGCCTTCTTCGCGGCCGCCCTCTTGGCCGCGGCCTTCTTCTTCGCGGCCGCCTTCTTCTTGGCCGCAGCCTTCTTCTGGGCCGCAGCCTTCTTCTTCGCGGCGGCCTTCTTCGCGGCGGCCTTCTTCGCCGCCGCCTTCTTCGCCGCCTTCTCGGCGGCCGCCTTCTTCGCGGCCTCCGCGGCAGCCGCCTTCGCGGCTGCGGCCTGCGCTGCGGCCTGCGCGGCCGCGCTCTGCCGGATCGCGACAGCGGCGCGCGCCAGGGCCGAGGACTGCGAGGTCGTCAGCGCGGGGCCACCGCTGGCCCCTTCGGCCCCGACCGGGTTGAGCGTGCCGATCGCGGTGGGTGTGACGCCCGAGGAGTCGCTGTCGCTCCACGCGGCGGTCGCTCCCGCGGCGACCAGTGCCGTGGCCACGACGACCGCCGTCGCCACTCGCGCGTGCCGGTCCCAGATCCGCATGCTCAGCTCCCTCAGTGCCCTGCGCGTGTCGTGCCCCTGCGCCCGACCGCGGGAGATCCGCGGCCTTGCTCCGCCCCTCCTTTCGGCACGGCACCCCGGACACTTGAGGGAACCGCGGCAAATCGGGCGGATATCACACAGAAGGCCGATTCCGGCGCGTCCCACGCCGCTTCATCGGCCAAGATGGGCGGGTGCCCGACATCGACGACCTCGACATGGCGATCCTGCGGGCACTGTCCGTCGACGCCCGCGCCACGTTCGCCCAGGTGGGTCAGCAGGTCTCGCTGTCCGCGCCCGCGGTGAAGCGCCGCGTCGACCGGCTGCGCGAGCGCGGCGTCATCCGCGGCTTCACGGTGCGGCTCGACCCCGCCGCGATGGGGTGGCACACGGAGGCTTTCGTCGAGGTCTACTGCCAGGGCTCGACGAGCCCCGCGACCATGCGCGCAGCGGTCGAGCAGTACCCCGAGGTCGTCGCGGCCAGCACGGTCACGGGCGACGTGGACCTCGTCGTGCAGGTCCGGGCGCGCGACATGCGCCACCTCGAGCAGGTGGTGGAACGCTTCGCGGCCGAGCCGTTCGTCTCGCGCACCCGATCGAGCGTGGTCCTCTCGGCCCTCGTCCGCCGCCCCGAGGTCCCCCAGCAGCCCTGATCGGGGTCAGGCGGCGCCGGCTGCTGCGGGGGCGCAGCGGTTGGTCACGATCATCACCGGGCACTGCGCGTGGTGCAGCACGGCCTGGCTCGTGGAGCCCAGCAGGAGCCCGGCGAACCCGCCGCGCCCGCGCGAGCCCAGCACGATGAGGTCGGTGGCCTCGGAGAACTCGGTGAGCAGCTCGGCGCCGGTGCCGTCGAGCGCGTGGCGCTTGACCGTGAGCTCGTGCCCCACGAGCGCCCGGTCGACGACGACGTTGAGACCCTCCTCGAGGTCGCGCAGCACCTGCTCGTGGTCCACGGCGGCGGGCAGCCACGCCAGCACGCCGGTCATCGACGCCATGGGGACGCCGGCCACGGCCGTGAGGTCCGCACCCCACGCCTCCGCCTCGGTGATCGCGAACCGCAGGGCCCGCTCGGCCTGGTCCGAGCCGTCCACGCCGACGACGATGCGCCGCACCGGGCGCACGGGCGGCGGCTCGACGTCGTCGGGCAGCGCGTGGCCCGAGGAGTCGCGCAGCGGGACGACGACCGTCGGGCAGTGCGCGTGGGCGGGCAGCGCCGAGGAGACGGTGCCGAGCAGCCGGTCGGCGAACCCGCCGCGGCCCCGCGTGCCGACGACGGCCAGCCGCGCCTCGCGCGAGAGCTCGACGAGCACGCCCGCCGCGTCGCCGGTGTGCACCTTGGTCGTGATGGGGACGCCGTGGTGGGAGACGCGCGCCACACCCTCGGCCAGGACCGCGCGGGCGCCCTCCTGGATCGCCGTGTCGTCGAGCGCCGCGTACCCGCCGTCGAGCGAGGCGGCCGTGAACGACGGCAGCGAGTAGGAGCACACGAGGTGCAGCGACCAGCCGCGCACGGCGGCCTCCGCGGCGGCCCAGTCCAGCGCGTGCAGGCTCGGGGTCGAGCCGTCGACCCCGACGAGGATCACGTCGTGCTGCGGCATGTCTTCCATGGCTGCTCCTTCGCGCTCGCGCAGCCCTGCCACGTCATCGACGCGGGCGGCACGCTGCCCGTCCCCCTAGTGTCGCGCGCGGTCTCATGCGACGACATAGGCGGACCATAGCGGGTCCGCGCGGACCGCTCCGGAACCGAACGCGATCGACCACCGCGGCGCGCGCGGTGTGAACGGGAGCTCCCAGCCGAGCTCGTGCAGCAACCGGTCCGCCTTGCGGTGGTTGCAGCGCACGCACGCGGCCACGACGTTGGTCCACTCGTGCCGCCCGCCCTTGGAGCGCGGGTGCACGTGGTCCACGGTGTCGGCGCCGCCGCCGCAGTACGCGCAGCGGTGCGAGTCGCGTTGCAGCACCGTGCGGCGCGTGGGCGGGACAGGACGGCGGACCGGCACGTGCACGTAGCGCGTCAGCGAGATCACCACGGGCAGCGGCAGCTCGACGTGCGCGGAGTGCAGGGTGCGGCCGTCGGTCTCCAGGACCGTCGCCTTCCCGCACATCATGAGCAGCACGGCGCGGTGGACGCTCACGATGCACAAGGGTTCGAGGCTCGCGTTGAGCAGCAGCGTGCGGGCCTGGGCGGCGGGCGCCGGGAGCGGCGCGGCGATCTCGGGTACGACCTGTGTCAGCACGGCAGACTCCCGACCGGGAAGTCGGACCGGCTGGCTGCCGGCCCGGCGGAGCGTAGATGCAGCGTGGTGCGCGACCAGAGTAACCACAGAGGCTGTCCGGAATGCGACGAGGCCCCGACGACACGTGTCGTCGGGGCCTCGTCGAGGAGGTGCGTGCTGGTCAGCCGACCCGCAGGAAGACCGGCGAGCGCTGCCAGATCCCGCGGAACTGGATCGTCTTGCCCGGGCGGGGCGAGTCGATCTGCTGGTTGCCACCCGCGTAGATCGCGATGTGGCCCGGCGTCCAGATGAGGTCGCCCGGCTTGGCGTCGGCGCGCGAGATGACCGTGCCGACCGCGCGGATGCCGCCCGAGGTGCGGGGCAGCGAGATGCCGAGCTGCTTGAAGACGTAGGACACGAAGCCCGAGCAGTCGAAGCCACCGGGGGCCGAGCCGCCCGAGACGTACGGGGTGCCGACGTAGCGGGCCGCGACCTCGAGGACCGCGTTGCCCGAGACGGACTGCGGGACGGGGTTGTTCGCGACGTCGTCGTTGTCGTCGCTCGCGTCCGCGGTGCGGAGCGTGCTGCGCGAGACCGAGGGCGACTGGACGACCGGGGCCTCGACGACCTTCTCGACGACGGGCTTCGGCTTGACGGCCTTGACGACCGGCGAGTCGATCGTCCACTTGGCGTCGGCCGGGGCGCTGACGACCGGGCCGGAGGCCAGGACGGCCTTGGCCGAGGCGGTCAGGGCGTCGGTGTCGACGGCCGCGAGAGCACCGGTGACGGTGTCATCGGTCGGGGCGGCGAATGCCGGCGCGCCCATCATCGAGACCACAAGGCCCGACGAGGCTGCGACGACGGCCGTGGCACGGCCGACGGTGCCGAGCTGGTCCGACGCGACGGACGCCAGCTCGGTCAGCGGCGTTGACGGCCGCTTTGCTGCCCTGTGACGGGCGCGTGTGGTGGTGCTCACGGTCACGCGAGTGCCTCTCCGTTACGCCTACGAGGTGAGCTGTCGGGTTCGGGTGGGAGAAACACCCGGCCTCGACGGCCGACCCGGAGGTCGTTCGTCGGGGCTTCACCCCAAGGACATCGAGACTTCCGATGCCCACAATTGGGTCCCCCGCCCCTGCCGGCGGTTCGTACGGACCTCGTGGCGGCGGCAGGGTTTGGCGTTCCGCTCGAGGGCTTCCGGGAGGAGGGGTTCCTAGAAGCAGGATGAACGTACCTGACGCCCGGCGGCATTGTCACGTTCCGATCACGAGAAAATGGCTGGGATCTGAACATTCGTCCGGGAGCCCGGGGCGTGGCGCGCATCACTGCAGGTCAGGGCGCTGACACAAGCCTCGCCCAGCATTCACCCAGGCGGGTGACGCGCCGAGACCCGTCACGATCCGGACACGCCGGGACGATCCGCCCGACGAGGACGGCCCGGCGGCCGCTCCACGGACGACGAGACCCCCTGCCGCCCGGGGGGCCGCAGGGGGTCGCGAGGAGTCGTCAGCGCGTGGTGACGAAGATGTGCCGTGCCACGTCGTCGGGCAGGTCGAGCACGGTGGCGGCGCCCGGCGCGCCGACGGTCACGATCCCCGCGCCGCGCTCGACCGTGACCTCGGCGTTCGGGATCACGCCGGCCTCGGCCAGGCGCGTCAGCAGCTCGACGTCGGCCGGCAGCGGCTCGGCGGTCCGGGCGACCGTGGCGCGCCCGTCGGCCAGGCCACCGCCGTCGAGCAGCGTGAGCACGGACGCGACGCCGTCGAGGAAGCCGATCCGCGTGGACTCCTCGCCGATCTCGCCCAGGCCGGGGATCGGGTTGCCGTAGGGGTCGAAGTGCGGGTGGTCGAGCAGTGCGGCGAGGCGCTTCTCGACGCGCTCGCTCATCACGTGCTCCCAGCGGCAGGCCTCCTCGTGGACGTAGGGCCACTCCAGGCCGACGACGTCCGTGAGCAGGCGCTCGGCCAGACGGTGCTTGCGCATGACGCGCACGGCCTTGCCGTGGCCGACCTCGGTCAGCTCGAGGTGCCGGTCGCCGGAGACGACGACGAGCCCGTCGCGCTCCATGCGCGCGACCGTCTGCGAGACCGTGGGACCTGAGTGGCCGAGGCGCTCGGCGATCCGGGCCCGCAGCGGGGTGATGCCTTCTTCGGTGAGCTCGTAGATCGTCTTCAGGTACATCTCGGTCGTGTCGATCAGGTCGCTCACCGCTGGCCTCCGCGTCGTGTCACCCGTGCCCGCCCCTGTGCCCGTCACAAGGCGTCGCGCGCGGGCAGGGCCCACGCGCGTGCACGTGGGCCCCAGGGTAGTTGCTCTGCCGCGACAAAGGGGCTCACCGTCGACCAGCACGGCGTGGGGCCGACGAGCCCGACAACGCCCGCCCGCCCGCGGGTGCGGACGGGCGGGCGCCGGTCGGACTGCTCAGCCTCAGCTCTGGCCGGCGCGTCGCTGCCGGTTGACGAGCAGGACGACGATCAGGCCACCGCCGACGAGGATGCCGGCGCCGATCAGCAGGGGTGCCACGTTGGACCCCGTCGCGGCCACCTCGGGCGGCAGCGGGTTGTCGACGAGCACCTCCGTGTCGGGCGTCGTCGGGCTCGGCGACGGGGTGCTGACCAGGACCTGCGGCGGGTTCGTCAGGCACTTCGGGCTCGACGGCGGGTAGGCGACGCTGACCGTCATCTCCGGGTTGACCTGGAAGAGCACGGACACGCTGGGGCGCACCCAGTCGAACTCGTCACCCTCGACCCACACGCCGTTCTCGAGGCGCCAACCGGGCCAGTCGATGCCGCGGCCGCTCGCGTCCTGCACGGCGCCGGGCCACAGCACGGTCCCCTCCAGCGGCAGGTCGGCCTGGACCACGTCGGGACCGGTCGGGTTGACCCAGGTGATCTTGACCTTGGTGTTCGGCGAGCCGACGGCCACGACCTTGTACTTGAGCTTCGGGACCTCGTTGTCGCAGATCGGCGTGAGCACCTCGACGCGCAGCTCGCACGGGAGCTTGGTGCCGTACTCGTCCTCGCCGACGAGGCAGCCGTAGACGGTCGGGCTGGGCGTGGGTGCCGAGGCGGACTGCGACGGCGACGGGTCTGCGGCACGCACGGCGCCGCTCGCCATGGCCTGCCCAGGCGCCAGCAGCATCAGGGCCAGGGCGGCGAGTGCCGCGAGGCCGACTTTGGCGATTCTGGCCATGACGTTCTCCCCCTGAGGGTGGTCGGATTGCGGTGGTTCGTGGCAATCCTCACCCCGCGCGAGTCGCAACAATAGCGGCGGATCGGGTGATTTCGGACAATCAGCCACCCGGAGGGCTGAATTCACCCAGTCGCGCAGGACGCCCGGACGTAGCCCGTCGCGTGGACGGTCGGCGTGGTCCACACCTCCACGGCGCCGGCGTGCACCGGGACGGTCATGGCGTAGCTCGTGCTGTCGCCGGGCGCCAGCACGGAGGTCGCGACCAGGGCGTTGCGCCCCGACTCGGCGGCCGCGTCGCCCGCGACGAGCACGCCGTCCTGCGTGACCGCGTCGAGCGGCGCCCCGACCGGCGCGTAGAACACGACGCCCGTCGCCAGGGACCCTGCCGGGACGGCGTCGGGCCGCGCCCCGACCACGTACCGCGGGAGGGACGTGACGTCCTTCGGAGGGTCGTAGGTCAGCGTGACCGTCACGGCTGCCGTGGCGTCGTCGGGCGAGCACGTCACCGCGACGTCCGACGTGAGGTAGTAGTCGAGCTTCGCCTCGGTCGCGTCGTTGAGGAACACCCCGACAGCCGCTGGGTGGCCGCCCGAGAGGAACGCGCTGCCGAGCTCGGTCGTCCCGAGCACGGACTGCTCGTCCTCGTGCGCGGACCACACCCGGAACCGCCCCTCGCCCGAGGCGGTCGAGATCGCGTCGACGAGCCCCTGCGACGTGCCCGCTCCCCCGGTCAACGCGCCGAAGATGCTGCCGGCCACCGAGGAGAACACCGCGTCGGCCGCGGCGCCGTTCTTGGCGTCACGGTAGGTGTCGCGCAGCAGCAGCTGCAGGATCGAGTCCGCCCGGAGCGTGCTGCCGTCGGCCGCCTCCACGGGTCCGAGCGCGCCGAGCACGGCCTGGACCGCGACCGGGTCGGTCGCCACGACGCCGTCGACCGTGCCGTGCACGTCCGCCTCCCAGCGCGCGGTGATGAGCTCTGCGGCGCGCGGGAACTCGGGGGTCGCCACCGCGTTCTGGATCCACCGTCCCAGGCGGTCGCCGTACAGCGTCGTCTCCGCGGCGGTGAGCGGCAGCACGGGGCCGTCGAGGCCGGGCAGGTCCGCGGTGCTCACCTGCCGACCCAGGCTCAGGTGCCCGTCGTCGGCCTTGACCTCGATGATGCTGCCGACGATCCCGCCCGCGCTGCGCAGCTCCGCGGAGTTGAGCGCGAGCACGAGGTACGTGCGCGGCCCGTCCGCGCCGAGCATCGGCGGCACCAGCTGCGCCGCCCGGTCGACGCCCGCCAGCAGGCTCGCCACCGTCGCGAGCCCGTCCTCGGCGTCCCGGACCGGCCCGGCGAGCGGCCCGACGAGCGCCCCGGTGTCGATCCCCGCGACCTGGGTGTGCGCGGTCGTCGCGACGTCGGACGCCGTCGAGAGCCTCGGGGCCGCCGCGGCGAGCACCGCGACGTCGATCGAGCCGTCCTCGCGCCGCAGCGCGCTGCCCTGCACGAGGTCGCCCACGCCCTGCACAGCGGGCAGCGCCTGCTGCGTGACGTCGTCGAGCGCCGCCGAGACGGTGCTGACCGCGCGCAGCTGGTCACCCACCCACGGGACGTGCTCGACGACCTTCCAGACCGGGTCGGACGAGGCCTTGCGCGCCCGGGCCGTCGCGTCCTGCGCGGCCGGCAGCGCGGCGTCCAGCGCGTCGGAGTCGCGCGCGTCGACGCCGGACTCCACGGAGCCGACCACCGCGCGCGCGTCCATGAGCGCCCCGGTCGCCTGGACCGCCCGGAACGCGACCCAGCCCGCGACCGCGACGAGCACCACGAGGACCAGCACGACCACGAGCGCGAAGCGGCGACCGGCCCGTCCGCGCGGGCGCGCGGGCTCGTCCGTCGGCGGCGCCTCGCTCGTCGGGCCCTCGACCTGTGCACTCACGGGTCGATCGTCACATACCGGACATCGCGGACCGCCTGCTCGGGCCGGGATTCACCCGGCCGCCAGCGATCAGGCGGCGGAGACCTCGTCGGCCACGTCCGCCGCACCCACGCGCGCGACCTGCGCCTCGCGGCGGCGCTCGGGCAGGTAGGCGACGTCCAGGTGCGGCGCGTGCAGGTGGTAGCGCACGCGCAGGCCCCAGGCGCGGCGGGCCCACAGGGCGGCACCGAGCGAGACGAGGATCGCGGTGATCGAGCCGATGCCGATCGCCCAGCGCGGCCCGAACTCCTGGCCGATCCAGCCGACGATGGGCGAGCCGATCGGCGTCGCGCCGAGGAAGACCATCATGTAGAGCGCCATGACGCGCCCGCGCACGGCCGGGTCGGTGCTCATCTGGATCGTCGAGTTCGCGGCGGTCATCATCGTCAGCGACGCGAGGCCGACCGGGATGCCCGCCAGCGCGTACGACGTGTAGGTGGGCATGAGGGCCATCGCGCCGGTCGCGATGCCGAACGCGAACGCCGAGCCGATCACGAGCCGCACGCGCGGCCGGTCGCGCCGCGCAGCCAGCAGCGCCCCCGTGAGCGAGCCGATGGCCAGGATCGAGCCGAGGATGCCGTACTCCCCCGCGCCCTTGCCGAACTCGGTGCGCGCCATCATGGCGCTGGTCAGCTGGAAGTTGAGGCCGAACGTCGAGACGACGCCGACGACCACCATGATGACGAGGATGTCGCTGCGCCCGCGGACGTACGCGACTCCCTCGCGGATCTGGCCCTTGGACCGTGGCGCGGACGGCATCGGCCGCAGCTCCGCTGTGCGCATCCGGGTCAGCGAGAGGATCGTCGCGGCGAACGTCGCGGCGTTGATGACGAACACCCAGCCGATGCCGACGCCCGCGATGGCCAGGCCCGCGATGCCCGGGCCGATCAGCCGGGCCGCGTTGAACGACGCGCTGTTCAGGCCCACGGCGTTGGACAGCTTGGCGGCCGGGACGAGCTCGGCGACGAACGTCTGGCGCACCGGTCCGTCGATCGCCGAGACGCAGCCGAGCACGAGGGCGAACGCGTACACCTGCCACAGCTGGGCGTTGCCGAGCAGCACCAGCACGCCGAGGCCCGCGGCCAGCAGGCCCTGCGCGACCTGCGTGGCCATGAGCAGCTTGCGCCGGTCCACGCGGTCGGCGAGCAGCCCCGCGTACGGGGACAGCAGCAGCACCGGCGCGAACTGCAGCGCGGTGGTGATGCCGACGGCCACGCCCGACTCGTCGGACAGCTGCGTGAGCACGAGCCAGTCCTGGGCGACGCGCTGCATCCACGTGCCGATGTTGGCCACCAGGGCGCCGGCGAACCAGAGCCGGTAGTTGCGGAACTTGAGGGAGTCGAACGTGCTCACGAGTCGGCGAGCCTCCGGAGGATCTCCGTGGCGGCGGCCAGGTGGGCCTGCTCGTCGGCGGTCAGGTTCTCGAGGCGTGCCGCGAGCCAGGTGTCGCGCCGCCGGCGGGTCTCGACGATCTCCGCGCGCCCTGCCTCGGTGAGGCTGACGACGACGGCCCGCCCGTCGGTCGGGTGCGCGCCCTTGCTCACGAGCCCGTCGTCGGACAGGCAGTTCACCGTGCGGGTCATCGACGGCGGCTGGATGCGCTCGAGCTCGGCCAGCTGGCCGGGCGTCAGCGGCCCGCGCTTCTCGATCCACAGCAGCACCGAGAACTGGTTGTCCGGCAGGCCCGCCTCGCCGCGCTCGGCGCGAATCCGCCGCGAGGCGCGCCCCACGGCGACGCGCAGCTCGGAGGCGAGAGAGGGGATCGGCATGTTGCTTACCCTAACTCATTACCCTGGGTAAGTACAGCCGCGGCGGGTCCGGCCCCCAGGGCGGGTCAGGCGGCGCGAGCGCGGGCTGCGCGCCACCCGCCCTCGGGCCGCGCCACCCGCGCTCGCACGGGATCGGTGCGGCGCGCGAAGGCCCCGGGTGGCCAGCACCCGGGGCCTTCGCGTCGATCAGGAGAGGGTGAGCCTGGACGTCTTCGACGTCGCCTTCGTCGCGGCCTTGGCCGACGAGCCCGACGGGGTGAACGTCGCGGTCACCTTGTACTTCCCCTTCTTGGCCTGCTTCGGCAGCGTGACGGTGACCTTGCCCTTGGCCGACGACGTGACCGTCTTCTTGACGGACTTGGCGCCCACCTTGACCGTCACCGTGCCGGTCGGCTTCGCGACGCCGGTCACCTTCACGGTGACCGTCGCCTTGACGGTCGAGGACCGCTCGGCCAGCGTCGTGGAGAGCTTGACCGAGACCGTCGGCTTGACCTTCGCGACGGTGCTCGTCGGGGCCGACGTCGCCGACGCCGACAGGTGGCCGGCGACCTTCGCCGTGACGCGGACGGACAGCTTGGCGCCCACGTCGGAGGCCGTCACCGTGTACGAGGACTTCGTGGCACCCGGGATGGACGCGCCGCCACGCAGCCACTGGTAGCTCGCCGAGACGCCCGAGAGCGACCAGGAGCCGGCCGACGCCGAGAGCTTCTTTCCGACCGCGACCGTGCCCGAGATCCTGGGCGCGGACTTCACCGCGGCGGACGGGCCGGCGGCGACCGCGGCGGTGGCGGTCGACGTGACCGCGACCGCGCCGAGCGTCGCGCTGGCGGGGTGCGCGACGGCGCGGACGGCGACCTTCGCACCGAGGTCCGCCGCCGTGAGCGTGTAGGCCGACGACGTCGCGCCGCTGATCGGAGACCCGTTGCGGACCCACTGGTAGCTCGTGGCGCTCGTGGCCGACCAGGTGACCGAGCCCGCGGAGAGCTTCGAGCCGACCTTGGCCGTGCCGGTGACCGTCGGGGTCGTCCCGGACGGGCCGGAGACGTAGGCCTTGAGGCCGGTGGCGCCCGCCTTGATCGGCGCGGCCGCGGCCACGGGGGCCAGCGCGTAGCCGTTGCCGGCGAAGTAG
>Ga0160439_1000375_pt1 | contig 23458 bp, 16 predicted proteins | sample HID1975M_E0MG_FD_108201 | JGI IMG/M metagenome (GOLD analysis project Ga0160439, IMG submission 108201) | Enriched soil microbial communities from UW Madison campus, WI, USA - HID1975M_E0 MG | ecosystem: Environmental > Terrestrial > Soil > Unclassified | place: USA: Madison, Wisconsin... | reverse complement strand
GCGACGCTGATGCCCTGGTAGAACGGCGTGCCGACCTCGACCGGGACGCCGACCATGCGCGCGGACTCGATCGCTCCCGCGACCGCGTCGAACAGCTCGGTGGACAGCGCGAAGTCGTCGATCCGGTGCGTGCGCGGGTCGGTGCGCAGCTGCGGGACCACCAGGACGCGCACGACGGACGAGCCGCTCTGCGACGCGGGCAGGCAGCGGGCACGCGCGACCTCGATCGAGGCCTGCGCGGTGATGGCCTCGAAGTCGGACGCGGTGACCGCGCGCTGGCCCGTGCGCAGCGTGAGCGGGCCGCGCAGCTTGGCCTCGGCGACCGACTCGGGGTCGACGCCGCCGATCGCCGCGCGCGCGTTGGAGACGGTCGCGACGAACGGCACGCCGCTGCGCAGCGACGTGAGCGTGCGGGCGCCGACGTTGCCGCGCGCGCCGCCACCGGTGCGGTACGCGCTCACGCGGACCTCGGCACCGTCGGCCGGGATCGCGCCGTGCTGGCGGACGCGGCCGTCGGGGTGCCGGATCGCGGGGCCGAACCGGACCTCGCCGGTCGTCGACTCCCAGACCACGTGCTTGTCGGCCGGGCCGGACGCGGAGAAGTCGGGGACCTCGGTCCACAGCTCGGTGCGGCCGCGGTCGACGACGAGCACGCCCTCCTCGTCGCGCCGCTCGGCGACGGGCGCCACGGAGACGCGGAACACCTGGCCGGGCGCGCCGGTCGAGTGGCCGAGCAGCTCGGCCGGGGCGGTCGTCGCGTGCTCGGCGGGCACGGTGATGCCCACGGCGTGCAGCGAGGCCGACGAGATGCGCGGCGAGGCCTGGAACGTCGGCTGGCCCGGCTGCGGGCGGGTCAGCCGCACGCGCAGCCAGTGGGCGAGCACGCCCCCGAGCAGCAGCGGCTCGTGGACCTGCGGCACGAGCAGCACCACGGAGCCGGACTTGTTCAGCCCGCCCGTGCCGTCGGACTCGAGCAGGCATGCGACCCACGCCTCGCCGTCCCAGACCTCCCACGCGAGCGGGGGGTTGCGGGGGTCGACGCCGATGCCCTCGGCGCGGGCGGCCAGGTCGACGCGCACCGCGTACCCGGCGAGCGACCCGCGCACGCCGAGGTACAGCGCGTCCCCGGCGGTCACGGGCTCGGACGGGAAGCAGAGCGCCGCGGCGCCGGGCACCACGACGTCCTCCCAGACGTCGAGCGTCTGGCCGGCCGCGTTGGCGGCCTGCGCGGCGAACAGCACGGGCGGCTCGACGAGCGTCTCGACGGACGTGGAGAACACGACGGCGTCCTCGCCCACGGTCGCGACCTGCGTGCCGGCGGGCACGCGCACGGGCCGCTCGGCGGGCGCCGAGAGCCAGAACGTCAGGTCGGCGTGCGCGACGCTCGGCGGGAACGGCTCGATCCCGACGAGGTTGAGGAAGTGCACGTACATCCGGTCCGGGACCTGGTTGACGCGGAAGAGCACCATCTCCGACATCCAGGCGAACAGCTCGATGAGCGCGACGCCGGGGTCGGACACGTTGTGGTTGGTCCACTCGGGCGTGAACCGGGGGATGAGCCGCTTGGTCTCGTCGACGATGTCCTGGAAGGAGCGGTCGTCGAGGTGGGGCGGGTCCAGGGGCGGCATCAGGCGTCCTCACGGGGGATGACGTAGAAGGGGTAGACGAGGTTGCGGCGGTCGTTCGTCGCGCGCACGCGGTAGCCGATCGCGATCCGGACCAGCCCGGAGTCGTCGTCGTCCTGCACGGGCGAGACGTCCTCGACCTCGATGCGGGGCTCCCACTGGGCGAGCGCGTCGCGCACCGCCTGCGAGATGAGGCCGAGCAGGTTGGCGTTGACCGGCTCGAACAGCAGGTCCCAGATGCGGCAGCCGAACTGCGGGCGCATGAGGCGCTCGCCGGGCGCGGTCAGCAGCACCACACGGATCGAGTCCTCGAGGTCGCCGCCGGCCGGGGTGAGCGCGATCGAGCCGGTGTGGTCGACGCCGAGCGGCCAGGCGAAGCCCCGCCCGACGAAGTCGGGGGAGCTGCCGGCGACGATGGTGGGCTCGCTCATCAGTTGATCTTCACCATCGCTCCCTTGATCTCCTGGATGCCGCTCGACTCGACGACGCCCTGGGCCTTGGCCTTGAGGCTCGCGGTCGTCCCCTCCAGTGTGAGGCCGACCTTGGCCTTGACCTCCACGTCGGTCGCGTCGAGGGCGACCTTCGTCTTGCCCTTGAGGGTGATCGTCGTGGCGTCGATCGTGATCGCCCCGTTGCCGTCGAACGCGATCGACGAGGAGCCGACCTTGATCGTGAGCGGCACGCCGCTGGCGGCCTCGAGCGTGACGGTGTCCTTGCCGAGCCGCAGCTGCTGCGTGCCCCCGGCGGCCGAGAGCAGGATGTGCTGCTTGGCGGGCTCGGCGCCCTCGGCGAACTCGAGCTGGTGGCCGGACCTCGTCTGGATGGCCTGCGCGACGACCGCGCCCTGGTCGACCGCGGTGCGGTGCGGCTTGGCCACGCCGCCGAACAGGCCGCCGAGCACCACGGGCCGCGCGAGGTCGTCGTCCTCGAACCCGACGAGCACCTCGTCGCCCACGTCGGGCATGAACAGGTGTCCGCGCTTGTCGCCGGCGCCGAGCTGCAGCACGCGCGCCCAGGCGGACTTCGACTGGCCCGAGGTGGTCGGGAGCGTGACGCTCACCCGGCCCACGGCGTCGGGGTCGTTGATGCCGTCGACGACCGCCACGGCGAGCCCGCTGCGGCGGAAGCTCGAGATGCTCGGCGGCTCGTCCCACGGGTCGCTGAGCAGCACGGGGTCCCGGTCGCCCGCGACGAAGGACGTGCGGCTGCCGCTCGCGTCGATCACGTGCGTGACCTCGCGAACGTAGTAGCTGCCGTTGGACGGGCCCGCGCCCTCGATCGTGAGCAGCCCGCCGACGCGCAGGGCGGGCGTGAACAGTGCCGAGCCGCGGGCCACGATGCGGCCCGTGCGCGCGGCGAGGCCCGTGGCCACGAGCTTGGCGTCCTCGGCGGTGCTCACGGCCACGCGCGAGCCCTCGCGGACGAACTTCTTGCCCGACTGGTTGGTCGGCGTGATGCCTGCGCGGGCGCCCGGGGAGGTCGCCGTCGCCGTCACGGCCGCCTTCGTCTTCGCGTCCCAGCCGCGCACCGTGACCGTCGTCGGGGCGTCGGAGACCTGGCGCACCGAGAGGGCCAGCAGGTCGTCCTCCGCCCGCAGGGTCGTCGCCGCCGTGCCGGCGAGCGTGCCGGTCGCGGCCGGCCAGATCGCCAGCCTGCTGTCGTCGACGACCCAGTCGCAGCCGTAGCGCGTGCAGATCTCGTCGATGAGGCCCAGTGCCGAGTCGGTGCGCATCGAGAAGGGCAGGAGCGCCGCGGGCAGGCCGGAGACCTGCGCCGTGAGGGAGGCCGCGGAGGCCAGGGTCGTCACGACGTCCGACAGCTTCATCTGGTGGTAGGTCTCGGCGACCGCCGAGCGCGTCAGCTCGTAGGCCTTGTCGTCGACCGTCACGACGAGGCGCGCGCCGAACCGCTGCGTGAGCTCGCGCTCCACCGCGACGACCGTGCCGCGGTGCAGCAGGGTGCCGGCGACGTCGGCGGCCTTGACCTGCACCTCGGTGCCGACCTTCAGCAGCGTCGCCTTGCCCAGCTCGTACACCGGGTCGTCGAACGTGATCGTCGCGCGCCCGATGGCCCGCAGCCCGCGCTGCACGCGCAGCTCGACGAGGTTGGCCAGCCAGGTCTCGGGCAGGTCCGAGCCGCCGACGAGGATCCGCGGCGTGGTCAGGAGCGTCTCGGGACGCGTGACCGTCACGAGTCGATCCGCGGGACGCTGATGAGGCTGCCGGGCCGCAGCGTCAGGGGGTCGGCGATGGCGTTGGCCGCCGCAAGGGTGCGCCAGCGCGTCGAGTCGCCGTAGTAGGTCGCGGCGATCCGGTCGAGCGTCTCGCCCGCCTGCACGCGGTGCACGCGGTGCGGCTTGGGCGTTCCTGAGGTGGGGTTCTGCCGGCCGAACGCGTTCGACGGCTCGTACTGCCGCATCGTCAGCGACATGGTGGCGCGCAGCGGCGTGCCCGTGCCGGAGAAGTACGTGAACGCGAGCTGCAGGTCGCTGACGACGGCCTTGAACGAGTGCAGGTCGCCCCAGTGGAACGTCACGTACGGGGGGCGCACGTTGTGGCTCGTCTCGTCCGACCCCGGCAGCGTCGGGTCCACGTCCATGAGCGCCACGATCTTGCCCGTGTAGGTGGACACCGCGGTGCCGGTGTCGGTCGTGTCGAAGAACAGGTCGACCTTGAGCACGCCCGACTCAGCGCCCGTGTAGCGCAGGCGCGGCACGCCGCGGCCGGGCATCGAGTCGCCCGCCCACGAGTTGGAGCGGCTGATCTGCAGCTCGGCGGGGTTGAACAGGCACGGGACCCGCGCGCCGCCCTCGATCTCGAGGTACGCCTTCTCGACGCCGGCCATCAGAACACCTCCGTGCCACGTCGCCAGGAGCGGCGCTCGGTCTCTTCCTGCAGCCGCCGCTCCACGAGCCGCAGCACGTGCTCGTCCAGCTCGTCACGCTTCCACTGCTCGAGCCGGTCGAGCACGCGCTGCTCGATCGAGTCGACGTCGACTGCGGAGGAGGTGGGGCTGGCTGACGTGAAGCTCATGGGGACTCCCGAGGTGTCCGGCGAGGGCGCGGCGAGCGCGGGGTCGGTCGAGGCGAGCAGGGCCGCCATCATCGATCCCGCGGGCGCCCCGAAGGCGGAGGCGGGCACCGGAGGCGGCGCGCCCGCGTCGCGCGAGCCGCCGATCGTGGGTGCGTCGGACGGGCGCGCGAGGCCCGCGGTGCGCGGGGGGAGCATCGACCACTGCGACGGCAGGGCGGGGACGGTCGCGGCGACCGCGAGGGTCGCCGGGCCCGCGTCGGCGAGCGTGGGCGTGACGGTCCCGACGATGCCGCGGTGCGCGCCGACGTCGACCCGGGGGGCCGGCGTCGACGGGCGCCGGCCGGCGTTCCAGCGGCGGACCGTGGCGGGGGCAGCGCTGGAGGGCGCGGCCGCGTGCCGTGAGGCGGGCTTCGCGGCGGCCGCCGGTGCACCGGTCACGAGGCTGGCGAGCGCGGGACGGGCGGTCATGCCGCGTCCGCCGGTCGCTCCCGACGCCGGGCGGACGGACTGCGGGGCCATCATGCGGAGCGCGAAGCCCGGGCCGGGGGCGTCGGCCGTGGACGACTCCCACGCGGCGTGGCCGGCGGGCAGGACGGGTGCGGCCGACGACAGCGCGGTGGCGGACGCGGGGCCGATGGCCGACCCGCTGGCCGTCGACCCGCTGGCGAGGGACTGTCGGACCGTGGCGCCGGCCGCGGGTCGCGCCAGCGTCGCCGCACCGGGTGCGGAGGGCACGAAGGCCGCCGTGGAGCCGCTCGTCCGCGTCGCTCCGGCATCTGCGACCGCGGACGACTGGAGCGGCCCGCCCGTACGTGCCGCGGCGATGCGCGCGGCGGACTGCGCGTTCGGGCCGGGGAGCCCGGGCTGCGCGCCGACCGCGATCGTCGACGAGGACCACCCGGACGAGGACCACCCGGCCGACGACCGCACGGCCGACGACCGCGTCGCCCGCCGGACCGTGCCGCGCTCGATGCCGAGACCGCGCCGGGCGTCGTCGGCCCAGCCGGGACGGTGGCTCGCGCGGTGGTGGCCCGCGCCGGGCAGCTGCGCGCTCGGGCGCGAGTCCGGCGTCGCGTGGGCGGCGGCCGCGTGCGCAGAGAGCGCGGTGAGGGAGGAGGAGCGGCGGATCGGTGGGGCGGCGCTGCTGGTCGGCGCCGGTGGTGCACCCGCGCTCGCGGCTGCTGGGGACCCGGCCGCGATGGGTGCCGACGGGAGGGCCGAGAGGGGTGCGGCGGCCGGCGTCGGCGACGCGGGGGCGGGTGCTGCGCTCGTCGCGGCCGCCTGCGACGACGACGCGGCGGGGCTCGACGCTGCTGATGGGGGAACCGGGCTGCCCGCGGGTCGACCGACGCCAGCCGGCGCCGCGCTCGTCAGGCTGGCCGCGCTCGGTATCGGGGCCGCGGTGGTCGCGCTCGCGGCGAGGCTGCTGCTGTCCGTGACGCTCGTCGCGTGACGCGCGGTCGCCCGCACGGGAGCCGTCGACCGGCGCAGGACGTCGGTGCGCTCAGCGGTCCCGAGGCGCATCGCCTCGGCGGCGGGCGCCGTCCCGGGGGCGACGCTGCGCCGAGCCCGGGCGGTGACGTCTCCGGTCGACCCGGTGGTCCCGCGCAGAGCCGGCGTCAGCACGCGACGCAGCGCCCCGGCCAGCGACCGCCGCGCGACGACCGGGAGCCCGGGCGCCGCGCCCGTGACCCCGCCGCGCGCCAGACCGGTCATGGCCAGGCCGGCCGGGCGAGCGGTCGAGCCCGGGGCGGACGCGGCGGCGGGAGCGTCGGCCGTGCCGCCGGAGCCGAGCGCTGCCGGGGCAGCCTGTGCCGAGGCGGTGGGGGCGAGCGTCGAGGGCGCGCGCGACACGAGATCGCCAGGCGACGAGGTGGCCGGTGCCGACGGCGCGGAGCTCGCGGCATCGGCCGAGGTGGTGCCGACCGGACCGGACCCCGTCGGGCTGCCAGCGGACCGCGGCGTAGCCGTCGAGGCGGACGGGGAGGGTGTCGCCGCGGCCGGGGCGGAGGCGGTCGACGCGCGAGGCGTCGGCGCGGTGCCCGCGCCTGCTGTCGTCGACGTGGTCGAGGTCGTCGCCGGCACGGTGCCGGCCGCCCCACCGCCCGGCGTGCCGGGGCCGACGCCGCTCGCGGGAGCCCCAGTCAGCGGCGCCGCACTCGTCGAGCCGACCGCCGCGGAAGCCGCAGCACGCGCGCCCCCCAGCGCGGCAGCCGCACCAGCGGTCGGGGCGGTGAGGCTCGGCACCGCCGCGGGCCGGACGTCGGCCGCCGGGGCGCTGCCCGTCGGGAGCGCGCCGGCAGCGGTCGCACGCCGCACGTCCGCGCGGGAACCGGGGGTCGACAGCGGACCGAGTGCGCCGGGCAGGCTCGTCGGCCCCGCGGGGGTCGAGGCGCGGGACCGCGTCGGCACGGTGGGCGCCGCCGCGCGCTCGGTGCGCGCGCGGGCGACGGCCGTCGCGAGGGCTCGTCGGCGCAGCAGCCGACCGCCCGGCGAGGGCGCTGTCGCACCGGGTGTGGCGAGAGGCGAGCTCGTCGTCTGCGAGGTTCCGGGAGTCCGGGTGGCGCGGCCGGCGGGCGGCGCGGTGGACGACGAGCGCCCGGACCCCTCGTCGTTCCCCGGTCGGGACCGGGCGACCGATGCGGCGGAGCCGGGTGGCCCCTGCGGGACGGCGGACACGTGGGCGGAGCGGGCGCGCGCACCGTCGCTCGAGGTGACCATGGAGCCGGCGGCCTTCACCTCGGCGCTCACGCGCACGCGGATCGTCTCGGGCTTGAGGCGTGCGGGCACGGCGCCCGGGCGGCGGGTGGCCTCGTCGGGGATGCGCTGGACCATGAGCGGCAGGCCGCGCGGGATCTCGGCGGCCTGCTCGGCGGCGAGGTTCGCCGCGCGCAGCGGTGCGGTCTGCGCCCACCAGCGCGGGGGCGAGACCTCGGCGCCCGCGGTCGAGCGGACCGCCATCGGCGCGGCCGGGCCGGCCAGGGCGCGGCGGACGGCGACGGGACGGCCCCAGCCGCTGGCCATCCGGACCGACGACGACGCGACGGACCCGATCGGCGACGGGCGCAGCCGGCCCAGGCGCGGGCCGGGCCGGCGCATGCGCGCGGCCACCGCCCGGCCGAGCCGGTTGCTGTCGTCGGGCACCCGAACGGGCCCGGGGTCCGTGCTCACTTGTCCGACGCCTTGAACCCGTTGTGCGCGACCTCGAGGGTCTCGACGAGGGCCTCGGGCTGGTCGATGGACAGGCGCGGGCCGGCCCACGCGACGGCGAAGACGCCCTCGAACTCCCACGAGCGCAGCCGGGTGCCGAGGTGGTCGACGACCGTGACAGCACCCGTGGCGCGCGTGAGCTTGTTCTGGTTGGCGGCGAACCCGTCGCCCGAGGTCTTGCCGACCCAGGCGAACAGCGCGTCGGAGTTGACCAGGCCGCGGCGGAACACGAGGTTCGGCCAGGTCAGCACCCCGGGGAACCGGTGCACGTACTGGTTCTGCCCGCCCTCGACGTACGCGTGCGTCGTGGCCGTGACCTGGAGGCCGGTGACCTCCTTGAAGGCGCCGATCTCGACGCCGTCGACCTCGAACAGGAAGTTGGTGGAGACGGGTGCGTCGCCACCGAGCGGCTGCTCAGGCACTGTCTCTCACCGCTTCCCATGCTCGGGCGTTCATGGCCGAGACCGCGCGCACCATGCGCACGCGGTCCATGTGCTCGAGGTCCAGCAGGTCGGCGAGCGGCCAGTGCAGGTGGTACGCCAGGTAGGCGATCTCCTGCCACAGCGCGTCGACCGGGTAGCGCAGCATGGCTAGCGGGCCTCGGTGCGGATCTCCTCGATGGACGCCCGGCCGGGGCGGGGCAGGCTCACGCCGGCCTCGGGGGCCGCCGCCGGAGCCTCGTCGGGCACGGCGGGTGCCGGAGCGGCCACCGGGGCCGAGACCCCGGTCGCCGCGCCGAGCGAACGCTGTGCCGCGACGAACTCGTCGAACTCCTCCTGCGTGCCGAAGTTGATCACGCCGTAGAAGTCCTGCAGGTACGCCAGGTCCGCCGCGAAGAGACCCTCGATCTCGTGCGGCGTGACCTGGGACAGCGTGCCGAGCTCCTCCACCACGCGGGCGAGCACGACGATCGTCAGGCGCGGGTCGTCCGGGCCCGTGACGGTGGGGTCGCGCAGCGGCTCCAGCTCGTCACGGGCCGTCGCGAGGCGCATGACGCCGTCGCGGTGGAGACCCCCGTCGCGGTCGACGTAGCCGCGCGGCAGGGTGAACTCGTAGCGGGTCTTGAGGGTCACTTGACTCGCTCGAGCGTCTCGATCACGAGGGTGATGTTCTCCTTGACCGGGTCGTTCGAGTCCACGCTCAGCTGGTCGGTCGCGATCTTGCTCGGCCACGCGTTGGTGAAGTTGAACCGTGCGACCTCCTTGTGCGTGGAGTCGTACAGCACGACGGAGCCGTTCTTGCGGTTGTTCGTGCGGTCGCCGGCCAGGATGCCCTTGGTGCGGATGTCGTGGAACCAGGTCCACAGCTTGTCCTGCTTGGAGTCCGGCGGCGCGAGACGCGTGAGCGTCAGGTCGCCGGTCTTGTTGCGGCCCGCGAGCGTCTTGATGGTCTGCGACTTGCCGTCCTTGCCGACCTGCTGCGTCGTGGCCACCTCCATCTCGACGTCGAGGCCGCTCACGGAGGCCAGGATCGTGACGACGGAGCCGTCGATCTCAAGGAAGAAGTTCTGGGCGATCAGGGGGTCGGTGGCGATCAGGTCGTTGGGCATGGAGGTGCTCCTCGTCTAGGTGTGGGCCGGCGCGAGCGCGTCAGGACGCGATCTGCTTGTTCTGGCTGATCCGGAAGATGACGAACTCGGCGGGCTTGACCGGCGCGATGCCGACCTCGACGACGAGCTTGCCGGCGTCGACCGACTCCGGCGGGTTCGTCGTCGCGTCGCAGTTGACGAAGAACGCCTGGTCGGGGCTGGCGCCGAACAGCGCGCCGGCGGACCACAGGCCACGCAGGTAGGCGTTGAGCGTGCGCTTGACGCCCTCCCACAGCGCGACGTCGTTCGGCTCGAAGACGGCCCACTGGGTGCCCTCGAGGATCGTCGACTCGATCATGTTGAACAGGCGGCGCACGTTGATGTACTGCCAGTCGGTGTCCGACGCGAGCGTGCGGGCGCCCCACACGCGGATGCCGCGTGTGCCGAACGGGCGGATCGCGTTGATGCCGATCGGGTTGAGGATGCCCTGCTCGTTCTGGGTGATCGAGCGCTCGACGTCCAGCACGCCGCGCAGGGTGTCGTTGGCCGGGGCCTTCCACACGCCGCGCGTCTCGTCGGTCCGGGCCCACAGGCCGGCCACGTGGCCCGACGGCGGGACGAGGATCTCGGAGTTGCCGTTGGTGCCGGTCGGGTTCTCGACCTTGATCCAGGGGTAGTACAGCGCGGCGAACGCCGAGTCGTACTGCGCCGACTCCGAGCGCCATTCCTTGACCTGCTGGGGCGTGAGCCCGGGAGGGGCGTCGAGGATCGCGACGCGGTTGGCGTGCAGCTCGCAGTGCGCGATGAGCGCCGTCTGCACGGCCTTCCACAGGCCCAGGTCGAGCGTGCCGTCCGCCTTCGTGGCGGCCGTGACCAGGTCCGGGACGGCGACGATCGTCACGTCCTCGGCGATCGCGAGACCGTTGATGCCCGAGCGGGCCGACTCCGAGCCGGCGAACTTGCGGCCGGAGACGGGCGTCGCGACGGGCGCGGCCTTCTCGAGCGAGTAGGCGCCGGGCTTGAGGACCTCGAGCTGGCTCGACAGGTCGACGTCCTTCTCGAGCTTGAGCTCGACCTTGACCTTGGTCGACGTCTTGTTGATGACGGTCGCGGCGTCGCGCGTGCCGCCGATCGTCAGGTCGTCGTAGGACTCCACGACCTCGCCGGCGTCGACGATCGTGATGCTGAACGGCGCGGGGCCGTCCTCGTCCTCGGTCTCGAGCGTCTCGACGACGACCGTGATGTTGGCGTCGGGCTCGACGGACTCGATCGCGAGCGGCAGCCCCAGCGAGCGGTCCGTGGCCGGCAGGCTCAGGCGCGCGGGCTCGCCGGACGGCTCGGCGTTGGGGATGCGCACGACGTACGCCATCGCGCCGCCGTTGAGGAAGAAGCCGTAGACCGACAGCGGCAGGATCGCGCCCTCGACGAAGCCGCCGTACAGCGCCTCGTACTGGGTCCAGCTCGTCACGAGCCGGGGCGCGAGGCCGTCCGGGTCCAGCGGGTCGTCCTGCGGGGCGCGCTCGGTGAAGCCGACGAAGGCGGCGACGGCGGTCGGTGCCGAGGCCAGGACCTTCTGGGACGAGGGGATCTCCTCGACGTACACGCCGGGTGCGGTGTAAGTAGGCACTGGCCATTCCTTCTCTCGGGAGGTGCCTCCGCGGCGCGAGCGGGCTGAGCCTGCAGGTGCGCGGAGACCGAAGACGCGAGTGTGTCTTTGCGAGGCTAGGAATCGCGCCGAGCAGGGGCATCGGTAATCGCTACGCAACGTGTGACGCCCGTCATGTGGGACGGAGCGGGTGACTCCCCGCCGGACGCCCTTTACCTCATGGGATGACGCGTCATGATGGACCTCGGACCCATTTCTGGGCCGTTGGCGCTGTGGGAGGTGACGTGGCCGTCTCCCCACGCCCTCCTGCCCCCACGTCCTCCTACGTCAGCCCGCCCCCGCCCCCGCCCGCCTCGCCGCGCGAGCGCTTCATGCCCGACTCGCGCCAGACCGCTGTCGCCGAGGTGCGCGCCTCGCTCGAGCAGGGGCGCAGCGTGCTCGTCGTCGGCGAGGCCGGCGTCGGCAAGACGGCCGTCGCCGCGCGGGCCCTGGACCACCTCACGCTCGGCGGCGACGAGCGCGCGCTCGTCGTCGCGCTCTCCGGCGCCGCCGCCCGTGACGGCATGCCGCTGGCCGCGCTCGAGCCGCTGCTCGGCGACGACGGCCTGCTCACGCTCGGCAGCTTCGCGCGCACGGTCCGCGCGCTCGGGGAGTCGCTCACGTCGAGCACGCACGGCGGTCCCGTGGTGCTGCGCGTCGACGACGCCCACCTGCTCGACGACGCCTCCGCGCAGGCCCTGAGCTGGGTGGTGCGGCAGGGCGACGTGCTCATGGTCGCCACGACGCGGCCGTCGGGGGCGTCGGGCAGCCCGTGGCTCGAGCTGTGGAAGGACGACGTCGTCGAGCGCGTGGACCTCGCGCCGTTCACCGCGGCGGAGATCGAGCAGTGGCTCACGGCCGAGCTGGGCGGCCCGACGACGGTCGACACCGTGCGGCGCATCTGGGGCGAGACCCGCGGCAACATCTTCCACGCGCGCGAGCTGGTCCGCTCCGAGCGCGCGTCGGGCGGCCTCAAGGACCACGGCGGCGTGTGGGTCTGGACCGGCCGCGGCGCGCCGGGCGGCCGGCTGCTCGAGCTGGTGGAGAACGACACCGCGCGGCTGTCCCCGGAGGGCCGCCGCGCGCTCGAGGTCGTGGCCCTGCTGTGCCCCGCGCCGCTGAGCATGCTGCTCGACGTGGTTCCGCGGACCGCGGTCGACGAGCTCGTGCACACCGGCGTCGCGACGCTGCGCTCGCAGGTCTCCGACGCGGGCGGCAGCGACGTGGTCGTCGACCTCGCCCACTCCCTGTACGCCGAGGCCGTGCGCGCCGGCGTCCCCGGCGGCCGCCGCCGCGAGGTGCTCGACCTCGTCGCCTCGTCCCTGCACACGGTCAGCGGGGCCTCGCTCGTGCGCTCGGTCGCCCTCGCCCTCGACAGCGGGATCGCCGTGGGGCTGCCGCGGTTGCAGGCGGCGATCGACTCCGCGTTCGCGGTCGGCCAGGCGGATGTCGTCGTGCGGCTCGTCGACGTCGCGCTGCGCACGGTCGCCGTAGGCGCGCCCGGCTGGGCCGAGCTCGTGCTGTGGCGTGCGGAGGCGTGGTGGTCGCTCGACGAGCTGGCCCGCGCCGAGCGCGACGCGCTCGAGGTGCTCGACGTGCTGCGACCGGTGGCCGTCGTCCCGCTGCCCGCCGAGGTGACGACCGCGATGGTCCGGGCCGCGCAGCTCGTCGCCGTCGCGGTGCAGTACCAGGACCACGAGCTCGACGAGGCCATCCGCCCGCTCGACGAGACCCGCGCGTGGCTCGCGGAGCGCGCCGGGCCCGGTCAGTGGGAGGCCGAGCTCGCCGCCGCCGACCTCGTCCGCGCGGGCTTCGCCGGCCAGCTCGCGGAGACGCGCGACGAGGCGCTCGCCGTCCTGGCCGACGCCCGGATCCCGGGTGCCGTCGTCCGGCTGGTCTGCCCCACGGTCATCGGCCTCGGCTACGCCGGCCGGTACGCCGAGGCCCGCGCGCTGAGCGCCCGGTACCTGCCCGTCGCGCTCGCGCACCTGGACCACTACCGGTGGGCGCCCGGCGAGATCGCGATCGGCATGTTCTCCGTGCAGATGTGGTCCGGCGAGCTCGGCGCCCTCGGTGCCCTGGGCGAGGACCTCGAGGGCGAGGGCGTCGTCCTGGACTGGGTGGCCGCCCAGGCGAGCCGCGGGCTGGTCGCTATGGCCCAGGGCTCGTGGTCGCAGGCCGCAGCCGACCTGCGCGCGGCCAACGCCCGCAGCCAGGGCGGCGACCGCGGCGGGGCCTCCGGCTACACCGGCGCGGCCGAGGCGCTCGCCGCCGCCGCCGCGGGCAACGCGACGCTCGCCCGCCAGCTCCTCGACATCCTGCCCCGCCGGCCGCTGCGCGCCTCGGCACTGTTCGGCGCGGAGATCCGCCTGCTGCGCGTCGATACCCTCGCCTGGCTGCGCGACCCGGGCACGCGCGTCGAGGCGGAGTCGCTCGCGATCTGGGCCCGCGGCCAGGGCTACCACCGCATCGAGCTCGAGGCGCTGCACCGCTGCCTGCGGGCCGGTGCCTCTGCGAGCGACGTGGTCGACCGGGTCGCCGAGCTCGCCCTGCTCGTCGAGGGCCCTCGCGCCGAGGCCGTCGCGCAGCACGTCGCCGCCCTGGCCTCCAGCGACGACGATCTCGCCCGCATCGCCGAGCGCGACCTCAACCGGTGCGGCCTGTGGCTGCCGCCGGTCGAGACGGCCATCGCGCTGACTCCCCGGGAGCGCGAGATCGCCGGGCTGGCCGCCGGGGGGATGACCTCGCGGGCCATCGCCACCCGGCTGACCCTGTCCGTGCGGACGGTGGACTCGCACCTCGCGCGGGTGTTCGCGAAGACCGGGGTGCACTCGCGGGAGGGGCTGTCGGGGGTGCTGCGGTAGGGCCTCAGGCCGGCGGCGCGTCGACCACCGATCCCGCAGCGTCCACGGCCGCGCCGAACGTCCGGCCGCCGACCCGCAGGCCCGTCACGCGCAGGGCGCCGACGGGGGAGGGGGCGACGGGAGACAGCCGGGGCCCGGCAGCGTCCGGCGTGAGCCCGAGCAGGGCCGTGACCAGCGCGACCGATGTCGCAGCGGACCACGCCTGCGGGCGGCAGGCCGCGGGGTAGGCGACCGCGACGGCGACCTCGTCGGCCGCGTCGCCCCCGTACAGCTCCGGCATCCGGAAGTCGAAGTCCTCCGCCGCCTCGAGCAGCCCCGCGGCGAGGACTCCCGCCTCGGCACCGTGTCCGGCGCGGGCCAGGCCGAGCACCGCCAGGCCGGTGTCGTGCGTCCAGACCGACCCGCCGTGGTACTTCAGCGGCCAGTAGCCCGCGGAGCTCGTCGCCATGGTCCGCAGGCCGTAGCCGGAGCACAGCTCGGGGTCCACGAGACGCTGCGCGACGAGCGCGCTCTCCTTCTCGTCGAGGATGCCGGTGCCCAGCAGGTGGCCCATGTTGGAGGCGACGACGTCGACGCGGGCCTTGTCGCGGTCGAGGGCGATCGCCGGGTACGGGCCCAGGTCGTCCTCGAGCCAGAACGCGGCCCGGAACCGGGTCGCGAGCTCGCCGGCCCACGCCCGCCAGCGGTCCGCCCCGGGCCGGTCGAAGGCCTCGAGCAGCGCGGCCCCGGACATCGCGGCCTCGTACGCGTAGCCCTGCACCTCGGCCAGGGCGATCGGCCCGTCGGCCAGCCGGCCGTCGCGGAACTGGATCGAGTCGCCCGAGTCCTTCCAGCCCTGGTTCGCCAGGCCGCGGCCCGACTCGTCGACGTACTCGAGGAAGCCGTCGCCGTCGGCGTCGCCGTGCTCGGCCATCCACGCGAGCGCGGCCTCGAGGTGCGGCAGGAGGGCGCGGACCTCGTCGTCGGGCATCCCCCACGTCCATGCGTCGTGCAGCAGGCAGACCCACAGCGGGGTCGCGTCCACCGTGCCGTAGTAGAGGGCGGGCAGCTCGACGCCCTCGTTCTCCAGCACGAGCGGCTCGCGGCGCAGCTCGTGCATGATCTTGCCGGGCTGCTCGGCGGTCTCCGGGTCGGTCCGGTGGCCCTGCAGGCCGGCCAGCGTGCGCAGCGTGCCCGCCGCGAGCTCGGTGCCCAGCGGCAGCAGCATCCGCGCGGCGATGAGGGAGTCCCGGCCGAAGAGCGTGAAGAACCACGGGGCGCCGGCCGCGAGGAACGTGTCCCCGGGTGTCTCGACGCGCGCCATGAGCAGTCCTCGCAGGTCCGCGAGGCTGCGCTCGACGAGGCGGCCGAGGCGGGGATCGTCGGCCTCCACCTGCACGTCGGCCCACGCGTCGGGCGCGCCGACCGCCGGGCCGACGACGGCGCCGGAGTCGTCGGCGGCGAGCGCCCACTCCACGCGGACCGCACCGCGCGCCGGGACGACGACGTCCCAGGTCAGCGCTTCCGCGTCGACGGTGGCGCCCGGGCCGGTGAGCACGGCGGAGACGGTGCCGTCGGTCCAGCGCAGGCCGGCGCCGTCCGCGGCGGCAGGTGCCGCCGAGGCAGGCGGGCGGCCGGACTTGACCTGCTCCATCGTGGCCAGGTCCGCAGCGACCGAGAGGCGCAGCCGGGTGGCCACCTCGTGCTCCAGGGCGCTCGACAGCTCGATGCTCTCGACGACGCGGCCTGCGGTGACCCGCCGCACGCGCGTGACCCGCACGGTGGGGTCCGCCCCCGGCCCGTCGATGCCCCGTGCCAGCGCGATCACCTGCACCGAGCCGTCGGCCGCGGGTCCTGCGGAGATCGTCTCGGGCTCTTCGTCGCCGACGGTGAGGACGGCGCGCTGGAGCACCCGGACGTCCGAGTGGAACACGCCCTGGGCGCCCGTCCCGCGGATCTGGCCGTCGCGGCCGGACCATGCCTGGGTCGGGGCCGCGAGCGTGACCAGCAGGTCGTGCAGCAGGGGTTGACGGCTCACAATCGGCCTCCTCGTCGATCGGTTGCGCTTGACAGGTCTTGCGCTCTGAAGCACGATGCAGGAATTCACTTGATCGTTCAAGACCGTTCGCAACGCAGCGTACTGGATCGATCAAATGATCACAGCATCGATCTCGCAGACCCGACGCAACGACGCACGAGGAGAGAGAGCAGCCCATGTCCCGTTCCCCCCGACCCCTGCGAAGCCGCCACCGGGCGGCGGTCGCCGCGAGCGCCGCGGCGCTCTCGCTCGTCGCGCTCGCGGCGTGCTCGAGCGACTTCGACGACAGCGCGTCGCCGTCCAGCTCCGCCAGCGGCGGTGGCGCGACGCTGGCCGCCCCCAACAAGGAGCCGCTGACGATCATGATCGGCTCGTCCGGGCCGGCCGAGACGACGACCGTCCAGGACACCGCCAAGGCGTACACCGCCAAGACCGGCATCAAGGTCACCGTCATCCCCGCGCAGGACCTGACGCAGCAGCTCGGCCAGGCGTTCTCCGGCGGGAACCCGCCGGACCTGTTCTACGTCGACCCGGCGCGCGTGGGCCTGTACGCCCAGGCGGGCAACCTGTACCCGTACGGCAAGGACGTCGACCTCACGGAGTACGACGCCACGACGCTGCAGAGCTACACGCTCAACGGCGACGTGCAGTGCGTCCCGAAGGAGTCGGCGGGCGTGCTCGCGCTGTCGATCAACACGGCCGCGTGGGACAAGGCGGGCCTCACGGACGCCGACATCCCGACCACGTGGGACCAGCTGCACGCCGTGGCGAAGAAGCTCACGACCAAGGACCAGGTCGGCCTGTCGTTCGGCGCCACGCGTGACCGCGTCGGCGCGTTCATGGTCGGCGCCGGCGGCTGGTTCATGAACGACGACAACACCCAGGTCACCGCGGACTCGCCCGAGAACACGCAGGCGTTGACCTACCTGCAGGACATGCTCAAGGACGGCTCGTTCGCGTGGGCCGCCGACGTGGGCGCGGGCTGGGGTGGCGAGGCCTTCGGCATGCAGAAGGCCGCGATGACGGTCGAGGGCGGCTGGCTGCCGTCGGTCATGTCCTCGGACTACCCGGACGTGAAGTACACGACGGTCGCGATGCCCGCCGGACCGGCCGGCATCGGCACGCTGAACTTCTCCAACTGCTGGGGCGTCGCCGCGAAGAGCAAGAACCTCGGCGGTGCGGTCGACCTGGTGAAGTTCTTCGAGAGCGACGAGCAGGCCAAGGCCGCGGCGAAGAGCTTCGGCGCCACGCCCGCCCGCCTGAGCCTGGCGGACTGGACCAAGGAGAACTTCCCGGACCAGGTCGTCTACCTCGAGAACCTCGACAAGTCGAAGGGCCCGGTGCCCGTGCCCGGCTTCGACTCCGTGCTCGCGGACTTCGACTCCAAGATCGAGGGGCTCAAGACGGGCGACCCTGCCACGATCCTCCAGGAGACGCAGACCAACGGCGAGGCTGCACTCACGGCAGCACAGGGCTGAGGTCGCGAGGGCGGGGACCGGTCCACGGTCCCCGCCCTCCGCCTCGCACGGAGCACTCAGAGACGAGGCGCGCTTGCGATGACACTTCTCGGTACCGCGGCACAGCCCGCACAACCGCTCGACCCGAAGGTCCTGCCCCCCAAGCGGCGGCGCGGAGGCTCGACGAGCGGCACCCAGCGGATCGCCGGCTGGACGTTCACCGCCCCCGCGGTGATCGCGATCATCGTGTTCGTCGTCGTCCCCGTGGGGATGGCGCTGTGGGTGAGCCTGCTGAAGTGGAACGGGCTGTCCAGCCCGTTCGGCGGGGGCGCCGAGTTCGTCGGGCTCGACAACTACAAGCGGCTGCTGAGCACCGACGGGCTGCTGCGGCAGAACTTCACGATCGGCCTGCGCAACAACCTCTACTACGTGCTCATGGTGGTGCCGGGCACGATCGTGCTGGCGTTCGCCCTGGCGCTCATGGTCAACCAGCAGCGGCTCAAGGGCCGCGGGTTCTTCCGGACCGTCTTCTACTTCCCGTCGATCACCTCGGCCGTGGCGATCACGGTGACCTTCCTGTTCCTCTTCCAGAATTCGGGCGTGATCAACCAGGTGCTCGGCTGGTTCGGGATCTCCGGGCCCAAGTGGTTCGTCGACTCGCGCGGCCTGTTCCAGACGATCGCGCAGGCGCTGGGCATCGCGCCCGCGTCCGGGACGCCGATGTGGGGGACGGGCACGATCCTCGGGCTGCCGATCAACCAGTGGCTCGCGGGCCCGTCGCCCGCGCTCATCGCGCTGGCGACGATGACCGTCTGGGCGTCGTCGGGCACGTTCATGCTGTTCTTCCTCGCGGGCCTGCAGAACATCCCGCACGAGGTCGACGAGGCCGCGTTCATCGACGGCGCGAGCACGTGGCAGCGGTTCCGGTTCGTCACCGTCCCGCTCATGAAGAAGTCGCTGACCCTCGTCGCGCTGCTGACGGTCATCGGGTCGTGGCAGGTCTTCGACTCCGTCTACCTGGCCACGCAGGGCGGCCCGCAGAAGACGACCCTGACGCCCGCGTTCCAGTCGTACCAGGTCTCGTTCAAGGACGGTGACTTCGGCGGCGGCGCCGCGATCGCGTTCGTGCTGTTCCTCATCATCATCGTCTTCACCGTCGGGCAGCGACTGATCAGCAGGGAGAAGGACTGATGGCCGCCACCACCACAGGTCCGATCGCACAGCCGACGCGCACCGCCGGAGCCGAGCGCCGTGCGCGCGCCTACCGGCCGCTCGGGTCGTGGAGCCGCCGGACGCTCGTGATCATGACCGCGCTGCTGGTGCTCGGCACGATCCTCTACCTGGGCCCGTTCCTCATCCAGGTCGCCAACTCGTTCAAGACCGACGCCGAGGCGATCCAGAACCCCGCGAGCCTCATCCCGAACCCGTTCTCGCTCGACGGCTGGAAGGCCGCGCTCGGGATGGACCCCGCGTTCCCCGTGAACCTGCCGCGGTGGGTCACCAACTCGGTCGTCGTCGCGGTCAGCGTCACGGTGGGTCGCGTGATCATCGACTGCCTGGCCGGCTACGCGCTCGCGCGCATCCGGTTCCCCGGCAAGGGCGCCGCCACCGCACTCATCATCGGCGTCATGGCCGTGCCCGGCGTGGTGCTACTCATCCCCAAGTTCCTGGTCATCAAGCAGCTCGGGATGTACGACACCTACGCGGGCATGATCATCCCGCTGCTGTGCGACTCGGTCGGCATCCTGCTCATGCGGACCGCGTTCATGTCCGTGCCGTGGGAGCTCGAGGAGGCCGCGATCATCGACGGCGCGGGTGTCATGCGCCGGTTCGTCTCGATCACCATGCCCCTGGTGGTCCCGGCGCTGATCACCGTGATCATCCTGTCCTTCCAGGGGTCGTGGAACGAGTTCACGCACTTCCTCGTCGCGACCTCCGACCCGAACCTGGCCACGCTCAACCTCGGCATCGCCCAGCTGTCCGCGGGCGCCGCCAAGGGACCGAGCCTGTTCCCCATGAAGCTCGCGCTCGCGACCCTGTCGATGATCCCCGTGGCGCTGCTGTTCATCTTCTTCCAGCGCTACTTCGTGCGGTCCATCGGCACCACGGGCATCAAGTGACCTGGTCGGACGCCTCGGTCTCGCTCGGCGCCGGGGTGCTGCACCGCGCGTGCGCGGTCGGGCCGGGCGAGGTCGTCGCGCCGTGGTCGTGCGAGCTCGCGCTCGACGCGTCGTGGTCCGGTGCGCGCCTGGCGTGGTGGGACTCCGCCTGGTCGGGGGAGTGGGAGCCGCGGTCCGGGCCGCTGGCGTCCGGATTGGTGCTCGAGACGACGGCCGGGCGCTCGTCGGCCCGGCACCACCCGTTCGTCGTCGTGGACGACGGCGACCGCGCTCTGCTGCTCGGCGTCGCGTGGTCCGGCAACTGGCGCATCCACGTGGTTCCCGGGCCGGACGGCACGGTCGTCCGGGCGGGGCTGCCCGACGAGGTCCGCCGCGTGCTCGGCGCCGACGAGACGTGGACGCTGCCCGGCGTGCTGGTGGCCGGAGCCGACGAGGGCGGCGTGGAGGCGGCCTCCGCGGCGTTCGTCGACGCGGCGCGCCTGCTGCTCGGGCACCAGGTCGAGCCGACGCCCGCGTGGAACCACTGGTGGCCCTACGAGGACGCCGCGATCAGCGAGGACGCCCTCGTCGCGAACGCAACCGTCGCGGCCCGCCACGGGATCGGCACCGCCGTGCTCGACGCGGGCTGGTTCGGCGCCCCGGGCTCCGGCCTGCGCTGGACCGAGCTGCGCGGCGACTGGGAGCTCGAGGACACCGACCGCTTCCCGGGCGGCCTGGCGCGCGCGGCCGCCGCGACCCGGGAGGCGGGCTGCGCGTTCGGGCTGTGGCTCGAGCCCGAGGCCGTCGGCACGGCCTCCCGCCTGCGCGCCGCGCACCCCGAGCTGCTCGCCGTCGGCGTGCAGACCCCCGAGGCGCCCCGCCCCGGCGACGGCCCGCACGCGGACTGGCCGGCGGGGACCGAGGTCGAGCTCGGGCTGCTCTGCCTGGGCGACGCCCGCGCGCGCGACCTCGTCGTCGGGCACGTCGACCGCCTCGTCGCGCTCACCGACCTGCGCTGGCTCAAGCTCGACCTCAACGTCGACCCCGGCCTCGGATGCACCCGCACCGACCACGACCACGGGCCGCACGACGGGCTCGTCGCGCACGTCGAGGGCCTGTACGCCGTGCTCGACCGGATCCGCGCCGCGCACCCCGACGTGGTCGTCGAGACCTGCAGCTCCGGCGGCATGCGCTGGGACCTGGGCATCGCGGCGCACTGCGACCTCGGCTTCGCCTCCGACACCGACTGGCCCGAGCACGCGGTCGCGGTGTTCTGGGGGGCGTCGCTGTTCTTCCCGCCCGAGCGGTTGTACGGCTGGTGCGACTCGCAGTGGGGCGGGTCGCACGCGCACCAGACCTTCCGCGCTGAGGCGTGGGACGACGAGCCGCACCGGCTGTCCGACGCCCTAGCGATCGCGCTGCTCGGCCGCACGGGCGTCTCGCAGCGGCTCGTCGACCTGCCGCCCGCCGCGCTCGACCTGGTCGGGGCGGCCATGGCGGTCCACTCCTCCTCCATCGCGCCCCTCCTGCCCGTGGCGACCGTGCGGCGGCACGGTGCTCAGCCCGAGCGCGAGGGTCGAGGGGGGCGGTGGCCCGTGGTCGAGCTCGTCGGGCCGTCGTCGCGCCTGCTCGCGTCGCTGCCGCTCGCCGGGGCGTCGGTGCCTTCCGTCCGCCTCACGGGTCTCGCGCCCGGCGCGGTCCGCCTCGAGCCGCTGTTCCCCGCGGACGCTCGCGCTGTGGTGCTTCCCGTCGCGCCCGACGGCACCTGCGACGTGGGTGCGGCGCTGCCCGCCGACCGGTGCGTCTGGTTCCGGGTCGCGGAGGGGGCGGCATGATCCGCGTGCTGCTCGTCGGCCTCGTCTTCGGGCGTGACTTCCTGCACCTGTACCAGCTGCACCCCGACGTCGCGCACGTCGCGCTGTGCGACACCGACCCGGTGCTCCTGGCGGAGGTCGGCTCGCAGTACGGCGTGCCGGACGTGTGGGCGAGCCTCGACGACGCGCTCGCGGGCGGCGACTACGACGTCGTCCACCTCGCCACGCCCGTCGCGACCCACGCCGCGCTCGCGGTGCGGATCCTGGCCACGGGCCGGTCGGTCGGCGTCGCGGTGCCGATGGCGACGAGCCTGGAGGACATCGACCGGGTCCTGTCGGCGGCCTCCGCGGGCGGCGGCCGCTACATGATGCTCGAGACCGGCGTCTTCGGGCGCGAGTACCTCGAGGTCTCCCGGGCGCACGCCGCCGGCGAGCTCGGCCGGCTCGTGCACCTGCGCGGCGCGCACCTGCAGGACCTCGACGGCTTCCCGCCGTACTGGATGGGCTTCCCGCCCATGCACTACGCGACCCACGTGCTCGGTCCGCTGCTCGCGCTCGCGGGCACGCAGGTCCTCGACGTGCGCTGCCTGGGATCGGGCACGCTGTCGCCGGAGCACGAGGGCGCGCACGGCCCGTCGTTCCCGTGGGAGTCCGCCCTCATGCGCACCGGGACCGACGTGGCGATCGAGGCGACCGTCTCGTTCTTCGACACCGCCCGCGGCTACAGCGAAGGCTTTAGCGTCTACGGCGAGCGCGGCTCGGTCGAGTGGCCGCAGGCCGAGGACGACCCGCCGGTGACCTACCGGGCCGCCGCCCTGGGCGCACCGGGCCGGGGCCGCGACCTGACGGTCTCGCGGCTGCACCCACCCGACCGGCCCGACCTGCTGCCCGAACCCCTGCGCCCCTGGACGACCACCGGCCCGTACACCTCGCCCACCGGGGCCACGTTCGAGGTCTCGAGCACGCACTCGGGCTCCCACCCGCACCTGGTCCACGAACTCGTCCGCACCGTCGTCGAGGGCCGGCCGTCGGTGGTCGACGAGGTCGCCGCGGCCCGGATGAGCGCGCCGGGCATCGTCGCGCACCGGTCCGCCCTCGCGGGCGGCGCGGTGCTAACGGTGCCGCAGTACTAGCCAGAGGTACCCGCGCGCGCCGCGCTCCTGCCACACTCCGACGAGCACCACGACGACAACCCAGAAAGGGGGACCCACCGATGACGCAGCGCCCCACCCTGGTCACCGTCGCGCGCGCGGCCGGCGTCTCCCGACAGACGGTCTCCAACGTCATCAACGCCCCGCACCTGGTCAGCCCCGAGACGCTCGAGCTGGTCCGCTCGATCCTCGACGACGTCGGCTACCGCCCCAACCTCGCGGCCCGCCAGCTGCGCACGGGCCGCTCGGGGAACATCGGCCTGCGCATGCGGCCCAGCAACGACGGCATCAACGGCGCGGTCCTCGACGGCTTCCTGCACGCCCTGACCGAGGCCGCCCAGGCCGCGGGCCACCGGATCGTCCTGTTCACCGCGGCCGACGACGACGACGAGGTCCGCGGCTACCGCGACCTGCTCGACACGACCAACATCGACGGCTTCGTCCTGACGGACACCCACTACGGCGACAGCCGCACCCGCTGGCTCTCGGAGTCAGGCACGGCGTTCGTCACCTTCGGCCGCCCGTGGTCGTCGGACAGCGCGCCCTCGACGCACAGCTGGGTCGACGTCGATGGCGCCGCCGGCACCGCCGCGGCCACCGCCCACCTGCTCGCCCTGGGCCACACCCGCATCGCCTTCATCGGCTGGCCCGCCGGCTCCGGCACGGGCGACGAGCGCCGCGCTGGCTGGCGCCGCGCCATGCTCGACGCGGGATTGGCGGTGGACGGCCTCGACCGCGCCTGCGCCGACGGCATCCAGGACGGTTCCGCTGCTGCCGCCGACCTGCTCGCCGCCTCGGACGCGACCGCGTTCGTGTGCGCGTCGGACTCGCTCGCACTCGGCGCCCTGGGCTCCGCGCGCCGCTCGCCCGGCGTGGCCGTGGTCGGGTACGACAACACGGCCGTCGCGGCGGCCGTCGGGATGTCGTCGGTCGCGCAGCCGCTGGAGCGCGTGGCGCGTTCGGTCTTCGACTCGCTGCTCGCCCAGCTCGGTCCTTCTCCCTTGGCCCCGGTCCAG
>Ga0160439_1000374_pt1 | contig 23461 bp, 17 predicted proteins | sample HID1975M_E0MG_FD_108201 | JGI IMG/M metagenome (GOLD analysis project Ga0160439, IMG submission 108201) | Enriched soil microbial communities from UW Madison campus, WI, USA - HID1975M_E0 MG | ecosystem: Environmental > Terrestrial > Soil > Unclassified | place: USA: Madison, Wisconsin... | reverse complement strand
GAAGCGGGTAGCCACTTCGTTCTGACCAGCAGTTGCCACTTCGTGGTGGTGAGCTTCAACAACCAGGCCCATTTGCTCCATAGTCAGACACATTGCAGAACGCAGGTCTTGAGCGGAGTCAACTGGTGGAACTGGGAAGTAACCGCCTTTAACTGCAGGACGGTGGCCTTTGTTGCCGCCTTCGTATTTGGTGCCGCTGTTCCATGCGCCTTCGATATCATCGATAGTAACGTGAGAACCGGAAATAGAGCTACCGAAACGAACGTCGTCGAACAGGAAGAACTCTGGTTCTGGCCCGAACAGTACGGTATCGGCGATGCCAGTAGAACGCAGGTAGTCTTCAGCACGCTTAGAAATGGAGCGTGGGTCGCGGTCATAACCCTGCATGGTGCCAGGCTCGAGAATGTCGCAACGAATGATCAGCGTAGAATCAGCGAAGAATGGGTCAATGACAGCGGTAGACGCATCTGGCATCAGAACCATGTCGGACTCGTTGATGCCTTTCCAGCCACCAATTGAAGAACCATCAAACATTTTGCCTTCTTCGAAGAAGTCAGCAGTAACCTGATGAGCAGGGATAGTGACGTGCTGTTCTTTACCTTTGGTGTCAGTGAAGCGCAAATCTACAAACTTCACTTCGTGTTCATTCAGCATCGTCAAAACGTGTTCAGCGGACATACTTAACTCTCCCGGATTTGGTCATTGAATTGGCTTGTTGCCCTGAAATGATTAAAGCGAAATCTGTGCCAACTTTTAAATTACCCCAAAAAGGCGCTATCATGCGCACTATAGTGCAAAAGGGCTGCACCACGATGGATAGTTTGCACCAATGTAGTGCTTCAGTCTGAGATTTGAGCACCATATTGGTGCAATTTTCGTTGTAGCTCCCTTTTTTGCTCCGTGAAAGCGATCACAAACCCTTACTTTTTACATTGTTTGTAAAAGTTCTTTGTGATCCTGTTATGTCCTTCGATTAATACGTGTACAATAACGCGCTATTTCTAATGCCTGAGGCAAAGTTGTGATCGAAAATCTGCGTAATATCGCCATCATCGCGCACGTTGACCATGGTAAAACTACCCTGGTTGATAAGCTGCTGCAGCAATCTGGTACTTTCAGTAACGAACGTGCTGAAGCCACCGAACGCGTGATGGACTCCAACGATTTGGAGAAAGAGCGTGGGATTACCATCCTCGCTAAAAACACCGCTATCAAATGGAATGACTACCGTATCAACATCGTTGATACCCCTGGGCACGCCGACTTCGGTGGTGAAGTTGAACGTGTAATGTCCATGGTAGACTCCGTTCTGCTGGTCGTTGACGCAATGGATGGCCCAATGCCGCAGACGCGCTTCGTAACCAAAAAGGCATTTGCCCACGGTTTGAAGCCAATTGTTGTAATTAACAAAGTTGACCGTCCTGGCGCGCGTCCTGACTGGGTTGTTGATCAGGTCTTCGACCTGTTCGTAAACCTCGACGCAACCGACGAGCAACTCGATTTCCCAATCATCTATGCATCAGCATTGATGGGTATCGCGGGTAACGATCACGGTGATATGGCGGAAGACATGACCCCGCTGTACCAGGCGATTGTTGACCACGTTAAAGCGCCATCCGTTGACTCTGATGGTCCGTTCCAGATGCAAATCTCCCAGCTCGACTACAACAACTATGTTGGTGTTATCGGCATCGGTCGCATCAAACGCGGTAAAGTGAAGCCTAACCAGCAAATCACTATCATCGACAGCGAAGGTAAAACTCGTAACGGTAAAGTCGGTAAAGTACTGACTCACCTCGGTCTGGAGCGTATTGAATCCACCGAAGCCGAAGCAGGCGACATCATCGCGATTACCGGTCTGGGCGAGCTGAACATCTCCGACACCCTTTGCGATACGCAAAATGTTGAAGCGCTGCCAGCACTGTCTGTTGATGAACCCACTGTTACCATGTTCTTCAACGTCAACACCTCTCCGTTCTGTGGCAAAGAAGGTAAATTCGTTACCTCTCGTCAGATCCTTGACCGCCTGAACAAAGAGCTGGTGCACAACGTTGCACTGCGTGTTGAAGAAACCGAAGATGCGGATGCATTCCGTGTATCCGGTCGTGGCGAACTGCACCTGTCTGTACTTATCGAAAACATGCGTCGTGAAGGCTTCGAACTGGCTGTGTCCCGTCCGAAAGTAATCAACCGTCTGATCGATGGTCGTATGCAAGAGCCGTTCGAAAACGTGACTCTGGATATCGAAGAACAGCACCAGGGTTCTGTAATGCAGGCGATGGGCGAGCGTAAGGGCGATGTCAAAGACATGATCCCTGACGGCAAAGGCCGTATCCGTCTGGATTACCTGATCCCAGCACGTGGCCTGATCGGCTTCCGTACTGAGTTCATGACCATGACTTCTGGTACTGGTCTGCTGTACTCCACATTCAGCCACTACGACGACGTGAAACCAGGCGAAATCGGCCAGCGCCAGAACGGCGTGCTGATCTCTAACGGCCAGGGTAAAGCAGTAGCGTTTGCGCTGTTCAGCCTGCAGGACCGCGGTAAGCTGTTCCTGGGTCACGGTGCAGAAGTTTATGAAGGCCAGATCATCGGTATTCACAGTCGTTCTAACGACCTGACTGTAAACTGCCTGACCGGTAAGAAACTGACCAACATGCGTGCGTCCGGTACTGACGAAGCAACAACTCTGGTTCCTGCATTGAAGATGTCTCTGGAGCAAGCTCTGGAATTCATCGATGATGACGAACTGGTAGAAGTTACTCCGACTTCCGTACGTATTCGTAAGCGTCACCTGACTGAAAACGACCGCAAACGTGCGGGTCGTGGTAGCAAAGAAGCGTAAGTTTCTTTCCTGCAAAGCATTGAAGCCCTGCCTGTCTAGGCGGGGCTTTTTTTTGCTCTGATTTATACCTTTCTAAAACGAATATCGTACTCCTGAACGAATACGATATTGGTATCCATTTTAAGCGCACCGGTTAATCGTTGTTTTTTATAAAGTTGCGGAAGCTTCTTTGGTATTTTCAACTGACAGTTGTGGAGTGGAAGCCTCCTGCTTGCGTTCGTTTAATTCGGCGATTATTTGCATAAACCGTTGTTCATTTAATTTATAAAACAGCCCCATGGTCATCGCTGCGGTAATCGCCAGGCTGCATGGCCAGATAAATATTAGCTGGCGCAGGCCATTTAACGTGGTTTCACTCTGCGCGATGTTGGGGATATACCCGATTTGCGTCAGCATAATGCCGGGTAAAAAACCTGCCAGTGCTGCCGAAATTTTGCGTGAAAACGTGTAGCCGGTATAAACCGAGCCTTCGGCGCGAATGCCGGTTTTCCACTCACCGTAATCCACAGTATCCGGCACCAATGCCCAGTTCAGGCTGTTGACAAACGCGGTGCCAAAAAACGCCATGCAGGAAAACAGCACGAACGATAACGAACTGTCTCCCCAGGCATAATTCAGCAAATCTCCCGCCGCCCATAACAACAATCCGCCCAGATAAACCTGCTTTTTCCCGAAACGTTTCACCGCCGCTGGCACCATCAGCACGCCAATCAGGATGCAGCCCATACTGAAAAAACCCATCTAGGAAAGCAGATGGATATCGTTCAGTACGTACTGAGTGTAATAAACCTGAATTGCCAGCTTGATGTTAAAAGCCGCCAGCGTGCAAAGATTGGCGATGCATAACACCAGCAACGGCGGGTTGCGAAAGATTGCGAGAAACGACTTAGCGATGGCCGGCTTATGGCTTTCCGGCACCACTTCCACATAACGCTCTTTGACGCCGCTGTGGCACCACCACATGCAAAATAACCCGCAGGTCGCGAAGAGTGTTGCCGCAACTAAATAACCCAGCGATGGGCGCTCAACAAACAGCGCCTGAATCGGTATAAATCCCACAGTACAAAGCAGCAACCCAAGTGTGGCACCACCTTGCCGCCACGCCGCCAGTTGTGCGCGCTCATGCGGATTTTTAGTTATCGCCGGAACCATCGCGCCGTAAGAGCAATTCATCAGGCTGTAAAACAGGCCGAACAACATAAACAGTACTGTCGATAACGCCGTTTTCATCGTCAGGGTTAAACCGGTATCCACAAATTGCGCTGTTGCTACCAGCGCCACCGGCATTGCCGCATAAAAAATGAAAGGGCGAAACTTCCCTTTAGGGCCGATATTCCGGCGTGAATCAATCAACACGCCAGTTAGGATATCGGTAAAGGCGGTGAAGAATTTGGCGACCAGAAAGATAACGCCGCCGTAAAATGCCGGAAGACCAAGCACATCCGTATAAAACTTCAACAGATACAGCGTACCGATACACAGCATCAGGTTTGAGCCAAAATCCCCCATGCCGTACGCGAACTTTTCTCGCAAACTGAGTTTTAGCGTTAATACATTCATGGCCGACCCTTATTAATGTGCAGCAGCCCGTTTGCGGCTTTCAATCTCACCCACAATCCGCACGTACATTTTTTCATTCAGATTGTAGAAGCCGCCCATCGCGATAATCGTCACCACCGCCAGCGCGCTCGGCCAGATGAATATTAACTGCCGTAGCCCTTCAACGGTTCCGGCTGATTGCACTACGTTTGGCACATAGCCGATTTGCGTCAGCATCAAACCAGGGAAGAAGCCCGCCAATGCTTGCGAAACCTTACGGAAGAAGGTGAAACCGGTATAGACCGTGCCTTCAGAGCGCACGCCTGTTCGCCATTCACCGTATTCCACGGTGTCGGAAACCAGCGCCCAGTTCAGGCTGTTGACGAACGCAGAGCCGAAGAACGCCAGGCACGAGAACATCACGAAGCTGACCGAACTATCGCCCATCGTGTAGTTGAGCAAATCGCCCACTACCCAAATCAGCAGCCCGGCGATATAGACCTTTTTCTTGCCGAAGCGGCGCACGGCAGAAGGCATCAGAAACACGCCGAAGAAAATACAGCCCATGCTGAAAAAGCCCATGTATGAAAGCAGCAGTGGATCATTGAGCACGTATTGCGTGTAATAAACCTGAATCGCCAGTTTGACGTTAAATGCGCCGAGTGTGCATAAATTGGCGATGCAAAGAATAAACAGCGGGCGGTTGCCGGCGATAGCTTTGAATGATTGCAACAAACCCGGCTTGTGCCCAGGTGCAGGCTGCTGGGTTTCGACATATCGCTCTCTCACGCCGGAATAACACCACCACATAAAGAACAAGCCGAAGGCGCTAAACAACGCAGCTGCCACGATATAACCCAGTTGCGGATTGTTATCGACCATGTTCATCACCGGCACAAAACCGACAGTGCACAGCAGCAGGCCGAGCGTGGCACCGCCTTGTCGCCACGCCGCCAGCGATGCACGTTCATTCGGGTTTTTAGTCATCGCCGGAACCATCGCGCCGTAAGAACAGTTCATCATGCTGAAGAACAAGCCATACAACATGAACAGCACCGTCGCCATTACGGTTTTGCCGGTGATGCTGAAATCCGTGCCGACAAAGTTAGCTATCGCCAGTAACGTGACGGGAAATGCCGCGTACAGCACGAACGGGCGGAATTTCCCTTTTGGCCCAATCTTGCGCCGTGAATCGAGCATGATGCCTGTGCCCATATCGGTAAACGCGGTAAAAAACTTGGCAATCAGGAAAATCACGCCGCCGTAAGTGCCGGGCAGACCTAAAACGTCGGTATAGAACTTCAGCAGGTAAAGTGTGCCGATATCCAGCAAGATATTTGAACCCAGGTCGCCCATTCCATAGGCGATTTTTTCCCGTAACGGAAGCAATAAAGTGGCCGGATCGCTGCCCCGGCTGTCGGTCTGATGACTCATTTTTATTCTCCTTGTGGCGGCGAGATTTGAACTCGCCGCCACGGCTATCAGATATGACGCAACGAGGTAAACAGCTCAGCCCATTCGCTGGTGGCCCGGTAAAACACTGGAGGTTGGCCGACTGGCGCAGCAACGGTAATTTCACCGCCACCGGTGTACGGTTCGCCCGTCCATAGGTTGACCCAGTTATCCTGTGGCAAATACAGCGTCCATTCGCTACTACCAGGCTGATGAACCGGTGCGACCAGCAAATCGCGGCCAAACAGATACTGATATTTCAGGATGTAGGTTTGCGGGTCGTCTTCGTAATGGAGGAATAACGGGCGCATCACGGGTAAGCCGCTTTGAGAATTAAGCGCTACGGCGTGTTTGATATACGGCTTAAGCGTCGTGAATACCGTCGTCATGCGGGCAAATTGCGCGATGATGTCGCTATCGTTGTCGAATTGCACATTATCGCCCGGACGGTTACCTTCATGTGTGCGCATCATCGGCGTGAAGGCGCTAAATTCGCACCAGCGCATCAGCAACTCTTTACTGCGCTTCATATCGAACAGCGTGGTGTAACCTCCGATATCGCTATGATGCAGACCGTGTCCGGTCATAGCCAACGACAACGCCGCCGGGATCACTGACGCCAGACCATCGTCCAGGCTCCAGTCCACGTTCTGATCACCAGCCCACATCATCGTCGAGTATTTCTGGCTGCCGGTATAACCCGCACGCATAAAGAACAGCACCTCGCCCAGCTTGCCGGTTTCTTCAAGCGCTTCGTAATTACACTTCGCCCACAGCGCAGGCCACGCGTTATGCATGACTTCAGCGCTAACGCCGTTATGCAGCACGGTATCGGTTGGTAAATATTCGCCAAAATCTGCCATCCAACCGCCAAAACCAAGCTCGATCAGGTTGCGTTTGATGAGTTCTTTGTACCAGTCGTAGGCTTCGGGATTGGTTAAGTCGATAACGCCCGCGTAAAACTCGCCGAACTCGACGTGGTAATCCTTTCCGTCATGAGTTTTGGTCAGATAGCCGAGCTTCGATGCTTCTTCGCACTGGTCGCGATCGCTTGCCACATAAGGGTTGATGTAGGTAAGAAAACGCACGCCTTCGGCCTGCCATTGTTTGATGCGCGTATTCAGCTCAGGGTACAAATCGCCGTTCCAGCGCCAGTTCCACATCACGCGTTTGCCAAACGACGTCATGCGAATACCCGACCAGTCCTGCGCCCAGATACCGTTAACTTTGACGCCGCCTTTGCGCATTACATCGAGTTTTTGCTGGCAAACCTCGGTGCCACCTTGCACGCCGAGCGTCACACCGTCATAAATCCAGTCCGGCATTTCTGGCTGGCGGCCTAATAAACCGGTGAGTTTTTCCAGCAACTGAATGTAGTTGTCGGCACATTCAAAGCGCAGCACCGCCTGGTCTTGCCAAATTGCCAGTTCATGGAAGTCTGGCGCGCTGAAATCGAAATTCATGTAGCAGCTGTTTTCAACGTGGCAGTAATACTTCTGGGTGCTGACGAACGTCGGCTGTGGGAAAAACGTCCAGTAATAATCGCCGCCTGCGTTTTCTTTGCAGTCGGCCTGCCAGGTCACATAAGTCTGTTTATTGCGCCCGACACCTTGCTCGCTGGTCCACAACGGGAACGGCTTGCCACGTAAATCGAAGTATGAGAACTGCTCGCCACAACCATAAATATGGTCTTCTGGCTTCGCGGCAAGGCGCAGCCAGATGCGGTTATGGCTGACGCTGTCGTTTTTGAGTTTCAGCTCAAGGCGGCCTTCGGCATCGATGCCGATATGCAGTGTAGCATTCACGGTATCGCCACGTGTGAAGCGGACATTCCAGCCCGCATCTTGTGGGATGACGGCGGCTTCGGTCAGGGCAATCTTTTCATCCAGCTTGTCCTTGATGCTGAAATTGCCACGGAACATATCAATATCGGCTTCACCCGCACCCACCCATAAGCAAGGCGTTTGCGCGGTGTGCCGCAAAATCAGGCGATTCTGCCAGCTCAGGGCAAAGCCATCATTCAACGTGGTGAGTTCAAGGCTTTCTAAATTTTGTTGTGATAAGGCCATTATTAACTCCGTAAATGTAGGGTACGTGTTGTGGTTTATTTGGCGTTGCAATCCAACAAACCAGCGGCCACGGCGGGCGCTAAACCCGGCGCTAGCGGCAGTCTTGGGATCACCAGGCAATGCAATAGATGGTAAATATCCTGCTTGCCATCCCAGACCCTGGTGGTCACTTCATTGTTGGTATCCAGCTCCTGCCACCACGAACCGTTCTCGTAATCCATCAGGTACTTAATGCAGTAATCCCACCATTTCTGATACCAGGTTTCGTACTGTGCATCTCCGGTTACGGTGAATAGCGCATATGCCGTTCCCATGGCTTCAACGATTGGCCAGCGCACACGTTCACGAACAATTGGCTCACCATCCCAACCCACGGAATAAACGAAACCTTCTGCACCGTCGGGTGCCCAGGCATCGCGGATGGTCGCGTTGAACAAGCCTTTGGCGTCTTCTAGCAACCAGGCTGGAGGTGTTTCAAAACGAGCTTCAAGTGCGGCGTGAAGATGCAGCATCAGACGGCCCCACTCAATCCAGTGGCCTGGCGTGCCGCCGTAGGCACGGAAGCGGTGAGCAGGATTGTCTTTGTTGTAATCGCGGATTGGGTTCCAGTCGGCGTCGAAATGTTCATTGACGCGATATTCGCCGCTGCGAGCCACATCATGAATAATCACCGAGGCAATTCTTTGCGCACGGTCGAGCCATTTGCGGTCATGTGTGACGTCGTAAACAATTAAAAACGCTTCTACTGCGTGCATGTTGGCATTGCCGCCACGGTATTCTTCCGTCTTGCTGAACGCTTCGTCCCACGACTCCAGGCACATTTGTTCCTGTTCGCTCCAGAAGTACTTTTCGATGACGTCGATGGCGTCATCCAGCAGTTTGCGTGCCTGAGGGTGGCCAGTGGTTACCGCACTTGCCGCGCCTAGCAATACAAAGAAATGCTGATAACCCTGCTTCGAGGCATCAATCACACCTTCGTCATTCACGCAGGCATACCAGCCGCCGTATTGCTTATCGCGCAGCGCACCATTGAGCGCGTTGATGCCATGCTCAACCAGTTGATAAGCGCCAGGACGGCCCATTGACGCAGCGACGGCGTAAACGTGCAACATACGAGCGGTGACCCACAAATGTGTACCCATGTCCGTTTTCACCAGACCGGTATTACCGAGCCAACCAAATCCCGTTGGCACCACAGATTTGCGGCCAAAATCGAAAATGCGGTCAGTTTCTTGCTCGAGCCAGCGGTTGTGGCTCAGTGTGTTAAACCATTTCATCGTCACATTCCCTCGGTTAACGGCGAGCCATCATTTCGTCGACGATTTCGCCCAGGCGCTGCAATTTCGGTACTGAAATATCACGCAGCATCATTTCGGTATCCGGTAAACCTACAACCGATGACCAGACGGCGCGACCGGCTAAAAACCCTGATGCGCCAGCAGTCATGGCAACACTCACTGCTCGTGGGAAAAGCTTTTCATCGATGCCTGAAGAAAGGATCACCCACGGCATGTTGATTTGTTCATTGAGGCGTTGAGAAGCTTTGAGGAGTTCAGGGCGTGAGCCTTTTCCTGACAGTGGCATTTCCACTTTATAGAGATCGGAACCGCTGTCGCCTAGCTCCCTGGCGGCGTCGATAATCGCTTGTTCGCGGTCGAATTTATCGCCACGGCGCGGTGGGCGAACAACAGGCTCAATGATGCTCAGCAGGCCGTTGGCATGGCACAACTGGTTAAAGTCCTTCACCATTTCAAGGCGTTGCTGCGCATCTTCATCGCTACGCCACAACACCAGCAGTTTTAACGCTTTGCCGCCGTTACGTTTAACGGCTTGCGGATCGACTGATTTATCAATCACCACGCTATCGACGGGAATGCCGTTACCAGGGATAAACTCATCGGCTGCAACAATCATCGCGCAGCTTTGCGCCAGCGCGTTTTGCTCAACCACCTGGCGGTAGCAAAATTGCTGGTCGACGAGAATTGCGGAGGCATAAGGAGATAAAATTTTGGCGGCGTTAACTTTGAAATCCGTTAAAACCTGGTCGGCAACCGGTGATTGACTGCCAGCAGCGGCAAACATCAGACGCATCGCTTCGCGTTGATCGACTGCCAACATGGCGAAACCGCCGCTCGGCCGGGTAATATCTTTAAGTGTGTAGTGATTCATTCTCTATCCTTATGAAATAACTAATTTTTGTGATTAATCCCGGCACTGTTACGTACCTGCTCTAAAATTGCGCTCCAGTCCTGGCGGCCACGTCCGGCGGCGCGAGCCTGGTTGTAAACTTCGCGGGAGGCCGCGCCCAACGGCATCGGCACATGCAGCTGGTTGGCGACATCTAGCGCGATACCCAAATCTTTATGGGCGAGGTCAATCATGAAGGCGGGAGTCAGGTCGCCTTTCAGCACTTTGTTCGGCCAGGAAGTGGTGAAATGACCTTTACCCGCAGGTGTTCCGCTCATGACTTGCATCGCCACTTCGAAGGAAAGACCGAGAGCCTCGCAAAGTACGGCGGCTTCCGCGGAAAGTGCATTCAAGGCGATGCTCATGTAGTTGTTGATGAGCTTCACGCGGATACCCATGCCTGGCCCCCCAGCTTCGATAAGCTCGGAACCCATCGCCATCAGCAGCGGTCTGGCGCGTTCGACTTGTTGTGGTGTGCCGCCAGCCAGTAGCAAAAGCGTTCCGGCGATGGCGTGATCGGAAGTGCGACCCACGGGTACATCCATCATGCTGAAACCACGGCTGGCTAAATCGGCAATCAGGTGGTCGGTTTGCAGTGGGTGAATCGTAGACATATCAATGATTAATGCTGATTTACACAACGTCTGACTCACACCGTTCTCGCCTAATAGCGTTTCACGAACCAGGTCGCCGTTTGGCAGCATGGTTATTACGAATTCGGCATCTTGCGCGGCCTCGGCGGCATTTTTACTGGCGGTGGCACCAACCTGAACCAGTGCGTCCACGGCCTCGGCGTTTAAATCGAACACCGCTAACCGATGCTCCTGTTTGAGCAAATTGCGCGCCATTGGCGCACCCATCTGCCCTAAACCTATAAAAGCGACACTGCTCATGTATCCTCCTGGGTGAATGTCATTTTTTGTTGGCTGTTGTCATTATCTTTGTCTGTTTTTGATCGTATTTGTAATTTATGGTTAAAAAATTGACAGCGATCACTTTTTTAACAATTGATGGAATTACAATAAGCCCCATGTGATCGGCGGTTGATTTATGCGCTGTCGAAGTGAAAAACAGCGAAAGGAAAGCGATGTGATTCGAATAGCGTGCGTGGGAATTGCGGTACAAGACCGGCTCTATTACCTGAACCAATTACCTGAATGCGGTGGGAAATATGTGGCGCAGCATTATCGTGAAATAGGCGGTGGTCCAGCAGCAACAGCGGCAGTGGCTGCGGCAAGGCTCGGGGCGCATGTCGATTTCATCGGGCGCGTGGGCGATGACGCAACGGGGAAAGCTCTGTTAGATGAACTGGAGAATTGGGGGGTAAACACGGCATTTTCGCGGAGTTGTAAAAATGCCAACTCATCGCAATCAGCGATTCTGGTAGATGAACAAGGCGAGCGGATTATCGTGAATTACCCAAGCCCTGAACTGCCGGAAGACGCAAGCTGGCTGCATGAGATTGATTTCACGGCTTACGACGTGGTGTTAGCAGATGTGCGCTGGCATCAGGGAGCGAAAACAGCATTCACTTTGGCGCGGTCTGCGGGAGTCACAACGGTTCTGGATGCTGATATTACCCCGCAAGATATCTCTGAGCTGGTAGCGTTGGCGGATCACGCGGCGTTTTCTGCGCCGGGCCTGCAACGCCTGAGTGGTGAAGGTGACCTACTATTGGCACTAAAACGCGCACAAGCGATCACAAATGGACATGTTTATGTCACCCAAGGGAAATCTGGCTGTTATTGGTTAGAAAATAATGAGTTGCGCCATCATGCTGGGTTTCGGGTTGAAGTGGTGGACACGACCGGAGCCGGAGACGTATTCCACGGCGCGTTAGCAGTAAAATTAGCACAACGCATTGAGATATATGAATCGATACGCTTTGCCAACGCGGTTGCGGCACTGAAATGCACCCGTCCTGGCGGGCGGGCAGGAATTCCCGACTGTGATCAAACTGACTCTTTCATGTCACTTTTTGTATAAAATACAAATCGAGGCGGTCACTTTAGGAGAATGTGCATGAGCATCACCGAGTTAACCGGCAATCCGCGCCATGACCTGTTATTACAACTGATTGCCGAACGCGGCTATATGAATATCGACGAGCTGGCGCAATTGCTGGATGTATCCACTCAAACTGTGCGCCGTGACATTCGTAAGTTGAGCGAACAGGGGCTGATTACTCGTCATCACGGTGGCGCAGGGCGCGCATCAAGTGTTGTTAACGTGGCATTCGAACAACGTGAAGTGTCGCTGACGAGTGAGAAAATGGCCATCGCTGAAGCGATTGCTGACTACATCCCAGATGGTTCGACGGTGTTCATCACCATTGGTACTACGGTTGAACATATTGCGCGGGCATTAATGAACCATGATCGGCTGCGCATCATTACTAATAGTCTGCGCGTGGCACATGTCTTGTATAAAAATCCGCGTTTTGAAGTGATGGTGCCGGGCGGTACTTTGCGTCCGCATAATGGCGGTATTGTCGGGCCAGCGGCGACCACCTTTGTGGAAGGTTTTCGTGCGGACTACCTGATAACCAGCGTGGGCGCGATTGAGCCAGATGGTGCGTTGCTGGATTTTGATGTGAACGAAGTCAGCGTGGTGAAAGCGATGATGAAGCATTCACGACATGTTTTGGTGGCGGCAGACTCGACTAAATTCCATGCGTCAGCTGCGGTAGAAATTGGCAATGTGAAACAAGTCACTGCGTTATTTACCGACCAAATCCCAACGGCTTCATTTAAAACATTGCTGGAAAATGAGCATGTTGAGCTGGTGGTTTCTGAGTTGGGGGGGCAGGAATAGCCCAACTAACCGAGTAAGCGTCGCGAAGGTTAAAACCTGGCGACGTAACCGCAAAATATTAGGTACTGGCTTTATAGCGGGGTTATCTTGCGGTCACGTTTCACTGATTAACGATCTGGCTCGCATTCGTTGAGCTGTTGTTGTAACACGCACTATCCACCTTCTTCTATTACCGCTACAGTTATTTGTCCATGCGCAAAGGAGAGGCTTATGCTGTATATCTTTGATTTAGGTAACGTCATTGTTGATATCGACTTCAACCGCGTGATGGGGGTCTGGAGCGATTACAGCAGGGTGCCACTGGCTAATTTGCAAAAAAGCTTTGTGATGGGGGATGCTTTCAAGCGCCACGAACGCGGGCAGATTACCGACGAAGAATTCGCCGCAGCGGTATGTGACGAAATGGGTATGGCGCTAAGCTTTGATCAGTTCTCTGCTGGCTGGCAGGCAATTTTTGTTGGCTTGCGTCCAGAAGTTATCGCCGTCATGAACAAACTTCGTGAACAGGGGCATCGTGTTGTGGTGCTCTCTAACACCAACCGTTTACACACTTATTTCTGGCCTGGTGAATACCCGCAAATCGCCGAGGCGGCGGATAAAATCTATCTGTCTCAGGAAATGGGGATGCGCAAACCGGACGTCGAGATCTACCAAAAACTTCTCGAAACAGAAGGTTTTTCTGCGAATGAGGCGGTCTTTTTTGATGACAACGCCGATAATGTAAAGGGAGCTCAGCAGTTGGGTATCACCAGTATTTTGGTGACCGGAAAAGATACGGTGCCCGGATATTTTGCAAAAAACCTATGATAAAAGACGTTCATCGCAAAACGAGTAACCGCCTCAGGCCATGTATCGCCTGGGGTAAGTTGCTCTGGCATCGCATCGACCAGGACAATATGACCACGCTCGCGGGGAATCTTGCTTACGTGTCATTACTCTCACTGGTGCCTTTGGTTGCGGTGGTGTTTGCGCTGTTTGCGGCTTTTCCGATGTTCGCCGACGTCAGTGTTCAGCTCCGGCATTTTGTTTTCTCAAATTTTCTGCCTGCCACAGGCGATATCATCCAGCGCTATATCGAACAGTTTGTTGCTAACTCCAACAAGATGACCGCGGTGGGTGCCTGTGGGCTTATCGTCACTGCTTTGCTGTTGATGTATGCCGTTGATAGCGCGCTTAATACCATCTGGCGCAGTACGCGTACGCGGCCAAAAATCTATTCGTTTGCCGTCTACTGGATGATTTTAACGCTTGGGCCATTGCTGGCGGGCGCGAGCCTGGCGATTAGTTCGTATCTGCTCTCACTGCGATGGGTGACGGGGTTTAACAGCACGATTGATATCGTGTTACGTGTTTTCCCGTTGCTGCTATCCTGGCTGTCATTCTGGATGTTGTACAGCATCGTCCCTACTACCCGTGTTCCGGTGCGCGACGCATTGGTTGGCTCGCTGGTTGCGGCTCTTTTGTTTGAGCTTGGGAAGAAGGGCTTTGCCCTCTACATCACCATGTTTCCCTCTTACCAATTGATTTACGGCGTGTTAGCCGTGATCCCCATTTTATTCGTCTGGGTCTACTGGACCTGGTGTATCGTGTTGCTCGGCGCCGAAATTACTGTCACTCTCGGCGATTACCGAAGACTTCGCATAGAAGCTCAGCAGGAAGAATTGGAAGAACCATGATCGCATTAATTCAGCGCGTCACCCATGCCAGCGTCACCGTGGCGGGTGAAGTAACGGGTGAAATTGGCCCAGGACTTTTAGTGTTATTGGGTGTCGAAAAAGAAGATAACGAACAAAAAGCGAATCGTCTTTGCGAGCGGGTTTTGGGTTATCGTATTTTTGGCGATGAAAATGACAAGATGAATCTGAATGTTCAGCAAGCGGGTGGCAGTGTGCTGGTGGTGTCGCAGTTTACCCTCGCTGCGGATACCGAACGCGGTATGCGCCCGAGCTTTTCTGGCGGAGCAGCACCGCAACTAGCCGAAGAACTATATGAATACTTTGTTCAACGTTGCCGCCAGCAGGGCATTGTGGCCGAAACAGGGCGCTTCGCCGCCGACATGAAAGTCAGCCTGACCAACGATGGTCCGGTGACGTTTTGGTTACAGGTCTGAATTCGCAACTTACACGGTCCCGCGTAACAAGAGAGAGTACATGTATGTATCACCTTCGCGTACCGCAAACCGAAGAAGAGCTTGAGCTCTATTACCAGTTTCGCTGGGAGATGCTGCGTAAGCCGCTGCATCAACCTAAAGGCTCCGAACGCGATGCGTGGGATGCCATGGCCCATCACCAGATGGTGGTGGATGAAGAAGGCAATCCAGTCGCCATTGGTCGCTTGTATATCAACGCTGATAACGAAGCGGCTATCCGTTTTATGGCGGTTCACCCCTCGGTACAAGATAAGGGGCTGGGCACGCTGGTGGCGATGACACTAGAGTCTGTCGCGCGCCAGGAAGGGGTAAAACGTGTGGTGTGTAGCGCACGTGAAGATGCCGTCGAGTTCTTTGCCAAACTGGGATTTGAGAATCAGGGCGAAATCACCACGCCTTCGACCACGCCGATTCGCCACTATTTGATGATAAAACCCGTCGCTTCGTTGGACGACATTCTCCATCGTGCAGACTGGTGCGCTCAGTTACAGCAGGCCTGGTATGAACACATCCCATTAAGTGAAAAAATGGGCGTGCGCATCCTGCAATACACCGGGCAGAAATTCATTACCACCATGCCCGAAGCGGGTAATCAAAATCCCCATCAAACCTTATTCGCCGGTAGCCTGTTTTCGCTCGCTACACTGACCGGTTGGGGGCTGATCTGGCTGATGCTGCGCGAGCGTCATCTTGGCGGCACGATTATTCTTGCCGATGCGCATATCCGATATAGCAGCCCGATCACCGGAAGGCCTGGAGCTATTGCTGACTTAGGCTCGTTGAGTGGCGATCTCGACCGCCTGGCGCGTGGCCGTAAAGCTCGCGTCGCGTTGCAAGTTGAGCTTTTTGGCGATGATACGCAAGGTGCTGTTTTTGAAGGGGTGTATCTGGTACTGCCAGCTAAACCTTTTGGCCCGCTTGAAGAGGGCGGGAACGAAGAAGAATAATTGTAGGATAACTGCCCGGCGCTTACGCGCCGGGTACTTCCCCATTCTGCATTGTTTGCTGTACTTGTTTTCCGTCGGCGCTGGTGGCCTGTAATGTCCCGTTCACCGTGGGTTTCAGTGGTGTTTGAGCTGCAAGGTTACCGGTCACTGAAAGCTGCAAATTACCGTTGCCCTCAAGCGGCACCGCTGGCCATCCCCATTGCTGCAACACATTTACTGGTACCGCGCGCCCGCGAAGATTCATTGCCGCATTGCGTTGCGGAGCCTGCGAAATAGCACCCGTCGCTTCCAGCATGCCGTCTCCCGCAAAAGCACTTAATTCCGTAATCGTGATTTGGCTGTCAGTTGCATTCAATGAAATAGACGGCCTACGAACATCCACACGGTTAAACGTGGCGGCTGCTGCATTAAGGGTTAAGTTTCCGCTCCACACACCCCACTGGTGGTTACGTACCAGTTCGATATTGTTCGCCGTGCCGTCCAGCGCCGTGAGCTGGAACGGGAAGGCAGGATCGATATCAATAACCAGGTTTCTGTTCGCCGTGAGTTTTTTAATTGATACTGAGTTTAGCCATTCCGGTAAAGGCTCCATCCAAAGCGCTTTCCAGTCGGCGGGCAGCGTATATTCCAGTCCTGCAAAAACCAGCTCGTCGAGCGCGAGTTTTTTCTCGTTGCGTTGCCACTCGCCTGAAGCGCGAACCATGCCTCTTTCCCAGCGGGAAGTGAACTGGCGTAGCGAAGCGGTTTGCTGATTAAAATCGACGTTGACGATGGGGTCGTTCAAATGTAATGCGCCAATAATGAAATCACTGGCGTTCATTGACAGCCGGCCGTCATCACTTTGCCATCCGCCGTTTGCCAGCGTCAGGTTGCGCAAACTCAGATCTAAATCGGTTACTGCCCAATCCTTCCCTTCCAGTCGTGCGTCGGTGACTTCCAGGTTATCAATTTTCAGCGAAGGAACCGTGGTAAGCGGGGCCAGGAAATCGGTAATTGATTTTTCAGTTTGCAGACGAATATCGTTCAAACGCAGGCTACTAATTTGCCATGAACCGTCAGCAAGGCGATTGGCGTTACCTGTAAGCGAGCCGCGAGCCATATCGGCCCCAATAGTGGAAAGCGTCACCTGCTCGTTATTAATCGCACCCTGCAATAACACGTTGGTCGCTGGGACACCGTTGAGCGTCATGGACCCGGCACTAAACTGAATATCTGCGTTATTTCCCAGCACTTTACCTTTAGTCGGTTGCCAGGGCTTTACACCCCCGTTGACGCGTTGGGCATGTAAATCCCATTCGGTGTTTGGGCTGTTGAGGGCCATATCACTTAATTGCAGCATGTCGGCCTGGAATGGCAGCGGGGCGGCGTCAGGGCTGATGTTTAACGTTCCGTTTTGCAACAGAATATTGTCGACGTGCATAGGCTCTGAGAACTGACGTGAGCTAAGCCCAATATCAATATTCTTTGCGACCAGCGTCGCCGGTTGGCCTTTGCGCCCGAAGGTGACATTCGTCAGAGTGACGTGCGTGGGTGATGCCCAGCGATGATCCATCTCTTCAAAAGAGAAATTGTAATCACTCTTCTCATTAACCCAACTGCTAACCTGGGCGGCGCCCCAACGGGTTTGCAGTAAAAGATAAGCAGCAAGAAGCAGTACAAGTACGATAACCAATATCGCAATGATTAGCTTTCCGAGAAATTTCATTGTCTTCCGTCCCATGAAGTTTCGGTAAAGGGTTTTATGCCCCATTTACCGTTATAGCTCAAGGATGGGATTGTCAGGAGGGGTAACACGCGCTGATGAGAACAAATCACCAGCGCGTGAGATACATCAATTTTTTTCAGGCGGGAAAATCAGGTTCAAAACGATAGCGGTGATACCACCGGCAGCAATACCTGAAGAGAGCAATGTCTTCAACCAGTCAGGCGCAAACTGCAAAATCAGTGGCTGCTGAGAAACACCCATACCGACAGCCAGGGACAGCGCAATAATCATAATTGCGCGGCGGTTCAGAGGTTCACGAGAGACAATACGCACGCCGGACGCGGCGATGGTGCCGAACATCACGATAGTTGCGCCACCCAGAACTGGCTCAGGAATGTGTTGTACGAATCCGCTTACTGCTGGGAACAGGCCCAGCACAATCAGCATCAGCGCAACGACAAAACCGACATAGCGGCTGGCAACACCAGTAAGCTGAATCACGCCGTTGTTCTGGCCGAAGCAAGAGTTAGGGAAGGTGTTGAACACGGCGGAAACGCAGGAATTCAGGCCGTTCGCCAGCACGCCACCTTTCAGGCGCTTCATATACAGCGGGCCAGAAACCGGCTGTTCGGAAACGTCAGACGTTGCCGTAATATCGCCGATGGTTTCCAGGGACGTCACCATAAACACCAGCATCAGCGGGATAAGCAGATTCCAGTCAATGCCCAGGCCGTAGTAGAGCGGGGTTGGCACCATGATCAGGTCTGTATTGGTTGATGGCGCGACGTTAGGCAGCATGCCCATCGCCCAGGCCAACGCATAACCTACAGCCATCGCGATAACCAGTGACGCCACGCGTAAGTAAGGGTTTCGCTGACGGTTAAGCAAAATAATGACCAGCAGCACGGCACCCGCCAGCAGCAGATTTTTCGGCGCGCCAAAGGTGTGGTCGCTCATCGCGCCGTAGCCACCGCCAATGGATGTCAAGCCAACCTGAATCAGCGACAGGCCGATAATCATCACCACTACACCAGAAACCAGTGGCGTAATAATGCGACGAGCCAGATGCAGAAAGCGCGACAACAGCATCTCTGTGCAGCTTGCCAGCATCAACGTGCCGAAGAGTGCGGCCATCATGGTCGGGACATCGGCACCGCCATTTTTCAATGCCATGCCGCCCATAATCAACGGTGAAACAAAGTTAAAACTGGTGCCCTGAATAGACAGAAGCCCAGAACCAACCGGGCCCCAGGCTTTAATCTGGATAATCGATGCTACGCCTGAGGCGAACAAAGACATGCTGATAATGTGTTGGGTATCTTCAGCCGGAAGTCCCAGCGCCTGGCAAATCAACATCGCAGGCGTGATAACCGCTACAAACATCGCTAATAAGTGCTGGCCAGCAGCAAAAAGTGTTTGTGGAAGAGGAGGGCGATCCTCGAGGCGGTAGATCAATTCACTGGAATGAGTCTTGGCAATCGGTTGCGCATCGTCTGACTCAACAGCATTAACAGACATCGGAAATTATCCCCAGGAGAAAAAACGGTGATTTTAGCGGACTGAATGGTAAAAGCAAACGTTTGCTACCGAAGTTTCATAAGATAAAAAGTGTATATAACGACCTTTTTATATAACTTTCAGCTGTTTTTTGGTTAAAATCCAGCTGCTGACTTTTCTAAACCCTGAAATTCCAGTGAAGGATAATTAAAAGCGTCTGTGAGAAATATGCGCAAACAGGAGCACTTCTATGTTTTATCTCGACACACTTTCTACGCTTGTTGCCGCAACTCTCGTGTTGTTACTGGGCCGTAAAATGGTCCATACCATACCGCTGTTAAAAAAATACACTATCCCTGAACCGGTAGCGGGTGGACTCTTAATCGCTCTGGCCTTGTTGGTGCTCAAAAAGAGCGTCGGCTGGGAATTTGAATTTGATATGAGCCTCAAAGACCCTTTGATGCTCGCCTTCTTCGCCACCATCGGCCTTAACGCCAACCTTTCCAGCCTGCGTGCGGGCGGCAAAGTTGTCGGTATTTTCCTGGTTGTGGTTGTTGGTTTGCTGGTGATGCAAAACGCCATCGGTATCGGTATGGCGAGCCTGTTGGGTCTTGATCCATTAATGGGATTACTGGCAGGTTCTATTACGTTATCAGGCGGGCATGGTACGGGAGCGGCCTGGAGTAAGCTGTTTACCGAGCGCTATGGCTTCCAGAACGCCACTGAAGTTGCGATGGCTTGCGCAACGTTTGGTTTAGTGTTGGGCGGTTTGATTGGCGGGCCGGTGGCGCGTTATCTGGTCAAACACTCATCCACGCCAAATGGCACACCCGAAGATAGCATTGATCCCACCGCTTTTGAAAAACCGGCTGTCGGACGCATGATCACCTCAATGGTGATGATTGAAACCATTGCGATGATTGCTATCTGCCTTACCGTGGGTAAGTTTGCGGGCCAACTCATTCAAGGCACGAGCTTTGAATTACCGACGTTTGTTTGCGTGTTATTTGTTGGGGTTATCCTCAGCAACACACTCTCACTGCTCGGCTTCTATCGGGTATTTGAACGTGCAGTTTCCGTGCTCGGGAATGTCAGTTTGTCGCTGTTCCTTGCTATGGCGCTGATGAGTCTTAAGTTGTGGGAGCTGGCTTCTCTGGCGTTGCCTATGCTGGCGATTCTGACGGTGCAGACCATCTTTATGGCACTGTATGCCATCTTCGTGACGTATCGTTTGATGGGCAAAAACTACGATGCGGCGGTTCTCGCTGCGGGGCATTGTGGTTTTGGCCTGGGCGCAACGCCTACAGCAATCGCTAACATGCAGGCGATTACTGAGCGCTTTGGCCCGTCACACATGGCGTTCCTGGTGGTGCCAATGGTTGGCGCGTTCTTTATTGATATCGTCAATGCGTTGGTGATTAAGATGTATCTGATGCTGCCAATCTTTGGCTAAGCATCAGGCATTTGAATAGCGTTCCGTTTCAGGCATCCAGCGTTCGATGAGCGCGGTTGCCTGCTCGGGATAGCGTTCATGGATATGGCGCGCAAGGCGCTGTACTTCTGGAATCATCGCCTGATCGCGCAGCAAATCAGCTACTTTAAACTCGGCATTCCCCGTCTGACGCGTGCCGAGTAATTCTCCTGGCCCACGAATTTCTAAATCCTTTTGTGCAATCACAAAGCCATCGTTGCTATCGCGCAACACCTGCAATCGCAGCTGCGCCGTTTTTGATAGCGGCGATTTATAAAGCAACACACAGTGGGATGCGACGGCACCACGGCCAACACGACCACGAAGCTGGTGGAGTTGCGCAAGACCGAGACGTTCCGGGTTTTCAATAATCATCAGGCTGGCATTCGGCACATCCACACCCACTTCAATGACGGTTGTGGCGATCAACAGATGAATCGAGCCCTCTTTGAAAGCCTGCATCACGGCCTGCTTTTCTTGAGGCTTCATGCGGCCATGAACCAGGCCAACGTTCAGATTCGGCAGAGCAGCTTTTAACTCATCCCATGTGACTTCTGCGGCCTGGGCTTCCAGCAATTCAGACTCTTCTATCAGTGTACAGACCCAGTACGCCTGGCGACCTTCATTGCTACACGCTTCTCGTACCCGTTCGATAATATCGTTGCGGCGTGTATCAGGAATCGCAACAGTGGTAACTGGCGTACGGCCTGGTGGCAGCTCGTCGATAGTGGACGTATCCAGATCGGCATAGGCCGTCATTGCCAGCGTGCGCGGAATTGGGGTGGCAGTCATGATAAGTTGATGCGGATGGAATCCCTGAATCTGGCCCTTTTCCCACAGCGCCAGACGTTGATGGACGCCAAAGCGATGTTGTTCATCAATGATGACTAACGCGAGCTGCGAGAACTGCACCTGTTCCTGGAAGATCGCGTGCGTTCCCACCACCATCGACACCTGGCCGCTGGCGATTGCGTCTTGCTGAGCGATACGGGCTTTGCCTTTCTGCTTTCCTGCAAGCCAGCCCACTTCAATTCCCAGCGGCGCAAACCACTGGCGGAAGTTATTGGCGTGCTGCTCGGCGAGCAATTCTGTTGGTGCCATCAGACCGACTTGTTTGCCATGCGCAATCGCACGCAGTGCGGCGAGTGCAGCAACCAGCGTTTTGCCCGATCCTACATCACCTTGCACCAGGCGCATCATCGGTACATCGAGTGCTAAGTCGTGTTCGATTTCCGCCACAACGCGTTCCTGCGCACCGGTTGGTTTAAACGGCAGTGCTGCTAACAGGCGGTTTTTTAACTCGTCATGATTATGCAACGGCAACGCATGATAACGCTGGGCACCCGCACGTAACGCGAGCATGCTCAGGTTATGAGCCAGTAATTCTTCGAGGATTAAGCGCTGTTGAGCCGGGTGCTTCCCGGTTTCCAGATCGGCTAACTGCATGGTTGGCGGCGGGCGATGCAGAGTGCGCAACGCTTCTGGCAGGCTCATCATTCCCTTGCTCAAATCAGCCGGGAGCAATTCTGCAATGGCGCAGGTATCCAGCAATTCCAGGGCCTGGTCGGTGAGTTTGCGCAGTGTCGCCTGACGAATGCCTTCCGTTGTGGGGTAAACCGGCGTCAGCGTTTCTTGTAATTCTGGTGTGCTGAGGTCGCCCTGAATACGGTATTCCGGGTGAATCATTTCCGCGCCGTGCGTGCCGCGTTTCGCTTCACCATAGGCAAGCACGCGTTTACCGTTCGCGAGGCTGTTTTTCATTGCGGCGTTGAAGTTGAAAAACCGCATTGTCAGGATACCGGTGCCGTCAGAAATCTGGCAGGTCATCATACGGCGGCGGCCAAAACTGATATTACAGTTCAGCACTTCGCCTTCTACCGTGGCGTATACACCGTGTATAAGGTCGTTAATAGGGTAGAGATGGGTGCGGTCTTCGTAGCGAAGCGGAAGGTGGAGAAGAAGATCCTGAATGGTATACAAGCCAATTTTGGCTAGTTTACCGCTCTGGCTGGCGCCCACTCCGGCAAGCGTACTTAACGGTATGGCATCCAGCAAACGGCCTTTCATCCGACTACTCCGCAGATTGCATTGTGGCCCACCATGCGGCATCAGCTTCTATCTCACCTTGCTGATTCACATGCGGGTAGGGCAAACCTTTACGGCGAGAAACGCGCGCCAGCACCGGGTAACCGCCTTCAAACAGCAGTCGCTGTTGCTCAGACTCCGGCAGGGTACTGTTTTCGCGTTGATACATTCCGGCATTCTGACGTTGGCGCTGCGCTTCATAAAGAATGAGGGCGGAAGCCACGGAAACGTTTAGAGATTGCACCATGCCAACCATCGGAATAATGATGTCCTGGTCAGCCAGCGCTAGTGCTTCTTGTGTGATACCGGTTTTTTCCTGACCCATCAGAATGCAGGTCGGGCGCGTGTAATCAATTTCGCGAAAATCGACGGCTTTATCCGAAAGGTTGGTGGCGAGGATTTGCATCCCGTTGTTTTTCAAATGGCTAACGGCATCGCCAATATTGCGATGTGTTTTCACTTCAACCCAGGAGTTACTTCCGGCAGCAGAAGAGGCCATGGTACGCATTCTGTTACCCGGCCAAACCGCGTGAACTTCATGCACGCCCACTGCATCAGCGGTGCGAATAATCGCTGAGACGTTATGAGGTTTATGGACTTGTTCCATGCAGACGGTCAGGTCAGGCTGACGCCTGGCAAGCATCTCGCAAATACGCGCATAACGTTGAGGATTCATAACACTAGTTTCGGTTGCGGGT
>Ga0160439_1000373_pt1 | contig 23585 bp, 13 predicted proteins | sample HID1975M_E0MG_FD_108201 | JGI IMG/M metagenome (GOLD analysis project Ga0160439, IMG submission 108201) | Enriched soil microbial communities from UW Madison campus, WI, USA - HID1975M_E0 MG | ecosystem: Environmental > Terrestrial > Soil > Unclassified | place: USA: Madison, Wisconsin... | reverse complement strand
TGGGACGGCCCTGCCGCTGGATCTGCCGGTCGCCGGCGTCAGCCCGTGTACACCTCGTACTCGGACAGCTGACCCGCCGGCCAGCCCGTGTTGCCCGTGAACGTCAGGCGCACGTAGCGCTTGGACGACGGCGTCACCGCGATGGTCACGGTGTTGCCCGACGACGGGTTGAACGCGTAGCCCGCCGACGCCTTGAGGGTGCTCCACGAGGCGTTGTCCGTGCTGCCCAGCACGCTCAGCGTCTGCGTCCGGGTGGCCCATGCCGCAGCAGGCGGGAGCTTGAGCACGATGCGTCCCACCGTCTGGGCGGCACCCAGGTCGACGGTCAGCGTCTGCGGGAACGCGTTGTTGGGGCTCTCCCAGTACGTGTTCGCATTCCCGTCGACGACGTTGGACGCCACGTACACGTCCGCGTTGGCCCCGCTCACCTGCTTGCCCGCGGCCAGGTTCACCGTGGGCGGCGTGGTCGGGGTCGTCGTGGGCGTGGGCGTGGGCGTGGGGGTCGGCGTGGGCGTCGGCGTCGGGGTGGGCGTCGCCGTGCTGCCCGTGCCGTAGACCTCGAGCGACGAGAGCTGCCCCGCCGGCCAGCCGGTGTTGGCCGTGACCGTCGCCCGGACGTACCGCGCGTTCCCGCTGACGGGGATGACGACCCGGTTGCTCGACGCGGGGTCGAACGAGTACGACTTCGACGCCGCGAGGGTGCTCCACGACGACCCGTCCGTCGACCCCTGCAGCGTCAGCGTCTGGTTGCGCTGACCCCACGACGGGGGCAGCGCGAGCTCGACGCGCTGGACCGCCGCCGCGGCGCACAGGTCCACGGTCACCGACTGCGGGAACGCGTTGTTGGCGCTCTCCCAGTAGGTGTTCGCGTTGCCGTCGACCACGTTGCCCGCGCTGTAGGTCTGCGTCGTGCTGGTGGCCGTGGCGCTCTTGCCGCGGGCCAGGTCACCGGTGCCGACCGTGCAGGCCGGCTGGGTCGGCGTGACGGTGGGCGTCGGGGTGGGCGTGGGTGTCACCGGCGGGGTCGTCGGCGTCGTCGTCGGGCTGCCCGTGGGGTTGGTGACGCCGCCCGCGTAGACCGGCGTCGGCCACGGGCCGCAGTACGACGGGTCCGCGTAGAACCCGGAGTTCCCGCTGCCCACCAGGTTGATGCCCGTGTTGACCGAGCCCTGGCAGGAGTACAGCGGGTTGGAGTACCCGATGTTCTTGGCCACCACGTTCTCGAAGTTCGCGACGAAGGCGGCTTGCGCCTGGATCGCGAAGGTGCCCGCACCGTCGATGAGGACGTTCTTGAAGTTCACCGTCTTGGTGGAGCCCTCGATGAACATGATCGCGGCGTAGGAGCTGTCCAGGATGTTCGCGTCGGTCACGTTGATCGTCGCGTTCATCGGTTCGTTGAGTGCGGAGAACCACAGGGCGCCGACGCCGAACTGCCAGTTGTAGTCGGAGTTGCCCGCCCGGATGAACGTGTCGCGAGCCACCGTGATGGTCCCGCCGATCGCCGCGGCGCCCTGGACGCCCGGGTAGCGGTTGGCGATGTGGATGCCGCCACCGTTGCTGATGGTGTCGGCCACGACGTTGTCGCTGACGGTGATGTCCGTGCCGCCGTAGATCGCGATGTTGTTGGCGAGGATCGGCAGGATCACCGTGTTGAACGTGAACGAGTTGTTCCGCTCGGGCGACTCGGCCCACTCGGCGATGCCGTCGTCGCCCGTGTTCCTGATGAAGTTGTTGGTCGCCACCGAGTTGGTGACGCCCTGGTGGAAGTTGATGCCGTCGGCCGTCTGGTCCAGGATCCGGCTGTTCTTGATGGTCAGCCTGTCCATGGGGCCGTCCATCCAGGCGCCCACCTTGGTGTGCTGCATCCACACCGAGTCGATGGTCGAGCTGCTCATCGCCCCGCCGAACGCGTTGACCTGGTCGTTGTCGTTGCGCTCCTTGACCTCGCCCAGCACCGCCAGGTTGCTGACGGTGACGTTGGTGCTGGGGCCGCCCTGGTTGACGTACTTGCCGTAGATGCCGACGCCCGCGCCGGTCAGCTCGGAGTACCACTGGCCGGCGCCGGTGAGCGTGACCTTGTCGACGATCAGGTGGCTGGTCACCTTGAACCGGCCCTGCGGGACGTAGACGGTCTTGCCCTGCGACGAGCCGGCGTTGATGGCGTTCTGGATCGCCTGCGTCGCGTCGGCCGCGCCGGTCGGGTCGGCGCCGAAGTCGGTGACGACGTTGAGCGAGCCGCTGGGCTGCCCGATGGGTGCCGCGACCTGCTCGAAGTCGGCGAGGTCGACGGTGAACGTGGGCGACTGGGCGGTCGACGACACCTGGAAGCGAACCTTGGTGCCCGCCGCCAGCGTCGAGCCGAACATCATCCGCGCCTCGTCGTAGAAGTGGTGCGGGAAGGTGTCGCCAGGGTTGTTGTTGAACGGGTAGCCGCCGTAGTACCAGCCGTACCGCGAGGTGACGGGCAGGTCCTTGACCTTGGTGCCGTTGACGAGCACCGCCGCGGTCGCGTCGCGGCCCGTGCCGGCGGCGTTGTCCGGCAGCGAGTAGCGGAAGTCGACGGAGTTGGCCGGCTTGGTCAGCGTGAACTCGACGTACTCGCCGACGGCGTCGAGCGTGACGGCCCGGCGGCCGGAGGCCTCCGAGGGGAGCGTCCCGTACAGGCGGTTGGGGCCGATGATCGTCCCGTTCGTGGCGGCGTCCTCGGCCTCCTGCTCGACGAAGGGGACGGTCGCACCCCGGCCGGGGATGCCGACGGGGGACAGGGACAGGGGAGCGGCGGCGTGCGCAGGGCTTGCGCCGGACGTGATCGCGACGAGCGCGGTCCCGACGAGTGCCGCGGCGGCGACCGCAGCTGCCGCTGCGCGCAGCGGGCGGGTTCCGGGGGATCCGGCAGGGGTGTGCAGGGGGATGGCAGGGCCGTGTCGACTCACGGTGCGGACCTCTCTGTCCGACGTGCCACCTCACCGTCGTCGGTGAGGGAGCGAGTGAGGCCAGGCGCGCGGCGCGCGTCCGGGGTGCGGCCATCACCGTACATATCCGTACATTGCTGCGCAAGATGTGAACAACTAGACGAAAGGAAGCTGAGGTCAGCGCGTGGCTTCCGCGACGAGGTGTCGGACCTGGGAGACGTAGGACCCGCCGAAGAGCAGGGCGTGCACGCCCACGGGGTAGATCTGGTGGAGCCCGATGCGACGCCGCCACCCGCGTCGCAGCGGCTTGCGCTCGTCGTAGGCCGTCAGGACGTCGTCGAGGTACGGCAGTCCGAACAGCGCGAGCATCGCCAGATCGGTCTCGCGATGACCGCCGTGGGCCGCGGGGTCGATGAGCGTTGCGCCGGCGGCCGTCCACATCACGTTCCCGGACCACAGGTCGCCGTGCAGCCGAGCCGGCGGCTCGTCGTCGTCGAACGTCCCCGCCCGCAAGCTCGTGACGAGCTCATCCATGCCCGGCACGTCGATGCCGGCGGCGTCCAGGTCGCGTGCGAGCGGTTCGATCCGGCACGCCGCCTGGAACTCGCCCCATCGCGCGTAGCTCCCGCTGACCAGGGGCAGGGGATGGTCGAGCGGGCCGAAGAACCCGTCACCGCGCCAGTGCGGTGGGGAGCAACCGAAGGCCTCGGCGCCCGCCGCGTGCATCGTCGCGAGCCCGGCGCCGAACGCCCGTGCCGAGGTCCGGGTGGGCGGCACGCTCTCGAGCCGTTCCAGGTCCAGGCGCGCCTCGTCGACGTCGAGGACGCGGACGACGGGGACGCCGCGTGCCTCCGCGAGCCAGCGCAGCCCCGCAGCCTCGCACCGGAAGAACCCCGCAGGGGCACCCGCGCGCGACTTCCGGAACACGGCCATCGTTCGATCCTGCGCCTCCTCACCGCCACCGCACCACCGAGCGTCCGAGGAAGTGGTCGCTATGACGACCCGATGCTCGGACGTTGCGGGTTGTCGGGCGGCGCGCGGGCGGCTGCGGCGCGATGCTGGGGCCATGACGAGCATCGGTGTCCCGCGCGAGATCAAGAACCGTGAGTACCGCGTGGCGCTGACGCCCGCGGGCGCGCACCACCTGACGCAGGCGGGACACGACGTGGTCGTCGAGGCGGGAGCCGGGCTCGGGTCCGCGATCGCCGACGACGAGTACGTCGCGGCCGGTGCCCGCATCGCCGACACTGCCGAGCAGGTGTGGGGCGAGGCGGACGTCGTCTGCAAGGTCAAGGAACCGGTCGGCCCGGAGCACGGGTTGCTGCGCGCCGACCAGGTCCTGTTCACGTACCTGCACCTTGCGGCGGACCGCGCCACGACCGATGCGATCCTGGCCGCCGGGACCACCGCGATCGCGTACGAGACGGTGCGCTCCGCCGACGGCTCGTTGCCCCTGCTCGCTCCGATGAGCGAGGTCGCCGGCCGCCTGTCCACGCAGGTCGCCGCCTACCACCTGATGCGCAACGAGGGCGGGGCCGGCGTCCTGCTCGGCGGTGTCCCCGGCGTGGACGCCGCACGCGTCGTCGTGCTCGGGGCGGGCGTCGTCGGGCGGCACGCGGCCGAGATCGCCGTCGGTATGCGCGCCGACGTCACGATGCTCGACCTGTCGATGCCGCGACTGCGCGAGATCGACGTCGCGTTCGGCGGGCGCGTGCGCACCCTCGCGTCGAACGCCTGGACCCTGGCCAGGGAGGTGGAGCAGGCCGACGTCGTCATCGGCGCGGTGCTCGTGCCGGGCGCCCGCGCGCCACGTTTGGTGACCGACGAGCTCGTCGCCCGCATGCGCCCCGGCTCGGTGCTCGTCGACGTGGCCGTCGACCAGGGCGGCTGCTTCGAGTCGACCCATCCCACCACGCATGACGACCCGACGTTCCGCGTCCACGACGCGCTCTTCTACTGCGTCGCCAACATGCCAGGCGCGGTCCCGGTCACCTCCACCCGCGCGCTGACCAACGTGACCCTGCCGTACCTGTCCGCACTCGCGGACCTGGGGTGGCGCGCGGCCCTGACGGCGGACCCCGCGCTCGCGGGAGGGCTCACGGCCCACGCAGGGACCTTGACCAACGAGGCCGTCGCCACGGCCCACGGCTACGGGTGGACGGACCCGGCGGTCGTGCTGGGCTGAGCGTGCCACCGGTCGATCCGGGGCGGAGTGCGTGATGATGGCGCGCATGGCCGACGCACTCGACGCCGACAACCCGTTCGCCACGCCGTCGGCGCTGCCCTACGGGCTGCCGGACTTCACGCGGATCCGTGAGGAGCACCACCTGCCCGCGCTGCTGGCCGGCATGGCCGAGCACCGGGCCGAGGTCGAGGCGATCGCGACCGAACCGGCGCCGGCGACCGTCGAGAACACACTCGTCGCCCTGGAACGCGCGGGCCGCCTCGTGCACCGCACGGTGCTCGCGTTCTTCAACCAGGTCAGCGCCGACGCGACGCCCGCCCTCGAGGCAGTCGAGGCCGAGGTCGCGCCGCTGCTCGCCGCCCACCGGGACGCCATCTACCTGGACGCGCGGCTCTTCGCGCGGCTGGAGGCGCTGCCGACCGACGGGCTGGACCCTGACACCGCGTGGCTCCTGCATCGCACCCGCACGGCGTTCACGCGGGCGGGCGTCGGGCTCGACGACGCCGACCAGGAGCGCCTGCGTGACCTCAACACGCAGATCACCACGCTGGAGACGACCTTCGGGCGCGACCTGCTCGCCGCCCAGAACGACGCAGCAGTGCTCGTCACCGACGAGGACCAGCTCGACGGGTTCCCCGCGGACACCCGTGCGGCCGCCGCGCGCGCCGCCGCGGATCGCGGGCTGACGGGCTGGCTCGTCGAGCTCCAGCTCCCCACCCAGCAGTCGGCGCTCGCGATGGCCCGCGGGCGGGACCTGCGGCGACGCATCTTCGCGGCCTCGGTCCGGCGCGGCGACGGCGGCGACCACGACACCCGTCCGACGCTGCTGGCGCTGGCACGTCTGCGCGCCGAACGCGCCCAGCTCCTCGGCTACGAGCACCACGCCGCGTACGTCGCGAGCGACGCCACGGCCGGCTCTGCGCTCGCGGTCGCCGACCTGCTCACCAGGCTGGCGCCCGCGGCGGTCGCGAACGCGCGCGACGAGGCGAGGGACCTAGCGACGGCGCTCGAGCGAGACGTCCCCGGCGGCGTCCTGGAACCGTGGGACTGGGCCTACTACGCCGAACGGGTGCGAGCGCAGCGGCGTGCGCTCGACGACGTCGAGCTGCGGCCCTACCTCGAGCTGGACCGCGTGCTGGCGGACGGCGTCTTCCGGGCCGCCCACGCCCTGTACGGCACCACGTTCGCCGAGCGCCGCGACCTGGTCGGCTACCACCCGGACGTGCGTGTGTTCGAGGTGTTCGACGCCGACGGGGACGGCCTCGGCCTGTTCCTCGGCGACTTCTGGACGCGGGCCGGCAAGCGCGGCGGCGCGTGGATGAACACGCTCGTCGACCAGTCCTCCCTGCTGGGCGAACGACCGGTCGTCGTCAACAACCTCAACCTCCCCAAGCCGCCCGACGGCGAGCCGACCCTGCTGACCTGGGACGAGGTCATCACGCTCTTCCACGAGTTCGGCCACGCGCTGCACGGCCTGTTCTCGGACGTCCGCTACCCGTCGCAGTCGGGCACGCAGGTTCCGCGCGACTTCGTCGAGTACCCGTCGCAGGTCAACGAGATGTGGGCGTGGGAGCCAACGATCCTGCAGGCGTACGCGCGCCATCACGAGACCGGCGGCCCGATGCCCCGGGAATGGGCCGAGACCCTGCTCGCGGCCCGCCAGGACGGCGAGGGCTTCGCGACGACCGAGTACCTGGCCGCCGCCCTGCTCGACCAGGCCTGGTACCGCCTGGACCCGCAGGACGTCCCCACCGACCCCGACGAGGTGGCCGCGTTCGAGGCCGCGTCCCTCGAGGCCGCGGGAGTCGCCGTGGCCCAGGTCCCGCCGCGGTACCGGACCACCTACTTCAACCACGTGTTCGGCGGCGGGTACTCGGCCGCCTACTACTCCTACATCTGGTCGGAGGTGCTCGACGCCGACACGGTGACGTGGTTCGAGGAGAACGGCGGTCTGACGCGCGCCAACGGCGACCGGTTCCGGGAAGCGGTCCTCTCGCGCGGCGGCTCGGTGGACCCGATGGCCGCGTTCCGCGACCTGCGCGGCCGCGACCCGCAGATCGCCCCGCTCCTGGCCCGACGCGGCTTGGCTGCGCAGTAGGCGTCCCAGAGCGTGGACGTCGGGTCGAGACGTGGAACGGCTCGGGCGGGCGCCCGGTAGCGTCTGTCGCATGCCCGCCACGCCCTCCGCGCCGCAGTCCGCCCAGACGTCCGCCGCCGACGAGGTCGTCGACATCTGCCGCGACCTGATCCGGTTCGACACGTCGAACTACGGTGACAACGAAGGGCCGGGGGAGCGTGCGGCGGCCGAGCACGTCGCGGGTCTGCTCTCGGACGTCGGGCTGGACACGGAGATCTTCGAGAGCCTTCCCGGGCGGGCCAGCGTCGTGACGCGGCTCGAGGGTTCGGACAGCTCGCGGCCGGCACTCGTCCTGCACGGGCACCTGGACGTGGTGCCCGCGCGGGCCGACGACTGGAGCGTCGACCCGTTCGGCGCGGAGGAGCGCGACGGGTTGATCTGGGGTCGCGGCGCCGTGGACATGAAGGACATGGACGCGATGATCCTGTCGGTCGTGCGGCAGATGGCGCGCGAAGGGCGCAAGCCGGCGCGGGACGTCGTCGTTGCGATGTTCGCCGACGAGGAGGCCGGCGGCACGTACGGCGCACGCTGGGCCGTCGACAACCGTCCGGAGCTCTTCGAGGGTGCCACCGAGGCGATCAGCGAGGTGGGCGGCTTCTCGGTCGAGATCGCCGGACGCCGCGCCTACCTTCTGCAGACCGCCGAGAAGGGCCTGTCCTGGATGCGCCTGATCGCCGACGGTCGCGCCGGGCACGGCAGCCAGGTGAACCGGGACAACGCCGTGACGCACCTGGCCGAGGCCGTGGCCCGGATCGGTCGGCACCCGTGGCCGCTCGACCTCACCCCGACCGTCCGCGCGCTGCTCGAGGGCGTCGCGCAGCTCACCGGCCTGCCGTTCGACGAGGCCGACCCCGAGGGGGTCGACCGGCTCGTGCAGGCGCTGGGTCCCGCGCAGCGCTTCGTCGGCGCCACGCTGCGGCACACGACCAACCCCACGCAGCTCACGTCCGGCTACAAGGCGAACGTCATCCCCGGCAGCGCGGAGGGCACGATCGACGGCCGGTTCCTGCCGGGCCGCGAGGACGAGTTCGTCGCGAAGGTCGCCGAGCTGGCCGGCGAGCACGTGCGGATCGAGCGCATCCACCACGACATCGGCCTCGAGGCGCCCCACACGGGTGCGCTCGTGGACGCGATGACCGACGCATTGCTGGCCGAGGACCCCGACGCGACCGTCCTGCCGTACACGCTGTCCGGCGGCACCGACAACAAGTCGCTCGCACGCCTCGGCATCACCGGGTACGGGTTCGCACCCCTGCGGCTCACGCCGGACCTCGACTTCGCCGGGATGTTCCACGGCGTCGACGAGCGCGTGCCCACGGACGCGCTGCGGTTCGGCACGCGTGTGCTCGACCGCCTGCTCTCGACCTGCTGAGCGCGATCGTCAGAGCGTCTCGGCGAGCGTGCTGCGCACCCGCAGCACCTTGCGGCGCAGCCACACCCTGCGCTCGCCGCCCACGTAGATGACGGAGCGCGCCAGCTCCCAGCGCCCGTACTCGGCCTGCTCGGTGAGCATGCGGCGGGCATCGCCCCGGCTGGTGGACCGCGGGATGGTCACCACGCGGTACTCGTACTGGCCTCCGACGGCCACCCAGTCCTTGCGCTTCGTGCCTGTCTGTCCGATTGCCATCGCTCACCCCGTCCTGTCACCGGCGTCGATCGACCTATCGCGCTGCCATTGTGCCCTGTGCGGCGCTACGGTCATGGCATGACCGTCGACCCGCGTGCCGCGCTGGACCGCCTGATCGCTTCCCTCGAGGCCCACTACAACGCTGTCGTCGCCAAGCACGACGACGACGACCCGGCCGTCGACGACGCCTACGACGTGCTCGCCGACGCCTTCGAGGTGTACGACGAGGCGCTGGGCACGGCCCACGGCGAGGCGCTGCCGTTCTACCTCGCGGAGGAGGACGACGAGGACGACGAGGACGACGACGAGTGGGGCCCGGACGGGGACGACGCGTTCGAGGACGGCGCCGACGTCGACGAGGCGAGCGCCGAGCACGCCTGAGGAGGCGGCGGAGGGCTGCGCGCTCAGAAGCGCTCGGGGTAGCTCAGCGCGGGCGCGGTGATGTCGTCGAGCGCGCCCCGCAGCTCCGGCGGGAGGTCCAGGTCGAGCGCCTGCAGGGAGCCTCGGAGCTGGTCGGCCGTCCGTGCGCCGACGATCGCCGCGGCCACCCCCGGACGCCACGTGAGCCACGCCAGGGCGACCTCGAGAGGGGCGCGGTCCAGCCCGTGCGCGGCCGTCGCCACTGCGTCGACGACCGCCGCGCTGTCCGCGCCCAGGTACGGCTCGACGAAACCCGCCAGGTGCGGCGACGCGGCGCGTGAGTCGGCCGGGATGGTCCGCCGGTACTTCCCGGTCAGGACCCCGCGCCCCAGCGGCGACCACGCGAGGATCCCGGCCCCGAGCGCCTGAGCCGCGGGGACGACCTCGCGCTCGACGCCGCGCTGCAGCAACGAGTACTCGGCCTGCACGGCGGCGAGCCCGGGGTCGTGCTCGAGGAGGCTCGCGACGCGTGCCACCTGCCAGCCGGCGTGGTTGGCGAGCCCGACGTAGCGGGCGCGGCCGCTGCTGACGGCCAGCCGCAGCGCGGACGCGGTCTCCTCGAGCGGGGTCCGCGGGTCCGGCGTCTGCACCAGGAAGAGGTCCACGTGGTCGGTGCCGAGCCGGCGCAGGGACGCGTCGAGGGAGGCGATCAGGGCACCGCGGGACCCGTCGACGACGGCACGCTCGCCCGTGCGCCGCACGCCCGCCTTGGTGCACAGCACCAGCTCGTCGCGCTCCACGACGTCACCCAGCAGGCTGCCGAGGAGCTCCTCCGCACCGCCGTCGGCGTAGGACGCCGAGGTGTCGACCAGCGTCCCGCCGGCGTCGACGAAGTCGCGCAGCTGCTCGGTGGCCTCGTGCTCGTCGGTGTCCCGGCTCCAGGTCATGGTGCCCAGTCCCAGCCGCGACACGCGCAGTCCCGTGCGTCCCAGGTGGCGGTGCTCCATGATCGGCAACCCTAGACCGCCGCGGAGTCTCCAGGGGGCCTTCACCGGATCACCACCCCGCAGGCCACGCGTCTGCCGGACGTGGGAAGGGTGTCCGGCTAGGGTTGCGGCTCGTGAGCGGCATGGGTGTGGGCGAAGCGATCCTCCTGGGGCTGGTGCAGGGACTGACCGAGTTCCTGCCGGTCTCGTCCAGCGCGCACCTGCGCATCGTGGGCGAGCTGATCGGCAGCTCGGACCCCGGCGCCGCGTTCACGGCGATCACGCAGCTGGGCACCGAGACCGCGGTGATCCTCTACTTCCGCCGCGACATCGTGCGGATCGTGGGTGCGTGGTGGCACGCCCTGCGCGGTGCCCACGGCACGGACTGGCGCTCGCGCGCCGGCATGCCGCCGGGGGAGCCGCGGGACCACGACGCGCTCATGGCCTGGTACATCGCGATCGGCTCGCTGCCCATCGTCATCCTCGGCCTGTTGTTCCAGGACGCCATCGAGAGCACGTTCCGCAACCTGTGGATCGTCGCGCTCATGCTGGCCGGCTTCGGCCTGTTCCTGGGCTGGGCGGACAAGGTGGGGGCCAAGAGACGCACGCTCGAGGAGCTGGAGGGCCGCGACGCGCTGCAGTTCGGCGGGTGGCAGGCGCTCGCGCTGATCCCCGGCGTGTCACGCTCCGGGGGCACGATCACCGGCGGTCTGCTGATGGGCTACACCCGGGAGGCGGCGGCGCGGTACTCGTTCCTGCTGGCCATCCCCGCGGTCTTCGGGTCCGGGCTGTTCCAGCTCGCCAAGAGCGTCGACGAGTTCGGCAAGGCGGGCACGCCCAGCTTCGGCGCGACCTTGATCGCCACGCTCGTCGCGTTCTTCGTCGGCTACCTCGTGATCATCGTGTTCCTGAAGATCGTCTCGACCTTCAGCTACAAGCCGTTCGTCTGGTACCGGCTGGGCCTGGCGGCGTTGGTCGCCCTCCTGCTGATCACGAACGTCCTGGAGCCGAACGCGGCCACGACCGTCGTCGGGTCGTAGGCGTCAGAGCCAGCCCACCTTGCGGAACTGGCGGTACAGGCCGCCGCAGATGCCCAGCATCACGACGATGACGGCGGGGTAGCCCCAGGTCCAGGTCAGCTCCGGCATGTGCTGGAAGTTCATGCCGTAGATCCCCGCAATGAGGGTCGGGACGGCAGCGATCGCGGCCCATGCCGAGATCTTGCGCATGTCCTCGTTCTGCTGGACCGAGACCTGGCTCAGGTGCACCTGGAGCATCGCGTCGAGCAGCTCGTCGTGCGCGTCGAGGTGGTGGTCCACCCTGTCGGCGACAGCCTGGACCCGGTCGAGCCACACGGCGGGCTCCCTGTTGCGACGACCCTTCCGGATCGTCTCCGCGGCGAGCTGCGGCAGGACACCCGTGATGGGCGCCAGCGCGCGCCTGGCCTCGGCGATCTCCCGCTTGAGGTCGTAGATGCGCTCGACGGGGTCGTCGACGCGCGCACTGCTGAACACGACGCGCTCCGTGTCGCCGACGGCGTCGCCGAGCTCCGCCTCCACGTCCGCGGCGTGCGAGACGAGCGTGAGCAGGATCGCGGCGAGGACCTGCGCGACGCCCGAGTCCGGCACCGGCACGCCGCTGCACAGCTTCTCCGCCGCGCGCGGCAGGATGCCGCCCTCGCCCGCCTCGGCGGTCACGATGACGTGCTCGGACAGGATCATGGTGAGTGCGCCCGTGTGCACGTCGCGGATGTCGGCGACGTAGGACAGCGTCGGGACGGACAGGATGATCTCTCCGTCGGCGGACTGGTCGACGTGGCCACGCAGGGGATGCGTGCTGCGCTCGGGGTGCGCGCCGGGCGTGTGGTGGTCGAGCAGCTCGATGGCCTGCTCGCTCACCCCGTGCTCGCGGGCGTAGGTGATCAGGTCGCCGGGGGCGACGACGATCCAGCGCGGCTCGCCGTCGTCGCCGTCGTGCCAGCCCGAGGGGCCCTTGCTGTAGTGCTGCGCGTCGCTCACGGTGAGCATCATGACCCCTGCCGGGGTCGGGCGCCGGTCGTCGGTGCCGGTGGACCGCCGTTAGGCTTGCGGCCGTGCTCACCTGGCCCTCGCCGTTCGTCCCGTCGCTTCCCGGCCGAGGAGGGCCGGTCAAGGTGCGGGACTCGTCCACCGGTGACCTCGTCGTCGCGGCCGAGGGTCCCACGGCGACGCTGTACGTCTGCGGCATCACGCCCTACGACGCGACCCACATGGGGCACGCAGCCACGTACGTCGCCTTCGACGTCCTGGGCCGGGCCTGGCGCGATGCGGGACAGACGGTGCGGTACGCCTCCAACGTCACCGACGTCGACGACCCGCTGCTGGAGCGCGCCACCGCGACGGGTGTCGACTGGCGTGACCTCGCGGTCGAGCAGACCGCGCTGTACACCCGTGACATGACGGCGCTCGGGGTCATCCCGCCCGACGTGTGGAGCGGCGTGGTCGAGTCGGTGCCGACCGTCGTCGCGGCGGTCGAGAAGCTGCTCGCGGCCGGCGCGGCCTACCGGGTGCCCACGCCCGACGAGGTGGGGGACGAGCTCGGCGACGTGTACGCGGACCTGTCGGCGGACGCGGCCTTCGGGGCCGTCGCGGGCTTCGACGCGGCGACGATGCTGGCGCTGTCCGCGGAGCGCGGGGGCGACCCCGACCGACCCGGCAAGCGCGACCCGTTGGACCCGCTGCTGTGGCGGCGCGAGCGGGCGGGCGAGCCCGCGTGGGACGGCGGGTCGCTGGGACGCGGCCGGCCCGGCTGGCACATCGAGTGCGCCGTCATCGCGCGCGACGCGCTCGGTCTGCCGTTCGACGTCGAGGGTGGCGGCTCCGACCTGCTGTTCCCGCACCACGAGATGAGCACGTCGCACGCGCGCCTGCTGGACTCGGGTCACGGGGCGCGGGTGCACCTGCACGCCGGGATGGTGGGCCTCGAGGGCGAGAAGATGAGCAAGTCGCGGGGGAACCTCGTGCTCGTCTCGCGGCTCCTGGCGGACGGAGAGGACCCGATGGCGATCCGCCTCGCCATCGTCGCGCACCGCTACCGCGAGGACTGGGACTGGACCGCCGCCGGCCTGGCGGAGGCCCGCGAGCGCCTGGCGACGTGGCACCGCTCGGTGTCCGGCAACGGCGGCCCGTCCGCCGACACGTTGCTCGCGGACGTCCGGGCTGCCCTGGCCGACGACCTCGACACCCCGCGCGCGCTCGCCCTCGTCGACGCGTGGGCGCAGGCCGCGCTGGCGGGGGGCGCCGGCGGTGGCGTCGACGAGGACTGGGACGAGGGTGCGCCGGGCATCGTCGGCCGCATGCTCGACGCCCTGCTCGGCATCCGCTTCTGACGCGTCAGCCGCCGGTGCCCTTGTCGCGGCGGCGCAGGTAGCGCTCGAACTCCTGGGCGATGGCCTCGCCGGATGCTTCCGGCAGGTCTGCCGTGTCCTTGGCCTCCTCGAGCTGGCGCACGTACTCGCCGATCTCCCCGTCCTCGCCGGCGAGCTCGTCGACGCCCTCCTGCCACGCCGCGGCGTCGTCGGGCAGCTCGCCGAACGGCACGGGCTCGCCGAGCAGCGACTCGATCCGCCGCAGGATCGCGAGCGTCGCCTTGGGCGAGGGCGGGTGCGCGACGTAGTGGGGGACCGCCGCCCACAGCGACAGCGCCTGCAGGCCCCGGGCGCCGGCCTCGTGCTGCAGCACGCCGACGATGCCCGTGGGGCCCTCGTAGGTGTTGGGCTCGAGGTCGAGCAGCTCGCGCAGCGCGGGATCCTCGCTCGTCGCGTTCACGGGGATGGGGCGTGTGTGCGGCACGTCGGCGAGCAGCGCCCCCACCGTGACCACGGTCTTGACGCCGAGGGACGCCGCGATCCCGAGCACCTCGTCGCAGTAGTGGCGCCACCGCATCGACGGTTCGATGCCGTGCACCAGGACGACCGTGCGCCCGTGCGGGGTGGTCGCTACGGCGACGGCGGTCGTCGGCCACGTGAGCTCGCGGCGGCCGTCGGGCCCCAGGCCCACCTGCGGGCGGTTCACCTGGAAGTCGTGGTACTCCTCCGGGTCGAGCTCGTCCACCTGCTCGGCCCCCCACACGTCGTGCAGGTGCTCGAGCGACTGCGTCGCCGCGGATCCGGCATCGTTCCAGCCCTCGAACGCGGCGAGCAGCACGGTCTCGCCGGGGGCGAGGACCGCAGGTGGGGTCGCGTCGGCGGGCAGGTCTGCGAAGTTGTCGCTGCCGGGCGTCTGGCTCATCGGGCCAGCCTAGGCGGACCGCAGGCTGTGGGCGCCGCAAGTGACCGTGCGGCGGCACGACTGGGCGCGCGGCAATATGTCCGTTCCCATTGCGTTTCTGCTGGTCGTCGGGTGCTATGGACTCCTGAGCACGACGACGCACGCTCCGTGACCCGCGGCCGGGACCGGAGCTGGACGGCGACACGACGACGTGACCCGTCCGGTGCACGGCCTGGGGGCAGGGGCGAAGGGGCGCTCGATGGTCGCGACCGGCAGCGGACGTGCGAGGACTGACGCCGTCGTGCGCTCGCGAGGCCTTCGCGGCACGCTGGCGGGCGCGCTCGTGGCGGCATCCGCCCTGGTCGCGGTCCCGGTATCGGTCGTGGCCGTCGACGCCGCCGTCGCCCCACCGGCCGCAGCCGTCCCGGGCAGCCCGGGCGTCATGGAGATGCCCCAGTTCATCCGGGTGGAGAACTTCGAGAACTTCGGCACCGCGACCGCGTCCACCAACGTCGACAGCGACTGGTCGAACCTTCCGTCGGGCTACGTCCAGACGCTCACCGAGTACCCGTACGGTGCCGCGCCCGGCAGCGCCGGCTACCAGCCGGCCTACGTGAGCGCCGACGGGACGACGTACACGGCCGACCAGCAGTGGGCGGCGGGTACCAGTTGCAACGGCATCGTCATCAGGTCGGGCGCGTCCGTCCCCGCACGTGCCGCGACCGGTGAGACGACGACGGGTACCAACGTGCTCCCCCCGACGGCCCGGCCCGGGTGCAACCGTGGGGCGACGAACCAGCCGTGGCTCGTCTGGTTCAACGCCGAGCGCCTCCTGGCGAACGACATGGGGACCTATGCGCTCTCGTTGGGATACCCCTACGCCTCGATCCGGAGCACGATCGGCATCACCGCGTCCGCCGCGGACAACCACGTCGTGACGTCGTACACGAACGGGACGACCGCGGTGGGCACGATGCTGCAGACCGCCACGCCCTTTCCTGCGACGGTCGGCAACTACTACCAGTTCACCGTCGACATCGGCTCGCAGAGCTGCTTCCTGGGTGGGACGGTCGTGGGCGCCCAGCCCCAGTTCAACATCACCCAGGCCGGGGGGCAGCAGGTCAGCGCCTTCTCGCAGGCGATCAACACCTGTACCCGCGGCAAGGCGGGGCAGCAGACGTTCGGTCCGGGGGCGTCGGCGCCGGACGGTTCACGGCAGCAGCAGCGCACGTCGCTGGTGGCGACGTACATCGGCGACGTGGCGGTGCGCGCGACCGGGACGACGCTCGGGTTGCAGGTGCGCAACAACCAGGCGAGCGGCAACGGCAACGACACGGCGTTCGACAACGTCGTCATGCTCGACTCGACGCCCAAGCTGGACAAGGTCTTCTCCACGGGGCCGCTCACCGACGGTGCCTACGGTACGAACGCTCCCGGCACCTTGACGTGGACCGTCACCAACACCTACGACCCGACGGATCCGACGCAGGACAGCGGACCGAAGAACGGGTGGTCCTTCACCGACGCGCTGCCGGCCGGGCTGCGGGTCCTGCATCCCTCGGCCTACACCACGACGTGCAATGGCGGCACGCTGAGCGTCACGGGCGGCACCGTCCGCGCCGGGGGCAACCTGTCCGGGGGCGTCGGGAGCGCCACCGAGGAGTCCTGCACGTTCAGCGTGCAGGTCACGTCGGACACGCCGGGCACCTACACGAACACCCCGGCCGACGTCACGACGGACGGCCTGCTGCCTCCGGGGAGCACCAGCATCACGTTCGTCGACCAACCACCCGTGGGGTGCACGCCCGACGCCCTGCTCTTCCAGCAGCAGCCGACGGTCGGGTACTCGGTCGACCTCGTGACGGGCGCGTCGACGCCGCTGCCGGGCTTCTTCTACTCGCCCGCGGTGAACTCGCTCGGGGTCAACGCGCTCGACGGGTACGTCTACGGGTTCGACAACAGCAGCCAGTCCGTGGTGCGCATCGCGGGGGATGGGTCGACGGTGAACCTCGGGAAACCGTCGGCCTTCCCGACCACCGGCCCTGTCGCGACGACGGACCAGTGGAACGTCGGCGACGTGGACCCGCAGGGGCACCTGTGGATCGCGGCGGGCAACACGGGGACGACGACCGCGTACTGGATGGAGATCGACGTCGACGCCACGTCGTCGACCTACCTGCAGGTGCTGGGCTCGGGGTCGCTGACGAAGCCGGCGAACATGGGTCAGTTCTCCGACTGGTCGTTCTACGGAGGCTCGCTCTATACGGTCGGGACCCGGTCGGGCGGGACGGCGAACCAGTGGACCGTGGCCCAGTTCGACCTTTCGACGCACCTGCTCACCGATCTCGGGAACACCCCGGCGCTGGTCGCCCCCAACGGCGCCGGGTCCGGCGCGACGACTGGCGCCAAGGCGTTCGGCGCGACGTACACCGACTCGGGAGGCCGTCTCTTCGCGTCCAGCAACACCAGTGGGCAGATCTGGCGGTTCGACCTCACGTCGGCGACCCCCGCGGCCACCGGGGCGTTCTTCGCCTACGGCCCGGCGTCGTCGGCGAACGACGGCGCGCGCTGCCTCGAGCCCCCCGTGGCCGTGGACCTCGGTGACGCCCCGGCGTCGTACGGCACCACGCTTGCGGCCGACGGCGCGCGGCACGGGATCGTCGACTACGACGCCGCCGCGCATGCCGCGCCGCTCATGATCGGGGCGACGGTCGACGACGAGGCCGACGGCGTGCCGTCCGCCGGTGCCGACGGTGACGACCTCGGCGTGACGGACGACGAGGACGGCACGGCCTCGCCGATCTCGGCGGTCGCGGGTCGCGCGCTGCCCGTCGCCCTGACCGTCACGAACGACTCCGACCAGGACGCGACCCTCGCGGGGTGGGTGGACCTGAACCGCAACGGGACGTTCGATGCCGGCGAGCGGCAGCTCACGACCGTGCCGGCAGGCTCAGGTGCGCAGTCGTACACGTTGACGTTCGGCACGGCGAGCGCCGGTGCGCAGACGTACGCCCGGTTCCGGCTCTACACGGGCACGGTCACCGCGCCGTCACCCACGGGCGCCGTCGACGGGGGCGAGGTCGAGGACTACCCGGTCGTGGTCGGGGTGCCCGGACTCGAGATCAGCAAGACGTCCGACGCCGGGGCGAGCGTCGTGCCCGGCCAGACCATCACGTACACCGTGACGGTCACGAACACCGGCACCGTCGCGTACACGGACAGCATCCCGGCGACGTTCACCGACGACCTGAGCGGGGTGGCGGACGACGCCGACTACGGCGACGACGAGGCGTCGGACGCCGGCGGCAGGTTCCGGCTCACGCCCCTGGCGGGTGGGCCCGCGACGACCGGCCTCACGTGGACGGGCGCCCTCGCGGTCGGCGCGACCGCCAGGATCACCTACTCGGTCACTGTGCACGTCCCGGCCGACGGCGACGGCACGCTCGCCAACGCGGTGACCGGCCCACCCGAGTCGAACTGCCCGGCGGGCACGGAGGACGACTGCACGACGTCGGTGCCCGTGCGGGCCCTGACGATCACCAAGTCGGTGACGCCGGCCTCCGGGATCGGACCGGGCGATGCACTGACCTACACGGTGACGGTCGAGAACAGCGGCGCGTACTCCTACACCGCCGCTGACCCCGCCACCATCAGTGACGACCTCGCCGACGTCCTGGCGCACGGCACGCTCACGTCGGGACCCACGGTGACGCCCGACGTCGGGACGGCGGACGTGTCCGGCACCTCCCTGACGTGGAGCGGGCCGCTCGAGGCCGGCGCGAGCGTGACGCTCACCTACGTGCTGACGACGGCCGACCCACTGACGGGCGACGAGTCGGTCGAGAACTCGGTGACCGGGCCGCCCGAGTCGAGCTGCGCGACGGGCGACGAGGACGGCTGCGGCACGTCCGTCCCGGTCCTGACTCCCGGCCTGGAGGTCACCAAGACCTCGGACGCGGGCACGAGCGTGGTCGCCGGCCAGACCGTGACCTACACGGTGACCGTCGAGAACACGGGGGAGACCGACTACACCGCCGCCCGTCCCGCCACCGTGACCGACGACCTGTCGGACGTGACGGACGACGCGACGTTCAGCGGCGACCAGGCGTCCGACGCGGGCGGGTCCTTCACGACCACGGGAACCGACCCGGTCACGGGGCTCACGTGGACCGGTCCCCTCGTGGTCGGCCAGATTGCGACGCTCACCTACTCGGTGGTCGTCGACGACCCGCCGGGCGGTGACGGCACGCTGACCAACGCCGTGACGGCACCCGAGTCCGCCTGTGTCGACGGCACGGAACCCGCCTGCACCACGTCCGTCCCCGTGCGTGCGCTGGAGATCGAGAAGAGCGCGACCCCGGCCGTGGTCGACGCCGGCGGCACGGTCACCTACACCGTGACCGTCACCAACACCGGACAGGTCGCGTACACCGACGACGACCCGGCGGCCGTCACCGACGACCTCACGGGTGTCACGGACGACGCGGACTACTCCGGCGACGCGGCGTCCGACGCCGGTGGGACGTTCACGACGACGGGGACCGACCCGGTCACGGCACTCACGTGGTCCGGCGCGCTCGGTCCCGGGCAGACGGTCACGCTCACCTACTCGGTGACCGTCCACAGCCCACCCGACGGCGACGGGACGCTGGTCAACACCGTCACGGGCCCCCCGGAGTCGACTTGTGTCGACGGCACCGAGCCGGGCTGCTCCACCTCGACGCCCGTGCGCGCGCTCACGATCACGAAGGCGGCGCCCGACCTCGCCGACGCCGCGATCGGCGACGCGGTGCAGTACACGGTGACCGCCACCAACACGGGTCAGGCCGCCTACACCGGGCTCACGCCGGCCGTCGTCGTGGACGACCTGACGGGCGTGCTCGACGACGCCACGTACGGCAACGACGCGGTCACGGACCCCGTGCTCACCGGGACGCTGACCTACGCGGCCCCGCGGCTCGTCTGGAGCGGTCCCCTGGCCGTGGGGGCGAGCGTCACGCTGACCTACTCGGTCATCGTCACAGGAGCGGGTGACACGGTGCTGAGCAACGTCGCGTTCCAGCCGCCGCCCGATGCGGGCTGCACGGATGCGGCGTCGTGCGACGTCACGCCGCCCGAGCAGTGTGTCGACGGCACCGACCCCGCGACCGGGCTGACCTGCGACGACGTCGTCGTCGAGCTGCCGCGGCTCGCTGTGACGAAGGCAGCCCCGGACCTCGTCGGCGCCCGCATCGGGGACACCGTCACGTACACCGTGACGGCCACCAACACCGGTGCCGGCGACTACACGAGCGTCGCGCCGGCCACCGTGGTCGACGACCTCACGGGTGTGCTCGACGACGCGACGTACGCCGGCGACGCAGCGGCCGCACCGGCCGACGCCGGGGAGCTCGGCTACTCCGCACCCCGGTTGGTCTGGACGGGACCGCTGGCCGCGGGCGCGTCGGTCACGATCACCTACTCGGTCACGCTCACCGGGGACGGCGACACGTCCGTCGACAACGTCGCCTTCCAGCCGCCGTCCGGGTGCACGTCCGCCGACGACTGCGACGTCGACCCACCGCAGACCTGCACGGACGGCACCGACCCCGAGACAGGCCTGCCGTGCGACCAGGTGCACGCCGACCTCCCGCGGCTCACGATCGACAAGTCCGCACCCGACCTCGCGACCGCGCGCGTCGGCGACACGGTCACCTACACGGTGACCGCCGCGAACACGGGCGCGGGTGCCTTCACGACCACGGACCCGGCCACGGTCGTCGACGACCTCACCGACGTGCTCGACGACGCGACGTACGCGGCCGACGCCGCTGCGGCCCCCGACACCGGCGCGCTGAGCTACACCGCTCCGCGGCTCGTCTGGATCGGTCCGTTGGACGCCGGGGGGACCGTCACGATCACGTACTCCGTGACCCTGACGGGCGCCGGGGACATGACGGTCGCCAACGTCGCGTTCCAGCCGCCGCCGGACGCGGACTGCACGGCCGCGGCCGACTGCGACGCCGAACCGCCGCAGACCTGCACCGACGGCACCGACCCCGCGACGGGTCTGGCGTGCGACGACGTCACGGCCGAGCTGCCCCACCTCGCCATCACCAAGTCCAGCCCCGACCTGGAGGGTGCACACGTCGGCGACACCGTGAGCTACACGGTCACGGCCACCAACGACGGACCCGGCGACTGGACGGCGGACCGGCCCGCGACGGTCGTCGACGACCTCTCGGCGCTCCTCGACGACGCGACCTACGGCGGCGACGCCGTGGCCACGCCCGGCACGGGCACGCTCACGTATGCCGAGCCGCGCCTGGTCTGGACGGGACCGTTGGCCTCCGGGGCGAGCGTGAGCATCACCTACACGGTCACGCTGACGGGCAGCGGCGAGGTCCGCAACGTCGCCTTCCAGCCCCCGCCCGACGAGGGCTGCACGTCCGCCGACGACTGCGACGTCCAGCCCCCTGAGTCCTGCACGGGTGGCATCGACCCCGACACGGGCCTGCCGTGCGCGATCGTCAACGGCGGTGCACCGCAGCTCGCGGTCAGCAAGACCAGCCCCGACCTCGCCGCGGCACGCATCGGGAGCAGCGTCACGTACACCGTCACGGCGACGAACGTCGGGGCGGGGGCCTACACCGCGGCCGATCCAGCGACGGTGGTCGACGACCTGACCGGCATCCTCGACGACGCCACATGGGCCGACGACGCCACCGCGACGCGTACCGCGCCCGCCGGGAACGGCAACCTCACGTTCGCGGCGCCCCGGCTCGTGTGGAGCGGTGCGCTCGCGGCGGGGGCCTCCGTGACGATCACGTACTCGGCTGTCGTCACCGGCGACGGCGACCTCACGCTCGACAACGTCGCGTTCGTGCCGCCGAGCGGTTGCGCGACGGCGGACGACTGCGACGTCGTGCCGCCCGCGGTCTGCACCGACGGGACCGACCCGGAGACGGGACTGGCGTGCGACGACGTGTCGCAGGACCTGCCGCGCATGACGATCACGAAGTCCAGCCCGGACGTCGCGACGGCGCGCGTCGGGGACACGGTGCACTACACCGTCGTCGCGACGAACACCGGTCCGGGCGACTACACCGCCGCCGCGCCGGCCGTCGTCGTCGACTACCTGGGCCGGCTCCTCGACGACGCGACCTACGGCGGCGACGCCACCGCCACGGTGGCCGCCGGCTCGGGCGCCCTGGGCTACGCGTCGCCTCGGCTCGTCTGGATCGGGTCCCTCCCGTCCGGCGCTGCGGTCACGATCACCTACTCGATGACCGTGACCGGGCAGGGCGACGGGGACCTCGACAACGTCGCGCACGAGCCCCCACCCGACGCCGGTTGCCGGGCGGCGTCGCTGTGCGACGTCCAGCCGCCCGCCGAGGGGACCTGCGTCGACGGCTTCGACCCGCAGGGCCTGCCGTGCGGTGAGGTGACGGCGGGCCTGCCGGCGCTCGACATCGTGAAGTCCAGCCCGGACCTCGCGGCGGCCGAGGTGGGTGACACGGTCCACTACTCGGTGACGGCGACGAACATCGGCACCGCGGACTTCGACGACACGAGGCGCGCCACCGTCGTCGACGACCTCACGGGTGTGCTCGACGACGGCACGTACGGCGACGACGCCACGGCCACCACGTCGTCGCCCGCCGACGTCGGAACGGTGGGCTACGCCGCGCCCCGGCTCGTGTGGACCGGGACCCTGACGCAGGGGGAGTCCGTCACGCTCGAGTACAGCGTGACGCTCACCGCCGGCGGCGACCTCGACGTCGACAACATCGCCTTCGAGCCGTCGGGGACGTGCACGTCGGCCGACGACTGCGACGTGCAACCGCCCGACCGGTGCGTCGCGCCCGCCGACCTGGCGGTGGGCGCGCTCGGGCGGGTGGCGACCGTGGCGCCCACCGGGGTGCGGGCCTTCGTCGGGGGAGTGGGCGACGTCGACCCCGAGACAGGGCTACCGTGCTGGCGGCTCGACGGCGAGCTGCCGACGCTCGTCCTGACGAAGACGGCGACGCCCGCGAGCTTCGTGCGCGTCGGCGACGTCGTGACCTTCACCGTGACGGCCACGAACACCGGTCCGGGCGACTACACGCCGCAGCGCCCGGCTGTCGTCGTCGACGACCTGACCGACGTCCTCGACGACGCCACCTACGGCGACGACGCCCAGGCGTCCCCCGCGGTCGGCGACCTGACCTACGGCGCCCCGCGGCTGGTCTGGACCGGTCCGTTGACCTCCGGCGACAGCGTCGCACTGACCTACTCGGTGACGATCGAGCAGGGTGGCGACGCAACGGCGACGAACATCGCGTTCCAGCCGCCGCCCGACCGGTGCGGGACGGGCACCTGCGACGTCGACCCGCCGGACAGCTGCGTCGACGGGTCAGATCCGGCGACGGGTCTGCCGTGCGCCCAGGTGGAGGTCCCGGTCGGGCCGCCGTCGCCCTCGCCGACGCCCACACCCACCGACGAGCCCACCGCTCAGCCCACCGCCGAGCCCACGAGCTCGCCGGTCCCTCCGCTGGCGACCACCGGTTCCGACTCCCGCACGATCGGGTCCGTGGGCGCCGCGGCGCTGGTCGCGCTGCTCGCCGGGACGGCGCTGGCGGCCGCCGTTCGCAGGAGGCGAGGCTGACGGCCCCCGGGGTTCGTAGGATGGTCCGGTGCCCCCCACGATCGCGTCCCTGCCCGCTGCCGTCCTGTGGGACATGGACGGCACCCTCGTCGACACCGAGCCGCTGTGGATCGCCGCGGAGACCGAGCTGGTGACGGCGCACGGCGGGACGTGGTCGCACGACGACGGGCTCAAGATGGTCGGCAACCCGATGGCCGTCACCGCCCAGACGCTCCACGACCGCGGTGTCGACCTGCCACTGGACGAGATCGTCGACTTCCTCAACGTCCGGGTCGCGGCGGGCGTCGCGCGCCGCACCCCGTGGCAGCCCGGGGCTCGCGAGCTGCTCGACGCCCTGGCGGAGGCCGAGGTGCCGATGGCGCTCGTGACGTCGTCGTGGCGGCGGCTCGCGGAGCCGTTCGCGCAGGTGGCGGGCTGCTTCGACGTCGTCGTGGCGGGCGACGACGTCGTCAACAAGCCCGACCCTGCGCCCTACCTGCGGGCCGCCGCGCTGCTCGGCGTCCCG
>Ga0160439_1000372_pt1 | contig 23611 bp, 18 predicted proteins | sample HID1975M_E0MG_FD_108201 | JGI IMG/M metagenome (GOLD analysis project Ga0160439, IMG submission 108201) | Enriched soil microbial communities from UW Madison campus, WI, USA - HID1975M_E0 MG | ecosystem: Environmental > Terrestrial > Soil > Unclassified | place: USA: Madison, Wisconsin... | reverse complement strand
TGTTCGGGCCGCGCAAAGCCACGACATCGAGAAATTCAATGTCTTTCTTTTTCATGTTTTAATTTACTTGAGAAGCAGGTTGGCACGCGCGGACGCCCCTATGCAAGACCGCGAATTTATTGGCGAATTTATGGGGATGCGCCTTAAGAATAATGCCAACGAGTGGGGGATCCCAGATATTCCTAATTAGAAAAATCGGCTGATACTATACGACGCCTTCAAGGCGTGAACTCGTTGTGTTGTAAGGAAGGGACACGTTTGCCGCCGTGGGTGGTAAACCGGTTGCCGCCTAGTAGGGCAGAGTCCTGGCCCGGTATGCGTTCCAATGAAAAAACCACACCTGCTTTCCGGCCTTGCCGATGCCTTTCCTGCCCGCTGGCGGGACGAAATCCGCGCTGAATTAGCGGAAGACGAAAGCCTGCTGGCCTGGGTTGAAATAGACCTGGATCAACGGCTGAAGTTCCACCCAGGGTTGGTCGCCGCGACCGACCGCCGGCTGTTGGCTCGCAATGCCGACGATACCGGCTGGGAATCCTGGGTCTATGGCCCCCAATTAACGCTGAACCTGAGCGACCACGCCGGCGCCGCCGTGCTGGAACTGCACGACGATACGGCCCGCCTGGCGGTCTGGCGTTTCACGCTGGCACGCAATCCGGCCGCCTTGCGCCTCCTGGCCCAGTTCGAAGGGCAGCAGGCGATCCGCCTGTCCGGCCATCAGGAAGAGGCGCGCGCCGAACGCACCTGCACCAACTGTAATAACGTTATTCCCGCGGACGAGGAAGAATGCCCCGCCTGCCACCAGGAGCAGGCGGCGCCGTCGACCACCTGGGCGCTCCTGCGCCTGTGGCGCTTCGCCCGGCCGTACCGCGGTCCGTTGCTGGCCGGCTTCATCCTGACGCTGCTGGGCACGGCCGCGACCCTGGTGCCGCCGTACCTGACCATGCCGTTGATGGACGATGTGCTGATCCCGTTCCAGAACGGTTCGCCCATCGACTACAGCAAGGTCCGCCTGTACCTGGGCGGCCTGCTGGCCTCCGCCTTCCTGGCCTGGGGCCTGGGATGGGCCCGCACCTACATCCTGGCCTGGGTCAGCGAACGCATCGGCGCCGACCTGCGCACGACCACCTATGAGCATTTGCAGCAGCTGTCGCTGGAGTATTTCGGCGGCAAACGCACGGGCGACCTGATTTCGCGCATCGGTAGCGAAACCGACCGCATCTGCGTATTCCTGTCGCTGCACCTGCTGGATTTCGCCAACGACATCCTGATGATCGTCATGACGGCGGTGATCCTGGTATCCATCAACCCGTGGCTGGCGCTGGTCACGCTGGTGCCGCTGCCGTTCATCATCTGGATGATCCACGCGGTGCGTGACCGCCTGCGCCACGGCTTTGAAAAGGTCGACCGCATCTGGTCCGAGATCACCAACGTGCTGGCCGACACCATCCCGGGCATCCGCGTGGTGAAGGCATTCGCCCAGGAAAAGCGTGAAGTGGCGCGTTTCCGCGAAGCCAACAACCGCAACCTGGAAGTCAACGACCGTGTGAACACGACCTGGTCGCTGTTTTCGCCCACCGTCACGCTGCTGACCGAAGTGGGCCTGCTGGTGGTATGGATCTTCGGTATCTGGCAGGTGTCGCAAAAGCAGATCACGGTGGGCGTGCTGGCCGCGTTCCTGGCGTATATCGGGCGCTTCTACATGCGGCTGGATTCGATGAGCCGCATCGTCTCGGTCACGCAGAAAGCGGCGGCCGGCGCCAAGCGCATCTTCGACATCCTGGACCACGTATCCAGCGTGCCGGAACCGCAGAATCCGGCCAAGCTGCCGCAGATCAACGGCCGCATCGAATTGCGCGATGTGGGGTTCCGCTACGGCAACCGCCAAGTCATCCGCGGGTTGGATCTGACCATCGCTCCGGGCGAAATGATCGGCCTGGTGGGGCATAGCGGTTCAGGCAAGAGCACGTTGATCAACCTGATCTGCCGCTTCTACGACGTGTCCGAAGGGGCGGTGCTGGTGGACGGCGCCGATATCCGTTCGGTGCGCGTGGCGGATTACCGCCGCAACATCGGGCTGGTGCTGCAAGAGCCGTTCCTGTTCTTCGGCACCATCGCCGAGAACATCGCCTACGGCAAGCCCGACGCCACGCGCGATGAGATCGTGGCGGCGGCCCGCGCCGCCCATGCGCACGAGTTCATCCTGCGTCTGCCGCACGGCTATGACTCGCTGGTGGGCGAACGCGGCCAGGCCCTGTCGGGCGGTGAACGCCAGCGCATTTCGATCGCCCGTGCGCTGCTGATCGATCCGCGCATCCTGATCCTGGACGAAGCCACGTCATCGGTGGACACCACGACCGAAAAGGAAATCCAGAAGGCGTTGGACAATCTGGTGCGCGGCCGCACCACCATTGCCATCGCCCACCGCCTGAGCACGCTGCGCAAGGCCGATCGCCTGGTCGTGCTGGACCGCGGCCAGATCGTCGAGCAAGGGCCGCACGAAGAATTGATGGCCCGCGAGGGCGCCTACTATCGCCTCTACCAGGCGCAGGCGCGCCAGGCGGAAGCCGACGCGCAGGCGTCGGGCAGCGAAGACATGGCCGCCGTGGCCTGACACGGAACCAGGATTATCGTCATGACGTTGCCGTCTTTTCAGCTGCGCCGCAACGCCTTCGGGCGCCTTGAATATCAATCCGCCGACGGCGAGACGCACGAAGGGGTCATCCCCGTGCGCGCTTTCCCGATCAGCGAAGCGGGCCGCGGCCTGTCGCTGGTGACCAGCGACGGCCACGAACTGGTGTGGATCGAACACCTGACCGACGTGCCCGAGGGGCCCCGCGCGCTGATCGAAGAAGAACTGGCGGGCCGCGAATTCATGCCCGAGATCCGCAAACTGGCCAGCGTGTCGACCTACGCCACGCCCAGCACCTGGAAGGTGGAGACGGATCGCGGCCCCACGTCCTTCGTCCTGCGCGGCGAAGAAGACATCCGCCGGCTCAGTCCGCAGACGCTGCTGATCGCCGACAGCCACGGCATCTTCTATCTGGTGCGCGACATCCTGTCGCTGGACAAGCACAGCCGCAAGCTGCTCGACCGCTTCCTGTAAGCCGCCAGGCTAGGGGCTGCGCTTGAACGGCGTGTGGCCTTCCAGTTCGCCCAGGTAGTCGGTCACGGCCGAGGTCTCTTCGTCCAGGAAGTTCTGGATCGCCTCGGCAAATCCGGGGTGGGCGACCCAATGCGCCGACCACGTCGGCGTGGGCAGCAGCCCGCGCGCCATCTTGTGTTCTCCCTGCGCGCCGCCTTCGAAGCGAGCGATGCCATGCGCAATGCAGTACGCGATGGACTGCATGTAGCAGGTCTCGAAATGCAGTCCCGGCACGTATTCCGTCGCGCCCCAATAGCGGCCGTAGAGCGCATCGCCGCCCGCCAGGTTCAGCGCGGCGGCGATCGGTTCGCCGTGGCGTTCGGCCAGGATCAGCACGAAGGCGTCGGGTTGTTCGCGGTGCGCGCGCACGAAGAAATCGCGATTCAGATAGGGCGGGTTGCCGTGTTGGAAATAGGTGCGGCAATAGCAGTCATAGAAGAAGCCGAGTTCCGCATCACCGATCTCGCTGCCGCGCAGCCAGCGGTACGACAAGCCGGCCGCCGCGACTTTTTTCCGGTCTTGCCGGATCTTCTTGCGCTTGTCGTGGCTCATCATCCCCAGGAATGCGTCGAAGTCCGCATAGCCGGGATTGGTCCAATGGAACTGCACGCTTTCGCGGATCATGAAGCCCGCCTCGCGCAGCACCCGCATGTCGGCATCCGACGGAAACAGCAGATGCAGCGACGACACCTTGATCTCTTCGGCGAAGGCGACCAGGCCGCGCACCAGCGTGGCGCGGTCTTCGTCGTTGGCCGCCAGCAGTCGCGGCCCCGTCACCGGGGTGTAAGGGATGGCCGACAGCAGCTTGGGGTAGTAGCGCATGCCATGGCGCTGGAAGGCATCGGCCCAGGCATAGTCGAACACGTACTCGCCGCGCGAATGCGATTTCAGGTAGAGCGGTGTGGCTGCCGCCAGCGCGTCGCCGCGCCAGAACGCCAGGTAATGGGGCGCCCAACCCGTGGCGGGGGACGCGCAGCCGGTCTCGTGCAGGGCGCACAGGAAGGCGTGCCGCAGAAAGGGCTGGTCGCCGGCCAGCGCGTCCCATTGCTGGGCGTCGATGCGGGACAGGTCGGTTTCAATGGTCAGGCGCAGGGAATCCATCCGTGAATGATAAAGTCATCGCCAACGCACGGTATTGAAACCGTTGGTTTTTTCAGGGTTTGACGCGGCGCTTCGGCGCTTGGGGTTTGCAATCATCATGGACAGCAACACGATCCCTTCCACCCAGCTTGGGGCAGGTACGGACTGCCTGCGCGGGCAGGCGCTGGCGGCCCTGGCCGCTGCAGCGTGGCCCGAGAAAATGGCGGCGGTCCGCGCCATCGCCGATGGCGCGACGCTCGACCGCGCGCGGGAGTTCGTAGCGCCTGCCGCTTTGCCCGGGCGTCCGCCGCGCCCGGAACTGGTGGCGCCCGGCCTGGTCAAGCACCGTTCCATGGCGACCCAGGAAGGACGCGCGGCGCTCTTGCACGCGCTGGCCCATATCGAATTCAACGCGGTCAACCTGGCGCTGGACATTATCTGGCGCTTTGCCGGCATGCCCGAAGCCTTCTACCGGGATTGGCTGCGCGTCGCCCGCGAAGAGGCCTATCACTTCGACCTGCTGCGCCAGCGGCTGGCCGTGCTGGGCTTCTCATACGGCGATTTTCCAGCGCACAACGGCCTGTGGGACATGGCCGAGCGGACGCGTGGCGACCTGCTGGCGCGCTTGGCGCTGGTGCCCCGCACGCTGGAAGCACGCGGCCTGGATGCCTCGCCCATGATCCGCAATAAGCTGGCCGGCGCGGGGGATGCGGAAAGCGCGGCCATTGTCGACATCATCCTGCGCGACGAGATCGGCCACGTCGCCATTGGCAACCACTGGTTCAAGCTGCTGTGCGCGCAAGCGGGCCAGGAACCGGTGGCCTGCTATGCCGAATTGGCGCAGCGGTACGATGCGCCCCGGCTGCGCGGCCCCTTCAACCTGGAGGCGCGCCGCGCCGCAGGCTTCGACGACGACGAACTTGCCGCGCTCCAGGCGGGCTGACGGGATCGATCCCGCCTTGCCTGGCTCGCGCCGCTTATCCCAAGGAACCCCAAGCATGAAGTCCCTATTGGCCACCGCGCTCTCCGGCGCCGCCCTGACCCTGCTGGCGGGCACCGCCCCGACGGCGCAGGCCGCGGAACCCTTTGCCGCCTGCCTGTCGCAACTACGCGGCCCCGCGCTCAAGGCGGGTGTGTCGGGCGCCACCTTCGACACGCATACGGCCGGGCTCGCGCCCGACATGGCTGTGATCGACCTGCTGGATGCGCAACCGGAGTTCAAGACGCCGATCTGGGACTACATGGCGGGCCTGGTCGATGACGAGCGCGTGGCGGACGGGCAGGCCGGCATGGCGCGCTGGCAGTCCGAGCTGGACCGTGCGGCGTCGCGCTATGGCGTAGACCCGGCCACCATCGCCGCCGTGTGGGGCGTGGAAAGCAATTTCGGCCGCACGCTGGGCGGCCGGCCGTTGCTGACGTCGTTGTCCACGCTGTCCTGCTTCGGCCGCCGGCAGGCTTATTTCCGCGGCGAATTCTTCGCCACCCTGAAGATCATCCAAGACGAGCACATCGCCCCCGACCGCCTGGTCGGCTCGTGGGCGGGTGCATTCGGCCAGACCCAGTTCATGCCGTCCACCTACTTGCGGCTGGCCGTGGATTTTGATGGCGACGGCCGCCGCGACCTGGTCGACAGCGTGCCCGACGCGCTGGCGTCCACCGCCAACTTCCTCAAGCGCGCCGGCTGGAATCCTTCGCTGGCGTGGGGCTACGAGGTCAAGCTTCCCGCCGGCATCGACACGGCGGGGGCGGGGCGAAAGAACAAGCGTCCGATGTCGTCCTGGGCGCGCCAAGGCGTGACGCGGGTGGACGGGCAGGCTTTGCCGGCCGGCGACCTGCCTGCCGGACTGCTGCTTCCGGCGGGGCGCAACGGCCCGGCCTTCCTGGTGACGCGCAACTTCGACGCGCTGTATTCCTACAACGCAGCGGAAAGCTATGCGCTGGCCATTGCCCATTTGTCCGACCGGTTGCGCGGCGGCGGTTCGCTCGTGCAGCCTTGGCCGACGGATGACCCCGGGCTGTCGCGGGCGGAACGGCGCGAGCTTCAACGGCTGTTGATTGCCAAAGGCTATGACGTGGGCGAACCCGATGGCATGATCGGCGCTCGCACGCGCCAGGCCTTGCAGGCGGCGCAGCGGGAACTGGGCCTGCCGGCTGACGGCCGTGCGGGGCAGAAGGCGCTGAAGGCCCTGAAGGCGTCGGCGGCGACCAAGACCTCGGGCTGACCGGCTGCGATTTACAAGTTTTGCAAAGATCCGGCAGCAGGTAACGGGGCTGACATGCGTTGCGCCAGCAGCGGCCCTATACTGGTTTTCCGACTTTTCTGGAGCATTGCGATGAGTCTGTTGGATACCTTGGCCTCGATGGCCGGCGGCGGTCAGCAAGGGGGCTCGGCATCGCTGCTGCCCGCGCTGATCGAGCAACTGAACAAATATCCGGGTGGCCTGAGCGGCCTGATCGCCAGCTTCCAGCAGGGCGGCTTGAGCGAGATCGTCGCGTCATGGGTAGGCACGGGGCAGAACCTGCCCGTCAGCGCCGACCAGCTCGGTTCCGTGCTGGACCCCGGCGTCGTCAATGACCTGGCGGCCAAGACCGGCCAGGACACCGATTCCGTGCTGGGTTCCCTGTCTTCGCTGCTGCCGCAACTGGTGGACAAGGCCACGCCGGAAGGCGCGGTGCAACCGGGGCAGCAATTCAACCCGACCGATCTGCTGGCGTCGCTGTCCGGCCTGTTCGGCAACCGCGGCTGAAGGCGGCACGGGATTTTCGCCTGACACGCCGTCTGCTTGCATCCCCCTCCCGCCGGCGCCTCCTGCAGGCGCTGGCGTTTGGTGCGTTGGCGCCGCTGGCCGCCTGTGCGCCGCCGTTGTCGTTGAACGCCACGTTCCTGCAACTGTGGCGCAGCCATCTGGACCTGAGCCCCGACGATTGGCGCGTGCGCCTGTCCGCCTACCGGCGGCTGGGTTGCCGCGAGATATTTCTGCAATGGGTGGGGCTGGAAGGGGGGCGGCCGGACGACTGGATGGTGCCCGATGCGGTGCTGCGCCTTATCTTCGACGAAGCCGAGCGCCAGGGATTGGGCGTGCACGTGGGCCTGCCCTACGATCAGCGCTGGTGGGACGTGCTGGCCAGCCAGGACAAGGCTGCCTTCACCGGCTACCTGGATCAGACGCGCTCGCGCGGCGTGGCCTATATGGAGTCGGCGCCGTGGCCCAAGCGCCGCGCGTTCCGAGGCTGGTACCTGCCGTATGAACTCGAACAATACAACTGGGCGTCGGCCGAGCGCCAGGGGCAGTTGATCCCCTGGCTTGACGCGCTCTCGCGCACGGCGCAGGCCACGAGTCGGGGCGTACCCTGCATATCGACCTATCACAGCCGCCTGCCCGGCGACGGCTCGCTGATGAAGCTGTGGCAAGGCATCCTGGACCAGGTGCGGATCCATCCGATGATCCAGGATGGCGTGGGCGTGGCCGGCCTGGCGAACTACCAAGCGCTGGAACCGCTGCACGACATGCTGCTGGCGCGTCGGGCCTCGTTCGATCTGATCCTGGAACTGTTCGAGGAACTGCCGTCAGGCAGTACCGACGGGTCCACCTTCAAAGCGCGCTCGGCGGAGTTCAGCCGCGTGAAACAACAATGGGACGTGGCCCGCGGCTATGGTGCCAAGCGCGTCGTGGCGTTTGCGATCGACCCCTGGGTCATCGACGACACGCCCGAGGCGCGTGCGCTGATGCGCGCCTGGCTGGACGCGCGCGTCTGAGCGCGCGTCAGTTGAAGCTGCGCCCGATGATCTCCAGCATCACTTCGCTGGTGCCGCCGAAAATGCGCAGCGCGCGCGCGTCGACCCAGGCGCGGCCGATGCCGTATTCCGCCATGTAGCCGTAGCCGCCATACATCTGCAGCAGGTCGTCCAGCACGCGGCCCTGGATTTCGGTGGCGTTCAACTTGGCGATGGCGGCCGTCGTGGGGTCCAGTTCGCCTTCCATCTGGCGCGCCAGGCAGTCGTCCAGGAACACGCGGAGCATGGTGGTTTGCGCGCGGGCGTTGGCCAGCTTGAAGCGCGTGTTCTGATAGTCGATCACGCGGCGGCTGAATACCTTGCGATCGCGGGTGTACTGCGCGGCTTCGTCCAGCATGCCTTCGACCGAGGCGGCGGCGCGCAAGGCGATCGCCAGCCGTTCGCGCGCCAGTTCGCGCGTCATGTATTCGAAGGCGGCGTTCTCCTGCCCCAGCAGGCAATCCGCCGGGACGCGCACCTCGTCGAAATACAGCTCGCAGGTGTCCTGGCTGTGCTGGCCGATCTTGTTTAGCGCCGCGCCCTTGGTGTAGCCGGGCAGGTTCTCTTCAACGCAGAACAGCGACAGGCCGCGTGCGCCCTGGTCCGGATCGGTGGTGGCCAGCACGATGGCCAGGCCTGCGTTCACACCATTGGTGATGAAGGTCTTCTGGCCGCTGAGCACATAGGCGTCGCCGTCGCGGCGCGCCCGCGTGCGGATGGCTTTCAGGTCGCTGCCGGCCCCGGGCTCCGTCAACGCGATGGCGCCGATCACTTCGCCGCGCGTCATCGGGGGCAGCCAGCGTTCCTTTTGCGCGTCGGTGCCGAAGTTCAGCAGATAGGGCGACACCATGTCCGAATGGATCGAAAAGCCGATGCCCAGGAAGTTCGCATGGGCAAGTTCTTCGATGACGACGGTGGCGTGGCCGAAGTCGCCCCCCAGGCCGTAGGGCTCGGGCAGGGCGCAGTTGAGCAGGCCTTCTTCGCCCGCGCGCCGCCACAGCGAGCGCGGCGTGACGCCGGCCTTTTCCCATTCGGCATAGTGGGGCGCGATCTCGTTGGCGACAAAGCGCCGGACCTGATCGCGGAACAGTTCATGGTCATCCCTGAAAACGCGGCGCATGACGTCTCCTTAGCGGGTGTAGGGGTCCGTGGCGCTGACCTGGCCGTGCAATACCGGCGCGGCCGCGGTCCCGGTCAGGAACAGGCTGTAGTGGTCGCCCGGTTGCAGGGCCGGCAGCGGCAACGCGGGCGACGCGGCAGCGCCGCAGCCCGCGGCCAACGTGGCGCTGACCGGGTTGATGGCACGCGCGGCGGACGCGCCCGGCTTCACGTCCTGGAACAGTGCTGGCCCGGACGGGCTCACGCCCAGTTGGCCGGCAGCGCAGTCGGCCGCCAGGTTGTAGAAGCGCAGTTCCGCCTTCAGCGCATCCTGCGTGCCGTTGCTGTCGTCGATGACGGCGAATGTCAGCTTGCCGTCGCTGCGCTGGGGGATCAGCGTGCTGAAGGTGTCGGGGGGCACTTGCAGGCTGGCTGCGGGCTTGCCGTCCACCAGCACGTTGAAGGGCTGGTTGCCGCGGACGATCGCGTAGGTCGTGGCGGGCTTGGTGGCGCCGGGTTCCTGCGCCGGTCCGTTGGCGATCTGCACGCGCAACGGGACGGCGTCCGGGTTCACGATGCGCACGAATGAGGAGCCGGCGGGCGGGCGCGCAGCGTACAGCTGCGCGAAGGCGCCTTCGGCTGCCGCGTTGCCGGCCAGCGTGGCCAGCGCGAGGGCAAGCGCCGCATTGCGGAAAGGGTGGGGCATGGTTCAGGACTCCGGTTTTTTGCTGAGGCGGGCGTCCAGGTACAGGCGCTGGAGCTGTTTGCGGTCCGCCTTGTCCGTGCTGGTCGTGGGGAAGCGGTGGCAGGCGACCAGCTCGGACGGGATCATGTAGGGCGGCAGGCGGCGCGCCAGCACGGCCTTCCAATCCTGCAGTTCGGGCGGCAGCGGTTGCAGGCCTTCGGGGCCCGCCACCGCGGGCTCGACAAAGCCGATCAGGCGGACGATCGCGCCGTCCGGGCGGCGCAAGGCGACGGTGGCGCCCGCGCGCGCGCCGGGCAGGGTGGCCAGCGCGGCATCGATTTCGGCAAGCTCGATGCGGTAGCCGTGCAGTTTGATCTGGTCGTCGACCCGGCCGCGGAAGGTGACCAGCCCTTGCGCGTCGATCTCGCCCAGGTCGCCGCTACGGTAGCCGCGCTTGCCGTTGCGCGTGAACATGCGCGAGGCGTTCAGGTCAGGGCGGTTCAGATAGCCGCGCATGACATGGTCGCCCGAGATGCTGATTTCGCCGTTTTCGATGAAGACGTCCGCATAGGGCTTGGCGCGGCCGATGGGAAACGGGTTGGGCGCCGCGGCGCGCAAAGCCGGATCGATCTCGACCCAGGTCGTGGAGCAAGTGGCTTCTGTCGGGCCGTACGAATTGATGATGCGGACCTGGGGAAAGCGCTGCCAGAGTTCTTCGGCCATCGGCGGCGTCAGCGATTCCGCGCCGAACACGAAGACGCGCAGGTCGGGTAGATGGGCGTGGTTGAAGTCCGGATTGAACAGTTGTTGACGCACGAACGACGGCGTCGAGGCCCAGACATTGATACGGGTGTCGGCCAGGTACCGGATGAAGGCGTCGCGCTCGGCGATGGTCTCGCGCGGGCAGAGCACGCAGGTGCCGCCCAGTTCCAGCGCGCCCACCCAGTTGAACAGCGAAAAGTCGAAGCTGAACAGCATCTGGTCCATGAAGGCGGGCGCCGCCCCCAGGTTCAGGCAGTCGCGGATCCAGCCGGCAAAGAGCGTGACGCTTTCGCGTCCGATCTGCACGCCCTTGGGATCGCCCGTGCTGCCCGAGGTGAACATGATGTAGGCCAGCCCCGCTTCGGCCAGCGGCGCGGGGGCGTCGCAGCCGGGCAGGAAGACCTTGGCCTGGGCGTCGTAGCGCAGGCCGGCGCGCACCAGTTCGCCGATGCGCGCGATGCGTTCCGGCGGGTTGATGACGTCTACCGGCACGAAGGGCACGCCCAGCCGCAGGCAGCCCAGGATGGCCACGAGGAAGGCGGTTTCCTTGTGGCCCGAAATCGTGAGCGGCACGCCCGCAGTGGCGCCGGCCTGGCGAGCGTTCGCTTCCCAGGCTTGGGTGGCGGCCTTCAGCTCGCCCCAGGTCGTCGCGCCTTGCGCGTCGACCACTGCGACGGTGTCGGCGCCTGACTCGGTGTCGGCAAAGTCGTAAGCGTTGAAATCGAAACGCATGGTCCAGTCCTCCGAGCTGCTCGCCTGTGGGTCAAGCGCGGGCGTTCTCCGCGATGAATGCGGCAAGCGTGTGCACCGACTCCAGATGCACGTCGATCTCGGTCGGCGGAATCTTGCACCCGAACTCGCGTTCCACGGCCAGCGCCAGGTCGACGGCGGCCAACGAATCCACCAGGCCGGAATCGATCAGCAGCGTGTCGGGGTCGACTTTGGTCAGGATGATGCTTTCGATGATGTCCGAGACCTTGGTCTCGATCGTCTTGATGTCCATATGATGCTCCTGGACCGCGTCGCGGTCAGAATTGGAAATAGAGGAACCGGGTTACCTTGTGCAGGTTTACCAGGCAAAGGAACAGCAGCGCCAGCATCGCGACCAGCCAGGCCGCGTTGGGACGCCACCGCATGAAGGCGCTGGGCGCTTCCTGTGTCTTGAAGAGCGCGGGCGAATAGCGGCCCAGGATCTGGTGCGCATTGGGCGTGAACCAGGCGATGCCCAGCAACACGACCGCGTAGACCAGCTGCAGGTGATGGCCCACCACGACGCGCCAGGCGTCGCCCCAGGCCAGGCCGGCCACATGCGCGGACAGGTCCAGTGCTTCCATGCCGCGCAAGCCGACCATGCCCTGCATCAGCAGCATCGCGTCGCCCACGCCATGGGCGCGGAAGAACGCCTGCGCCACCAGCACCGCCACGAAGGTCAGCAGAATGCAGAGGGCGCGCTTGATTCCGCCCACCTTGCGCGCGGCCGCCGGCTTGCGGCCGACGACGAAAATCCGCCAGGCATGGTTCACCGACAGGTACATGGCGTGCAGCAGCCCGAAGACGATGAACTGCAGGCCCGCGCCGTGCCACACGCCCGCCAGCGTCATCGTGAAGAGCGTGGGGAACACGATGCTGCTGACGAATCCGCCCGGCGTGCTGATGCCGGCGGAGCCCACCGGCAGGTTGCGGTCCGTGCGCCACTTCGATACTGCCATCGCCACGGGGTAGTACAGGTAGGCGGTGATGTAGCGGGTCAACGTCATGTGCCAGCGTGCCCAGAAATCGATGATGCTGCTGGCCTTGTAAGGCGAGTTGAAGTTCAGCGGGAAGCGGATGCCGAACATCTTGGCCAGGCCCAGCGCCATGTCCGAGTAGCCTGAAAAGTCGAAGTACAGCTGCAGCGCGTAGCAGATGCTGGCGCCCCAGGAGCCCCAGAACATCAGCTCGCCCGGCGCCGCGAAGCCGGCGTCGGCATAGGGCGCGATGCCGTCGGCCAGCAGCACCTTCTTGGCCAGCCCGATCACGAAGAGCATCGCGCCGACCGACAGGTTTTCGGCCTTGAAGCGGTAGTTCTCGGGTTGCGCGAACTGCGGCATCATTTCCTTGTGATGCAGGATGGGGCCAGCGATCAGGTGCGGAAAGAACGTGACGAACAGCACATAGCTGAGCAGGCTGCGTTCCTTCACCACGCCGGCCTTGCAATCCAGCAGGTAGCCGATCTGCGTGAACGTGAAGAACGAAATCCCTAACGGCAGGATGATGTCGTCCATCGTGGTGCTGGTCATGCCCAGGTCGGTCAGGAAGTTCAGCAGCGTCGCGAAGTACTTGTAATGGAACAGCAGTACCAGGTCGGCGCCCACGCCCAGGCCGACGATCAACCCTTGCAGCCGGGGGCGTCCGGCGTAGTGCAGGATCAATTGGCTGATCACGTAGTTGAACGCGATGGACCCCGCCAGGAGCGCCACGAACTGCGGGTTCCACCAGCCGTAGAAGACCAGCGAGGTCAGGCACAGCCACAACGCCGCCAGGCGCACGTTCAGCGGCCCCAGCGCGTAATAGACGGCGAGTGTGACCGGCAGGAAGATCAGCAGGAACAGGTAGGAGTTAAATAGCATCTTGGTTCGCTACGGCAGGCCGGCCAGCACGGCCTTTTCTTCCGGGGTCAACGGCAGGGACAAGGCGTTTTCCGAGAATTCCCAGATCAGCACCTTCAGGCTCTTGGGCCATTGGTCGCGCTGCTTCATCGCGATCTGCAAGGCGCCCGAGAACTGCCCGCCGTCCAGGCTCAGGTTCCAGACTTCGCGGCCCAGGCCGATGCCCAGTCGTTCCGCGAACTGGCTGCGGCGCCCGTTCGAAGTGCCCGCCAGCAGGACTTCCACCGGTGGCGCCTCGTCCAGCAGTCCGCCGGAGCGCACGGGTTCGATCTTCTGTTCCGACACGACTTCCAGCTCGGGCCGCCAGCCTGGCCGCGCGTGCTCCAGTCCCGACAGCACGATCAGGTCGCCCATCCGCGGTGCGGGCGGCGCCGGCGCGTCCGTCTTGAAGGTTTGCGCGCCCCGGCCTTGCAGCAGGGGCAAGGCTGCCTCGGCCACGCGCTGGGCGGCGGCTTGCGCGCCCTGCGCGTTCATGTGCACGTCCGTGCGGAAGAAACGGGGGGCGGGCGCGGCCTGCAGGGCGTCGCGCAGGTCCACGAAAGGCACCCCTTGCACCCGCAGGGCGTCCTGCCAGGCATCCAGCGTCTGGCGCATCGGAAGCGATACCGGCAGGCCGCAAAGCCGGTCGGCCTCGACGCGGGATTTGTCGGGCACGGCAACGACCAGCACCTGCACCTGCTTCTGGCGCAGTTCCTCCACCCAATGCCGCATCAGGCGCAGGCGGTCGTTGAACACATGGACGCCCGGCGGCGGACGCAAGCCGTCGCGATAGAACAGCCACTGCGGGCAACCCATTGCCACCTGGTCCCCCAGGTCGCCCAGCATGCGGTAGCGCACCGAAGCGTTCCAGGTGTCCACCTCCGCCTGCCGGGGCATATGCAGGGCCTTGTTCAGCACGCTGCCCGCCGATCCGTCGACCCAGGCGGACGGCGATACCTGCGCCGGGCTGATCTTGGCCTCGACCAGGCACCAGGCGCCCCAGCCCAGCCCGATCGCCAGCAGCAGGGCGACCACGCAGGCGCTTGCCCGATGGCTGGGCGCGGCGGGTGGATCGGAAGGCGCCATGGCGTTACTGGCCAACGGCGGCCTTCATGCGGCTGCGCCAAGTGCCGGCGCCCATGATGGACGCGTTGTCCCACAAGCCCTTGGCCTCCGGCCCCTGCGCGTAGGTCGGCTCGAACATCTGCCAGACCAGCACCTGCGGCTTGTTCTGCTTGAAGGCGGGCGACTCCAGGTATTCCAGCAGCATGACCCAGTGCCCGACGTTGCCGGGCTTCCAGTTCACGGAAACCGGGCGGTCCAGCACGTTGGACAGCTTTTGCGGAAAGCCGAAATACGGCTGCACCATGCTGTGGCCGGTGACATGCACGGGGGCGGGCGCATCGTCCAGCAGGCTCTGATTCTCGGCCTGGCGGCGCACGGTGAAGGTCTCGCGGCCGGCCTGCTTGCGCTGGTCCGGCGTCAGGAACAATTCGGCCAGATCGCCATAGCGGCGTTCATTGACCACGCTGCCCAGCGGCATGCCGGTGCCGGGCTTGCCGGCCAGCGTCTTCACGTCCTGCTTGATGCGTTGCGCCAGGGCTTCGGCGGTGGCGTCGGCGGCGGCCTGCGTCCAGTGCTGATCGGTGCGGTAGAAGACGTCCTGGCCAGCGTCCTTCACGCGCTTGAGCACGGCCTCGTCGTCGAAGGTCGCCACGCCGGCCTGCTTGAGCTTGTCCTGGATGGTCTGATAGCGCTTTTTCACATCGGCGCTGAGGGATTTGCCGTCGGGCAGCTTGTCCTGATAGAACAGGGTCTTGTCCGGCAGCACCAGCACTTCCAGCTGTATGCCCTTTGCTGCCAGCGCATCGCGGGTTTCGCGCACCAGCTGGGTCGAGGCATCGATGCCGCGCGTGTCGACCTGCGTGAGGCTGCCCCAGCCGGGGAACAGCCAGTTGTCCTTGCCCTGGATCACGATGGACGAGCCCTCTTGCGCGTGCGCGGCAACGGCCAGAAGCGCGGCGGACAGGCCAAGCACCAGGCGGGCGGAGTAGGGAGGTGCGGTTTTCATGAGACAGGGCTCCTTGTTCGGTACGGTTCGGCGTGTCGTCAGTAAGACAGGGTCAGGTTGATGAACAGGCCCCGGGCCCGGTCAGCCGCCCCGCCGCCGATGTTGAAACGGTATTGCGTCGTGAGGTCCAGGTAGGACCGCGGCGCGTTGTAGTGGTCTTCGCGGAACCAGTAGCGCACGTTGAAGCCCGGGCCGGCGCCCATGGACCACGACGAGCCGTTGCCAAGCAGGTTGTAGGAATCGGTGTCGGCAATATCCAGGCCTGAAGCGCGGTTCCGGTTCGACAGCCAATCGGCGCCGATCACGGCATACGGGAAGAACACGAGGCGGTCGCTGATGGCGTCCATGCGGTAGCTGCGGCCCACGCGCAGTTCGCCGGCGCCGAAGGCCTGGTCGCGCTTGAGTCGGCCCGATGATTTCTCGCCGTCCACGCCGGTCGCATTGTCGCGCAACCAGAACTTCGCAGGCATGTCCTGCCAGGAGTACCCCGCCTGCACATAGCCTTCCATCGTGAACCAATCCGGTCGGTCGATGCGCAGCGTCGTGCCCTCGTACAGCCCGTAGGTCACATATGCCAGCCAGCCGCCGCTGCCGGCATTGGTTTCGTAATGGGCGGTCTGGTTGTCCTGGTTGAGCGCGCAGCGCAACCGCGACGGATCCGGGCTGAAGGTGCCGCGCCGGGTGGCCGTGCCCAGGTTGAACTGGCGTTCCAGGCCGAACGTCACGCCCACCTCGGTGGACGGCGTGAAGCGCATCCCCAACGAGCCGATGGTGGTCGGAATGCCGGCCAGCCCCTGGTTGCGGGTCTCGTTAACGTCGACGCTGCCGCCGCAAGGGTCGGATACCGTCTGGCTGGATGTCTTGCCGCCCTTGTCGTACAGGGTATTGGACAAGCGGCCATACAGCTCGAAGACCTGGGTCGAGGAATTGAGAAAGTCGGACGGTCGCCAGAAGATCTCGGTGGTACTGAACACGGCGTCGCCCGGCACGGTGACCGCCGCGCCGCCGAGTCCCGCCGAAGCGGGCCGTGCGCCCCGATAGCCGGCGGAAAAATAACCGCCCCATTCGCGGTCCAGCCCCGCAATGCCGCTACGGGTGTCGAAGCGCTGCTGCGGCGTCAGTTCCAGCCGGCCGGCGTCGGCCTCGTCGATGGCTTCCTTCAGCTTATTGACCGCGCCGCGCTTGTCGCCGACCCCCGACAGTGCGTAACCCTCGTCCAGGATGACGGTGGGGGGCGCCTTGCCTGTCGCGCGCGCCGCCTGGAAATCCTGCAGGGCCAGCTTGGGCTCTTTCATGCGCTGGTGCAGATAGCCGCGCTGCATCAGCAGCGTGGGGTCGTCTGGCTGGGCGGCCAGCGCTTCGCCCATGCGTTGGTTCGCTTCCGCCAACTGCTGGCGGTTGCCCGCGGCCAGCGTGGTCGTCAGCAGGCGTTGGAGTTCTTTGTTGGCGGGGTCCTGTTCGACCGCCTTGCGGGCCTGGGCGATGGCTTCCTGATAGTCCTCGCGCGCATAGGCGGCGTAGGCCAGCGATGCCGGTCCGCCGCTGCCGGCGGCGTCCGAGGGCAGCAGTTCGCACGACGTGCCATAAGGCGTGTCGCGGCAATCCTGCACCGGGGCGGGGTAATTGGCCAAGGTCAGCGTGGCGGGCACGGCCGGCCGCGCACGCGCGCGCTTGATGCGGGCATCGGCCGCGTCGTCCTTGGCGCCCAGCGGTTGCACCAGGGCCAGTGCGCGCGCGTTTTCACCGGCCGCCAACGAGGCGTCGGCGGCAATCAGGCGGATGTTGCGCCGCTGGCCGTCGTCCAGCCAGTCCTGCTTGAGCGCCGCGTCGAAGTCCGCGTTCGCCAGATCGGTTTTTCCCTGGCGCTGGCGCAGATACGCGCGCATGACCAGCGCCACGGTGTTCTCGTCGTCCTGCTTCATCGCGTCGGTCGCGGCGTCTTCGGCGGCTTGCAGCTGGTTGTCCAGCATCAGCGCGCTGATGAGCAGCAGGCGATGGCTGGCGGTGTCGGGCGCCAGCGCGACGGCCTGGCGCGCCAGCGGCACCGCATCGCCCGGCCGGTTGGCGATCAGGGCCTGGTAACCCGCTTCGGCTGGCTTGATCGCCATGCGCCGCTTCATCGTCTGTTGCCGCGCGGTCAGGTCGTTTCTGTTGGGCGCACCGAGCGCAATCGCCTTGGCGGCTGCGGCATCGGCCTCTTCATACTTGCCCTGCGCTTCCAGCGCGTCCAGCCACAGCATGGCCCAGGCGCCTTGCTTCGGATCGATGCGGAACGCCTGTTCGGCGCCGCGCGCAGCCGCCGGGTAGTCGGCGCGGTTGTAGTCGGCATAGGCGCGCGTGGCGATGGGAAAGCCGCGGCGGTAGGCGGACGTGGTGGCCGGGCCGCCGGTGGCGGCGCCAGCGCCCGCAGGCCGCGCCGCAGTTTGCGGGCGCAAGTTGGCGCGTGCCTGTCGCAAGGCCGGCGTATCCAGGCCGTTCTTGATAGCGTCGGCGGCGGCCTGATCGGCTTCCTTCAGCTTGCCTTGCTTTTGCAGCGCATAGATCAGCAACAGGCGCAGCCGCTCCACGTCCGGACGCAGGGCGATCGCGGATTCCGCTTGCTGCTGGGCCAGCGCGTACTTGCCGGCGTCGTAGTTCTTGTAGCCTTCATCGGCAAACTGCCAGGCGGCGCCTTCCAGCGGCGCTTCTGCCTTGGCCGGAGTTTGGGCCGCGGCGGGCGCTGCCGCCCACACGCATGCCAGCGCGGCGGACAGGATGAGCGAACGGGTCAGCGGAGTCATGTCGTCGCGGGTTTGTCTTCTGCATGCGGGGGCGGCGGCGCCTCCTGTCCCGCTTGTTGAAAATCGATGGCTTCGTTGAGCGTGCCTTCATCCAGCCAGCCTTGCTCCATCAGGATCTTGCCCAATGGCTTCTTTTCGCGCGCCTGGATCTCCAGCGCGCGCGACAGCGTTTTCTGGTCGATGGCCTGCCAGGACAGCAGCAACTCGCCCAGCCGCTTGCGCTGCTGCGACAGCTGGTCGGTGGTGGGAAAGTCGTGCATGGTCTTGTCCCATGCCAGGCGCTTGCCGGTGATCAGATGCATGATGAACAGGCGCCAGGCGCGTGCCGCCGCCATCGCATTGATGAAGTTGCCCACGATCATCCGCGGGATCGACAGCAGGGCGTGTTCCCACCCGTACATGTGGCCCACGAAATACGCCCGCTGCACCACCCGCAGCAGCAGCGCCACCGCGTTGATCCACATCAGCGTCACCAGCCACCCGCCGGGCCGGAAGTACGACGGGTAATACACCGTCCACCAGCCGAACTTGTCCGCCAGGAAAAACAGGAAGAAGTTGGCCAGCAGCACGTACGCCAGGATGGCGATGAACGACGTGACCAGGCCCTTGCGATCGCGGAACAGCAGGTACTTGGTGGCCAGCGATCCCGTCCAGCCCACCTGTTGCCAGCCCTGCAGGCCGATCCCCAAGGTCCAGCGCGCCTTCTGGCGGTAGGCGGTGCGGAACGTGTTGGGGAAATACTCGCGCACGCCCAGCGGCATCCTGATCGTCGATATCTTTTCAGGCCCCAGCCCGAACCACGACCGGCGCCGCGTGACGTATTCCACCCGGAACTTGCCGAAGATCTGCTTCATGCCACGCTGGGCCAGCCGCGCGCCGATGTCATAGTCTTCGGTCAGCGTGTCGGTGTTGAAGGGCTGGTTATTGGTTTCCGCGGCCAACTCCACCAGCGCATGGCGCGAGAAGCAGGTGCCCACGCCGGCGGACGGCACCATCTTGGACAGGCTTTCGCGCACCACCAGATCCTTGGTGTGCCATTCCGCGAATTCGTCCATGTAGGTGCCTGCCACCAGTTCGTACCAATGGCGTTCCAGCGAGGTCACCGGCAGTTGGATGAAGTCGATACGCGGCAGCAGATAGTTGTAGTACTTGAGCTCCAGCGGGTGCAGCACGTCTTCGCTGTCATGCAGGATGACGCCCGCAAACGGCACCGGCTGTTTCTCGTCCTGCGCGAAGATGGCCTGCACGATCCAGTTCAGGCAGTCCGCCTTGCAGGTGGGCCCGTCATGGGGCACCTCCACGCGGACCAGCTGCCGATAGCGCCGGCGCATCCGTTCCACTTCGTCGATCGTCCGCTGGTCGTTCTGGTACGTGCCGGCAAAGATCATGTAGTTCTTGTATTCCAGCGTCGACACCATCGTTTCCAGCATCGACGAGATCACGTCGTACTCCAGCCACGCGGGCACCATGATCGCCAGCGGCTGTTCCTCCTTGGCGCGCAACTGCTCGGCCGACAGCGGGGCGTAGCGGCGCTTGACCGTCAGCGACCGTTTCAGTTCGCGCAGCCAGAACCAGGCGTCGATGAACAGGTCATCCAGGCTCGAGAGCAGGATGATCACGCCCACGACGGCGGTCACGACTTCCAGCCCGCGGTAGTAGTCCGCGATGAAGTAGGGCCAGTAGAGCGAAGACATGGCGCTTCCGGATTACGCGTGGTCCTTGTTTTTCCTGCGGTTCACGCGCAGGGCGACGATCAGGATCAGGATCAGGACGAGCATGCTGATGCTGATGACGGGCACGCTCCACGAGATATAGCGGCGCCATTCGAAGAAAGCACTTTCGCCCGCGCCCGGCGGGTGGCTGGCGTCGGGGTTGGCGCTGTCGATCCAGGCCACCGGCCCCGTCGCGCCGATGATGGCGACGTTGCCGCGGTTCAGCACGAAGGGGGCGTCAAGCATGCCGGGATGCTGGCCCAGCGTGTGCCACAACAAGCCGTCCTGGCCGCCGCCGCTCACGACTTCCGCGGTGCTCAAGTGATCCAGGCCCGAGATGTCCAGCCAGGTCGCGTTCTTCCCATCCACCTTCAGTTGCTTGCGGTCGGTAACCTGGACCATCGGCTTGGCCCCGTCCACCGTCACCTCCATCGCCACGAATGGCCGTCCGGGCTTGACCGCCTGGCCTGCGGGCGCCACCGTCAGTTCCGCCCGCGTTGCGGACACGCCGCTGGCAGACGCGATGCCGATCACGCGCTTGATGTTGTCGGGTGCATCGGCCAGGTAGCTGTCCGGAATGATCAGTTGCGGGTTGCCGGCCAACAACGGCAGAAGGCCCACGAACGTCCCGTCAGGCTGCGCCTTGCCCGGCTTGACGTAGCTGGTGGGCAGGACGTTCACGGGGTAGCCCTGGGGAATCTCGTTGCAATCCACCGATACCGGCTGGCGCTGGAACGTGACCCGCACCGCGTTGGTGACGCCAAGCGCATAACCCGGCACCCGCGCGGTCAGGCGTTCAGGCTTGCCGTCGGCATCCAGCTGCTTGGCGGCCAGCAGGATGCCGTTCCAGAAGACCGAGGCCACGGGGCGGGTCGACGACGCGCCGGGCGCCGCGGCCAGGTCCATGACCAATTCGTCGGGCATCAGGCCGTCCGAGGACACGGCCGCCAAGGGGAAGGTCGTGTTCCAGTCCCCGCGCGCGACCACGTCGAAGCTGTCCGGCGTGCCGCCCAGCGTCGTCAGGCGCAAGCCGCCGTCCTTGAAGGTCTGCGGCGGCGTGGCCGTCTTCACATTGACCTGGCGGGTGACCAGGATGCGGCGCCAGGCCGCGTCAAACGCGCCTGCGCCCTGGGCGCCGGCGTCGGCAGCCACCGCGATGACCGCTTGGCGGCCCAGCGACAACAGCCGGATATCCTTGGCGGGCAGGTCCGCGCCGGCCAGCGGCATGCGTTGCTGGCGCCAGGCCTTGAACGCATCGGCCGCGTCGGCGTCAGAGGCCAACTGCGCCTGCAAGGCATCCAGCGCCTCGTTGTAGCGCGCCCTCAGCGCCGCATCCACGATCACCACGTCGCCGCTGACTGCCGGAGCGCCCAGCACCAGCAGCGCGCCGATTTCCGCGGGGCTGGCCAGCTTGTGTTTCGCGTTGTCCGCCAGAGCAGCGAACGCCGGGATCTGCCCCAGGCCGGCAGGGGGCTGCAGGCCCCGCGTGTCGACCTCGTCGCCCACCGAAGGAAACGCCTTGACCGACACGCGCTTGCCCGTGCGCTCCATTGCCACGCCAACGCGCCAGGCGCTGTCGAAGGCCTGCTGGTCCAGCTTGGTGCCCGGCACCATCAATACCGGTTTGCCGGGCAAGGTGCCCCAGGCGTCGTCAAGATTGCCGATGGCCGAGGCGTCGTAGCGATAGCTCAGGCGCGTCTGCGGCGAGATCGTCAGGGCATTGGCCGTGGCCCGGTTGCTTTCGCAGTGGCGCAGCGCGATTTCCGATTGCCAGTCCACGCCCAGCCGCAGGAAGCCCGTTTCGCGGCGGCGCGGCTCCACCTGCAGGTTGCGGTCCACGGTCCCGTCGCCGTCGGCGATACGCTGCGCGGTCTGCGGCACGCCGTCCACCCACAGCACCATGCTTGTGCGCCCCGGCTCGCCCTTGGTGTATTTCGCGTCGAAGTTCAGCGTCGCGTCCGAGATGGGTACGCCGCGCGGCACGGGCAGGTAGAAGTCCTGGCGCGCGTCGCTATTGCTCAGGACGACCGGCTCCGTGATGCCCAGGTCCTGCAGCGTGGTGTTGCGCGTCACCCAGTCATCGCTTTGCAGGCGGCGCAAGGCGTCGCCCGCCGGGCTGGCCATCGCGGCCACCGGCAGCAACAGGCCGGCGGCCATCAGGGCACGGCAAAGCGTACGGGTCACGGGGGTGGTCAGGGCAGGGTGGGGCATGGAGGCTCCGGGCAGGGAATGCGTCGCGGGGGAGTCAGGCGGAAGGGGCGGCTACGGTTCCGTAGGGATCGAATTCCGATACGGCGCGGCCGCACAAGGCGTCCACGATGCGTTGGCTGGCGCGGCCATCGCCATAAGGATTGATGCGTCGCGAGAAAGACGCGTGCAGGTCGGGGTTGTCGAGCAGGCGGGCGACTTCGGCCACGATGCGCTGCGGGTCGGTGCCGACCAGTGCCACGGTTCCCGCCCGCACGGCTTCAGGACGCTCGGTCACGTCCCGCATCACCAGTACCGGCTTGCCCAGATAAGGGGCTTCTTCCTGAACCCCGCCGGAATCCGTCAGGATCAGGTGCGACCGTTGCATGAACCAGACGAAGTCCAGGTAATCCAGGGGATCGATCAGATGCACATGCGACAGGCCGCCCAGTGCCGTCATCACCACATTGCGTACCTGCGGGTTCAAGTGCACGGGATAGACGATCTGCAAGTCTTCACGATGGGCCAGTTCTGCCAGGGCCGCGCAGATGTTCTTGAAGCCTTCACCGAAGCTCTCACGCCGGTGGCCGGTCACGAGCAGCAGCCGGCGCGACGGATCCAGCCAGTCGTAGCGGGCTTCCAGTTGACGGGCCAGCGGGCCCTGCGGGTCCAGTTTGGCGCAGGTCATCGCCAGCGCATCGATCACGGTATTGCCAGTAACGGTAATGTGGCCCGCCAGGTTCTCGCGCAGCAAGTTACCGCGCGATTCCGACGTGGGCGCGAATAGCCAGTCGCCCACCGCGTCAACGACGCGGCGGTTCATTTCTTCGGGGAAGGGCATGGCCAGGTTGCCGGTGCGCAAACCGGCCTCGACGTGGCCGATGCGGACGCGGCGGTGGAACGAGGCCAGCGCGCATGCCGATGCGGTGCTGGTATCGCCATGCACCAGGACGCAGTCGGGTTGTTCGGCTTCCAATACGCCGTCCACCCGGCTGATCAGCCGGGCATAAAGCCCGTTCAATGTCTGGTTGGGAACCATGATGTCCAGGTCGTGCTGGGCGCGCAGGTCGAAAAGCGCCAAGACCTGGTCCAGCATTTCCCGGTGCTGGCCGGTGACACACACCACGCTCTGGATCTCTGGCTCCCGTTCAAGCGCCGTCACGAGGGGAGCCATCTTGATGGCTTCGGGGCGCGTGCCGAATATGGAAAGGACTTTCATCGCAAGAGTCACCTCACAGACGCCGGTGGCATTTCCTTGCGTTTATTATGTCTTGAAAGTATTCGTAATATGTGACGGATTATTTCGAATATAAAGCCTTTTGGGGACACATTCGGTCAATGTCTTGGCAGCCGTTCGAAAGACCGTCGGGGCGCACCAGAGGGAAAATGGGGCCGCATTTGACACGATCATGACTTCGTTCGACTGTGATGCCGGCCGTATTGTTACGTTCGGTGTCGGGAATGTGTCGTCGACTGGCAACAATACCGGTGCTGCCATGCCATGGCCTGCGGGGCGGTGTCAAAAAAAATGGCCAACTCCGGGGAGTTGGCCATTTTGCTAAGCACTGCGCAATAAAGCGGAATTTGGTGGAGCCGGGGGGAATTGAACCCCCGTCCGCAAGCCCTCTGCAATCAGTTCTACATGCGTAGTCGATTTATTTAGTTTTAACTTTGGACTTAGCCAACCGACAG
>Ga0160439_1000369_pt1 | contig 23722 bp, 13 predicted proteins | sample HID1975M_E0MG_FD_108201 | JGI IMG/M metagenome (GOLD analysis project Ga0160439, IMG submission 108201) | Enriched soil microbial communities from UW Madison campus, WI, USA - HID1975M_E0 MG | ecosystem: Environmental > Terrestrial > Soil > Unclassified | place: USA: Madison, Wisconsin... | reverse complement strand
GACGCCCCACAGGATCTGGTCGCCGATGGCGCACTCGACGTAGGCCGCCGCGGTGGCGTCGCCGCCGGCCGACAGCGCGTGCTCGGCGTAGTCGAGCACCGCGATGTCCACGCCGATGCCCTTCAGCGCCGTCACGAACGCGGCGACCGGGCCGTTGCCCGAGCCCTCGATGGTGCGCGAGTCGCCCCGGTCGACGAGGTCGACGACGAGGGTGTCGGCACCGTCCTGCACGCTCGTCGCCCGGGTGCCACGCAGCGAGAACCGGCCCCACGGCACGAGGTCGCCGAAGTCCTGCACGGGCGTCGTCACCTTGGCGACCTCGACGGGCAGGTACTCGTCGACGAAGATCCGCCACAGCTCGTCGGCCGTGACCTCGGTGCCGTGCTCGTCCGTGTGCTTCTGCACGACCTGCGAGAACTCGATCTGCAGGCGACGCGGCAGGTCCAGGTCCTTCTCGGACTTCATCAGGTAGCTGATGCCGCCCTTGCCGGACTGCGAGTTCACGCGGATGATCGCCTCGTACGAGCGACCCACGTCCTTGGGGTCGATCGGCAGGTACGGGACGGCCCAGACGATGTCGTCGACCGTCTTGCCCACGCGCTCGGCGGACTTCTCCAGCGCGTCGAGGCCCTTCTTGATCGCGTCCTGGTGCGAGCCCGAGAACGCGGTGAAGACCAGGTCGCCGCCGTACGGGTGCCGCTCGGCGACGGGCAGCTGGTTGCAGCGCTCGACGGTGCGACGGATGTGGTCCATGTCGGAGAAGTCCAGCTCGGGGTCGATCCCCTGGCTGAACAGGTTCATGCCCAGCGTCACCAGGCACACGTTGCCGGTGCGCTCGCCGTTGCCGAACAGGCAGCCCTCGATGCGGTCGGCGCCGGCCTGGTAGCCCAGCTCCGCGGCGGCCACCGCGGTGCCGCGGTCGTTGTGCGGGTGCAGCGACAGCACGACCGACTCGCGGTAGCGCAGGTTGCGGCTCATCCACTCGATCGAGTCGGCGTAGACGTTCGGCGTCGCCATCTCGACCGTGGCCGGCAGGTTGATGATGACCTTGCGGTCCGGAGTCGGCTCCAGCTCGTCCAGGACCGCGTTGCAGATCCGCAGCGCGAACTCGAGCTCAGTCCCCGTATACGACTCGGGGCTGTACTCGTAGAAGACGTCGGTGTCCGGGATCAGCTCCTCGTACTTCTTGCAGAAGCGAGCGCCCGAGACGGCGATGTCGACGATGCCGTCCTCGTCGGAGCGGAACACGACCTCGCGCTGCAGCGTGGAGGTCGAGTTGTACAGGTGCACGATGGCCTGCTTCGCCCCCGCGATCGCCTCGTAGGTGCGCTCGATCAGGTGCTCGCGCGCCTGGGTCAGCACCTGGATGACGACGTCGTCGGGGATGCGGCCTTCCTCGATGAGCATCCGGACGAAGTCGAAGTCCGTCTGGGACGCCGCCGGGAACCCGACCTCGATCTCCTTGAACCCCATCTGCACCAGCAGCTCGAACATCTCGAGCTTGCGGGCGGGGTTCATCGGCTCGATCAGCGCCTGGTTGCCGTCGCGCAGGTCGACCGCGCACCAGCGCGGGGCCTTCTCGATGCGCGTGTCGGGCCAGCGACGGTCCGGCAGGTCGACGCGGATCTGCTCGTGGAACGGCCGGTACTTGTGGATCGGCATCGGCGACGGCTGCTGGGGGCTCGTCTCGAGGTAGCTCATGGGGTCAATCCTTCGCTGCGTGTCTGCGGGTGGCCAGCCGGCACACGGAACACCGCGACGAGGATCCGGCCTAGAAGGCCTCGCCGCGGCAGCGAAGAAGGAGGGTGTACCCGAGCATGCGCGCCACCCTACTCCCGGTCACGCCGCGAAAAGCAAGTCGGCCCGCACCCCGAGACGCACGCCTCAACGCAGCGCCACGACCCGGTCGTCGGCCAGGACGTAGAGCTGGGCCCCGAGCCGGACCACGCGGCGGGTGTCGTCGGGCAGCTCGACCTGCCACACCTGGTCGCCGTCGTCGAGCCGGAACGCCGCGATCCCCCGCCCGCCGCCGGGCATCCGCACGGGCACCACCACGCGTGCGCCGTCGCTGAACACGCCCCGCGGCTCGACCGCGACGGGCCGCTGCCACACGCGCCGCCCGGTCGTGGCGTCGAGCCCGACGAGCGCCTGCTCCCGCTCGAGGAGCACCCGCCCACCCGCGTCGAGCACCACGGAACCGGCAGGCTCGGTGGCCAGCCACGTCGGCTTCTCCGCACGCCCCAGGTACGCGCGCACGGCCACCGCGCCGTCGACCTCCTCGACCGTCAGGATCCGCCGCGAGGCGGGGTCGTCCACGGTCGGCTCGAGCGCCTCCCCCTGCGTCGTGAGCACGATGCGGCCGGTGTCGTCGGTGATCCGCGACACGGCCGCGATCGATCCCGCGCTCGACAGGTAGCGCGTGCGGACGTACGTGCCGTCGCTGCGCAGGCGGACCACGTCGTCGGTGTCGTCGAGCGGCAGCGCGGTGCCGTCGTCGGCGTGCAGCGCGAGCTGCGACGGGAACGAGGAGGCGACGACGACCTTCCCGGCGGCCGCGAGCGTGATGTTGCCGGTGTCGCGCGGGTGGGCGCGGTCGGACGCGGGCGCCTCCCACCGCACCCGGCCGTCGTCCGGGCTGACCCGCACCACGCCCAGACCGTCGGGCACCCACCCGGCGAGCACCACGTCACGGCCGACGACCGCGATCTCGCCCCACCGGCCGGGCACGTCGTGGACCGCCACGACACGGCCCGCGGTCGCGTCGACGACGACGAGGCTCGACGGCGGGTCGCTCCCCCGCCCCGCCCGCCCGGCGACGCACGCGACCCGGCCTCCCAGGGCCGCGCAGTCCTGGATCGGCGACCCGGCGGAGCCGAACGGACCCTGCTCCCAGAGCCGCTCGCCCGTCACGACGTCGATGCCGGCGAGGTGGTGCGCGGGGTCGTCGGTCGCGACGACGAGCGTGTCGCCGACGAGGACGGGCACCACCGAGTTGTCGGCGACGACGCTCCAGCGCTCCTGCAGCGGCCGAGCCAGCGAGTGCACCGCACCGTCGAACGCGGCGGCCGAGAGCACCGCCGTCCGCTCCCGGCCCGCGGTCAGGCGGGGGGCGACGACGACGAACGCGACGACGAGCGCGAGCACGACGGCACTGCCGAGCGCGGCGGGCACGGGGCGGCGCCGGGCCCAGCTCCACAGCCGCGACGGTTCGTCGACCGGGCGCGCGGGACCGGCCTGCTCGTCCTCGAGCAGGACCATCTGCAGCGGGTGTTCGCGGCCGTGCGGTCCCACCCGTGCACCGTACGTCCGCGGGGCACGCCGCGTCAGGACCTGGCGGCGGGCCCCCGCACGACGACGAACGAGTAGTCGCCGAACGCGACCGTCGCACCGGGCCGCAGGCGGATCGGCTGGTCGACCGGGCAGACCACCTGCGCGCCGTCCGGCAGGGTCACGACCGTCCCGTTCGTCGAGCCCCGGTCGGCGACCCAGACGCCACTGGGCGTGACCGCGACCTGCAGGTGCGTCTTGGACACCGAGCGGCCCGGGTCGATGACCCGCACGATCTGCACGTCGACCGCGGCGGCGGGGTTGCGGCCGATGAGCGCGACGCCCTCGACCACGACGCGGCGTCCGTCGCTGAGCGCGAGCTCGGCGGTCGTCGCGGCCTCGGGCCTGCCCACCGGCGGTGCGGGCTCGGGGCGCGGCACCGAGCGGCGGGTCATCTCGACCTCGGGGTCGAGGTCGGGCGCCGGCTCGACGACCGCGTGCGCGGCCACGTGGACCGGCGTCACCGGCGGCGGCGGGGGCGGCGCGGCGGCGTGCTTCGCCACGGGCGGCGTGCCGAGCGCGGTCGTGCGCACCACCGGGATGGTGCGCGTGTCGACGTCGGGACCGTGCTCGCGCGGCACGAGGGGCGCGAGCAGCAGCGGCTGGCTCCCGGTCACCGTCGGGACCTCGCTGCCGTTCGCCGTGGACGCCCACGGCGGCACGGGAGCGGGCGTCACTCGGGGGGCACGCAGCGCCGCGGACCGGGCAGGCACGCGGACGTCAGCCGCCGCGTCGCGCCACGCGGGTGCCACCGGCGGGGCCTTGCGCACGTCGATGACCTCGTCGTGCGCCGCCTTGTCGTGCCACCCCCGGTTGCGCCCGGTCGGGTCGAACGCGGGCGAGATCAGCACCACGAGCTGACCGATCCCGAACGCGAGCGTCCCGGCCGCGACCACGAGGCCGCGCAGCAGCACGCGGGCCATGCCGATCGGCTGCAGGGTCTCCACGTCCGCGGTGCGGATGCCGACCGCGAGGCGGCCGAGCGTCCAGCCCAGCCGGCCGTGCCACACCCACTGCAGCACGACGAGGGCCACGACGAGCACCGCGCCGACGGCGACGAGCGCCGTGGCGCTCTCGAGCGAGGTGCCGACCAGCAGCGGGACCGCCGCGAGGCTCACGAGGAGCCCGTCGAGCAGGTAGCCCGCGAACCGTCGTCCGAGCGAGGCGACGGTGGCGGGAGCCTGGGCGAGCGCAGTCATGACGTCTTTCCTCGGGGCTGGTTCGCACGGTGCGACGGGCGGTGCCGGCCGCGCAGCGAGACGAGTGACAGGCGCGCGCGCAGCCGGCGGCGGCGGGTCGAGCCCCGACGCATCTCGCGCACCGCCGTGTCGACGTCGGCCCAGTAGGCGGCGGCCTCGGCGGCCGTCGGTCGCTGCGCGGAGAACACGGCGCGGTCGGCGGTGCGGGCGAGCTGGGCGACCGTGCCGGCCGCGACCGGCTTGGCCCCGGACCGCGCGAGCGCCTCGGCCAGCGCCTGGGCGGACTCGGTGCGGGTCGCGTGCGGGACGACCGGCTGGCGCAGGTCGACGGCGGCGTCGAGCACCTCGTCCCACCCGCCCGCCACGCGGTGCGCGGCGTCCCGCGTGCGGCGGCGCTTGCGCCGGCGGCGGGCCTTGATCGCCCCGACGACCAGGAACGGCAGGGCGAGCAGGAACACCGGCACGGCCACGGCGCCGCCGACGAGCGCGATCGTGCGCCACAGCGGCACCGACGTGTCGGTCGCAGGCGGCGAGTCGGGCGTCGGCTGCTCGGTGTCGTCGTCGGGCGGCTTGACGGCGTCCGGTGCGGGCGGCGGCGGCTGCACCACCTGGGGCTGCGGCTCGGACGGGTTCGGCGTCTCGTTCTCCTGCGGCGTCTGCTCGCGCGGCGGCGTCGCGTCGAACGGCACCCAGCCGTGGCCCACGAACGCGATCTCGACCCAGGCCTCGATGTCGTCGCCCGTGACGGCGACGGGCGCGTCGGCATCGACCGTGGCGTCGTCGGCAGCCGGCTTCGGCACGAAGCCCAGGACCACGCGTGACGGCAGACCCATCTCGCGCGCCATGAGCGCCATCGCGGACGCGTACTGCTCGCCGTCGCCGACCATCAGGTCGCCGTCCAGCAGCGTGACCATGCGGCTCGCGCCGTGGCCCGACAGCGACGGCGCCTGCCCCGCGTCGACGAGGCCGTCGCTGAAGTACCCCTCCTCGGAGAGCCACTGCGCGAGCGTGCGGGCTACCTGCACGGGGGTCCCGGCGTCGCGAGCCACGTCGGCGGCGGTCACCGCGACCACGTCAGGGACCCCGGTCGTGGCGGGCTGCGAGACGTCCTGGCCCTCAGCCCGTCCCACCTCCCGGTCCGTCGGGACGGGCGGCACGACGACGTCCATCGAGTACCTCAGGCCGGGGTGCAGCCTGCCGGTCAGCACCGCGGCGCCGGTCGCCTCGTTGTAGCGCAGGCCGTCGGCAGCAGTCTCGTCGCGGACGTCGATCGACGTCGCCTCGCCGACCGTCGGCAGCCAGACGCCCGAGAGCGCGTCGATGTCGATGTCGACGTGCGCCGCGGTCCCACGCTCGGTCGTCGGGATGACGTCACCGACGCGGCGGAACTCCCCCGAGCTCTGGGCCGTGCTGTCGCCCGCCACGTTCCACACCACGCCGTCGTAGCGGTCGAGCGTCGCCAGCCGCACGCGCGCCCCGGCCGGCAGACCCGCGACGGTGAACAGCGTGGCGTCCTTCTGACGCTTGACGAACTCGCGGAACCCCGCGAGCGGGCTCGGGTACGCACGCGGGTCGAAGGGCGGCACGATCTCGTCGCGCACGACGAGCCGCGGCGTCTCACCGACCACCGCGGGTGCTCCCACGACCGCTGCGCCGGCGGCCACCGCCGTGATGACGGCGAGCGAGACGACACGTCGCGCGCGCAGCAGACCGGCACGCCAGGACGCCCAGGGCAGCAGGACCAGCAGCAGGACCACGCCCGTGGCCAACGGCGGGATGCTGGGCGCCCGGGTGCCGAGCAGCGCCACGACGGCCGCGACGAGCACGGGGACCACAGCCGCCGACGCCGCAGCGGACGCGCTGCGCACCCGCAGCGCGAGCCCGAGGGCCGCGGTGGAGCCGATCAGGGCGAGCAGGAAGGGGGCGACCAGGAGCCCGCCGCTGTTGCCGACGGGCGGCTGCAGCGTGAGCATCTCCTGCCACGACGACCCGACGCCACGAGCCAGCGTCTCGAGCGTGTCCAGCGTCGGGACGACTCCGGCGACCGTGGTCGTCGGCGCGGCCAGCGCTCCCCCGGCCAGGACGTACACGACGACGAGCGCGGCGACGACCGCCAGCGCGGACCAGCCGCGCGCGGCCGCGAGCACGGCGAGCCCGCCGCCGAGCAGCAGGCCGCCGACGATCGCCGGCAGCGCCGTCGTCCCGCCGTAGACGGCGAGCAGCGGCCACAGCGCGAGCGCGAGCGCGCCGAGCAGGCAGGCCGCGTCGACCGCGGTGCGCCCGGCGGAGCGGATCGGGGTGCGCCTCACGCGAGCGCCCTGCGCAGCAGCCGGGGCAGCTCGTCGAGGTCGCCCAGGGTCGCGAGAGTCAGCGCGCCCTGGCTGCGGACGGCGAGCTCGCCGTCTCGGACGCACCGCACGACGAGCGTGCGGGTCCCGAAGGGAACGTAGCGTGCGGCGACCCGCAGGTCGGCCTCGGTCGGGACCGAGCCCGTGACGAGGATCGCGACCGTGACGTCAGGCGTCTCGCGCGTGACGCGGCGGCCCAGGATCGTCGCACCGGCGCCCGTCGACGAGGTCGAGATGGCGGAGCAGTCGTCGAGCAGGCGCGGCGGCGTGTCCACCCGCAGCGAGCCCGGACCTGCCAGGACGGCGAGTCCGCGTTCCTCGCGGATCACCTGCGCGCCGATCGACGCGACCGTCGAGACCGCGAGCTCGAGCTCGTCCTCGTGCGCGTAGTCAGCGGGGTCGGTGGCCAGCGCGATCACCGTCTGCGTCCGACGGGTGTCCTCGAACTGCTTGACCATGAGCACGCCGCGGCGCGCGGTGGTGCGCCAGTGGATATAGCGACGGTCGTCGCCCGCGACGTAGTCGCGCAGCGCGTGGAACGAGAGGTCCGCGTCGGTGATCTCGCGGGTCGACTGACCCTCGAGGTCCCGCAGCAGCCCCGCGCTCGCGCCGGCGAGCGGCACCACGCGCGGGTGCACGTACAGGTCGACGGGGCGCGTCCACAGCACGCTGCGGCGCACGAGCCCGAGCGGGTCCCCGCGCACCGAGCGCACGGGCCCGACGACGACGACCGCGCGCTTCTCGGTGGGGATGGCGAAGAGCTCGTCGTGGGTGCCACCGGGAGCCAGGCCGGGAACGCCCAGCTCGGCGACGTTGGTGCCCACGGGCAGCTCGATGCGCGAGGGCAGCGACCTGCGGCGCGCGCGGTTGGTGACCTCCACCCGGCCCACGGCGCGCTCGCCGATGCGCACGCGACGGTCGGCCATGTCGAGCTCGACGTCGTAGCGCGCACGCCCGATCGTCATGAGCAGCGCGACGACCAGGACGGCCGCGAGGCCGGCCCCCAGGGCCGCGAGCTCGAGCCAGCCCAGCCAGCGGCCCACCACCAGAGCGGCGGCCGCGACGAGGGCGACCCCCCATCCCAGCGGTGAGACGCGCATGCTCAGGCCACCCGGACCGTCGGAGGTGCCGTCACCTCGAGCACACGGGCCACGACCTCGGCCTGAGTGACACCGGCGAACTCCGCCTCGGAGTCGAGGATGATCCGGTGCGCCAGCACCGGCTGTGCGAGGTCCTTCACGTCGTCGGGCAGCACGAACTCGCGGCCCTGCGACGCGGCCCAGACCTTCGCGCAGCGCACGAGCGCCAGCCCGCCGCGCACGCTCGCGCCCAGCGCCGTGCGGCCGTCCTCGCGCGTGCCCTCCAGCAGGCGGGCGATGTAGTCGAGCACCGCCTCCTCGATGTGCACCGTGGTCGCGAGGTCGGCCATCGTGCCCACGGCCTGGGTGGTGATGCGCGCCGTGAGCGCCGCCGTCCGGTCCTTCGCTCCCGCGAGGATCTCGATCGCCGAGGCGCGGTCCGGGTAGCCCAGCGACGTCTTGAGCAGGAACCGGTCGAGCTGCGCCTCGGGCAGGCGGTAGGTGCCGGCCTGCTCGATGGGGTTCTGCGTCGCGATCACCATGAACGGGCGGCCCACGGGGTGGGTGATGCCGTCGACCGTGACGTTGCCCTCCTCCATGACCTCCAGAAGCGCGGCCTGCGTCTTGGGCGACGCTCGGTTGATCTCGTCGGCCAGCACGACCGAGGCGAAGATCGGGCCCGGGTGGAACTCGAACCGCTGCGTGCCCTGGTCGTAGATCGTCACGCCCGTGACGTCCGACGGCAGCAGGTCGGGCGTGAACTGGATCCGGTGGTGGGTGCCCTGCACCGTCGCGGAGATCGCCTTGGCCAGGCTCGTCTTGCCCGTGCCCGGAGCGTCCTCGAGCAGCACGTGCCCCTCGGCCACCATCGCCGTCAGGACGTGCCGAACCGTGTGCTCCTTGCCCAGGAGGGCGAGGCTCACGTTGGACACGAGGGCGTCGAACGTCTCGGCGAACCAGGCGCTCTGCTCGGGTGTCATCTGGGTGTCTCTCCTTGGCGGTGCGGGCGGGGTCGAGGGGCTCAAGGGTCAGCCGCCACCGGCGGCTGCGGGCATGGTGAACTCGGCGGACGACGAGGGGCCGTCACCCTTCGAGCTGTGCGGTGTCACGACGACCTTCACGACGGCGCCCGGAGCGGGGTCGCCCAGCTCACCGACGGTGCGGCTCGCCATGGTGTCGTCGACGTCGTCGCACTTCTTCAGGTCCGCGCCGTCGACACTCCAGCAGACCTTGTAGCTCACGCTGGCTCCGCCGCTCGAGCCGGCGGTCCAGGCCGCGCTGAGCTTGGTCGGCGTCACCGTGTCGTCCGGCGAGAGCGACAGGCCCGTGACGGCGCCCGGCGGCTCGCCCCAGGTGAACGTCTGCGTCTGGCTCGCCTTGTCGCTCGACCCGGTGTTCGTGGTCGACGCCCAGACCCGCAACGTGATGTCGGTCCCCCCGAGGCCGACCCAGTTGTCGATCCGGATGCCCGGGACGGACGTCTGGTCGGTCGTGACCTCACCCGTCGTCCGGTTGCCGCCGGCGCTGAGCACGTAGGTGTACTGCAGCCCGCGACCACCACCGCTCGAGACCGCGTTCCACGAGATGTCGAGCGCCGTGGGACGGTTGAAGTTGCCACGGTCGGAGACGGTCATGGTCAGGCCGGACGGCGTGCCCGGGGGCGTCGTCGCCGTCGCGGTGACGCTCGCGCTCCACTCGCTCGAGCCCGCGGCGTTCACCGACCGCACCTGGTACTGGTAGTCGGTGCCCCCGGTCAGGCCCGTGAAGCTCACCGACGTGCGCGAAGCACCCACCTGCTGGGTCGAGCCGTCGGGCAGCTTGACCTCGTAGCCGGTGATCGGCGAGCCGTTGTCCGCCGCCGCGTTCCACGACACCGTGACCGAGCCGTCGCCCACGGGGGCCGACGCGCTGACGCCACCCGGCGTGCCCGGCAGGCCGAACGTCGAGGCCGTCACGCTGCCCGTCGTCCCCCAGCCCGCCTTGTTCTTCGCGCGGACGGAGACCTTGTACGGCTTGCCGGTCTCGGCGCCGTTGAACGTGTACGAGCGCGTGCTCGCGGAGACCGTCGCGGTCGTCCCCCCGGGACCGTCGACCGTGACCTCGTACGACCCGATCCGGTCGCCGTTGGACTTGGGCTCGTCCCAGGTCACCTCGAGGATCCGACCTGCCTTGGTGTCCGTGGGGTCGGCCTTGACCTCGGGGGCGTCGGGGACTCCGGCCGGCGTCTCGCTCGCCGACGGGCTCCAGCCGCTGGGGTCGGGCGCCTCGTTGTGCGCGCGCACGCGCACGGTGTAGCTGGTGCCGTTGCTCAGGCCGGTGAACGTGTGCCTCGTGGAGGTCTCCGTGACCGTCGTCGTCGTCCCGCCCGTGAGCTCGACCGTGTAGGACGTGACCGGCGACCCCTGCGAGTCCGGCACGTTCCACGAGACGTCCAGCCGGCCGTCGCCGAAGACGACCGTCGGCGTCCCGGGCGCGTCCGGGACGGCGTCCGGGCGTGCGGGCAGCGACGCCGGGCTCGGGTCGGACCAGCCGACGGCGTTCTGCGCCGCGACGGTGAAGGTGTACTCGGTGTCGTTCGTGAGGCCGTCGAACGTGCAGGTCGTGCTCGCGCAGCTCTTCGTGAGGTTGCCGGGCTGCGCGGTGAGCTTGTAGCCCGTGATCGGGGTCCCCCGGTTGTCCGGCGCGCGCCACGACAGCACCACGGTGCGGTCACGGATCTCCTCGACGCGCGGGGCCGTCGGCGTCGCAGGCTTGCCACGGACGGTCACCGTGATGCGCCCCTCGGCGTCACGATCGGGGTCGCCGGTCACGTCCCGCACGCGGAACCGCACCACCATCGAGCCGATGAAGCCCTCGTTCGGCCGGACGCTCACCGTCGAGGCCGTGCGGCCCGCCGTGCCTGAGTCGGGTGTCTCGACCACGGCGTCGACGACGGTCAGCGGTGAGTCGGGGAACGGGTTGAACGCCCCCTCGAGCACGTCGAGCGTGACCTGCTGCCCCTCGGCACCGTCCGGGACGGTGCGGTTCACGACGCGAGCCGTGGCACGGGTGCTGGCGATCACGCGCAGGTCGATGGTCTTGTCGAGGACCCCGGTACGCCCGTAGCCGATCTTCAGAGCCAGCTGCCCGGTGCGGCCCTTCGCCGTGGACTCCGCGGCCGAGACCGACAGCACGGTGCCGTCGAGCGTCGCGGTGAATCCCGGTGGCACCGCCGAGGCGAGCGAGTACGAGTAGCGGTTGGCAGCGCCCGACGCTCCCTCCGGTCCCGTGGTGAACGACTGCAGGTCGACCTGGATCGGTGTCTCGCCCGGCGCGACCTCGAGCACCGAGGGCGTGAAGTTCGGCGGATGGTCCTCGAGAGCGAGGACGGTGATCGGCAACGTCAGGTACGCCGTGCGCGCGTGCGTGTCCGACGGGTTGGTGGAGTCCGTGACGGGGATCGTGATCGAGGCCGAGCCCGCGAACCCGTCCGCGGAGGTGAACTCGACGTGGCCCTTGTCCTCGCCGACGAGCGAGGCGCCGTTCGAGTTCGAGGCGGTGATCCCGTTCAGGTCCGCGACCGTGGGCGAGCGCCCCGGTGCGACCTTGACGTACTCGTCCAGCGCGATCGTCAGGCGTTCGCCCGATGCGACGCGCAGAGCGGGCGCGTTCGGACGCAGGGTCGGCGGGAAGTCGCCCAGTGCCGGGACGGTGATGAAGGCGTAGGACGCGACCTTGCCGCCGGGCGCGGTGGTGTTCGTCAGGAGGAACGGCACGGTCTGCGCGTGGTCGACGAGCGTCACGATCACCTTGCCGGTCGGGTCGACGCGTGCGACGTCGGCGACCGTGGACGGAACCGAGACGGCGAGGTCGTCGAGAGGACCGCTCGGGTTCTGCGCCACGGCGAGGACGTCGACCAAGACCTCCGCCAGGCCGAACGTCTCGGCAGGAGGCACGACGACGTCGCGGGCGATCGGGCGAAGGACGGGCGCCTTGTCGTCCACGTTGACCGTCAGGACGGCCGTGTCACGACCGCCCGCCGCGTTCGTCGCGCGGTACTGCACCTGGATGACCTGGTTCTTGGCGGGAGCGACCACCACGATGCGGCGGCCGAGGACCTTCGCGTCGATCCCGGCGGGCACGTCCAGCTCCGGATCGATGCTGAGCTCTCCGCCGCTCGAGTCGATGTCGTTCGCCAGGACGCGCACCTCGATCGTCTGACCCGGGCGGATCGTCACCTCGTCGTCGCGCGCGACGACGGTCGCGGCGTTGGTCGGGCGTGGGCTGATGCCGATGCGGATCGTCGCGGTCGCTCGCTGCCCGACCCAGTCCTCGACGGCGTAGGTGAACTCGTCGGTGCCCACACCCTCGGCGTTCGCCGTGTACTCGATCCAGTCGGCGCCCTTGTCCGTGACGTTCCCCAGCTTCGGCGCGGTCGCGCTGCCGAGCAGGGTGACGCCGTCACCGTCCTCGTCGATGCCGACGAGCGGGATCGGGATCCTGACCTTCTGCCCGGTGAACACCCGTGCCGTGACGTCCTTGGGGCGCGGCGGCTTCTTGTTCTCGGCGTCCGACGCGTGCACCTTCACCGTCACCGTCGCGGCCGTCGGGGTGCTCCTGCCGTCGGTGACCTCGAACGTCGCCCGGGCGGTGATGGGGGTGCTCGGTGCCTGGTAGCGCAGCACGTCACCCGAGACGAACATCAGGCCCTGCCCCGGACCGAGCCCCTCGACGAGGTCCGGGACGAGCGAGAGCGTGTCGCCGTCCGGGTCGTAGGCCGAGTCGAGCACGGGGATCGTGACGATGCCCCCGGTTCGGACCGTCACCTCGACGTTCTCCACCACAGGACTCTGGTTCGTCGCGGACGCCGGCACGGGCTGCACGACGATCTGCCCGGTCGCCGACGCCGACCCGTTCGAGACCGTGTAGGTCAGCACCTCGGGCACGTCCAGCGTCCGCTCCGAACGGATCTGCACCAGCCGGTGGTCGAGCACGGCGGCACGGATGGTCGAGCCGTCCGGCACGTCGACGTCCTGCAGCACCAGGACGCTGCCCGACGGGTCGGAGTCGTTGCTCAACGGGTCGATCGTGACCTCGCCGCCCGCGGGAAGGAACGCCCGGTCGCGGACCGCCACGGGTGGCGGCGCGTCGGCGGGCCACTCCTTGACGTCGATGCGCGCGAGGCCGGTCGCCTGCTGGGGCGCTGCCGTCACCGTGAACGGCACGTAGTAGGTCCCGACCCTCCCCGCGGAGAAGGTGAACGTCCCACCCGGGAGGTCGGACGTGAGCGTCGCACCCGGGACGTCCTGGACCGACGCGAGCCGCACGGGCTCGGTCGAGCTGGACCGCACCGCGTCCAGCGGCTTCACCGTGATCACCTGGTTGCGATACGCCACGGCGTGCACCGGGTCGATCTGCGGGGGCACGGAGCCCGCGGGACGCACGTCGACGTCCAGCGTCCCCTTGATCGTGTGGGTCCCGTCCGAGACCTGCAGCGTGACGCGCGCACGGCCGAGCTTGTCCCCGCCCGCCGTGAACGTCAGCGAGCCGTCCTGCCGCGTGCTCACCGAGCCGACGGCGTCGTCCACGCTCGCGCCGACCAGCAGCAGGTCGTCGCCGTCGGGGTCCTGGAAGTCGGCCAGCGCCTGGTACGTGGCCTGGCCGCCCTGCTCGACCTTCATCGCCCCGGTGCGGATCTGCACGGGCTCGTCGTTGAGGTCGTCGGGCCGGGCGGTGAGGCGCACGGTCGCGGTCGAGGGCGCGCTCGTGCCGCGCCCGTCGGTGATCGTGTAGCGGAACGTCTCGCTGCCGGTGGCGGTCGGCGCGACGTCGACCTGCAGCGCCCGCCCGTCGTAGACCGTGCTGACGTGCCCGAACGACGAGGGCAGGTCCTCGACCTCGGAGACGACGAGCACGCCGCAGTCCGGCGAGGAGTCGTTGTCGATGACCGGCAGGATCGTGGCCCGGCCCGGGCGCACGCCGAACTCGTCGTCGGCCGCGGCGGGCGGCGCGGACTCGGTCGAGCACTCCGTGACCAGGTCCTGGATCGTCTCGGTGCTGTCCGAGTCGTCCTGCTGGTCCTTCGGGTCGTCGGGCGTCTCGATGTCGTCCCAGTTGGGGGTGCGCAGGTCGGTGTCCTGCAGCGGCATCCACAGCCGCCCGCGCAGGGTGTCGTTGAGGACGACCATCGAGCGGTTGACGCGGAACTTCAGCACGTCCTGCGCCGAGGTGTCCTGCAGGTTCTTCACGACGGCGTCCTTGCCGTCGCACAGCTGCAGGTAGGAGCCGGTCGCGGTGGCCCAGGCGGCGTGCGCGCACGAGCCGACCTGCACGGGTGCCGCGGGCGTGCCGCTCCCGGTGGTCGGGTGCTCGACGACCTTGCCGCCGTCCAGGGGCACCTCGTACAAGGTGTCCGTGCTGGAGACGAGCACGCGCGACGACGCCGGCCCCGGCTGCTGGAGGACCAGGCCGGACCCCTCGAGGTCGACCGAGCCGTGCAGCGTCTCGACCGTGGAGCCGCGCAGCACGACCGGCTCGTCGCCGACCGCGGTCAGCGCGTCGAACGGCCCGTCGCCCACCGTGCCGGCGTCGGTCTGAGCCTGGCCGGGTGCCACCCGGGTCGCCTTGCCGGTCCCGTCGACGGCCACGACGGTCCCGTCGGGCGCGACGACGGCCCGGCCGCCCTCGCCGAGCGCCACGTCGGGCGCGTCCGTCCCGACCCTCAGGCCCTCGAGCGAGCCGAGCGTCCGCACGTACAGGCCGCCATCGGTCCCGACGACGGAGAGCACACCGGCCGCCATCGACACGCTCGTGTCCGCACCCGGGGCCGCCACCTGGGCGCCGAGCGTGACCGTGGCCGGGTCGACCACGGCGAACCCGTCGGGCTGCGTGAGGACCACGTCGCCGCCGTCCTGCAGCACGTCGAACGTGCTCCCGGCCGTCACGAGGCCCGCGTTGAGCTCCTCGACGGGCACGTTGTACCGGCCGAGCTTGAGCTGGCTCGTCGCGGTGACCCACACGCTGCCGTCGTTGAGGTCCACCTTCGCGAGCGGGAAGCCCTGGTTGACGAGCGCGAGCACCGCGACGAGCACGGGCACGGTGACGACCGCGGCGGCAGTCGTCGCGCGCTGGCGCAGGCGGGGCCACCTCACGGGACGCACCCCTGCGTCGGGGTGTCGGACGAGCGGCCGTCGACCCGCACGAGCGAGACCTCGATGCAGACCTCGCCACCACCCGTGGAGGGGACGACGACCGTGGGCTGGGTGACGATCGCGAGCTCGGGCTCCCCCGTCGCCGTCAGGACGCCCCACGTGTAGCGGTCGCCCTCGGCCGGCTCGGGGTTGGTCCAGGTGAACACGACGGTGTCGTCGGCCTGGCGCGTCCCCGACAGGCCCGTCGGCGAGGGCACGTCGCGGCCCGCGACCGAGTCCGGGGGCTGGGAGAAGTCCGAGCTGCTCGTCGGGTTCGGGGCCGACGTGCCGTTCATCGTCGCCGCGGCGATGGCCACGACGGCGGCGAGCACGACGAGCCCCGAGACGATCGCGGTCACGACGCGGCCCCGGCCGCCCGAGGGCTCGTCCTCGGTCTCGTCGACCAGGAGCTCGGTGACGGGCCGCTCCGGTGCGTCAGGCGGGGGCGGTACGGCGGACCACGTCGGGACGCTCGGTGCGACCTCGACGACCGGCCGGAGCCGGGTCGCGTCGTCGCTCTGGGCGGGCTGACGCTCGTCGTCGGGCTCACGCGGCATGTCCGGCAGGTCGAGCGGCGTCACGGGCAGCCCGAGGTCCGCCTCGACCTGCTGCAGCGCGCGGGCGACGGCCTGCGCGCTCGCGTACCGCCGCGACGGGTGCTTGGCCATCGCTCGCTCGAGCACCGCGAACAGCGCGGGCGGCACGTCGTGGCGGCCGAGCTGCGGCAGCGGCGTGCGCTCGATGCGGGTGACCAGGTCCTGCGCGCTGTTGTTGCCGCCCGGCACCTCGAAGGGCGTCCGGCCGGCGAGCAGCGAGTAGATCGTGGCGGCGAGCGAGTAGACGTCGGAGCGCTCGTCGCCCGTGGGGTGCTCGGCGAGCAGCTCCGGGGGCGACCACGGGATCGACATGCCGACCGTCGCCCCGGCGCCCTGGCCGACCGTCGCCGCGATGCCGAAGTCCGTCAGCGCGGGCCAGCCGAAGTCGGTGGTCAGGACGTTCGCAGGCTTGATGTCGCGGTGCAGGATGCCGACGCGGTGCGCGGCCTCGACCGCCGACGCGAGCCGGATCCCGATCCGCAGCGCCTCGTGCACCGAGACGTGCTCGGTGCGGTAGCGCTGCGCGAGCCCGGGCCGCGAGCAGTACTCCATGACGAGGTACGGCCGGCCGTCGGCCGCGATCGCGGCCTGGTGGATCGTGACGATCGACGGGTGGTGCGAGAGCTGGGCCATGAGGTTGGCCTCGGTCTGGAAGCGCGTGCGCACGTCGTCGTCGAGGCTGCCCGCGAGCAGCACCTTGACGGCGACGTCGCGGACGGGCAGGTCCTGGCGGTACAGGAAGACGTCCGCGAACCCTCCCAGCCCCAGCAACCGCACGTACCGGTAGCCGGGAAGCGTCGGCGGCGCCGAAGGCTCCCGGCGTGCGGTCACGACCCGCGCTCCACCGTGAAGGTCACGCCGTCACCCAGGTCGACGACGTGGCCGGACTCGACCACCGTCGCCTCGCCCGGGTGCAGCCGACGAGCGCCCTCGCCCTGCTTGGTCACGTGCACGCCGTTCGTCGAGGCGAGGTCGGTGACGACGACCTGGCCGTTCTCGACGCGGACCTCCGCGTGCGTGCGCGAGATGTCCTGCTGCGGGCTCGGCACCGTGACCAGGTGCGGCAGCTCGCTGTTCGTCACGCGCGCGACCTGGGGGGCGCGGCCGAGCAGCACCGCGCGGTCGAGCGGCACGACGAGGCCCGTCGACAGCACCAGCTGCGGGACCGGACCGTCCTGCTGGGGGGTCTCGAAGGGGCCGGGCACGGGCTCGCCGGTCCAGTCGGCGGCCCAGGAGGGCAGCCGCTCGCGGATCGCGGCGAGGTCGGTGGACAGGATCGTCAGGCCGTCGTGGTCGTCGCCCGACGAGGCTCCGACCGAGACCAGCGCGGGCAGCGCGGTCGGCGACGTGGACGGCCCGGTGCCGGGCTCGGTGGCCGCGAACGCCGGGGGCGTGACGGGCGCGGGCTGCTGGGCCGCGTCGGGCTCGGCGACGGGGGCCGGCGCGGGGGCGGCGACGACCGGGGTCGGCTCGGACTCGAGCGGGACGAGCGCGGGAGCGTCGTCGACCGCGACGGGCTCGGCCTGCGGCTCGGGCTCCGGCACGACGGCGACCGGCTCCGGCTGGACCGCGGGTTCGGGCGAGGCCGGCTCGGGTTCGACGACCACGGGCTCGGGCTCGGCCGCGGTCGGCTCGACCACGGGCTCGGCCCGGGTCGGCTCGGGCTCGACGGCGGCGGGCGCCACCGCGACCGCCGGGATCGCCGCGGTCCCCTCGCTCGCCTCGGCCGGCACGAGCGAGACCTGCACGGCCGACGCGGCCGCGGCCCCGTCGCCGAGCGGCCACGCGCTCTCGTCGGCGGACGTCCCGGCCACGCGCAGCTCGATCGCCGTCGCGGGCTCGAGCACCTGCTCTGTCCACGTGGTCACGCCGTCGGCGGTCAGCGTGCGCGACCCGACGGCCGACGACACGACGACCTCGACGTCGCCGCGCTGCACGACGTGCACCCGCTGGCCCCGCACGGCGACCAGCGCGAAGCCGGGCAGGCCCTCGAACCCCTGCCGCGCGAGCACCGCGAGGGCGCCGAGCACGCCGTCGGCCCCGCGCTCCCACACGGACCGGACGGTCTCGGCGGGCACGCTCGGGTCGAGCAGGGCCACGAAGCCGGGGCAGGCGACCGCGGTCCAGTCGCCGGGACGGTAGGCGGGCACGCTCATCGCGGCAGCTCCTCGGAAGCGGAAGAGGGTCGGATCCGGGGCACCGTGGCCCCGTGCAGCATCTCGTCCCACTGGTGCACGCCGAGCTCGGCGCCCATCCGGGGGACGGTGATGTGGACGTCGTCGAGCTGTCCGGCCGCGGTCGCGACGTCGACGACGACCGCGCTGACGTTGTCGCGCGCGCCGTGCTCGAGGGCCTTGCCGACCAGCGTCGCGGCGGCCTCCTGCGCGTCCGGGACGGAGGCCAGCACCTCGGCGAGCTCGGCCGGGCCGAGCTCGCGCGTGAGGCCGTCCGTGCAGATGAGCAGGCGGTCGTGCGGTCCCGAGGGCAGCAGCCAGTAGTCGGGCTCGGGCTCGCCGCTCGTGCCGAGCGCACGCGTGAGGACGTGGCGCTCGGGGTGCGAGGCCGCGTCGGCCACGTCGATGCGGCCCAGGTCGATGAGCTCCTGGACGACCGAGTGGTCCACGCTCACCTGCTCGAGGCGCTCGTCGGACCAGCGGTACACGCGCGAGTCGCCGACGTTGAAGACGAGCCAGTACGCGCCGCCCTCGTGCACGGTGACCGCGACGCCCGCGACGGTCGTGCCGCCCTGGCGTCCGCCCGTGAACTCGCCGCGGATGCGGCTCGCGGTGCGCGAGAAGCACGCGTGCACGTCGTCGGCCGTCGCGGACGGCTGGCCCGCGAGCTGCGCGAACTCCTCGACCGCGATCCGGCTGGCCAGGTCGCCTGCGTCGTGCCCGCCCATGCCGTCGGCGACGAGGAAGACCGGCGGGTACGCCAGCAGCGCGTCCTCGTTGACCTCACGCACGAGCCCGCGGTCGGTCGCAGATCCCCACGACGTACGCATGGCCACCCCCTCGTGTCGGTCGCCGGGCGTCGGAGCCTGACGATTGCATCGGCGCACATCGTGCCTCACCTGAGGCCAGAACGGCACATCTGGCGGCAGAACGGGCGCTCGCGCGTCGGATCATCTGCGCGGATCAGATGCCCAGCTGGAACACGCCCCAGTAGGCGAGCACGACGAGCAGCACGGACGACCCGACGACGACGGACCAGAACGCCACCGCGCGCAGCACGCCCTGCGCGGACCGGCCGGCTGCGGCGAGTGCCTCGCGCTCGCGCTGCAGGAGCAGGACGCCCGCGGCGACGGCGGCGATCCCGAGCAGGCGCACCAGCACCCACCCGCCCTTGACCACCCAGTCGTTGTGCGCGTAGTCGAGCGCGAGCTTGGCGATCGAGACGAGGTACCAGACGAGGGCGGCGACCGTGAGCAGCGCCCCGAGCGCGCACAGCACCATGCGGACCGCGACCCCGCGGGGGAACCGGTGCACCGCGACGTCCGGGCTGCCGCGCCGGCGCCGGACCGCCTCGATCACGCGCGCGGTCGGCACGAGCACCAGCGGCAGGACCAGCAGCACGCCCGCGACCAGGACCGTGGCGATCACCACGTCGCCGTTGCGCAGCCAGCTCGGCTCCGGCACGGGCGCCGCGAGGAACTCCTGGGTCGGCTGGTCGCCCGCGATGTGCGGGACGGCCCCGGCGGTGGCGGGCAGGCCGAGGACCCAGCCGGACAGGTCGTCGAGGAAGCTCGTCGGCATGACGTCGTCGATCTTCATGCCGTGGTTCGCGCCCGCGTAGTAACGGATCGTCACGTCGCCGTCGCCGGCGATCGCGGTGTCGCGCAGCACCTGCTCCGCGCCCTGGACGATCGGCATCGACGCGTCACCCGTGCCGTAGACCATGAGGATCGGCTGGGTCAACTGCCGCTGCCACGGCGTGACGTCGAAGTCGGCGTACTCGAACCCGCCGCCCGGCAGCGCCATCCCGACGGCGCGCGGGATCGCCCGGAACACGCCGTGCGGCACGTTGGTGTTGCGCAGGTAGTTGTCGGCCGCGAACGCGGCCTGCTCGCGCGGCGGCACCACGGGCGCGGACGCGAGGACGACGAAGCCGAGGTTCTTGTCCTTCGCGGCCATCACGGGCGCGATCCACGCGCCCTCGCTCTCGGCGTACACCCCGACGCGCGTCGGGTCGACGCCCGCGTGCTTGCGCAGCAGCTGCACCGACCTCTCGTAGTCGGCGGCCATCGCGACGTAGTCCCGGTGCCGCGCCGAGTACGTGTCGAGCCGCTTGTCCGGGACCATCGTGACGATGCCGGCCGCCGCCATCGCCGCGGTCTGCTCGCTGAACGCCGTCTCCGACGACCCCGTGCCCGCGCCGTGCACGAACACCACGCCCGGCATGGGCTCGGGCGCCCCGACGGGCACGCTGATCTTCGCCTGCACGGTGGTCCCGTCCAGCTGCACGGTCACGCGCTCGATCTCGACGGGGTAGGTCGTGAGCGGCGGCGCGTTCGTGATCGCGGTCGAGGGGTTCTCGACGACCAGCGGGTCGGTCAGCGGGATCGGGTCCCACTGCGGGCCCATGACGGCCCCGAGGATCGCCAGCGCGATGACACCCAGCGCGGTGCTCGCGACGAGCCGGTACGGGCCCGTGAGGCGCCGCTCGACGAACGCGCGCGCACCGGGACGCCCACGCCCGGCGTCGGCGGTCACCTCCTGGTGGTCCTGCTGCAGCACCTCAGAACCCGAGCCGTCCGAGCTGCTTGGGGTCACGCTGCCAGTCCTTCGCCACCTTCACGTGCAGGTCGAGGTACACCTTCGTCCCGAGCAGCGCCTCGATGCCGCGGCGTGCCTGGCTGCCGACGTCGCGCAGCCGCGCACCGCCCTTGCCGATGATGATCGCCTTCTGGCTGTCCCGCTCCACGTAGAGGTTGACCCGCACGTCGAGCATCGCCGGGGCGTCGCCGAGGCGCTCGCGCGGCACGATCTCGTCGACGACCACCGCCAGCGAGTGCGGCAGCTCGTCGTGCACGCCCTCGAGCGCGGCCTCACGCACGAGCTCGGCGACCATGACGATCTCCGGCTCGTCGGTGAGCTCGCCGTCGGCATACAGCGGCGGGCCCTCGGGCAGGTGCCCGACGAGGACGTCCGCCAGCGTCTCGACCTGGTAGCCGCCCACCGCGGAGACGGGCACGATGTCCGCCCACTCCCCCAGCCGCGAGACGGCCAGGAGGTGCTCCGCGAGGCGGCCCTTGGGCACCAGGTCGGACTTGGTGACGACGGCGACGACGGGGGTCCCCCGCCCGTCGGTGGCGAGCTGGGCCAGCTGCTCGGCGATGAACCGGTCGCCCGGGCCGACCTTCTGGTCCGCGGGCAGGCAGAACCCGATCACGTCGACCTCGGTCAGCGTGTCCTTGACGAGCGCGTTGAGCCGCTCGCCCAGCAGCGTGCGGGGCCGGTGCAGCCCCGGGGTGTCGACGAGCACCATCTGGGCGTCCTCGCGGTGCACGATGCCGCGGATGGTGTGACGCGTGGTCTGCGGCCGGTCGGACGTGATCGCGACCTTCTGCCCGACGAGCGCGTTGGTGAGCGTCGACTTGCCCGCGTTGGGCCGGCCGACGAAGCAGGCGAATCCCGAGCGGAAGGTCATGAGGTGGCTCCGTGGTTCTTGTCGTCGTGCGCGTCGTGCGAGCTGTCGCCCGGGTCGTCGTCCTCGTGACGCTCGACCTCGCTGACGAGGACGGTCGCCAGCCGTCGTCGGCGCCCCTCGACGCGGTCCGCGACCAGGTGCAGGCCGTGGATGTCACCGGCGGACCCGGGCAGTGGAACCTTACCCAGTGCCTTGGCCAGCAGGCCGCCGGCGCTGTCCACGTCCTCGTCGTCGACCTCGAGCCCGAACAGCTCGCCGAGCTCGTCGCGGCCGAGCCGCGCGGGCACGCGGTACACGCCCGGAGCGACCTGCTCGACCGCCTGCGCGCTCGGGTCGTGCTCGTCGGTCAGCTCGCCGACGATCTCCTCGAGAGCGTCCTCGATGGTCACGAGGCCCGCGATGCCGCCGTACTCGTCGACCACCATCGCGATGTGCGAGGCGCCCGCCTGCAGCTCGCGCAGCAGGTCGTCGACCGGCTTGGACTCCGGCACGAAGATCGCGGGTCGCACCAGGGTCGAGGCCGGCGCGTCGAGCACGTCGTCCGACTCGTCTCGCTGGCCCGGCGCGATCGGCAGCCGGCGCACGATGTCCTTGAGGTAGAGCACCCCGCGCAGGTCGTCGACGTCGTCACCCGTGACCGGGACGCGCGAGAAGCCCGAGCGCAGGAGCAGCGCGAGCGCCTTGTGCACCGGGGAGTCGGCGTGCGCCGTGACCATGTCCGTGCGGGGGACCATCACCTCGCGCGTCAGGGTGTCGCCCAGCCCGAGCACGGAGCGGAACATCTCGCGCTCGTCGTCCTCGATCGCCTCGGACTCGCTCACGCGCTGCACCATGTCGCGCAGCTCGTCCTCGTCGTCGTCGATCGCCCCGCGCGCGCTGGGTGCGCCCCGGGCGATCGTGCCCGCGACCGCCGTGACCGCGAGCAACGGCCCCGACAGCAGCACCAGGGTGGACAGCGGGTGGCGGCGCCCGATCGTGCGCGGGCTGACGCGGACCAGCAGGTAGGCGACCAGCGCGCACACCGCGACGGCGACGAGGCCCACGGCCCACCAGGGCAGCGAGCCGGACGCCACGACGAGCGTGATCCCGACCGTGGCGACCATCTCGGCGAGCAGCCGGACGAACGCGGCCGCGGCGGCGACGCGCGCGGGATGCTCGACGAGGCGGCGCACGCGGTCCGAGGACGGGTGCCGCTCGGCCACGAGCTCGGTCACGGCGGCGCGCGAGACGCGAAGCACCGCGACCTCACCGGCGGACAGCGCGGCGGCGGCCAGGATGCCGAGCAGCGCGACCAGGACGAGGAGCGCGACGGGGACGTCGGTCATGCGGCGGCTGTCACCGACTCGCGAGGAACGTCAGCAGGAGACGGCGCTGGAGGGCGAACATCTCCTTCTCCTCCTCCGGCTCCGCGTGGTCGTAGCCGAGCAGGTGCAGGATGCCGTGCGTGGTCAGCAGAAGCAGCTCCTCCACGGTCGAGTGGCCCGCCGCGACGGCCTGGCCGGCGGCGACCTCGGGGCACAGCACGACGTCGCCGAGCAGGCCGGCGGGCGTGGTCTCGCCGTCGCGGCCGGGGCGCAGCTCGTCCATCGGGAACGACAGCACGTCCGTGGGGCCGGGCTCGTCCATCCACTTGACGTGCAGGTCCGTCATCACGTCCGTGCCGACCAGCATGATCGACAGGTCGGTCTGCGGGTGCAGGTGCATCTCGTCGAGCACGTAGCGCGCCAGGGCGGCGAACTCGGCCTCGTCGACCGCGAAGCCCGACTCGTTGTTGACCTCGATGCTCATCGGGGCTCTCAGCTCCTGTCCCAGCGCGCGTACGCGTCGATGATCTGACTCACGAGGCGGTGCCGGACCACGTCGGAGGATTCCAGCCGGCAGAACGCCACGTCGTCGACGCCGCCGAGGATCTCCTCGACGACGCGCAGCCCCGAGGGCTGCCCCGACGGCAGGTCCACCTGCGTCACGTCACCCGTGACGACCACGGTCGAGCCGAAGCCGAGCCGCGTGAGGAACATCTTCATCTGCTCGACGGAGGTGTTCTGCGCCTCGTCCAGGATGATGAACGAGTCGTTGAGGGTGCGGCCGCGCATGTACGCGAGGGGGGCGACCTCGATGGTCCCGGCCTCCATGAGCCGCGGGATCGTCTCGGGGTCGACCATGTCGTGCAGCGCGTCGTACAGCGGGCGCAGGTACGGGTCGATCTTGTCCGACAGCGAGCCCGGCAGGAAACCGAGGCGCTCGCCCGCCTCGACCGCGGGCCGCGTCAGGACGATGCGGTGCACGCGCCGCTCCTGCAGCGCCTGCACGGCCTTGGCCATCGCGAGGTACGTCTTGCCCGTGCCCGCGGGTCCG
>Ga0160439_1000365_pt1 | contig 23938 bp, 28 predicted proteins | sample HID1975M_E0MG_FD_108201 | JGI IMG/M metagenome (GOLD analysis project Ga0160439, IMG submission 108201) | Enriched soil microbial communities from UW Madison campus, WI, USA - HID1975M_E0 MG | ecosystem: Environmental > Terrestrial > Soil > Unclassified | place: USA: Madison, Wisconsin... | reverse complement strand
GGCTCAAGCCCAGCACAAGCATGGCCGTATGCTCACCAAAACTGAGCGTTTCCATGAGGTCTTCGCCGCTGCGCGCGAAGCTCGCCGGCCATTGATCTTCGGTCAGCTGATTATCATGGTTGTGTACCTGCCGATCTTCGCCCTCACCGGTGTCGAAGGCAAAATGTTCCATCCGATGGCCTTCACCGTAGTTATAGCACTGCTTGGTGCGATGATTCTCTCGGTTATTTTCGTCCCTGCGGCTATCGCCATGTTCGTAACCGGCAAAGTTAAGGAAGAAGAAGGCGTGGTGATGCGTACCGCCCGTCTACGTTACGCACCGATTCTGCAATGGGTGCTTAAACGTCGGAATCTAACATTTTCGGCTGCCGTCACCTTGGTGCTGCTAAGTGGTGTTCTCGCAAGCCGTATGGGTAGCGAGTTCATCCCAAGCCTTAGCGAGGGTGATTTTGCGCTTCAGGCTTTGCGCGTCCCTGGGACAAGCCTGACCCAATCGGTGGACATGCAGCAGCGCTTGGAAAACTCAGTCATTAAGCAGGTACCTGAGGTAGAACGAATGTTCGCCCGTACTGGGACTGCGGAAATCGCATCTGACCCGATGCCGCCAAATATTTCCGACGCCTACGTCATGCTCAAACCAAGAGACCAATGGCCAGACCCATCGAAATCACGAGACGATTTGATTGCCGAAGTGCAGAGAGCTGCAGCCATGGTGCCGGGCAGTAACTATGAGCTGTCACAGCCTATTCAACTGCGTTTCAACGAACTGATTTCTGGTGTGCGCAGCGACGTCGCTGTCAAGGTGTTCGGTGACAACATGGATGTGCTCAACCGTACGGCCGCGAAGATTGCCGCTGCGCTCCAAGGTGTTCCGGGCTCATCTGAAGTAAAGGTCGAGCAGACTACCGGTCTGCCCGTCCTGACTATCAACATCGATCGTGACAAAGCCGCACGCTACGGTTTGAATATGGGTGCTGTACAAGACGCGATAGCTATCGCCGTCGGTGGTCGTCAGGCGGGTACGCTATATGAAGGAGATCGCCGCTTCGATATGGTGGTGCGTCTATCCGAAACTCTCCGTACAGATGTCGCAGGTCTGTCGAGTTTGCTGATTCCTGTACCAGCGAATGCAGCGTTGGGGGCTAACCAGATCGGGTTTATTCCGCTGTCCCAGGTTGCCAACCTGGACTTACAGTTGGGGCCGAATCAAATCAGCCGCGAGAATGGTAAGCGCGTTGTTGTAGTCAGTGCGAACGTTCGGGGTCGTGATCTAGGTTCGTTTGTTGAAGAGGCTAGCAGCACGCTGGCTACCGCTGTTGAAATCCCTGCGGGTTACTGGACTACCTGGGGTGGTCAGTTCGAGCAGCTCCAATCGGCCGCCAAACGTCTTCAGGTCGTTGTTCCAGTAGCCTTGCTGTTGGTCATGACACTGCTGTTCCTGATGTTCAACAATCTGAAGGACGGCCTGCTGGTTTTCACTGGAATTCCATTCGCACTCACAGGTGGCGTAGTGGCGCTGTGGTTGCGGGATATTCCACTGTCGATCTCAGCAGGGGTTGGCTTCATCGCTTTGTCCGGTGTGGCGGTACTCAACGGTCTGGTGATGATTTCCTTTATCCGTGGGTTGCGTGAGGAGGGGCGGACCCTCGGTCAGGCAGTAAATGAAGGTGCATTGACCCGCTTGCGGCCCGTATTGATGACGGCCCTTGTGGCTTCACTAGGCTTCATCCCGATGGCGCTGGCAACCGGTACCGGTGCAGAAGTCCAGCGGCCCCTTGCGACAGTAGTGATTGGCGGAATTCTTTCCTCCACAGCGCTGACCCTATTGGTACTCCCTGCCCTGTATCAGTGGGCACACCGCAAAGATGAGGACGGGGAAGAAGCATTAAGTTGATAGCTGGTAAAGAGAAGCCCACAGCCTCTGTTGTGGGCTTGTTTTTATGTTTGAACGAATAGATGCACCTTCCTTTCAAAATTGTAAGTCTCCCGTCATGCCTGTGATGTCTGTACATTGCTAAGGTTAATTCCGAGAGGATTGTTTTGAGAGGTTACTATGAAAAATCTTATTGTTGCAGCTGCTCTTGCTTTTGTCTCGACGGCTTCACAGGCCACTAATTTTTCCGAGCAAAAGCAATTGAGCTACATTCAAGAGCATCAGGATGCGGTGGCAAGGTACGCGGAGAAAAATGGCAAACTAATGCCTGAGATAAAGGACTACAAATATGGCATGCAGATTGATGTAGCGAAATTCGTGCGTCAGTCTCAGGATCCCCGTAATTGCCAAGTATACCCCCGCTTGATGACCTTCGAGGACTCACAGGGTAAGCTCAATACGGTTCGCTACTCAATGTACGCCCAATGCATTAACAATAAATAATTGGCACTTAACGTAAGGTCTAGACTTCGAAAGCGCCAGGATACGCTTCGCATTCTTTTTAATACTAAGCCCAGATCAGCGCACAGTCCTGATAGCAGCAACGGCAAAGCCGTGAGAAGCGGCAGGTATATTCGGCATGAACACCGTACTCATCCGTCGGCTCGACAGCAGATTTTAGCTGGAAGACCAAGCCAAGATTATGGTTGCCTATCCCTAGGCATCAATTAGTGCTGAGTGCCGATGTAGAACGGCAAGGTATAACGATAAGCGCTCTGCTCGTGTTATGAGGGGCGAGGTGAGTTGTCGGTTTCGCCAGGATGCCGATATGTTCGGCAAAAGCTCACCAAATTTAAGATATAAAAAAGCCAGGCCTTAACCTGGCTTCTTTAACTATTGGTTTCGTCATTTGAAGTCCTTTTTTACCGATTAGTTATCGGCTTGCTTTTTGTCATCCGTGCTTTCTTTCTGGTTTTCTTGAGCGATCTGTTGTTTTTTTTGATCGGAAGAGTCGTCATTCCATAGGCGAGCCTGCTCTGCTCGGAAGTTTTCATTAAAGTTTATCACTCGCTCGTGGCCACCTTCAGCAAAAACGGTTCCTACAAGGCCAAGCAGCAGTGTGCCAACAGCGATAGATTTTGCCAGTTTCATTCAGAGCCTCAATTTCTACTAGGCCTGCCCGTCTGGTGGCCTTTGTTGATTAGTAGTCTAGAAACACGATGCTAACGAGAAGGTGAGTTAATAATTACAATTTCGTAATTTTTGCCATCATTAGAATGTGTTGAGTCCTAGAGTCCAAAAGGATCATGTCTATCTCGGCACTGTAGAGGCCCGGCGGCGGCAAAAAACGCATGTAACACCTGACCATTTCCTAGGATACGATCCGATTTACGCCGTAGCAGGCTGATTCAGCGTAAGCGTATAGGCAAAATTAGCTTGACTTGGAGTTGGGGGGGGACCCGAGTGCTCATGTGCCAAGTTTTCACGCGAACAGCGGTTTCCCTCCCATCATTAGCAGGATCGCCGCCGAAAATCTCCTGCACGCGGTACCTGCGAGGCTCCGACCTAGGAGCCAATTGTTGTTATAAGCAGAGCAACTGACGGCGTCCCTCGTTCAAAGCCTGGAAATCCTGATAATGCGAGGATCCGGGTATTTGAAGGGATACTTGCACCGCTCGCGCTTGTCATCCGCCGAAAGGTGGCGTGTCTTACGCTCATGACATGCGTCACTTCTTTTAGGAGCAGCATCCAGAGCGGGCCCCTGCAGCAGGCTCGAACAGCGCCTCAATTATCGTACAGTCCGATGTGTTCGAACCTAGGCAGGTTGACTCGCACATGCCTGCCATGGAGAGCAGTTCTATCCGGATTTGCTGGAGCTTAACTACCTTCGACTCTACTTCTGTCAAGTGCCTCTTGACGACCGACAGCGCATCAGCGCACGGGCGATCAGCATCTGCTGCAAGCGCGATGAGTTCTCGGATGTCGTCGAGTGGGAAGCCCAACTCACGATTCTGCCGTATGAAGAGGAGTCTTGACCGATGCTTTTCGGTATAGATGCGATGCCGCCCTGTCGACCGCAGGGGCGGAGGTAGAAGGCCTATTTTCTCGTAGTAGCGAATCGTTTCAATGTGGCAACCCGTTGATTTCGACAGCGCCCCGATTCCTGACATGCAAACTCCCCAAACCTTTTTCTTGAACCTGTAGTAACTACAGATATTACCCTGTTTTCAGAAACCCATTTCACGAGCTTGAAGGACATTTCGTGGACAGAGAACACCTAGAGAAAAACCAGATTCCCGTTTACCTCGTCGCAGTCATTGCCGCGGTCCTCGGAGGGCTACTCGCACCCAATGCAGCCCAGGATTTGGGGGGGCTGGTGACACCAGCCATCGCAGTGCTTATGTACGCCATGTTTCTACAGATCCCGTTCCTGGATCTGCGTGATGGACTCGCGAACAAGCGTTTCGTGTCGGCGTTACTGACAGCCAACTTCGTGGCCATTCCCTTGCTGGTTTGGGCTCTGACGATGGGGCTAAGCAATCACCCGGCGATTTTGGTGGGTGCCCTGCTGGTCTTGCTGACGCCTTGTATCGACTACGTGGTGGTGTTTACCCACATCGGTAAAGGTGACTCCAGACTCATTCTGGCGGCCACGCCATTGCTTCTTTTGCTACAGCTTGTACTGCTGCCGCTGTACCTGGCCTTCATGCTGGGTACCGACTCTGCCGTGGTCATATCTATTGGCCCATTTGTTGAGGCCTTTGTAGTGCTGATCGTTTTGCCTCTGGCCTTAGCGGTAGCAACAGCTGCCGGGGCAAAGAGATCCCGCGTCGTTGAGCGCTGGAACAACGGATGGGCTTGGATGCCTGTACCGGCGATGGCGGTTGTGTTGGTCGTAGTGATCTGCTCTCAAATTTCAGCGGTGCTCAGAGATATGGACAAGCTGCTGCCAGTTATTCCCGTCTACCTCGGTTTCATGCTCTTGGCACCCATGGTTGGTGCGCTGGTTGCGCGAGCATTTAAATTGCCAGCCGTCACGGCGAGATCAGTGGCGTTCAGCAGCTCGACACGAAATTCGTTGGTGGTGCTGCCACTGGCACTGGCCTTACCCGAGGAAATTAGAGGGCTCGCAGCGGCAGCTGTCATTACTCAAACGCTGATTGAATTGGTCAGCGAGCTAATTTACATCCGGACAATTCCTGCTTTGGTGTGGCGCAAAATATAGTTGCTTGGTAATGTTGAGCCCAAAACAACTTAGGTGATTAAGCGGTCATCCATCTGTGTGGTTCCAGTTCGGCAATTTCATTTGCGCGCTGAGGATCTGAGCTTTGTCATTCCACTGTATGAATTGCTCGGCCGACGGGCCGCATCGATGATGCACCAAGTATTTTGTTGGCCATTTGGGAGGCGCCTTCGAAGGAAAATACCGGTGGCGAAGTTGTTGCGCGTAACTTCCTAGAAACTTTGAGTGGCAAGCTGATCTGTAACGACTTCGGCGATTACAAGGCCAGCTTCGAGCTGGGAATCACCGAAATCGGCTGCATAGCCATGCGCGTCGAAAGGTCTTCGACCCGCACGCGGCGAATAAAATCGAGTCGGCGGAGCAGGCGCTGCACTCTATTGACGGGGCGTATGAAGTCGAGCGACACGCCAAGGAGGTGGGCGATGAAGATCGCTGGCGACTACGCTAGGAGGCGGCAATGCCCATCGATGAAAAACCGCATGAGTGAAGGCGGGCCCAATGCGAACTGGTGTCCAAGGACTCGGCTACGGTCAAGGCGCTGGATTACAGCTTTAAGCGCTGGGTGGTGCTGACGCGCTACCTTGAGGATGGTGCTGTTCTAATCGACAACAACCAGACCGATAATTTGATCTGATCGTGGCGCTTGGGCGATCGCAGTGGTTGTTTACCGGGGCGCTACACAGCGACAATCGGTCCAGTCAGCACGCGTGAATGGGCATGATCCATATGCCTACCTCAAAGATTTGCTGACGCAACTGCTGATCTGGCGACTGAGGTCGAGCAATTGCTGCCGCTTCGGTGGTTGTCTGCCTAACTACTGTTAGGTGAGTTAGGCAGGCGCTTAAAAGTATTCAAACTGTAATGGAATCAAGGTGCTGGCCATGGCACAGAGCGTGAGGGCTTAGCGAGGAGGCGTGCTCATGTGCTGCTGATGCTGCATCATCTGATCCATCATCATCTGTTGCATCCCCATGTATCTGTCCATCATGTATTGGTGCTGCTTCATCCGCTCAGGCGTCATCTGGGAATAATGGCTGCCCATCTGTCCCCAGCTCATCATGTGGCCGTTTCCCATCATGTGATCGCCCATCATACCGCCGCCACAGCACCCCATCATTCCATTCATCATCTGCATTCCTTGCTGCATCATGGCTTGGTGATTTTGCATTAGTTTCTGACGCTGTGTTGGATCGCTGGTTTTCTGGATCAGGCTCATCTGCTCCTGCATTTTCTTCAGGTTTTCTTGGGCCTTTGCCATCTCCTGATCAAATTGCTCAATGCTCATCGACTGCTGAGCCGGTTTGGCGGCGTTAGTGTCCTGCTGGGCAAAGGTTAGAGCGGGGGAAAGGACAGCCGTCAAAGCGAGGATGACAAGCTTGGATGCTTTCATTGGTCAGATCCTTGCAGGTATGGTGGGCAGGAAGTGGATTGCGACTATCCAAGCATAGGCTTTGATTAACGGCGCAAACTGATGTGAGTCAAGATTGCCCTTGACACCTCAACACGTAATGAGATGAAGATAGGGCGTGATGACGGCATTTAGCCAGCTTCTACCCCGCCACCGGTAGCGTTGGGTCGCAAGTCCTGTTGGCCGTGGCAATGGAAGACTAGCCTGGGTAAGGCGAGCTAGCTGGACGGTTACCGAGGTCGAGTAATTGCTGATAAATGTGAATAAAAATCCGATACTATATGAGAGATATCGGACTTTCTAGAAACCCGGCTTGCATTCAAATACTTAGGCGAATAGCATTAAATCCGTTGACGGGATTTCTTCAGACCACAGAGCCTAAACAACTTTCATCTCCTGTTGTTTTATTTGGGGCTCGGGAAAATTCAGGTGGAACCAGGTGAAATTTTCGTCCGTAATCTCTACGTTTGCCGAGCCTTGGTGCAAACTCATTATGGACTGCACGATCGCAAGGCCTAGGCCCGTACCACCTTCGCTTCGTGCACGGCTCTTGTCCACACGATAAAACCGTTCGAACAGGTGCGCGTGGTGTTCCTTGGCGATCCCGCGTCCGGGATTGCCGACACTCAAGATAGTGCCGTTTGCCCCCCGCTGAACATTTACGTAAACCGTGCGGCCTCGAGGGCAGTACCGGATCGCGTTCGAGACAAGGTTCGAGACCGCCCGCTGAATCATTATTCGGTTGCCACATACCCAGTCTTCACGACCGGAGATTTGGAGCTGAATCTCGCTCTCTTCGGCCGCAATGCTGAAGAGGTCGCACACTCGCTGGACTTCGTCGACCAGAGATACGGCTTCGAACTCCACCATTGATGCAGGGTGGCTGACTTGAGCCAGGAATAACATATCAGAGACCATCCGGCTCATACGATCCAGCTCTTCTGTGCACGATTCCAGGACCTCTCGATACTCAGAAAGAGACCTCTCCCGGGTTAGGGCAACCTGAGCTTTACCCATCAGGTTTGATAGCGGGGCACGCAATTCGTGAGCAAGGTCGTCAGAGAACTGCGATAGCTGCTGCACCCCTTCATCTAGGCGAGCTAGCATAATGTTGATCCCATCGGCGAGCTCCTTGAGTTCTGCTGGCATCCCCTTGGTGGGGAGGCGATGATCGAGACTCTCTGTGGAAATCTTTGAGGCGACTTTCAGGAACTTGGTAAGGGGCAGCAGACCTCTACGCACTGTCCACCACCCAATGGCCAAAATAAGTGCGAGAATTATGGGGGATACCATCAGTGCCCAAGTGAGCAACGCATCGAGTAGGGCTTGGTTGGATGACTGGTCCATGGTCATGAACACGCTAACTTCGGTCCCATCACCAAGCCGCATGACCCGCGATGCACTCATTAGCGGTCGATCCAAGGAGTCCCGCCATTCATGCTCCTTTGCCTGCGAAGCCGGCTGGAATTTGTGCACTTCAAGATTGACTTGCTTTGAGCCGATCGAGAGTAAGGGTGTTGGGCTTTGAGGCGATTCGAAGATGCTCACGTACAGATTGTTGTGCCCCATCACCAGATCAATAAGCTGGTGAGCATCTGCATTAACACCCGAAATACTCGTAATGGTGGAAAGGTTGTGAGCCATACCCGCCATTTTCAGTTCAAGGTCGTTTCTCGCGTTTCTCTCAAGCGCTTGCCCGACCATCAGATAGCCCAACGCGGCGAACAGCAGCAGCAGCGCTGCGCTCATCAGGCCCACTTTGAATCCTAGCTTTACAGCCAGGCTGAACGGCCTCATGGGCGTTCCTCAAAAACGTATCCGACACCCCGAAGCGTGTGAATAAGCTTGGTTTCGTACGGATCATCAATCTTCGAGCGCAAACGTCGGATGGCGACATCAATGACGTTAGTGTCGCAGTCAAAATTCATATCCCAGACTAACGAAATGATTTGCGAACGAGTAAGAGCTTCTCCTGACCTGCTCATGAGCAGGTGCAGGAGAGCGAACTCTTTAGTGGTAAGATCAATTCGTGCCCCCCCTCTGAATACGCGATGCCGTACGGCATCCAGTTCCAAATCTGCGATTTTGAGTGTGCTCTTCTCGACAAGCTTATCGCTGCGCCGTTGCAGGGATCGGATACGAGCAAGCAGTTCGGGGAACTCGAAGGGCTTGACGAGGTAATCATCTGCCCCTCCGTCCAAGCCCTTGAGCTTGTCATTGAGGCGTCCGCGGGCCGTCAGCATGATGATGCGGACCCTGCTGGTTTTTCTGATGGTTTCCAAAAGGTCCCAACCATCGATACCCGGAAGGTTGACATCCAGGAGGACCAATGAGTACACACTAGTGTTGAACAAGTGAAGCGCATCAACACCATTGTGCACGATATCTACGATGTACCCGCTTTCGGACAGCCCCTGCTGAAGATACTCCGCCGTTTTAACCTCGTCTTCCACAACTAGAACGCGCATAACTTATCTCAAGGTGTGAATAGGGGTTGGCTTAATCCGCCACAATCATTGTTGCATCCTGGTTGAGTGTTCGTCTGCGTGCATGGCATGTGGTAGTCGCTGCCTCTGTGCATACACCGTGATCACCTGAGGACACCTGAATCTTAACGCCTAGGAGTCGGCCGCAGCCTAATCCTACAAATTTGTAATGTAGCCGCAATATTGCTGACAGTCATGCACGGGCTACCCCCTGAGCATAGTGATTCCTTGATCTGCAGCGCCTCATTACGGCTGCGGTCGACAGGTGGAACCCGCCGGCACCTACAGCACCCATGCCATTCTCGACCAGTGACATCACATCGATTTCAGTTAGTATCTGCTAATGGCGATGATGCGCGTACATCTTGATGCAGAGCTGGTTCGGCTACAGCGGTCCGACCATGGAGGAGGCGTTGTACGAGACCTCGATCCTCCGCCAGTTTGCCGGGCTAAGCCTGGAGCGCATACCCGATGAAACCACCATTCGCAATTTCCGTCACCTGCTGTAGAAGCACGAGTTGGCGGCTGGGATCCTGGCGTTGATCAATGTTTACCCGGGCGATCGGGGGCTGTCGCTGCGATAGGGCACCATCGTCGATGCCACCCTGATCCTTACGCCAAATTCGATCAAGCATCAGGACGGCAAGCGTGACCCGGAAATGCATCAGATCAAGAAGGGAAATCAGGTATTACTTCGGCAGTGCGGCCTGCGAGGCGCATGGTTTCTGTTAGGAGACGAGCTTATCGCGTCTCTCCTTGAAGAAGTCGCTGCAACTCCTGTGAGATGGGCATTGGCGCGAAAGCATTGACCCTGGCGCGCCCGTTGTTTCCCAGCGGTACCCAAATTTTCGAGAACAACATGGCAGCGACGATCCGAGGTACTTGTCCCAGCATTTCCCGATAGTCGCGCAGTTGCCAGCCAGCCCTCAGCATCAGCCAATGGCTCCGAGCATGAAGGAGGGGCATGTGCTGGCTCAAGATGTGAGCGCGTTCGAGCCAGGGGAATGCCTCGGATGGCACCTTTTCAGAGAGTGCTGTCCTTGCGTGGAAGAAGGCTTCATCAAGGGCAATGCGGAGAGGCGTATTCATCTGGAACTCACTTGCGTGGCAGTTGGCAGGCCGTTATCCGGGTCGATCATGCAAGAGAACAGCCTGTAGCAGCTATAGAGTCAAGCTCTACAGCAGAAGCAAAGGGTACTGTGCGTCATGGAAGTGATGTGCTGCCCTCCACCAAGCCCGAAAGTATTCCGCAATCCAGGCTTTGTCGTTCATCACCGCAGGAGCCGCGCAGCTTCACTAACTGAGTTTCCAGGAGTTGCAAGGAAGTTATCTTGGTCCTGACCTGAGCGATGTGATTATCCAAGAGCGCATTTACCGCTGCGCATGGTTGCTGCGGCTGTGCCTGAAAGCTCTGCAATGCACCAATTTCTTCCAACGACATGCCAAAGGACCGGCAACGGCGGATGAACAGCAGTTTCTCGACGTGATCCGCTTCGTAGGCTCGATAGCCATTTGCCTGCCGATTGGGCGATGGAAGCAGGCCTTGGCGTTCATAGAAACGAATGGTCTGAATGTCCGCCCCCGTCAGCTGTGCAAGTTGACCAATGCGCATTGGCTCCTCCTCGATACAATGCGTGTATTATCCACGCTTGACCCTATATCTACTATATGGTTTTCAATAGTCTGAATTGAACCTGATAGGAGAAGCGGATCATGAGCTCGTGCAAGAATCCCTGTGGCTGCGATTCAGTGCCAGCGCCTGCAGAAGCAGCGAGCACGCTTTCGACCGAAAGCGCCTGGGTCAGCCATTTTTCTGTGCCCAAGATGGATTGCCCTTCGGAAGAACGAATGATTCGGCTCGCACTGAATGGGTTGCCTGAGCTCCGTTCGTTGTCCTTCGATCTGACCAGCAGGCAGGTGCTCGTCTTCCATAACGGGGCGGTTGAGCCAATCGCTACCAAGCTGGAGGCACTGGGCCTAGGGGCAGAGTTGCTGAAGACTCAACCAGCCAGCCAGGAGGCAGCCTCAGCCAACAGCGCCAGTGAAGCGATAGCTGCGTCTAAAGAGGCGAGCACGCTAAAAGTCCTGCTCGGTATCAACGCTGCCATGTTTGTCATTGAGATGGGCGCGGGCTTGATTGCTCAGTCAACGGGCCTTATTGCCGACTCGCTGGACATGTTTGCTGATGCTGCCGTCTATGGTTTGGCTCTCTATGCAGTCGGCCGCAGCGTCCAGATGCAACTGCGTGCTGCTCATTTGGCGGGTTTCTTTCAGATCCTGTTGGCACTTGGCGTACTAGTTGAGGTGGCTAGACGCTTCATCTATGGCAGCGAACCTGAGTCGATGCTGATGATAGGGATTGGCTTAATTGCACTTGTTGCAAACGTCAGCTGTCTGTTGATGATCTATGGGCATCGCGAAGGCGGCGCACACATGAAAGCTAGCTGGATTTTTTCGGCCAACGATGTGCTTGCGAACATGGGCGTTATCGTAGCCGGCGCGCTGGTCGTGTGGACAGGTTCTCCGTACCCTGACTTGGTGATTGGTATGATCGTTGGCCTCATCGTGCTGAACGGTGCGCGCCGAATCCTGGCATTGAAAGCTTGACCAACCGACCCAACCCTCCGTGTTAAGCGCGAATCTCGCCCATACTCATCTGCTGTTTTCGAACTATCCATAGGTTTGACAGGGCAAACAGCGTGGTCATTTGAGCGGAGTTTTTCATCAGCCCTTGAAAGCGCACTAGCCCGGATCAGGTGGTCAGGTCAGGCGCATTTCAACACATGGGGACTTGTTCGGAGTTTCCTTAGGGGCAGAAAAATGGCCACCGATTGGTGGCCGTTTTTCACGCAGCTATGAATTTTCTAGCGAGAGCCATTTCAACAGAGTCTCCGTCTTGGTTCAGTGAATCTAGTCCGGAATCCGGCACATCGCCCGAAGTGCTCTGCGCCACTGCGATCTTCTTGGCCATTAGCTGCAGGCAGGTGATCTGCGCACTGCCGGCATAGCCGAAGAAAACCACGCGGACCGGGTATTTCTGCCCGATCCTCCACGACCGCCGCGCGGCTTGCTGCAGGGTGTACACGTTGTACCCCGTCTGCAGAAACGCGATGGTCGGGAAATCCAGCAGGTCCAGCCCGGTCTTAACCAGCTCCGGGTTGGTGAGCAGCACGTCGACACCGCGGTCGACCTGGTCGAGGATCCAGTCCTCGCGCCGAGCCGTTTCAACCGTGGCCCGCAGTACCGCAACGCGCAGACCGGCCTGCTCGAGGACCTTCTTCAACCTGGACGTGGTGTCGCGCGTCCCGCTGTAGACGGTGTATGCAAGGACCTTGCGGCCTTTCGCTTTCTCCTCGAGGCACAGGTTCAGCAGCGCCTGCTCCTTGGGCATCAGTTCATCGTCGCCGAAGAGCGCCGGCACAAAGGCTAGCGTGTCTCGGGTGCGAGGATGTTTGACCATCTCCGATCGGAAGCAGCAATCCGGCCAAGCCAACAGCACATTGAGCACCACTCCCAGAAGGGTGGTGTCTCTCCGGGCCAAAGCCTGGCGGAGTTCAGCTGTCAACGTGGCCGCCAAGCGCAGGTAGGCCGAGGCCTGCTCCGGCGCCATGGGCACGTCGATGAACTCCTCCTGGTAGCTGGGCAGCACATTGCCACCGATATCCTTAAGCTTCAGGAACACTGTGAATGGCAGCACGAACCGGTGGATGCCTTTAGGGCCGAAGCCTGGGGCTTTCACGGTGCGTACCGACAGCTTCTTGCCCTTGGCGGTCTTGTGCGAATCGCCATCGCGCTCGGTGTAGATGTCCTTGAGCACGCCGTGATCGCGCATGAACGACATGGCTGCAGGAGCCATACTGCCGCGTGCGTTGGGTCGGTAGCCGTCCTCGATCATGCGCTGGGTGAGGATGCGGAACAGGAGGTAGAACAGATCGTCGGCGTAGCCACCCATCAAGGTCCCGGTGAGGAGCACGGTTTTACGCGCCTTCGCGGCCAACACCCCCATGGCCTGGCCCTGGGCCGAACCGCTGTTCTTGTACTCATGCCCCTCGTCAACAACCAGCAGGTCGAAGAAGCCATCGGGTAGGTAGCGCTTGATGAACTCTGTCGGCTGGTAGCCGCCTTCGCCGAATCCGAACTCGATGTTGGCCATCGCCCGTTCCATGCGCTTGGCCTGCCGATCGCTGAAGACGAAGTTGCCTTTCGCGTCCATCAGGTTGATGAACTCTGAAACGTTGTCGACCAGCATCGAGGCCAGGAAGTCCTCGCCGAAGTCGTTCAGCAGCCGTTCCGCCCGGACCGGGCCGATCGTCGGTATCCGGCACATCGACTTCAGAATTGTCGAGCGCCGGTCCCCACCATCGGCTTTACCTGGGCGCATAAGCGTCCAGAGGGCAGCGTTGCAAGCAGTGCAGTTGCGACGGCGATCACCGCGCACGAATTCATCCACGGTGACCAGGTTGCCTTCCAGGTCCTCGAGGACCTGGCCACAATCTGGACATGCCGCCAGCAGCTGGCCACCTGCAGTACGCCGCTTCCAGCAGGCGAGCCGCCAGTGGAAACCCATCCGCATCCTGACGCGGCCGAGGATGAAAAACTCCGGTCGGCCATCGTAGGCTTGCCCCGACTGGTCACGCAGCTTGAGCAGTTTGACCAGCGTGTCCGGGCCGTTGAGCACCCAGACGCGGGCGCCTGGTGTGGTTTCCAGGATCTCGCGCCGCCACTTGTAGACCAGGTGGGGCGGCGAGATGACGAGGGTTCGACGGTAGCCGGCCGCGTGGAGCACGGCAGCGACTGCGATGGCCATCATCGTCTTCCCGGTCCCCATCTCGGCGTTGATGATCGCAGCTTGCTCGTTGCGATCGAGCAGAAGCGCGGTGATGGCTTGAACAACCTCAGCTTGCGCCACGAATGGCGTGCGCTTGAGACTTGCCATCACGGCCTGCCGCTGTTCGTTAATGCTGCCGGTATAAACCGGAGGGTTGGAGCGGTTGAGCGACTCCAGGAGCTCGTCGCCGAACTCGTCGATGAAATCGGTCAGGTTGATGTTCAGTGGGAAGTTGGCCGAGGCTGCTACTTGGGTCAGTGCGTTCATGTGCATCTCCTGCAGGGAAAGCAGGGCATGCACAAACCCTGGCGGGTATGGGCATACCCTGTGGGTCGGTGTGGGGTTGTCGCCGTTGCGGCGCTGGTCAGTAGTCGCTGGGAAACAGCAGGGTTGTGGAGCTGCGGTCGGCTTCGGTGATGATCCAGAGCCTGGACTCGTCGCCGGCGTCGATGTCGTAGCCTGAGAACAAACGGTCTCCGTGGGTAAGCGCAAGCTGATTGGAGGCTCGATCGTCATTGCATAGCTCACCCCAGTCGCCAGCAAGATGGCGTTTCAGCGCAGGAGTAGGGTTGAGCTGCCCGGTTTCGACCAGATGGCTGACAGCGGCGGTCATCATGATCTGCCCCGGGTTGAACAGCGGCGTTGCAACTGACTGATCGGTTGCAGGTGCTTCGTCGTTGCTCGCCGATGAGGAACTGATGATCAGCACCTGGCCGTGGTTCACCGAGGAAGGTGTCATTTCCCAGGCGCGGATGATCGGAATGAACCGGTCGGTGAGGATCCTGACTTCTGAGACGTTGCCTTTCTCGTCCTCGGTGAATTCGGTCTTGCGCACCTTGTCCTTGTAGGTATCACCCTTCACGACCAAGACCCGCCCCGACTTCGAACGTACAACACCGGAGATTGCGCCGGCGGCCAGGGCCAGAGCGAGGTGCCAGCGAGAAAGCTCGCGGACAGGGGCTCGGGGTTGAATGCCGGCCTGACCGAAATGCAAGTTGAAGTCGGGCCAGAGGCCTCGCAGCCGCAGAATCTCGGTGGCGAATTGCTCCGGCTCCAGGGTAATGCGGTAGAAGTGCTCCAGCTCGCTGGCAACTGACGGAACGAGGTACGGCTCCCATGGCCAGGTGGCAGGGATCTCATCGGCCGGTTGCTGCCCAGCGCCGATCGCCTGCAGGCGGGACCTCACCTGGTTGGTGGTGGCCCGAGCCAGGTCTTGCCGGCGTACGCGAATGCCGAAGATCACTACCTGTTTGAAGGTGGGGTCTGCAGCACCGTATACACGCAGTTCGGCGAAGTGGTTGCTCAGCCATCCTGTGAACTCGTCGTCCAGTACGTAGTGAGGAACGATGAGTACCATTACGCCGCCGTACTGCAGAAGCGGGAGGCAGCGTTGATAAAAGGCTTTCTCCAAGCGCCGGCGGCCGCTGCCTTGGTACTGGGATGCACCGGAGTGATCCGCGACCAGGTCACCGTAGGGTGGGTTGAGCCAGAGCAAGCCGAACGACTGGCGGCTGATCAAGGTGTCGAAGAGGTCGCTGTGCAGCACCCGGTCGAGCAGACCACGCGCGTGATCCGCGCGTTCGCGATCGTACTCGACGGCGAATGCTTGGACCTGGTCGCGGCCCAGGAGATGAGCCGCTTCAGCAAGGGCAACACCCTCGCCGGCACAGGGGTCGCAGATCCTCATCCTGCCCGAAGTGGCGGGTGTGAGTGCCTGCAGCGTGCGTTCAAGAGTGATTTCATCGGTGGGGTAGTAGCCGTTGCGGGCAAAGTTGCGCGCCAGGCGCGGAAACATAAGGGCCATAGAACGTCCTTTGAGTTGGTGGATGAGCTCAGGCAGGCGCCTGAGCTTCAGTGGTGAGTACGCCCTGGCGAATCAGCTCTCCGAGAGTAGGCTCGAGTACCTCGAGCTTCATGGCGAGTCGCCAGGCGCAGACATTGCCGATCGCTCCAGGGAGGGCGATCAACATCTGGTGCTGGGTGAGTACCTCAATCACGGGCTCGCGCCAGTGGGAGAGGAGGGGGAGTGGGCAGGTCTCGATCACCAGCGGCCAGAGTCGATGGTGTGGAGCTTCATTGCGCTCCAGGAGGGCGAAGGCGAAGTGATTGGCTTGGTCGGGCACTGAGGCGCGTCGATCGAACAGCCAGAGGTGCAACATGCTGCCGAACAACGTCCCGCGGAATTGCCGTGTGGTGCGCTTTTCCAGCAGGTCCTGGTTGGGGAAGACGGGAATGCTCCGCCCGTCGACGAGAACGTGAAACTGCTCAAGGCCATTCTCTTCCCGGCCAAGTGTGAGCCTGGCCAGAAACTCCTGTAGTGCGGTGTCACGACCCCAGGCCGACATGAACACCAGGTTGCGCTGTTCGTCGCACACACAGGCGTCGACGTACAGGTCCGGGCATTCCTCGATCTGGAACAAGGGGGATGGGTGCATGATGGCCTCCATTGTGGAGGCGTCCGTCCCAGAGGGCGGAAACGCCCCCCGGGGTGGTCTGGTGGTTAATTGAAGATCCTGGTGAGCGGATCGAAAGCCACACTGTCTTGTTGGTGCAGCGGGCCGTGACCCTCGAGGAATATTTGGATCCGGTACTGGTCGCGGAGGCGTATAGCAGCCTCAGCCTGGTCCAGTGTGAGGCCCAACTCTTCGATGAAGAAGTCGACGAGCTCCTCGTCAGTCGACACCTCGTTGTTGGACAGCTGGTCCTCAATGTTGGCGAGGGTTTGTTTGCTCAAGTTGCTGAACATGGCGTTCATGGTGGTGCTCCAGATAGATAAATGGAGCCCCCGAGGAGGCCCCTCAGGGTGTGTGCTTCAGGTTGACTGCGGCAGTGTCTGGCAGGGCGCTTTAAGGCGAAGCCCTGGTCCAGGTTTGAGTTTTGAAGTCCATGGTAAAACCGAGCTGGTCCAGCCGCGTGCACTGGGCGCGCAGCCGTTGTCGGTCTACGGTGGTGTCGAGCCTCACGGTTTCGCTCAATGGCCAAACCGTGCCAAATAGCTCGGCATCGATGTCGTTCGTGCTCGGTGACGCCGGTGGACTCATCCCGAAGGGCTCATCCGAGGCGAGGGCATCAGTTTGGGGCTGTCGCGCCGGCGCACTTGGAGTCCGACGTGACGGTATCGGTGTGGGTGGTGGCCCGTCCTCTTCAAGAGGGTCGGGGACGTTGGTTGGCAGGTGTTCTTCGTCCTCGCGACTGAGACCTGTGACATCCTCCAGGGTCATGCCCTCGAGTTCAGCCCTGATCTCAACAACGAGTCGACCGCCGTGTGAGTAATACGATGGGCGAATCTGCTTGATCGCGAAGTCGCCTCGGTATTTACCCTCCTGGTACTGATCCAGAAGAGCATCCTTGATGGTGAACTCACCGATCGAGGTACTGAGGCGGCCGACGTTGAATAGCCCGAGTCGGCCGGAGATGGTGCGGATGGCCAACTGGCCGGTGATTGAGATCATGTGCGCTCCCCGTAAAGCATGGGGGACTCCCAGCGGGCGTTCCCCGCGAGGGTGGAAGGTGGTCAGCACTCGAACAGCGGCAGACCGTCGAGAACGTTGCTGTTGGGGTCGATGACCAGAAACCTCACGTGAGCCTGAGCGGCAAGAGTGAGCACTCGGATAGCCTCCTCGCTGAAACCCTCGGCGGCTTGCAGAGCTTGAAGTGTCGACAGATCGTACCCCCAGTACTGTCCCAGATGTTGGTCGGTCCAGGGCGTACTGAGAATTTTGAAGCCGATGGCGTCACTGTCGGACAGCGTGAAGCACTCGAACTGAAGCAAAGCTGTATCAGCATTCTCAACGAGTGTCTGCAGCTCCTCCCAGTCTTCCTCGGGCAAGTGCGCAGAGGCGATTTCGAACGCTCGGCTGCAGCAGGGATGGGTCATAGGGAAATCGCTGGCAGCGATGTCGAAGGGGTTGGGTGATTGTGCCATGTGGTGTGCTCCTGGTTGAGAGGAAGCCACCCCAGAGGGTGACCCCTCTGGGTAATTATCTGGCTTTGTCAGGCGGGGTCTGCAGCGGGCTGCAGTTGGATCTGGATGTAGGCAGGCTCGTTATCGGGGGTGACGACTCGCAAAGCGAGGGCAACCCAGTCACGTTGGCGGCCAATGTGGCGCTTTGTGTACACGCCGAAAGTGAAAGCCTTGGCCAGGGGTTGCTGCTTGAGCTCTTGCCATGCTGTTTGTACGACGGTGGCGAGGCGCTGGCTCATTTCGGCTACCCGGGCAGGGTTTTCGAGATAGACCGCACGCATCCACGCAGCGTGGTCCAGGACAACCGGAAGGGTGAGGTATGCCTCGGTCGAGGCGGAGGGTATGGGCATCAAAGGTCTCCCGAATGAGCGAGGCCTCAGTCCGCGAGGATGAGATCCCCGCGGGTAGGTAATGTAGAAGGCACCCCACTAGGTGATGTGATCGCGCTGCCTAATGCTAGGCGATCTTGGGGTGCGCAATGCGCTGGAGCCTCAAACCCGGGCTCCTAAAGGCACTGTCAACGACAGTGGACCAATCCTGAATTCTATGTCCTGGGTCTGCACCTCTCCCGAAGGCTGAGCCTTCGGGTGGGGTGTAGGAGAATCAAAACCTGTCGGCTTAAAAGGGGACTCCCAAGTAGTGCCTTTGTAGTTCAGCGGTGGTAGCAGCTTCGACGATGAGGTATGCCTGGTCATCAAGGGGGGTGCCCAGACGTTCCGCTTCACGTTTGAAGATCTCATCGTGGGGGAACCGCAATGACCTGACTTGATTGAACAGCAGTCTCAACCGAATCAATTGGGTCGTCGGGGGATAAGCACTGAGAGTTAAGGCTTTGAGGGAGCACTCAGAGACTATGTCGGCAAATCGTTTTTGGAGAACATCAACTCGAATGAAAGCATTTGGGGTAAAAGGGTGAGTTACAAACAGCGCCCCGTTGAATACTTGGGTTGTGTGGGTCATGGTGTTACTCCTGAGGGGACACCTGCCCGGCCGGGTGATGAACCCGAAAAGGTTTTTAATGCCTGCAGAGAAAGAAATGAAGGCGCTGAAAACAGCGCCTTGAAAGGAATTAAGCAGCCTGATTGTTCTGCTCAGGAAGATTGCTCCCAAGATCATCGTGGCACAGATCAGCGAGCTGATCACTTTCACCAGAAAGTTGGTCGCCTGTAGGTTCATTGGTGGTTTTCGGCTTCTCGTAAACGAGTTTGCCGTCAACTTTGATCCAGCCGATGAAGAGCAGACGGCCTTTGAGGCTTGCGCCGGCCTGACCTTTCTTCTCGCCTTTATCATAGGTGAAAGCATCAGCCCAGATATCGCCGATTCGGAAGGAGACGAGCACCTTCTTTTTGGCTTCAACGGCCTGCTGGCAGCGTTTAACCAGCGATTCTGCCTCTGCACCGACAATGTTGCAGTCGATGTAGGAGTACTCGGCGTTATCAGTCGCGCCGTGCAATGCTGCAACGGTTACACAGGTGAATGGTCTGCCCTTGCGGGGACTGACTTCACGGATACGGTTGAGGTAGCCGATGCCAGTGGTATGCAGGTCGAAGAATTTGGCTTCGTTGGATTGGTTGCTCATGAGGACTCTCCAGTTTCAATAGCGAAAGCGGAGAAACACTTCGCCCATGGGGGAAAGTATTCCCCGCGTGGGTTGGGATGTAGCAAGTTGGGTGGGCTTCCATCAATCAGGAGATTGATCAATCGCGCTTCCGGAAGCTTGGCGATTTTGGGGAGATCAGCACCGCAGTGGGTGCAGCAGTCTTTCAGATCATGACTGCTCGGGCTGGGGTTACTGACGACGTCAGCAGCTCACGGTTATAAGCATGGAAACGGTGAAGAAGCTTGTCAAGCCCCTTGAATGAAAAAGCCCCTCGAGAGAGGGGCTGGGGTCAGTGGGATCGATGACGAGGGTTAAGCTTGGCAAGCCTGCGTTTGAGGTTTGGCCAGTCAGCCCATGCAGCCATCGTCATGCACGCTGCGAGCAGCGACAGCAGCATGATCACGCCGAAAGTCGTTTGGCTCATCTCAAGATTCCTCCTGAGTCAGGTAGATTCCTGTCTACCAGATTAACACACCAACTGCCAATGCAAGTGCAGTCAGGATGCGATGCTCGCCCAGGAAGATACCAATCAAGCCAGCAGCGACCGCGGTCGTGCCGATTTTCCGGAGATCTTCAGCGACTGCAGACAGTTTTTTGCGGCCCATAGCTTTCCTTGTGGGTTGATCGGAAAGCCTCCCACCGGGAGGTTTCCCGATGGAGTGGGTAGACTTTTTGGCTGCTCCGCGCAGAGGTCTTAGTCGTCAGAAACCGGTGGGTGCCAATGCTGGCCGATTGGTCCTTCTGCCCAGCGTGGTGCGGTGTGACAGTTCACGCCGGAGCGAAGTAATTCAGTGGAGCACACCTTCCAGCCTGCTGGTGGCGCCTCCGACAGAAAGCACGGAGTAACTGCATGTGACAGCTGTTCGCGCAAGGTCGGAGCTGCTTCTCCCCACTTGTAAGCCTTTGGCTCATCCAGCTCAGCCTCGCTACACAGGGAGTCTTTCAGCCCATTGAGAAAATGCTGAGAGGGCTGTTCAGCCAACAACAAGTTCCAAGCCTGTTCTGGCGACTCCGCAGCAATGACAACAGTTGAAATGAATTTGAAGGCTTTTAGGTTTTGCATATCAGGTCTCCAGTTGATACCAGGAAACCCGCCCTGTCGGGAGGTTTCCCGACAGGGGTGAGTGTGGTTCAGACGTTCAGGCGATGAGCTCGTCCAAAGGGCCGAACTTCGGGAGTGGGCCGACAAACAACGTGGAGGCAGGAGCGGCTTTTCGCACACTACTGCGCTTACGTTTCGGCTTATCCAGCTTGGCTTCTTTGGTGTTTTCCTCATACCAGCGGTTCAGATCCACGCCTCGACGAGCGAGCGTAGGCGTCTTGGACAGTTCGTCCCAGTCGTTGCGCGTACTGAGCATAGGCAAGCACGCGGACGGTATGCCAGTGGACGGTAGCTCTCTGGTCGCGCCGTCCTTCAGCGAGCGACGACAGGCGGACACGAAGGTGCCAACGGAGTAGCCGACACGGAAAGAGATCGAGTGGGTGGGTTGTGCAGACATTGCGGTCATGGTGTTTTCTCCTGCGGTTAAAAATGCGGAGAAAACACTGACCCTGACGGGGAAATGTATTCCCCACTGGGTTTGCGGAAGGAGCTTCTATCGACGGAGGTCGATCGGTCGTGCTACCAGAAGCTAAACGACCTTGGGCTGGTGGATCACACAGACTTCGTGCTGCAGCATTACGGATCCAAGCTGCATGGGCATGTTGCTGACGACGTCAGCAGATCACGGCTTAATAATCGGAGCGGGGAGGGGTTGTGTCAAGGGGAGGGGAAGGGGAGAGGGCGAGGGAGAAGGCCGGCCGGATCAGCCCTCGAAAGGTGATCCAGCCGTATTTGAAAAAAAGTCGAAGGAGCCACCTGTGTCGGAATCGTCGATCCCTGGGCATTGATCGTCTCGATTCTCATCACCTGGCCATTTTCGTGGCTTTGGCCAGCAAACGTGAGGCACGCATCCGCGCACAAAAGGAGCCCGGCTTATCGCCGGCGGGCCACCGGCAGGGGGGAGAGTACCCATTGGGTAGCCTGATGGACCTTCGACAAGTCCATCAGGCTACCCAAAGGGAAGAAAAGAGAAGGGGCCACATTACCAATGTGGCCCTTGGATCAAAGAAGCACCGAACCTCTTGAAACTCTATGTGCCTTTGAACTCGATCATCACGAGTTAGACGGCTGCGCGACTAGAGAGAGCAGGGAGACACAGGGAGAGCTTTCAACCAGATCCGCACGCCCTTCCCGGAGCTATAGCGTGCTTACGGTTTGGTGTTGAAGCGAACCACAACACCTGGGCGCTACTGATGACCGTCAGTAGCCAGCGGGGTTGAACCAGAACTGATGTCATTATGGGTTGTACAACGGCCGGGATGCAAGGCTCGTAGGCATTTTCGCACGGCGTCAACGGTCAATAGACCGCAACGACTGCCCCTTCTGGGACTGGCGCTGGAACAGCGATGGCCATGCTCCCCCCCTTCGGCGAGAACAACTGGCCCGACCTCTTAATACCAACCGTTGTCGACTCAGTGCGCTCGCTCAGTGCGGAAGGCAGGCCGGCAGGTACCATTCCGGTGAGGTAGGTGTATGAGATCCCACCCACGACGTATGTGGCGATCCCGCTCTGCTTGGTGTACCAGCTCGGCAGGTTCAGCGATGCGTCCGCCGGCGCTCCGGTGAATCCAGGATTGGTCCGGGCATACTCTGCTGCGGCAGAGCGGTAAACCAGCATGCTCCGGCTGAGGGCATCGATCGTCGCCTGCTCAGAAACGACTTCATCGGTGTGTTGCCCCTGGGTGAAGAAGCCTCCTGCTACGATCAGAAGGGTCATAGCGATCCAGTAGATGTACATGAAGAAATCCTGACGATTGAGCGTTGTGGACTATAGTCCGCTGACGATTATAGTCAACAACACGAAAATTCTGACCTTTGATCTCGTGATCTCGGGTTGGACTTTTGGAATTACAACCAGACTTCGAAAAAGCACAATCATGCATTCGGCATGGTGCTGGCCGAGCTGCGCATCGCTCGGGGCATCTCGCAAGAAAAGCTGAGCTTCGAAGCTGGGGTTGATAGGTCGTACATCAGTCTGCTTGAGCGTGGCCACAAATCTCCTACCCTGGATACCGTTTTCAACCTTTGCCGCGCATTGGATACTCGATTCGACCAGCTGGCCACGCTGCTGCAGGCCAAACTGGAAGAGTTGAATGACCCAGGACATGACGCTCGCTGAAGGCTTGACCCTTTATCGACAGAAAGTCTCCGTACTAAAGAAAGGCTTTGTACAAGAAAGTTACCGTATCTCAAGTCTGCTGAAGTCCCAGTATGCCGACAAGAACATGCGTGATTTTCGAAGTCCCGATATCGCTAGTCTCCGCGACCAACGCCTCTCGCAGACCAACCCCAAAACGGGTTTGCCCATTTCGCCATCGACGGTGCGTCTGGAAATGTCGTTGCTGTCGAACGTGTTCGACATCGGCCGGATCGAGTGGGGGGTGTGCGAGTCGAACCCGGTCTCGAATGTACGCAAACCGAAAGCAGCACCTGGCCGTGATCGGCGATTAACCGCCCGTGAGGAGCGCCAGATCATGCGTTATTGCCACGCGCATCCCACACCAGATCTATACGTCCTGGTCGTCCTGGCGATCGAGACGGCTATGCGCCAAGGGGAGCTGTTGAAGCTTGAGTGGGGGCACATCAGCCTACAGCGGCGAATCGCGCACCTGTCCGATACCAAAAACGGATCGAAGAGGGACGTGCCCCTGAGCCTCAAGGCTCGTGATGCGTTAATTCAGCTCGGGGCCCGGACGAAGGGCAAGGTATTCGGCTATACCGCCAATGGATTGAAATCGGCCTGGCGCATTATGCTCCAGCGCCTGGACATCAAGGACCTTCATTTCCACGACCTCAGGCATGAAGCCTGCTCGCGCCTGTTTGAGCTTGGGACGCTCGACATCATGGAGATCGCTGCAATCAGTGGGCACAAAAGCCTGGCGATGTTAAAGAGGTACACTCACTTGAAAGCGTCCCGATTGGTCAAGAAACTCGAAGGGAATAAGCACCGTGGCCAGCAGGTGATCATTAATCACTTAGTACCTTATCCTGCGGTCGTTTCGGAGACGACCACCGGCGTCATAGTACGGGTACTGGACTTCGATGGTGTCCACGGTGCAGGTCGGACAGCGGAGTTGGCAGCGCGAGTCGCGCAAGATGCGCTGTTACGACGACTGATGGTGTCGTTGCGGGACAAGGTTCCTATTCCAGCGCCTGATCAGTATTTAGAACAGGTCAACGAAGGCGACTTGATCATGTTGGACCCTTTAAGCCAACCTTCTTCTTCTGAAGAGCTCACACTTTTCTGCAACGATTAGGTGATGCTGAAAGTCCCCCCGGTCACGTGGGCCGGGGTGTCTAGATGAAATCCTCTTGCCAATCCAGTGTGTGGAAAGCAACCTCCGGCGCAACGCTCGGTGACAAGGTGATCGGCGGCTATGTTTCCTATCACGACTCCTCACAGTCAGGTTCCGCTTACTGTCCAGAAGGGTCG
>Ga0160439_1000363_pt1 | contig 23978 bp, 20 predicted proteins | sample HID1975M_E0MG_FD_108201 | JGI IMG/M metagenome (GOLD analysis project Ga0160439, IMG submission 108201) | Enriched soil microbial communities from UW Madison campus, WI, USA - HID1975M_E0 MG | ecosystem: Environmental > Terrestrial > Soil > Unclassified | place: USA: Madison, Wisconsin... | reverse complement strand
CGCATTTCCGGATACCGGGGTAACTATGATTCTCGATGCTTTTAATCTGCAAGGCAAAGTCGCTATCGTCACGGGTTGTGATACCGGGCTTGGCCAGGGAATGGCGATTGGCCTTGCCGAGGCTGGATGCGATATCGTCAGTGTGAATCGCAAAGTCCCGCAAGAGACAGCGCAAAAAGTGCAGGCGTTGGGCCGACGGTTTATGGCAATCCAGGCCGATTTAAGCCAGCAAGACGCCATTGCCAGTATCGTAGAACAAGCCGTCGCCGGTATGGGGAAAATAGATATCCTGGTCAACAACGCCGGCACTATTCGCCGTGAGGATGCCCTTGAATTTAGCGAGAAGAATTGGGATGACGTGATGAACCTGAATATTAAATCGGTGTTCTTTCTCTCACAGGCGGTAGCAAAGCAGTTCATTAAGCAAGGAGGCGGCGGCAAAATCATTAACATCGCGTCCATGCTTTCGTTCCAGGGTGGTATCCGCGTCCCCTCTTATACGGCATCGAAAAGCGCAGTCCTGGGTGTCACGCGTCTGCTGGCAAACGAATGGGCGCAACACAACATTAATGTGAATGCCATCGCTCCGGGATACATGGCGACCAACAATACTCAACAGCTCCGTGATGATGAACAACGCAGCCAGGAAATTCTCGACCGTATTCCCGCTGGCCGCTGGGGGCTTCCTGCCGACCTGCAAGGCCCGATTGTGTTTCTCGCATCCAGCGCTTCTGATTACGTGAATGGTTACACCGTTGCCGTCGATGGAGGCTGGCTAGCCCGCTAAACATGCCGCCGCCGGGGCAATCGGCGGTTGCAAAATGTTACGCCGTCACCTCTTCCGTCTACTGTATAAAAACCCTATACTGTATGAATCGACAGTTTTCATCCAGGTAGTATCATGACGGCGGAAGGCCACCTTCTTTTTTCCATTGCCTGTGCAGTATTTGCTAAAAATGCTGAACTCACGCCAGTGCTCGCTCAGGGCGACTGGTGGCATATTGTGCCGTCAGCAATTTTGACCTGTTTACTACCGGATATCGACCATCCCAAGTCCTTCCTCGGCCAACGCTTACCCTGGATTTCCAAACCGATAGCCCGCGCCTGCGGCCATCGTGGTTTTACACACAGTTTGTTCGCGGTGTTTGCAGGCCTTGCGTTGTTCTATCTCAAGGTTCCTGAAACCTGGCTGATCCCCGCCGATGCGCTGCAAGGCATGGTATTGGGCTATTTAAGCCATATTCTGGCGGACATGCTGACCCCTGCTGGCGTTCCACTGCTCTGGCCATGCCGCTGGCGCTTTCGTTTCCCGATAATCAGGCCGCAAAAAGGCAATCAGCTTGAACGCGCCTTATGCATGGTGTTATTCGGGCTGGCTGTATGGATGCCACAAAGCGTGCCCGATAACAGTGCAGTGCGCTGGTCATCACATATGATAATTTCGCTGCAAATGACCTTTAATAGTTTTTTAAATAACCACCTGGAACAATAATTAGGCGAAATAACTCAAAACGTAATAATCAATTCCTTTTGAATATAAGACTCGTTCTGAGCTTCTGGTACGATTTACCCAATAAAGATGGCAAACAGTCCATCTATTGGTAAAACACTCAGGAGATACGGGATGAACTTTCCACTTATAGCGAACGTTATCGTGTTCGTTATTCTGCTGCTGTTGCTGGCGCAAACTCGCCACAAACAGTGGAGTCTGGCGAAGAAAGTACTGCTTGGTTTAGTGATTGGTGTGGTCTTTGGCCTTGCACTGCACACCATTTATGGCGAAGACAGCCCAGTACTGAAGCAATCTATCCAATGGTTCAACATCGTCGGTAACGGCTATGTACAACTACTGCAAATGATCGTGATGCCATTAGTGTTCGCCTCAATTCTGAGCGCGGTTGCACGTCTGCATAACGCATCATCTTTGGGAAAAATCAGTTTCCTGACCATTGGCACTTTGCTGTTTACCACGCTGATTTCAGCGCTGGTCGGCGTGTTAGTCACCAACCTGTTTGGTTTGACGGCTGAAGGCCTGGTTCAAGGGACTGCGGAAACTGCACGCCTGAGCGCCATCGAAACCACATACGTGGGCAAAGTGGCCGACCTGAATGTGCCGCAGCTGATTCTGTCCTTCGTACCGAAAAACCCGTTTGCTGACCTGACCGGTGCGAATCCAACTTCCATTATTAGCGTGGTGATTTTCGCCGCCTTCCTGGGTGTTGCTGCACTGAAATTGCTGAAAGATGACGCGCCGAAAGGTGAACGAGTCCTGGTGGCGATTGATACGCTGCAAAGCTGGGTGATGAAGCTGGTTCGTCTGGTCATGCAACTGACACCATACGGCGTGCTCGCCCTGATGACCAAAGTCGTTGCCGGTTCAAACCTGCAAGACATCATCAAACTTGGCAGCTTCGTGGTCGCGTCCTACCTCGGCCTGGCGATCATGTTCGGTGTACATGCGATTCTGCTGGCAGTTAATGGCGTTAGCCCACTGAAATACTTCCGTAAAGTGTGGCCAGTGCTGACCTTTGCCTTCACCAGCCGCTCCAGTGCTGCAAGTATCCCATTAAACGTTGAAGCGCAAACGCGTCGTCTGGGTGTGCCTGAATCTATCGCAAGCTTTGCTGCATCCTTTGGTGCGACCATCGGTCAGAACGGTTGTGCGGGTCTGTATCCGGCAATGTTGGCAGTCATGGTAGCGCCTACCGTGGGTATCAACCCGCTGGATCCGGTATGGATTGCTACTCTGGTCGGAATCGTGACCGTTAGCTCCGCAGGCGTTGCCGGTGTCGGTGGCGGTGCCACATTCGCCGCGCTGATTGTTCTGCCAGCCATGGGCTTGCCGGTGACTCTGGTCGCGCTGCTGATTTCTGTTGAACCGCTTATCGACATGGGCCGTACCGCTCTGAACGTCAGCGGCTCCATGACTGCCGGTACTATCACCAGTCAGTTGATGAAACAAACCGATAAAGAAGTCATGAATAGTGATGAAGAAGCAGAACTGGCGCATCGCTAACCAGTAGCTAAATCACCGCAGAATCTGCGACAATCAAACGGCTCCCGAAACAGGGGGCCGTTTTTTTATTTATAACTTAGAGCGCCCGCATAGGGAGCCAAACCCAATTGCCGCCTACGGAATTTCTTTCATGAAACGATTGTGCATTCTGATGTTCTTTTGTTTATCAACCGCCTGGGCCGAAACGCCCGACAGCCCCTATTTAAAGCAGGCGCAAGCAGGCGATAGCCGCGCTCAGTTCTATCTTGCCGATACCCTTTTTAGCGCAGGCGAATACCAGCAGGCTGAAGACTGGGCTGCAAAATCTGCGGCGCAAGGCGATGCTGATGCTCTCGCCCTTCTGGCACAGCTAAAAATTCATAACCCGGCAACGGCGGATTACCAACAGGCTAAATCATTAGCTGAGCAGGCAGTACAACGGGGCAGCAAAACCGGCGAAGTCACCCTCGCACGCCTTCTGGTAAACACCCAAGCCGGTAAACCTGATTACCCTGCCGCCATAAAACTGCTGGAAAGCGCATCGCAGGACCTTGAAAGTGACTCCGCTGTGGATGCTCAGATGTTCTTAGGTTTGCTTTATGCCAATGGCGTGGGCATTGCCCAGGACGATGAGCAAGCCACATTCTGGTTCAAGCGCAGCTCGGCACTCTCCCGCACCGGTTATGCCGAATACTGGGCAGGCATGTTGTTTTTAAACGGTGAGAAAGGGTTTATTGCTGCCAATAAGCAACGCGCATTGCAGTGGCTAAACCTGAGCTGTACGGAAGGTTTTGATACCGGCTGTGAAGAGTTTGAACGAATCAGTAACGGCGGGTAATCCCGCCATTACGGCAATAGCAAATCCGATAATCCCTCAGGAAATCTCGTTTTCATGTCTGACTTGCATCGCCCAACGTTGAGCCGCCTCTGGTAAGGTAAATGGCGGTGACTGGCGGAACGCGTTCCCCACCAGCACAAATGCCACATAGCGATTGCGTAGCATCCATACATCCTTAAATCCTTCTACACGCCAGGCATGGGCTGGCGGCACGGGTTCAACACGCGGTTGATACGTAATAACGGGACGAGTATTCGGTTGGCGCAAAGGTTTCATAGGCAATGGAATCAAAACTAAATTGATGAACAACTTCACTATGATAGCGGAGAACTGCCCTTCTCGTCTCGCGTTGAGATGACCTTGTCCTATAGTTAAAGATGTTTTGATCATACCAAGCATCTTTATAACAAGACTAAATCAGGAGAAGTGTTCAATGTCGACGAACGATAAACATCCGCTTAGCCACAATGCCCCGATACATGACGCCAATGAATCAAAACCCGGAATGGATTCGCTGGCACCCGAAGACGGCTCACACCGCCCTTCCGCAGAACCCACGCCACCCGGTGCCCAGCCGACCGCTGCGGGGAGTTTCAAAAGCCCGGACACTTCCAATGAAAAGCTGAAATCGCTCGATGTGCATCGCAAAGACGGTGAAAACTTCCCGCTCACCACCAACCAGGGCGTGCGCATCGCCGACGACCAAAATTCACTGCGCGCAGGTACGCGTGGGCCTACGCTTCTGGAAGATTTTATCCTGCGGGAAAAAATCACCCATTTTGACCATGAGCGTATTCCCGAGCGTATCGTTCACGCCCGCGGTTCAGCCGCCCACGGCTATTTCCAGCCGTATAAAAATTTATCGGATGTCACCAAAGCCGATTTCTTATCCGACCCTGACAAAATCACCCCGGTATTCGTTCGATTTTCTACCGTCCAGGGCGGCGCTGGCTCCGCCGATACCGTGCGTGATATCCGTGGGTTTGCCACCAAGTTCTACACCGAAGAAGGGATTTTCGATTTAGTTGGTAACAACACGCCGGTGTTTTTCATTCAGGACGCGCATAAATTCCCGGATTTTGTCCATGCCGTTAAACCCGAGCCGCACTGGGCTATTCCGCAAGGCGGGAGCGCCCACGACACCTTCTGGGATTATGTTTCGCTACAACCCGAAACATTGCATAACGTCATCTGGGCGATGTCTGACCGTGGCTTACCGCGCAGTTATCGCACCATGGAAGGTTTTGGGATCCACACCTTCCGCATGATTAACGCCGAGGGCAAAGCCACATTCGTGCGCTTCCACTGGAAACCGACCGCCGGTAAAGCCTCTCTTATCTGGGATGAATCACAAAAACTGACGGGCCGTGACCCGGACTTCCACCGCCGCGATCTCTGGGAATCTATCGAGGCTGGCGATTTCCCGGAATACGAACTGGGGCTGCAATTAATTCCAGAAGAGGACGAATTCAAGTATGACTTTGACCTGTTGGACCCCACTAAACTGATCCCTGAAGAACTGGTCCCGGTTCACCTGGTGGGCAAAATGACGCTCAATCGCAACCCGGATAATTTCTTTGCCGAAAACGAACAGGCGGCGTTCCATCCGGGCCATATTGTTCCTGGACTCGATTTCAGTAATGACCCGCTGTTGCAGGGGCGCTTGTTCTCCTACACCGATACACAAATCAGCCGTCTGGGTGGGCCAAACTTCCACGAAATCCCGATTAACCGTCCAACCTGCCCGTATCACAACTTCCAGCGTGACGGCATGCACCGCATGGATATCGACAGTAATCCGGCAAACTACGAGCCGAATTCAATTAACGATAACTGGCCGCGTGAAACGCCTCCTGGCCCGAAACGCGGAGGTTTCGAAAGCTACCAGACGCGCGTTGAAGGGCATAAAATCCGTGAGCGCAGTCCATCGTTTGGCGAATATTACTCCCATCCGCGCCTGTTCTGGCAAAGCCAGACGCCTGTTGAACAACAGCATATTATCAGCGCGTTTAGCTTTGAATTATCCAAGGTCGCCAGACCCTATATTCGTGAACGCGTGCTCGATCACCTCACGCGTATAGATATTTCCCTCGCTCAGCCGGTTGCGGAAAACCTGGGCATAGAACTGTCACACGAGCAAATGCATGTCGCACCGCCGAAAGACGTCAACGGATTAAAGAAAGACCCGAGCCTCAGCCTGTATGCGGTGCCGAGTGGTTCCGTAAAAGGCCGTGTAGTAGCGATTTTGCTCAGTGAAAAAGCGAATGCAGCGGATGTGCTGGCGGCCATGAAAGCGTTAAAAAGCGAGGGCGTGAACACCAAATTGCTGTTTGCCCGTATGGGTGAAGTGGCTGCTGATGATGGTTCTCTATTGCCCATCGGCGCAACCTTTGCGGGTTCACCTTCGGTCACAGTCGATGCGGTCATTGTGCCGGGAGGCGACCTGAGTTCAATTCTCGATAATGGTGATGCGGCTTACTATTTACTCGAAGCCTATAAGCACTTAAAAGTGATTGGTCTCGCAGGGGATGCCCGCCAGTTCAAATCTAAACTGGCGATTGATGCGCAGGGTGAAGAAGGTGTTGTGGAAGGTGACACCGTCACAAAATCATTTACCGATGATTTCCTGAAATCTTTAGCCGCCCACCGCGTCTGGTCACGGCATAACAAAATCGCTCATATCCCGGCATAAGCCATAAAAAAAGCCGTCACATCAGTGACGGCTTTTTCAGAAATAACGGGAATTATTTCTTAGTCTGCGGATCGGTATCGTACTCAGCACAAGTCTGATAACCCGAATTCATTACATGCCCGGTGTCATCAAGTGCGACGAAATAAGTTTCTGTTTTGCCATCGCGCTGGCCAAGAATATAAGTCTGGCAAGTTCCGCGCGCGTGAATCATGGTCACTTCAGAAGAAGGCTTACCGGCAACCTGCTGTACTTGCTCACGGCTCATGCCTTTTTTCACATCTTTCACGACTGGCGTCGCGACCTGATCTTTTGTGCGGTCATATGCCGTACAACCCGCAAGCATAGTCATCACCGCTGCTGCACCTAAAATTCCTGCAAAAGTCTTGTTCATATTTTATCCTCGTTTTTCAGGGTATTGCTCATGCGTGTTAGATAAGCCTGGAATATAAAAGAGGTTTTATCAACTAAGCAGACCAAATGAACAAATTTTAGGATTATTATACAAAACACCATGTTAGCGCCAAATGGTGTCAAATAGAGTTAAATAACACCAAATGATTCCATCGCAACGGCATGAGCCTTGTCGTTTCAACGACAAAAGGGTAGTTTTAACAAAAATAGCTTTTGCTGCCTGCGCGTGCAGGTAAACGGTAACCGGAGGGTTTAAATGGCTCTGCAACAAGAGATTATCCAGGCACTAGGGGTTAAACCGCAGATCGATCCTGCACAAGAAATTCGTGTCAGCGTCGATTTTTTGAAGACCTATCTGAAAAAATATCCCTTTATTAAATCTCTGGTGCTGGGCATCAGCGGCGGTCAGGATTCAACCTTGACCGGCAAACTGTGCCAGACCGCCATCAGCGAACTGCGCGAAGAAACCGGTGACGAGAGCTACCAGTTCATTGCGGTGCGCTTGCCGTTTGGCGTGCAGGCCGATGAGCAAGATTGTCAGGACGCCATCACCTTTATCCAGCCCGACCGCGTATTAACCGTGAACATCAAAGGTGCTGTGCTTGCGAGCGAACAAGCGCTGCGCGAAGCGGGTATTGAACTGAGCGATTTTATTCGCGGCAACGAAAAAGCCCGCGAGCGTATGAAAGCGCAATACAGCATTGCCGGAATGACCAAAGGCGTGGTGGTCGGGACCGACCATGGCGCAGAAGCGGTAACAGGTTTCTTCACCAAATACGGCGATGGTGGCACTGATATCAACCCAATCTTCCGTCTGAATAAACGTCAGGGTAAAGCGTTGCTTAAAACCCTGGGCTGCCCGGAGCATTTATACCAGAAAGCGCCGACGGCTGACCTCGAAGACGATCGCCCTTCTCTGCCGGACGAAGCCGCACTGGGTGTGACTTACGAGCAGATTGATGATTACCTTGAAGGCAAAACGCTTGATGAAGGCACCAGCAAAATCATTGAAGGCTGGTATCTGAAAACCGAACACAAGCGTCGCACGCCGATCACTGTGTTTGATGATTTCTGGAAATAACTTTTTCTGTAAATAGCGTCGGATGGCGCTTCGCTTATCCGACCTACGAAAACCCGTTCTCGCGTGTAGGTCGGATAAGCAAAGCGTCATCCGACAATACCTCTCTGGAAATACATGGACACCTCTGCAAAACGCGCCACGGCCTTTGGCCTGCTGGCTATTCTCCTCTGGAGTACCTCGGTTGGTTTACTGCGAAGTATCAGCGAACATTTTGGCCCGGTTGGCGGCGCGGCGCTGATTTATACCGTCAGCGCCATTTGCCTGTGCCTGGCTCGCGGCTTACCCAAAGTCCGTGAAATCCCTCAGCGATATTTATGGATTGGCGGCGCATTATTTGTCACTTATGAAATTTTCCTCGCCTTAGCGATTGGCCTGGCACACACCCGCACGCAATCTTTAGAACTCGGGATGATTAATTATCTGTGGCCGAGTCTGACTATCTTACTGGCGCTGTTTATCAACCAGCAACGTAGCAGCTTGTGGTTATGGCCGGGGCTTGCACTTTCGCTTGCGGGTATTGTGCAGGTGATGAAAGGCGACGGTGACTGGTCGCCGCTGCAAATGTGGCACAACATTCTCGATAACCCGCTGGCTTACGGCCTGGCGTTTGCCGCTGCACTCATTTGGGCACTGTACTGCAATATTACGCGCCGCTGGAGCGACGGTAAGAACGGCGTTTCACTGTTTTTCTGCGCCACCGCCGCTGTGCTGTGGGTAAAATTTGCCTTCGTGAGCGAAGCGCCGATTCACTTTACGCTGCCTGCAACGCTGCAACTGTTGTTTATGGGGGCTTCCACGGCAATAGCCTATTCGGCCTGGAACCACGGCATTCAACGCGGGAATATGACGTTGCTGGCTACAGCATCGTATTTCACGCCGGTGCTTTCGGCGTTAATGGCGAGTTTGTGGTTAGGTTTGCATCCAGGCTGGGGATTCTGGCAAGGGGTGATGATGGTCGTCGGCGGGTCATTGTTATGCTGGTTAGCGACCCGCCGTTACAGTTAAGGCGTTATTTCACCATCGGTAGTTCAAGATCATGCTGCTGCGCGCATTCAATGGCGCTCTCATAACCCGCATCGGCGTGGCGCATCACGCCAGTTGCCGGGTCATTCCACAATACGCGCCCCAAACGCACGTCCGCTTCCGGTGTGCCATCGGCCACAATCACCACTCCGGCATGTTGTGAGAAGCCCATCCCCACGCCGCCACCGTGATGCAAACTCACCCAGGTGGCACCGCCTGCGGTATTTAACAGCGCGTTGAGCAATGGCCAGTCGGAAACCGCATCAGAACCATCTTTCATGGATTCCGTTTCACGGTTTGGTGATGCCACCGAACCACAATCCAGATGGTCGCGCCCGATAACCACCGGTGCTTTCAGCTCGCCATTGCGCACCATTTCGTTAAACGCCAGCCCTGCAAGATGGCGCTCTCCCAGACCCAGCCAGCAAATACGCGCCGGTAATCCCTGGAAAGCAATACGTTCTTGCGCCATATCCAGCCAACGATGCAAATTCTGGTTATCCGGGAATAACTCTTTCAGTTTGGCGTCGGTTTTCGCAATATCTTCCACATCGCCCGACAGCGCCACCCAGCGGAATGGCCCCTTGCCTTCGCAGAAGAGCGGGCGAATATAGGCCGGAACGAAGCCCGGGAAATCAAAGGCATTTTCCACGCCTTCATCGAAAGCCACCTGGCGAATATTATTGCCATAATCCACCGTCGGGACGCCCATTTCCCAGAAATCAAGCATCGCACGAACGTGTACGGCCATTGACTCACGCGCCGCTTTTTCTACTGCTTTAGGTTGCGTGGATCTTTCACTCTGCCAGCGATCCACCGTCCAGCCCAACGGCAAATACCCGTTGACCGGATCGTGTGCCGATGTTTGGTCGGTCACGATATCAGGCTTGATCCCACCCGCTTTGGCGCGTTTGACCAGTTCAGGCAAAATTTCTGCCGCGTTACCCAGCAGGCCCACAGAGATGGCTTTTTTCTCCGCATTAGCTTGCTCAATCATCGCCAGGGCTTCATCCAGATTCGTCGCTTTATAATCCAGATAACGGGTACGCAGGCGGAAATCAATACGCGACTCCTGGCACTCGATAGCTAAGACAGAAGCCCCGGCCAGAACACCCGCCAGCGGCTGTGCGCCGCCCATTCCGCCCAGGCCCGCAGTCAGAATCCATTTGCCGCGTAAATCACCACCGTAATGCTGGCGGCCTGCTTCGGCAAAGGTTTCAAACGTCCCCTGCACAATGCCCTGCGCGCCGATATAAATCCACGAGCCGGCGGTCATCTGGCCGTACATCATCAGCCCCGCTTTATCCAGCTCATGGAAATGATCCCAGTTAGCCCAATGCGGCACGAGGTTTGAGTTGGCAATCAATACCCTCGGCGCATCCGCGTGGGTGCGGAAAATACCCACCGGTTTACCGGATTGCACCAGCAGTGTTTCATCGGCTTTAAGCGTGCGCAGCGAGGCAAGGATCTGCTCGAAGCATTCCCAGTTACGCGCCGCTTTGCCGATCCCGCCGTACACCACCAGATCCTCCGGGCGCTCGGCGACATCCGGATCGAGGTTGTTTTGGATCATGCGGTAGGCCGCTTCGATCAACCAGTTTTCGCAGTGCAGTGTGGTGCCATGTGGAGCGCGTACCGTGCGGGCTACCGCCTGTTTTACAGATTCAGTCATTGTAGTGGCTCCCGGCATCACGCCGATGTAGAAGGAAAGAGTTGAGTAATCACCGCAGGCAGTTCGCCGCTTGCACCCCACTGGCGCATGCTTTCAATATCGGGTGCCAATAAACGGTCTTTATCGAGGAATGCCACGCGTTCGCGCACGCCGCTGAATACCTGTTCCATAAGCGGTGAACTGCGCAGTGGGCGTGAGAATTCAATCCCCTGAGCTGCCGCCATCGCTTCAATTCCCACCACTGCGGAGGTGTTGAAGCACATATCACCGAGGCGGCGAGCCGCGTAGGTCGCCATCGAAACGTGATCTTCCTGGTTTGCCGACGTTGGCAGGCTGTCAACGCTGCCTGGATGCGCCAGCGATTTGTTTTCTGACGCCAGAGCGGCGGCAGTGACCTGAGCAATCATAAAGCCTGAGTTAATCCCGCCCTCTTTCACCAGGAATGGCGGCAGGCCAGAAAGTCCGGTATCCAACAACAACGCCAGGCGGCGCTCGGAAATCGCACCAATTTCTGCCACCGCCAGCGCGATAATATCTGCGGCGAACGCGACGGGTTCAGCATGGAAATTACCACCAGAAATCACCTCGCCCGTTTCGCTAAACACCAGCGGGTTATCGGATGCAGCGTTGGCTTCAATTTGCAGCACGCGAGCCGCGTGGCGCAGGTTATCGAGACATGCGCCCATCACTTGCGGCACGCAGCGAATCGAATACGGGTCTTGCACGCGCCCACAATGCTGATGGGAATCAACGATTTCACTGCCGTCCAGCAACGCTCTGACCGCTGCCGCGACGTCAATTTGCCCGGTTTGCCCGCGCGCTTCATGGATTCGGGCATCGAACGGTTTCACCGAGCCTTTGATGGCTTCAAGGGATAACGCGCCCGCCACCAGCCCGGCACCAAAGACTTTCTCGCCTTCAAACAAACCGCGCAGCGCCAGTGCAGTAGAAACCTGGGTGCCGTTGAGCAACGCCAACCCTTCTTTTGGCCCGAGCACTAATGGCTCGACACCGGCAATTTTCAGCCCGGCAATCGCAGGCAGTTCTTCGCCGTTGATACGCACGTTGCCTTCGCCCAGCAGCATCAGGGAAAGATGCGCCAGCGGCGCTAAATCACCCGAGGCACCCACAGACCCTTTTTCAGGGATCACCGGCATCACGCCCGCGTTGAACAAGGTCAGCAAACTGTCGATAACCTTCACACGCACGCCAGAATGACCACGGGCGAGACTGATGATTTTGCTCGCCATCACCAGGCGCACAACATCATCCGGCAGAGGTTGCCCAAGGCCGACGCTGTGGGAAAGCACCAGATTGCGTTGCAACTCAGCGAGATGCTCTTTTGCAATCGTGGTTTGCGCCAGTTTGCCAAAACCCGTGTTAATGCCGTAAACCACATCGCCGTGATTCACGATATCCTCAACGGTTTTTTGTGACTTAGCGACTGCCTCAACAGCCTGCGAATCAAGGCTCAGAGTGACGGTTCCATGGTAGATTTCACGCAGCGTGGCGAGCGTTACACGCCCTGGAGTGAGACAGCACAGCTTTTTTTGCAGGGACATAGCGACATCCTGATGGCATCAATTCGTATGAACGTATAGAGTTGTATAGACAACCTAACTAATAAACCCAAATGACCGCCAGCACGTCATAGGTAATTTTTATTGAACAGTGAGCGGGATCGCGCTTTCACCGCAAAATGAAATAATCAAGGAACCGCTAATGTCTGAGACTCTCGCCCAATTACGCGCCGCCATCAGTGATTTACCCGCGCCCATTTATTTGCGGGTGAAGCAGGGAATTATCACCCAGATACGCAGCGGTAACTGGGTTGCCCACCAGCGAGTGCCTTCGGAAACTGAATTGGTTAATGCGCTTAATGTCAGCAGAATGACGATTAACCGCGCGTTGCGGGAACTGACGGGGGAAGGCTGGCTGGTGCGAATGCAGGGGGTCGGAACATTTGTCGCCGAGCAAAAAGGCCATACCGCTATGCTGGAAGTGGGCAGCATTGCCGAAGAAATTACCGCCCGTGGCCATCATTATCGCAACCAGGTGGTTGCCCTTGAGCAAGTCAACGCGGATGAAAAGCTGGCGCATGCTTTTTCAATTAACATCGGCGAGCCGCTGTTTTACTCGCAACTGGTTCATTACGATAACGATATGGCGGTGCAACTGGAAACACGCTACGTCAATCCGGCGCTCGCTGCTGATTATCTTCACCAGGATTTTCGCCTGTTCACGCCGCACCACTACCTGAGCAAAGTTGCGCCGTTAACCTCAGGTGAACATGTTGTGGAAGCGGTGCTCGCCGACGAAACGCAACAAGGATTGCTTGAAGTGACCGCTAGCCAGCCTTGTCTGTTGATTCAGCGCCGCACCTGGCATCATTCTCAGGTGGTGACGGTGGCCCGGCTGTTGTATCCAGGCTCACGTTATCAGTTGGTAGGCAGTTTTACAGGTAAGTGATTTCACTAAACAGCAGTTTCCCTTCCGATTTCAGCAAGCGCAAAGTGTGGCGGCCATCTTGCCACCACGCGCCCTGCTCCGCCTTGAGCAGTTTGTCACCCAGTTGCCACTCGCCACTTAGCACGTACACAATGCCGCCGCGTGGCGCGAAAGTGGTAAACGAGCGGTCCGCCACACGCACTTTGGCGCGGCAACGGTCACGGTGCGTCATGATATTAAAATCCATCGACATCCCCTGTTTCAGCTCGGCTTTTACCGTATAATCACCAGCAAAAGCAAACGGCTGGAAGTGTTTCAGAGTATGGCGAAACGCCTTTCCTGCATCCAGCACCACTTCGCCCCCTTCGAGCAAAGTGATGACGCGGTCAACCTGTGGGAACGCCGAAAACTCACCGCTACTGGCGATCGAAGCGATACTGGCACGCCAGTTAAAATCACGCGTTGCGGGTGGAAAGCAGCAAATTTCGCGGGTTTCTCCAGCCCCGTTACGCCACAAACTGACGGGCACTTTCCGTATATCAAAAAATTCCATCACCACTCCTGAAGGGTGCGCATCACCTGCGCAAACTGTGTGTTGCTTTGTTCATCTAGCGGGTGCTGCCTGTCGATGATTACCTGCTTCCCGGCAACCCACACGTCTCTGATTTGTTCACGGCTCCCACCAAATATCCAACGGTTGAGCAACGCATAATCTTCTATGTGCGCAAGCCAGGAATCACGCTCGAGCACCAGCCAGTCGGCACGTTGCCCCGGCGCTATCATGCCCATAGTGACGCCGCACGCTTGCGCGCCCCCCACTGCCGCCTGTCGCCATAACACTTCACCCACCTGCGGCAATTCTGGCAGCACGATCCGATTGCGGCGCTTGTCACGCAGACGCTGCGCATACTCGAGCCAACGCAGCTCTTCGAGCGCATTCACCGAAACATGGCTGTCGGAGCCAATCCCCCAGTGCCCGCCCTGCGCAATGAAATTCGTGGCTGGGAAAATACCGTCACCGAGATTCGCTTCGGTAGTGGGACACAACCCCGCCACGGAGCGGCTCTCAACAATTTGGGTTAACTCTTCCGGCGACAAATGCGTGGCGTGAACCAGGCACCAACGGTCATCCACTGCAAAGCGGTTATACAGCCACTCAACCGGGCGCTCGCCACTCCAGGCAAGGCAGTCATCGACCTCTTTTTCCTGCTCGGCAATATGGATATGCACCGGCATTCGGTAGTCGCTGGCTTCCAGCACATCTTCCATTTGCTCCTGCGTCACCGCTCTTAATGAGTGGAAACACAGGCCATGATTAATCAACGGATAGCGACGCAGCGCATTGCCCAGCGCTTGTTGCTGGCGCAAGTAACGGTCGACATCCTGAATAAATCTTTTCTGCCCGACGGCAGGAGGCTGTGCGCCAAATCCCGCATGGCTATAGAGCACAGGCAACAATGTTTGCCCTATCCCACTGTTATCGGCAGCAAGCAGCAGTTGCTGTAGCATCAAATCGCCAGGTGCATACGGTTTTCCGTTAACGTCATGATGCAAATAATGAAATTCTGCAACCTGGGTATAGCCGCCCTTGAGCATGTCGATATACAAGCGTGTGGCAATAGCGCCAACTTGTTCAGGCGACAGTTTTTGCACCATGCGATACATCACATCGCGCCACGTCCAGAAGCTGTCTTGCGGATTGCCCGCGACCTCCGTCAGCCCCGCCATCACCCGCTGGAAAGCATGCGAATGCAAATTCGAGATAGAAGGAATAACTACACCGGGAAGCAGCGTGGCCTCCTCGCTTGTAGCGCCAGCCTCAACATGAGTTATCGTCCCTTGTTCATTGACGGTAATGCGCACATTGTGTCCCCAGCCTTGCGGGAGCATGACAACTGGTGCAAAAAATGCTGGCATAGATTTGATTCCTTCTTTTGCGATGCCAATGATTTAGCGATTATTTCGTGCCGACGCAAACCAAATCCGTCGTTTGCTAAAAAATTGTGTGACGGACAACAAAACGCGGGGTTGCCTGCTGCTTTAGCGGCAACCAGGTTGCTCAACTCATCATGCTGCGCTAGCTTGTAGTCAATTGTCTATACAACCTGATGTGGAGAATGTCATGACTTATCCTCGCGCCTGCGACAGCCTGTGGAGTGGCGCAACCCTGGTCACGATGAAAGACGGTCTTTACCACTTGATTGAAGATGGCGTTATCGCGGTGCATCAGGGGAAGATCGTCTGGCTCGGTGCGCGGGCGCAGCTTCCTGAAATCACCGCCGCTGAACATCACCATTTTGACGGCGGAATCGTGACGCCGGGCTTTATCGATTGTCATACGCATTTAGTTTTTGGCGGCGATCGCAGCGCTGAATTTGAAATGCGCTTAAACGGTATGAGCTACGCGGAAATAGCGGCACAGGGCGGCGGGATTATTTCCACCGTTCGCCACACGCGGGAAGCTGACGAAAACGAGCTGCTGAACTCCGCACATCAGCGCCTGCAACACTTGTTAAAAGAAGGCGTGACCACCGTCGAAATTAAATCGGGCTATGGCCTGGATATCGACAACGAAATCAAAATGCTGCGTGTGATTCGTCAACTCGGAGAAACGCTTCCGGTTGAAGTGTATGCCACCTGCCTGGCCGCGCACGCCATACCGCCAGAATTTAGCGGCGATGGCGATAAGTGGGTCGATGTGGTTTGCGAGCAGTTACTCCCTCGTGTGGCGCAAGAAAAACTGGCCGATGCGGTTGATGCCTTTTGCGAACATCTGGCTTTCAGTCCGGCACAAACTGAAAAAGTTTTTGCTGCTGCTCGCGGTTTGGGATTGCCGGTCAAACTCCATGCCGAACAACTCTCCGCGCTGGCGGGTAGCAGCCTGGCGGCACGTTTCCAGGCGTTATCTGCCGATCATCTTGAGTACGCCACCAATGCCGATGCACAAGCGATGGCCGCAGCGAATACCGTGGCCGTTCTGCTACCGGGGGCGTTTTATCTGTTGCGCGAAAAACAGCAGCCGCCGGTCGCTGCGTTCCGCGAACATGGCGTGCCGATGGCCGTCGCCAGTGACGCAAACCCTGGCACGTCCCCGGTACTTTCGCTGCGATTAATGCTGAATATGGCGTGTACGTTGTTTGGCCTGACGCCAGAAGAAGCGCTGGCGGGCGTGACGCTTCACGCGGCACAGGCGCTGGGAATTAGAGAAAGCCACGGCAGTCTTGAATGCGGGAAAGTTGCCAACTTTGTGCACTGGCCTGTGGCACGTCCGGCTGAACTGGTCTATTGGTTAGGGGGGCAATTGCCCTGCACCGTGATTTATCAGGGAGAGAAACGTGACAGCACCTTTTAATTTCAGCCGTGGGAAACTGCCGCTATTGGTCAGCATCCCTCACGCAGGCACCGCATTAACGCCAGAAGTTGAGTCGGCCCTGAGCGATGCGGCCCGCCCATTGCCGGATACCGACTGGCATATCCCGAAGCTATATGAATTTGCCCAGGCACTCGGCGCGAGTGTGATTGTCGGTAATTATTCGCGGATGGTTATCGACCTTAACCGCCCCGCCGATGATAAACCGCTCTATACCACGGCGACCACTGGCCTGTATCCCGAAACCTTGTTCGATGGCACAGCCGTTTTTATTCCCGGCAAAGAACCTAATACGCAGCAACGTAAAGGCGCGCTGGACACTATCTGGCAGCCGTACCATCAGCAATTGCAGAGCGAGCTGGAGAGAATGAAAGCCGAACACGGCTACGCGCTTTTGTTCGATGCGCATTCCATCGCCAGCCATATTCCGCGTCTGTTCGACGGCAAATTACCGGATCTGAATTTCGGCACCAACGGCGGTAAAAGTTGCGATGAGCTGATTGAAGAACATCTGGTGGCCTGTGCAGCCTCGCAAAACCAGTTTAGCTGGGTGGCAAACGGGCGCTTTAAAGGTGGGTATATCACCCGCGCTTACGGGCAACCGTCGCAAGGCGTTCACGCGGTGCAGTTAGAACTTGCGCAGTGTAATTATATGGATGAGCAACCGCCGTTCGCATGGCGGGCAGAGCGAGCAGAAAAACTGCAACCACTGCTTGAACAGTTTATTCGTTCGATGTTGAGTAGCGCCCAGCAGATTGCCTGAGATTCAAAACGGTGGATGACGCCTGCGGCTTATCCACCCTACACAACCCAACATCAACAACATTTTACCCTAAATAACTCGAGTTGCAGCCAACACACCTGCAGCTCGAAGTATGACGGGTAAAAAGAAAACCGCCGGTTCTGTCCACTGCAATAAAGCGATTGTGGACAAAACCGGCGGTCTTAAGTCAGTCGATCAGTTATTCCTGATCAGCAGGCATTTTACCTTCATGCTGAGGACGTTCTGTCAGACGCTTCTCAAAATTGGCATTAAATTGTTTTTTCTGCTCAGGCGTCAGAATGTTGTAGATTTTATTCTGCGTTTCCATATGAGCCATCATACGAGCTTTATTTTGCTCGGCCATTTTGTCGACTTGCGCCTGGGCTTTCGCTTTGTCGAAGCTGTCGCTGGCGATAATATTATGTGCCGCACGACGTTCTTCTACTGAAGGACGCTCCATTTTGCCGCGCTGGTCTTTCATGATGTCGCGCACTTGCTGCTTCTGCGCATCCGTCAAATTCAAATCTTTGAACATCATATCGTGATGGCCGCCACGCATACCTTTATGGTGCATCATCGGCGCATCGGTTTTTGCCGCCGTGGTCGTGGTGGTGTCAGCTGCATGAGCCAGGTTCGCCGCGCCCAGAGCCAGAGTTGAAGCAACAAAGAGAGCTGTTAATTTACGCATATTGTTTATTCCTGTTCTGATTTCTATTACGACAAGGTCTGCCGCGTTGACGAAATTAAGTTTACGGGGTTGTGCGTCAAGTAATAGTGCGCATCGGTAAAGCATTGAAAGGATAAAAAACAAAATTGCGGCAATTATGAAGAGAATAAGGATAAAACGTCGCTGAATTGCAACAGAATATAACAAGGCGATGATTTTAAAGGAATTATGAAGAGAGTGTATAGTAACTGGAATGTCGAAGAAAGCATCTATTAAGATTTATCTGTATATTGTTGTTTGAGCGGAGATTATTTTCCGGCCCCATTACTGAGGCCGATGCATATTAAAGTTCGCGTAGCATTAATCCAGCACGTAATCCCACCGCTACATGAGGATTAGGGAATAATACATATTCAATATCTTCTTTCACCACGTAACGCGTGTCGCCATCTTCTGCCAGTAATGTGTCTTTAGGAAACGCGGTGAAGTTCTGCGTTTTCGCCGACATGTGCAACACAAAGTCATCGCTGAGGCGAGTGATCTGTTGCGCAACTTTATAGCGTAGCGGCTCACCTTCCGCTGCTGGCGGAGTTTCACCACTCAGCAAAGCCTGCAACGCCTGTTTGGTTTGTTCAAACTGGCTGAGATCATTTTCACCAAAGGGTTGCGCCTTGCCCAATTCCAGCGTGCAGCTCAACGCATTGAAATGCTCACTGCTGAAATGAGTGAAAGTCCCGCCCGGTGACTGGTGGAACACCAGCGCCTGTAACCCCGCGCAACCCAACCACGAGAGAAACGCCTCATCGTACGGCGTGGTGCGTGAAGGTAACACCCCAAAACGTGGATGGTATGAGCTACGAATGGCGGTGTGCATATCGAGATGCCAGCAAATGGTCTCTTCGCTTTGGGCGAGGAACAAATCCAGCGCGTGTTCAAGGCGACAGGCGCGCTGGGTTTCAATGCTTTCCGGGAACTGCTGCCAGCCCCCGCCGAACATGCGGTTCATGTCGCTGTGTTGGTAACGCTGGTTGCTGCGCAATGCCTCTGGATTACCCAGAATCACCAGCAACCGCCATTGCAACGCCAGCTCACCCGCGAGAAGACTATCAACGAGCTGGGCGAGTATTTCTACTGGCGCAGTTTCGTTACCGTGGATACCCGCCGACAACACCAGCGTCTTTTCCACAGATTGATGCGGAGTCAATGCCAAAATCCCCTCATCCCACCACTGCCAACGTAGGTGAGTGTTTTTTCCTGCGGTCTGCGTTGGCACTTTACCCGCCAGGGTTTGCGCCAAAAAATCCAACATTGAGCCTCCGGTTAGGACTGAAATTAGTGCTGAAACGGATAAACAAAACCTAAGTCTAGTATACGCGTCAGTTCGTCGAGTGCTTCGCGCCCTTCACGCAACAGTTGAGGGTCAGCTAAATCAGCCTGAGTTAACTGGTCGCGATACCAGCGATCGACCCAGTTGTTAAGGGTGATAAACAACTTGTCGTTCATCATCACCGCCGGGTTTACCGCTTTGAGTTCTGCATCATTGAGAACCACACGCAGACGTAAACACGCCGGGCCGCCGCCGTTAGCCATGCTTTCGCGCAGGTCGAAGACCTGCAAATCGCTAATCGGGTTATCCGCCGCCAGAACCTCATTAAGATAACGCCACACGCCCGCGTGTTGGCGTGACTCTTCGGGCAAGATAAGCGTCATACTACCATCTTCACGGCTCAGTAACTGACTGTTAAATAAATACGTTCCGACCGCATCAGCCACACTCACTTTATCCGCTGGCACTTCAATGGCGGTAAAACCAGGCACTCTTTCACGTAACTGCTCGTAAAGCGCGTGCTGATGCAGGAACGCCTGTTCGTGGCAGAACAGCACCTGGCGGTTGGAAACCGCAATCACGTCGTTGTGGAATACGCCCTGGTCGATAACCATCGGGTTTTGTTGCGCGAACACCAGTAAATCAGGTTTGACCTGGTTCAGTCGCGCTACCGCCTGGCTTGCTTCTAATGTCTGACGTGCCGGGTAGCGCGCCGGAACGAGCCCGGCTTTGGCTTCTTCACGCCCATAAACAAACAGTTGTGTCGACGGTTCGCCATAGGCTCCGCCAAGACGGTTATGGTTCGCCGCCCCTTCGTCACCAAACATAGCGACCTGCGGCAATGCGCCGTGGACAGAAAAATACTGCTCATTACGGAAGATGGCTCGCAATGTGTTTTCTGTGATTGGCGCTTCACTGGCTCGGTGGAATTTGTTGTTCAGATTCGCCACCGAGAAATGCACTTTGCCATCCAGACTGTCGGCCGATGGGCAAACGGTCGCGGCATTGGCCACCCACATAGAAGAAGCCGAACTGACAGCCGACAAAAGCTGCGGTGCATCTTTGGCGACACGCTCAATAACTTGCGCATCCGTTCCACTGAAACCTAACTGGCGCAGCAGCGGAATATTAGGCCGCTCTTGCGGAGGGATCACCCCCTGCGCGAAACCAGCATCCGCCAGCGCTTTCATTTTCAGCAAGCCTTGTTTAGCGGCAAGCTTAGGGTTCGAGACGCGGAACTGGTGCTTAGTCGACGCTTCGTTACCGAAAGAAAGCCCGGCGTAATGGTGGGTTAACCCCACCAGTCCATCAAAGTTAACTTCACGCGCTTTCATGGCTATTCCTCACGGCTGAAATCAAGCCCCGGACTCAGGGTCGCAGGCAGCGGGAAGGTCGGGCTTTCAAGCGTTGCCATCGGCCACGCGCAATAGTCTGCCGCGTACCACGCACTGGCGCGATGGTTACCGGATGCGCCCACGCCACCAAACGGAGCCGCGCTCGATGCGCCCGTCAGCGGTTTATTCCAGTTCACAATCCCGGCGCGGGCTTCGAGTAACAACTGGTCGAATTGCTCGCGATGCGGAGAAATCAGCCCGCTTGCCAGGCCGTAGCGCGTGTCGTTTGCCATGGCGATGGCTTCATCAAAATCGCTATAACGATAAACCGTCAGCAGCGGCCCGAAGATTTCTTCGTCCGGTACGTTTGCCACGCCGGTTAATTCGACAATACCTGGCGTCAGCAACGACGTTCCCGCTTTGACCAGTTTGGGTTCAAGCAATGCTTTCCCGCCACGAGCGATATGCTCCTGCCAGCCGGTCAGCACGCGTTCTGCGGCCTGGACCGAAATTAACCCGCCGATAAACGGCTGCGGTGTTGCATCCCACGCAGCCGGGCGAATACGCCCCGCCACTTCCACCAGCCGTTGTAAAAATGCATCGCCCTGCGCACCGCGTTTTACCAGCAAGCGACGCGCACAGGTACAGCGCTGCCCCGCAGTCACAAATGCCGACTGAATCACCAGATGCACCGCGCCATCAATATCCTGCGGATCTTCCACAATCAGCGGGTTGTTGCCGCCCATCTCCAGCGCCAGAATTTTCTCCGGCTGGCCGGCAAACTGGCGATGTAGCTGGTAGCCGGTGTTTGCACTACCGGTAAATAACAGGCCATCAAGTGTCGGCTGCTGTGCCAGAGCCTGGCCCGTTTCACGTCCGCCCTGCACCAGATTCAGCACGCCTGCGGGAACACCCGCCTGCTCCCACAATTTCATCACTTGCTCGCCAATCAGCGGCGTCAGTTCGCTCGGTTTAAACACCAGCGTGTTACCTGCCAGCAACCCCGGAACAATATGCCCGTTTGGCAGATGTCCGGGGAAGTTATACGGGCCAAATACCGCTAACACACCGTGTGGACGATGGCGCAACGTGGCCGCACCATCCGGCATTTCGGTGTGCGTTTCGCCGGTACGGGTGTGGTAAGCCTTAATCGAAATGGCGATTTTATTGATCATCGCGGTGATTTCGGTCGCCGCCTCCCAGCGTGGTTTGCCGGTTTCCTGGGAAATCGTCACCGTCAGCGACTCTTTGTTGGCTTCGAGCAAGGTGGCAAATTTTTCAACGATAGCCTGACGCTCGGCAAACGGGCGTTTCGCCCAGGCCGGAAATGCGGCACGCGCCGCCTGACACGCTTGCTCAACTTGCGGCTCATTTGCCGCCGCCCCTTCCCACAGCAAATCGCCATTCACCGGATTGTGCTTTTGCAGCGTTTCGCCCCGGCCTGAAAGCCATTGTCCATTAATCCACTGAGTCATACTTTTTTCTCCTCGGGGCACAAACGCACCAGACGGACGTTATCGCCAGTGCTGCATTTCAGGGCATCAGCGGTTTTGGCATCAATAATCAGCCGGTCGCCTTTTGGGTTCGCCTTAATCAACATGGCGCGGAAATTGTTGTATTTTTCGTTGGCGACCAGGCACATAGGTAACTCTTCGGTTGCCGGTTGCCCAATCACTACTTCAACGAGGCGGCTTTTGCGGATCGCACGCACGCGGTCGATATCACATTCAAGCGTTGGGCCGCCGTCGAAAATATCGACGTAATTACGGTAGCGGAAACCTTCGGCTTCAAGAACCGCCCGCGCAGGCGCAGTTTGCGGATGGACTTTGCCAATCACCGCCCGCGCCTCAGCAGACAGGAAATCGGTATAAATCGGATGCTTCGGCATCAGTTCCGCAATAAACGCTTTCTGACCGGTACCGCACAGGTAATCGGCGCGGCTAAATTCCATTGAGAAAAAGCGATTGCCGAGGCTTTCCCAGAATGGCGAATGGCCGTGTTCGTCAATCACTCCGCGCATCTCAGCGACCACTTTTTCATTAAAGCGGTCGCGAAACGCCGCCATAAAGAGAAAGCGTGATTTGGAAAGCAGGTAGCCGTTGCCTTCTTTGCGCCAGTCGGCATCAAGGAAAAGCGTGCAGAGTTCGCTGCTGCCGGTGTGATCGTGGCTCAGGAACAGTGTCGGTAACGCGTTGTAAATGTTCAGCTCTTTGGAGGCATGAACATGGGTGCCAACGTGATAGTTGTACCAGGGGTCGTTTAATCCCACCGCCACTTCAATGGCGCAAATGCCGACGACGCGTTCTGTCGTGGAATCTTCCAGCACAAACACATAACCCTGGTCGCCTTCTGGCAGGTCGCCCTGCCAGGTTTGAATGGAGCGTTCGATACGTGCCGACAGCGTTTTTTCATCCGCAGGCAGCGAGGTCAACCCGCCGCCCGTTTTACCCGCCAACGCCAGCAGCCCGGATATATCACCGCGCTCAACCGGACGGATAATCATCATGATTGCTCTCCCGCTAAAAAGCGTTCACAGGCGCGCTCAAAACGATCCAGCCCTTTTTGCACTTCGGCTTCACTGACAATTAATGCCGGTGCGAAACGGACCACATTTGCCCCGGCGATAAGCATCATCAAGCCTTCCTGAGCCGCAGCCTGTAAAATAAGTTTAGCTTTTCCGCTGTATTCCGGTTGAAGGACACAACCAATTAACAGCCCCAAACCGCGCACTTCGCTGAACAGTTGATGCTTCTGGTTAATTTTGTTTAAACGCTCCACAAACCAGGCGTGGCGCTGCTTAACGCCGTTGAGCACTTCTGGGGTGTTAATGATTTCCATCACGCGCCCGGCAACGGCTCCTGCTAACGGGTTACCACCGTATGTCGTGCCATGGGTTCCGACGACCATCACTTTTGAGAACTTATCGGTAGTCAGCATCGCGCCAATCGGGAAACCGCCGCCCAACGCTTTAGCGGTAGAAAGGACATCCGGCGTGATGCCGTAATGCATATAGGCGTAAAGCTCGCCGGTGCGGCCAACACCCGTTTGCACTTCGTCAAAAATCAGTACCGCGTTGTGGCGGTCGCACAATTCGCGCAAACCTTGCAGGAAAGTAGGATCGGCGGGTACCACGCCGCCTTCGCCCTGCATCGGTTCCACAATCACCGCGCAGGTATTTTCGTTGATCAGTTCGCTGGCAGATTGCAGATCGTTATAAATGGCATGGCTAATTTGCGGCGGCAGCGGCGCAAAATCCTGCGAATAAGCCGGTTGCCCGCCTGCCGAAACAGTAAACAGCGTGCGACCGTGAAACGCATTTTTGAATGCAACGATGCCACTTTTGTTCGGGCCAAAATT